>Ga0316204_10001062_pt1 | contig 82009 bp, 68 predicted proteins | sample 6monrhotite_MG_2_FD_205661 | JGI IMG/M metagenome (GOLD analysis project Ga0316204, IMG submission 205661) | Microbial mat bacterial communities from mineral coupon in-situ incubated in ocean water Damariscotta River, Maine, United States -... | ecosystem: Environmental > Aquatic > Marine >... | reverse complement strand
AAAATAGCTCCAAGAAATTGAGATCTAAAACTAGCGTGAGAGCCCTTGCCAGAAAGGTCACGAAACTGACTATACCATGAGCTTGTTAAACCACTAACCCTTAAGGCATGCATATTTTTTACCGTTTCAATAGTCATTTGTTTGCGGTTTGTGTTGGCTGTTGCGGCAATACGTGTGGCTGTGCGTAATCTAGGGTAAATCCATACGGCAATTAATATATATATCAGTGCTGTTACAATTGGAACTAACACCACAATGCCTGATATATAAGCAATTGCAATGAGTGTGATCACAACAAAAGGCAGTTCGATTAAAGTAATAAATAAGTTGCTAGTAAAGAAAGATCGTACAGTGGCAAAAGATTTAAGACGAGCAAGCTGCGAGGAAATAGATGCGCGCTCAGTATAGCTTAATGGCAGTTCAAGCAAGTGACTAAAAATACTATTTACTACGATATTGTCTGTGCGAGCTCCAAACCAAGCAAGGCTTTTTGTTCGGACCGTACGTAATTTCCATTCTGTCAATAATGCAAGTAATACACCTACCAAAAGCGGGTTAAGCGTTTCAGGAGAGTGGCTTCCAATGACATGATCATACACTAACATAATAAATAATGGCGGAGCCAACGCAACAATGCGAATTATAAAGCTAATCGCAAATATTTGCCAAAATGTATTACTAAATCGCTGTAAAATAGAATAAAACCAAGAGCTTCCTGATGCTTCTCTTGTAGAGGTTATAAGAGAAGTTTCCGCTTCATCTTCACGAATAAAGAAATAAACTGTACCTTTTGCTTCTTGTTCATTGATAGGCAAATAACAAACCTGCTCTTTTTTACTATCAAAAACACAAATTTGCTTTTCTTCACCAGAAATTATAACTATTGGAGCCGGCTTACAATCGCCCTTAGAGTCGGGAACAAACAAGCATGGCATCAACCGTTTATCTAACGATGAAAGAGAAATTCTAACAGGAAAAGCAATATACCCAAGAGTGGCTAAACTATTAAGTAGGCTAACAAGGTTTATTCCCGTTGTTTTTGGAGGTAATGTTGTGCAAAGTGACTGAAGAGGGGCATCAATTTTTAATGCTGTAACCAATGCGGGGAAGCATGCAGCATAGTAACAATCTCTGTTTGAATTATTTCTCGGCAACCAATTGGTATTCCTTAACTGAAAAAGCATTTTTTCAATTATGGAATTTATTTCTTCTAAGGGCGGCATATAATTGGCGTTTTCTGTCCTCATGACCGCAACTCCCGATAAGTGCCTATATCGTGTATTATACTACTACTTACTTCATCTTTCTGGACTAGCTTTCCATTGGCCAACACATAATGCGTATTAGCAATATTGCAGATGTTATCATCATTACTGGCAATAACCATGGTCACTTTCCCCTTTAGACGTGCCAATAATTGATGTACAGAAGCATACCCTTCTTTGTCTAGTCCTCTGTCTGCATTATCAAAAAGTATTATATGTGGCTTAAGTGCTAACGCTCTTGCAATTGCAATACGTTGCTTTACACCGGGTGGAACTGGATCAGCACTATTGCCTTCCAATCTAGTTTCAAACCCGGATGGCAAACATGAAATTTCACTTTCAATTTCTAAAAGATGCAAAATATCGAACATTTTATCTTCTGGAATTTCTCCAAAAGCAGTAAGGTTTTCACGAATAGTTCCTCTAAAAATAGCCCCTTCCATCGGAAGAAAGGCAATATGGCGAACTAATTCTCTAGCGGGATACGATGTTGCATCTGCCCCATCAAGAAGCACTTTTCCAGAAAGTGGCTTATAAAGGCCCGCAGCTAGTTTCAATAAAGTAGTTTTACCGCAACTATGATCTCCACTTAGCGAAATACTATCACCTGGCTTTAGTGTAAGATTTATTTTATCAAACAACGAAGGAGATGATGCTGAATTGTAAGAAAACCGAAGATCCTTAAACTCTAATTTACCATCATAGTTATTAAGCATTTCTGGATCTAACCGAGGCACAACAGGAATATGAAATGTTTCTTCCAAACTATTTCGGGCTAGCTGAACATTTTGAAAACGCTGCCAAACACTAAGCGCCTGTTGCAAAGGGTTCATAATGCGTCCTGACAAAAGAATGCAGGCAACAAGAGTTCCAAGTGTTATATCACCTCGCATCGCCATTGGAGCACCAAGTGCTATAATTCCAATACTCATAGCGTGCGATAATAATGCGCTATAATTTCCGGCTAAATTTCCTCTTTGTACTACTTGATAATTTTCAAGACTTGATGCCGCCTGAAGCTGCTCATATTGTCGCTGCAGAATGCTTTCCATTCCAAGTGCTTTAATTGTATGTATTCCTTCAAGTGATTCGGCAAGGAACTCTGTTTTTTCATCATCAACCTGTTCTCTATGATGAAGAGCTTTCTTTAGATTTTTACCAAGATATAAAGCTACTCCAATAAAAATAATGAGTAGGGTAATCGGTACTAATACTAACCACCCCGCAAGATAGCCAATAAGAAAAATAAAAATGAGCACGAATGGAAAATCAACAAGGGTGATTAGAGCTTGGCCGCTAAAAAAATCGCGTAATGCACTCACGCACTCCACCCTCTGCACTTGTTGACCAATTGTTTCTTTCTCTAGCATGGAAAGATCACTGGCTAACATATGACGAATAGTATTACAAGCAATCGCATGCTCATAGGAGGCGCCGGCCCAATGTATTAAATATGATCTTGTTAAGCGTAATAAGGCATCTAAAAAAATGGCTATTCCAACGCCAAGCGCAAGCACAAAAAGTGTTCCCTCGCTATGGTTTGGTAATATTCGGTCATAAATTTGTAAAGTCATAATCGGCAAGGCTAGTGCCAAAATATTAATTACAAAACTCGACATAATCAACGACGCAGAGTTATTAATGTTTTTCTTATTCTTATCCTTATCTGAAATATCACCATTGGATACGCTTCCAGACGTTAACACGCCAAGTAAAAATAAATTTTGTAAACTGGTTTGTAATTTATCTAATATTTTTAACACAGTTTAAAAGTCCCCATGCGAAAAGTCCCCAGAAAAATCTTCTGTAGAATCATCGCTATCGTTTGAATCAAAGTCTGGTAACGCATCATCTTCATTGCCAAAACCTTCATCATTGCTATCATTATTTTGTGAGCTTCTATCTTCATTACCCTCAACGGTTTCTACCCAAGTTTGGTTATTTTCATCAGGAAAATCTAGACTTTCATCTGTAGAATTATTGTCATCACCGTCGCCATCGCCGTCATCATCTACATTAGGGCCTTTTCCGGGGGCATCCATATCACCACCTTCTTCAGTATTATCCTCTGTACTGCTATCATCTTTATTTTTATTTGGCCCACCAGAGCCTTTGCCTGGGTTGTTATTATCAACTCCATCGTCGTCATTGCCATGCCCACGATCCTCCCGATCGTCACCATCACCGTCGCCATCATCACCGTCACCATCGCCGTCACCATCACCATCGCCATCACCGTCGCCGTCACCATCGCCGTCACCATCACCATCGCCATCGCCGTCACCATCGCCATCGCCGTCACCATCGCCATCACCATCGCCGTCACCATCGCCATCGCCGTCACCATCGCCGTCACCATCGCCATCGCCGTCACCATCGCCGTCACCATCGCCGTCACCGTCACCATCGCCGTCACCATCGCCGTCACCATCGCCGTCACCATCGCCATCGCCGTCACCATCGCCATCGCCGTCACCATCGCCATCGCCGTCACCATCGCCGTCACCATCGCCGTCACCATCGCCATCGCCATCACCGTCGCCGTCACCATCGCCATCACCGTCGCCGTCACCATCGCCGTCACCATCGCCATCGCCGTCACCATCGCCGTCGCCGTCACCGTCGCCATCACCGTCGCCATCGCCGTCACCATCGCCGTCGCCATCGCCGTCACCGTCGCCATCGCCGTCACCATCGCCGTCACCATCGCCGTCACCATCGCCGTCACCGATTACTATAACTTCATCGTCACCACCTGTTTCTTCTGTAGTAACTGTTATAGGTTGAGAGGGGTCTTTAACACTCTCTTGGTTGGTATCTAAAGCTGTAGTAGCCGTAAAGTGATTTACTGAAGTATTATCCAGTTCATTGGCAGAAGATGATAGTTCAACAGGTGCAGTATTGTGGCCAGCAGATGTATCAGAAAAATCTTCCACTGATAGCTCAGAATCTTTACTTAAGGCTTCTGGAGTTAAATCACTATCTTCTTGTATGTTTTTAAAGCCGACTAAAGATGACTCATTTTCAGAAAGGGCAGCACGCCATTTATCCGGAGTAGTTAAATCACTATAGGGAAGGGCACCTTTAGCCGCAATGTTCTCTTCAGGAGCCGCGGACCTATCATCATCTTGGACAAGTTTCGCCGAAAGGTCTGGAGACTCTGGGGTGCCCATTAACGAGAAGTTATCAAATTCTTTTGAAACAGATTTGTTTTTGCTTATATTAGATTCGTTTGTATCTTTTGTGTTATCGTCCATGGCGTGCATCCTACCCTGTGCATTGCCCATTTCCCCTAACAATGATTATAGATAAAAAATCTTATTGAATCAAGAGTTTGTTTAATTTTTATATCTATATATTTTATGATTATAGATATAAATGCTTTTTAACCAACCAATAGCATAAGGGAGAAGAAACACTAGCTCTTCTCCCTTACCTTCTAGTATAATTTTATCTAAAACAAATCCTAAATTCTATTCAATTCATCTAACAATTCATCGGCTGTAGTAATGATTTTAGTATTCGCTTGGAAGGCTCTCTGAGCAACAATCAATTTGGTTAACTCATTTGCAAGCTCTGTATTAGCACTTTCTAGTGCTTCGATAGAAATAACACCCACTCCAGAGTCTCCCACTTGACTTAAGGTAAATTCACCAGAAGCATCACTTTGCTGATACACATTACCAGCTTTCGGAGAAAGACCATTTGAATTTGGGAAAGCAGCAAGTGGTATTTTAAACACCCGTCGTGATTGACCATTACTGAAATTTGCAATTACAAACCCTTCAGAGTCAATTTCTAATGAGCTTAAAAGACCTGACCCCGCACCGTTTTGCTCAACAAATTGTACAGTATATGGGCCATTAAACTGACTTAAACCATCAGAAAGACCAATTGATGTAGCATTTGGTGTGCCTGCTGGTGAGCCAGGTGTTCCTAAATTTAGACTCACAGCACTATCTTCTGCACCATTGGTCCAACCAACATTGATTGGGTCTGTAAGGCCTGCGCTGATTTCACTTAATGTACCATCACCATTAAAGAGAATGGTACCGGATGCTAACTGACCATCACCATTATTGTTTATATTATTAGTAATTTCATCTGGGTTAGAGGCAAAAACTTCAACTAACCACTTGTTATTACCTGCTTTTGCAAAAGCAATTTGCAAATCATGCCCACTACCTAGTGAGTCAAACACTCGAATATTACGACTAAATGATGGAGTAATTGTGCCAGAAGACATATTATTACCATTTGTTCCTGAGGCATTATAAATAGGATCAAAGGCCGTAGAAGCAAGAGCGAATTCCTGTAATATATCTCCTGTATTACCTGTAGCATTACGGAATTGTATCGTTTGCAGTGGATCATCAACCGTAATACGAACGCTTGTATCACTTGTTGGGTTGGTGACTGAGGCAGTAATCCCCGCCTCATCGTTAACCAAATTTGTAAGACCCTGCAATGTATTAAAGCGATTTGTTGCCACAGCCGCAATATTACTAAAATCTCCAGATTGATCATCTAATGCAGCCACGATATTACCTGTAACATCAGTAAATGTAACTGCTTCTCGAGCATCAGCCGAAGATACATATAAGCGATTATTTACCACACGAGCGGAAAGTCCATTCACCGCATCAATTGCTTGCGCCATGGTTGCCAAACTATTAAAGGTACGTGCGCTTGCATTGGTTGGCTCAGGGTTGAACTGTTGATATGTAAATGTAACAGCAGGGAGTGTACTTGTTGAAATAGTAAAATTATCTCCTTCAGCAAGTTGTGCCGGTGCTGCGGCGGCACTTGGAGTAAATGCAATTGTTGGGCTGCTTGAGCCAAGTATTGCATCTGCCGTAATGTCTTGGCTTTCTCCATAACCACCATAAGTAAAGGCGTATGTTGTTCCATTACCTAACACAACTTCTAGCTCATCGCCTGTAGTTAAGCTAGAGAATGCTGTACCAAGATCTGGAGCAATAATATCATCGGCTGCAACATCGGTGTTACCAATAGATCCGGCCGGTGGCTCGATAGTATCCCCAGAGCCTGCAAGAACACTCTCACCAGCATCTAAATTAACACCCAGCGATACTGTACTAGTTGCAAAAGCAATACCACTAATCTCACGCGTACTAACGCTAGTCAAACTTTGTAGCAACTGGTTAGGGGTAGTATCTGCATTTCCTGTTTCACCAGGAAGTTTTCCGTCAGGATCTAATTTATATGCCTGCAGAACAAAACCGGATGAGTTAACAAAAAATCCTCTATCATCCTGACGGAATGAACCGGCACGTGTATAGAAAAACTCTCCTTCATTTTCTGTTGGGTTATCTTTAACCACAAAGAATCCCTGACCAGAAATTGCAATATCTGTACTAACACCAGTACTCTGAATCTGCCCTTGTTGATCAATAGCTAATCGACTAGAAGCAATCACACCGGAACCACCACCACTGCTCCCGCTTCCGGTTACTAGTGATGAAAATGTAGTATTACCTTGTTTAAAGCCAACGGTACTTATATTAGCAATATTATCACCAATTACACCCAAAACTGTTCCTTGGGAATTCAAGCCTGATACGGCTGAAAATAATGAACCTGTTAATGACATTTCGTCCTCCTTCTGTTTTTCTTTCTCTTTCTTAATAATCAAATATAACAAGCAATTATTGCTTATTTTTAATGTAATAAATTAGATTTATGCGCCAACAAAGTTAATCTCGCCTAAAGGTATCTCCTCATTATTCACAATTACAGTGGGCGGATTTGCTTGTAGATTAACACCTTGCACAGTGCCCTTTGTCATAGTATCAACTGTTTTAGGGCTAACTTTGGGATCACCAGTTCCTGCTGTTACTGACAAAATATACGTACCTTCGGGCGCACGTTTTCCAGCATCATCATTTCCTTCCCATGTTACAATATTACGCCCCTCCAAAGTGCTTCCACTGCCATTAAAAACAGTAGTGCCGTTAACATCCTTTACCGTAATAAATACTTCTTTTGCCTTTCCTTCTAAATTATAAGCAAAATCAACACCTCCTTCTGGCGGCAAGGTTACAAGATTTCCGTTAACCTCAGCTTGTTTACCAATCATGGAGATTGTATTTCCAGCCTGCCCAACTTGCGTAAGGTTAACCAATGTATCTAATTTCTTATTTACATTTATGCTTTGCTCTACAGTTGAGAATTGAACTATCTGTTCTGTAAATTGGTTAGTATCCATAGGCGCGGTTGGATCTTGGTTTTGTAACTGCACTGTAAGCAGAGTTAAAAAATCATCAAAATCTTCTGCTAACTTAGTAACAGATCCATCTTTATTATTATTGCCAAGTCCCTGACTTGCTGCGGCTACTGCTGAAACCATTTTTCACTCCTCACTTTTCTCTATTATCTCTTCTCTATTCTCTAAACTCTGATGTCGAGGGCTGTATTGCCTTCCCAGACACGATATTCGGCATCCTGAATACGCTGCATGCTAGAGAGCAAATGCGCGTTATCAATAGCACCACCGGCATCTTGACCTAACTCAGACTCAGCACCTAAAGCATGTCGCGGAGTGTTATGTTGGTCATTATGCTGCGCAAATGCGCCTTGTCCTTGGTCTCTTAATCCAAAATTCAAAGCACTGCTATCAGCCTTCACACCTGCATCTTGCAATGCACGCTCCATACCGCGAGCATCTTTCTGCAACATTTCAAGTGTTTCTTGTCGGTCTGCTAAAACCAGCACTTGAGCTCTTCCATCTTGATTTGTGCTGATATGAACTTGAATTTTACCTAAATGAGCTGGCTCAAGCTGAATTTCAATTTTATTATCGCCACCATTTTTAAGGTTCTGTGCAATACGAATACTGATTTGATCAGGTAGGGAAGGCGTGTTGGCAGGAAGTTGCGCTTGCATTTGCGCAGTATTCTGTTGCGTTACACTACTGCCGGCCGACGGAGCTATTAAGCTCGGCTGAATATCCACTCCGGAAGCCTGGGTTAGCGCAGACGGCGCTAAGTCAGTTTTATTCAAATTAGCCTCTGGAGTAGTTGATCCGGAAAGCATTTGTGATTGTATCAAGCTATTGCTCATAATATTTCCGCCAGTCATAAGCGGAGTTTTAGATTGTGCTACAATATTATCAGCTTCATTTTGTGCACCCGTTAAAGCAATATCTCGCATGATATTAGCTTGCTCAGATGTTGTTTGACTAGCCAGTCTATTTTGTTGCGCCAATGCTGCACCAGCTTGCGAATCTGCATTAGGAACTGTTTTCCCCGCAGATGGAGTTAATGATGCTGGAATCTTAACTAAAGTATCCTGCAGAAGCTTTTCATCTGCAGTATCGCTAGATTGAGCTTGCGCCAATAGTGGAAGCTGTTGATTTTGTGATGATGCATCAGTTTTAGGCAATAGATCTGATGTTAAAGGCGTATTTACAAGCGGAGATAATTGCCCCTTATTATTTTCCAATCCAGCGCTATTTACATTTTGCGATTGGGCTAATGATGGAGTTGAAGAATCAACATTAGGAAGCAAACTTGCTGACTGCAATTGTGATTGGAGCAATGCATCTGGAAGAATTTTGCCACTTTCAGGGTTTAGCTCATTGACTTGTATGTTTTGTTGCAATTGAGCAGCAAGCGCAGATAATTGAACTGATTCTGCATTACCTAAAACCATTGATTTAAATGGAGTAGAAGTCGATGGCTGCTGTGTTCCAACGCCAGTTGTTGCCGCAACTTGATTTACACTATTTGCACCAACACTTGTCGCAGTTACGCCAGAAACGGACGCTGAACTAGCACCTGCTTTAACTGGGTTTAACTGTAATAGTGTGTCGGTTTGCATAACTTTTCCTGCATTTATAAAATATTCCGCTAGCTTACATGCATATACCGTGCCAGAAACTCGCTTCGCAAATTTTATTAATTTAATTTCTTGATATATAAGGATATTATTTAATCTTTGCCGTTAATAATAGGCTGGTGATGATATTTATTATATTAATAAACAGACCAATTTTATTATCTCGGCAAAAAATTCCTAGAAGACCTTTAAGTAAATAGTATCTTCCGGCAAAAAATTCCCCCTATAGATAAACGTAGGTTTATTGCATAAAAATTTCTATAAAAAGAAAGGCGTTAAAAGCCGCACCATTGCATAATAAGGCTAATAATATTCGATGTTGTTCTTAACGTTTCATTAAGGTAATAATGATAAACTGCACAAATATGATAGAAAACCTTTTACAGACTGTGAGTTAACTCAAACATACAGCATTGCAAAAAGGTATAGACAATGAGAACTTAACTACAAAGCTCTCGATAAATAAAAACTTATAGATGAGCTATATATGGCTATTGAAGACATCCAAAAAGGCAAATCCATTGAAGATATGTTTGCTGATGCAGAGCAACGGCAAGAAAAGTTAGTTAAATTAACAGTCAATGCTGCAATCCAGCTTACTGTTGAAGAATTACTTAAGGATTCAAAGACAGCTAGTTTCTCTGCCTTTAAGCGCAGAAAATTAATAAAGCCTGGCTCCACTAAGGAAACTTTTGATGCCGCACTTAAAACTAGCGATGGTGATGAAATCACTGAATTTGGAAGCATTCAACGTGCTGAAAAGCTGATAGCAAGTGGTGCAATAAAACAGGCAGATGATTTAGCAACAGAAAAACAAGTGACCACATACCAGAAAAAGGCAACAAATTTTTCTGATAAAATGGATAAGTATGAAGAAAAGGTATCAAAATATCAAAGGCAATTAGTTGAAAAAGCAGTAGCTGAAGCAGAACTTGTTAGTGCATTACAGACATCAATTTCTGATATGAGAGAAGGGTTAGGTGGTGGAGACCTGAGTGCAGAATGGAGAGATAAAACACAAAGGAAATCCGTTACCCCAGATTTGCCGAGCTTTCCTAAAAGCCGAAATGGACAAAACCTAGCAGAACCGAAAGATCCTCGTGTTGAAAAGGCTTCTGAAATATGTTCCGTTGATTTAAATGAAAGCGGTATAAAACGCAAAAAACGCACACAAGACAAAGCCGGAAATTACTTTGGTAATGATATAAGTGGCATCACTGATTCAACAAGGATTGAAGTTCATGTAACATCTCCATCTCAAGGAACACGTTTGGCTGAAATAGTGAAATCCAAAGTAGATCAACATGAAGATAGAGGAATGAGGCTTAAGTCTAGTGGCTATAGTGACCATAAAGTAAAACTTGCTATTGATGGGTTTGTCTCTGAATTAAAAATAAACGATATATCGCAACGTTCAGCTGATAAAAAAGATAGGCTAGGATATAACGCCAAGAGATCAATGATGGGAAAAGATGGGGGGTTTATAGAAAATTCAACACCAGCAAAGCAGATTGCCATTGCGGATTGGTATAATCGGTTTGTTGAAAGCATTACTGCAGGTAATAACACAACGGCACAGGATATTTTTACAAGCGAACCTAAATATAAGAAATTTGAATTCAAAGCCAAAGACGATAGTGAGTTTGCATCTGATAAATTGGAAGACCGCTATAATGAATTAAACGGCATGATGCAAAGCCTCCATTTGGCGGCGGCATCACAGGGTGGAAGCGCTTCTCAGGATAAATATTTTGGAATGGTTAAAGAATATAATGCAACAAGGTCTGGATTTTCTGAAGCTATGATTGAAAAAGCTGAAGAAATCGGCCAAGAGCAATCACTAAGAGGTACTTTTACTAAAGCCATTCACCTTGAGCGTGCTGCATCGGCTGGCAAAACTACAGAAAGGGGAGGGAGTTAAATGACTGATTATACCTATTACGATTGCGATGGTGCACTTTGTCGCATAACAAATGAAGAGAAACTTACAGACCGTTGTGCTGAAGTATTTATAGCAGGCAAAGGCTTTACTTCTGCACCTCTGCTCCATGTGTTGGAGGATGGTTATCTTATTACGCAGGACGAGTTCCAAAATCGTATTGAACAATTATAATGCACAATGAATGATCAAAGCACCTCGCCATGGTAACGCTCTCTCATTAGAGCCTGATACAAATATAGATGGTGCTTTTCTTGATCACTTTATCAGACTTTTGAAATAAGCCTCACTAATCAACAAGACAATCTTTTACAGTTTTGCAATCATGATCATAATATGCGGTTGCATCACCAACAAGAGATTTCCCTAAAGCCCGCACGGGAAGAAGGTCTTTCGTTGAAAGATAAAGGTGAATAACGGCCTTACGCTCTTTCATTTTCTTTAATTCATTATTTGTATAACCCGCTACTGCTATTTCACTAACACTTATATGAAGAAGACGAGTAGATTTAGTTATACCGTTTATTGTAAACTCAAAATCCGATCGCCTACGCCCATCAAATAATGGTAAAGTGAATTGTTTATCATTTCCTTGCAATGCCTTAATTATTTGGTCTCGCGCAACAAATCCTAATAAAATAGGGTCATAAACATTACTTAGCAACTCTTGTGGAACTTCTTTCCGTTTTGTACGAACCTCCGGAGGAATGCTGGCTCGTCGTTTTACCGAACCATTATCCGTGTTATAAATGATAGAAACATCACGGCGCTTAGAACGCAATTCAAACGCCGAACTATAAGTTAGCGGAACAAGCTTATCGTCATCATTTACACGGAAAACACTACGGTTGTCACTACGATATTTGCTAATAAGGTGAGCAATTTTACGTGAGCGAATATGCACATTTGCAATGATTATATCCTTAGAGCCGGGGCTATAAGAAATATCTAAAACCATATCACCAATATGAATTCCTGACCAATTCGCTCTATAAACTTTACGAATTGGCAAACGCGCAAGGAAATCATCTTCTGGAGAAGAGGCAAAATAATCAATCTGCTTTATATCATTAGGCTCACTATCTGACTTATCTAACGGATCATTTTTAATAGAAGTAGGTGGCTGCTTAGGAGTTTCTGATGAAATATTTGTATGAGCAGCTTTAGCTTTATCAGGAGCACCTTGCAGGGTAGGGAAGGACGTTGCCAATTCACCCTTCATTTCATCCAAAGGAATATATCCCCCGCGATGGTCCAGACGATTAAACTGACACCCCCCGAGCAAAAGCGCTATAGCTGATATATAAAGTGAACCCTTTTTTAACAAGTCTACTTTCCCCCGCTAGATATTAAACAGTGCACTTCCCCTTATACACCGCAGCAATAATACCTCTTTTTAGACAAAAAATCTATGCCTGTTACAGTTATATGCAATGTTACTAATGATAGAACCTCCACCGACTTGATAATTTATGGCCTAGGGTGTATATAAGATCTAGGTTAAACTTAGTGTTAACTAGTTTTATAGCAAAACAAAATACAGGTTGTTGCAATTAAAGGAGGCTATTATGCAGTCAAAAGTTCAAGAATTTATGAATAAAACACCGCATTTTATTAGCCCAGACAGTACACTACGTGATGCCGCAACTGCAATGCAGCATCATGATTGTGGCGCATTGGTTGTTGGCCATCCAGATGATACTCCTAGCGGTATTATAACTGATAGAGATATTGTTGTTTGGGGCTTGGCTGAAGGACGCAATCCCGATACTGCAACGGTAAGGGAAATCATATCAGGTGAAGTTATTTCCTGCTCAAAGGATGAGACTGCCGAGCAAGCTGCCGATAAAATGAGTGTTAATGATGTGCGCCGTCTTATTGTAGTTAATCCACAAAACAAAGTTATTGGTGTGTTATCAACAGTCGATATAATTAAGTGTGTTGATACTGATGAGATTAATGATGAGGTTATTCACCATCTTTTTCATTATGCATAACACGTACTAAAACTAGGACTGTTTTCAAAATTTTCTAAAACCGTTCCGCAATATACATTATATATTGACAGATTCCTTAAATGCTATACTATTGAACGATGTTCACAGCAATAAATGGAGCCGTATATGAGCAATCCATCAACCATTATTCGTACAACTAGCATTGTTGTTATATGCCTGTTTTCACTCTCGGCATGCAGTGTCTTTAAGCTTCGTGAACGTCATAATGTTGCCAGTATAAGTGATTATCTTTATTCAAATAATATTGGTCATGTTGATACACCTTCAGTTCCTGTGATGGAAATTCCTCTACGCGTTGGTTTGGTGTTTGTTCCCGAAAGCAGGAGACATCGTACATCGGCTATAACAGCTAAAGAAAAACAGGATATTATGGAGGGTGTAAAGAAGCAGTTCAGTGATAATCCACTAATTGATAAAATTGAGATAATCCCTGAGTCATACTTATTACCGCAAGGTGGGTTTGCTAACCTTAATCAAATACGCAATATTTTCCAAACGGATATTATTGCATTACTTTCTTATGACCAAGTTCAACATAGCAGTAATGATTTATTATCAATCACCTACTGGACTGTTGTTGGTGCCTATATTTTTAGAGGAGAGAAGAACGACACTAGTACATTACTTGATCTTGCTGTTTATCATATTCCAACTAAACAATTATTATTCAGAGCACCGGGAACAAGCACGGTTAAAAAACGCTCTACGCCAATTACAAGAGAAAAGCAACTTAGTGATGATGCTGCAAAAGGGATTATAAAAGCAGGTGAAGTTCTAACCGCTAACTTACAAGATGAGCTTGATCGCTTTATAGTTAGAGTTAAAGATAATCCATCACGTTATAATATTTCAACACGAGAGGGGTATACTGGCGCAGGTAACATTCCTTCAGGATTATTGTTATTTATGACGCTTGCACTTGCATTAGCAGCTCGCAATCGCTTTTTAACACCCGCAAGAATAGATCTATCAGAAAGCAAAAAGGTATAGATTATATATGAAAAGCAACTTAATCATCTTTGCTTTCCTAATCATTACCTCTTTTACTATTTTTCTAAGCGGAACTGGAGAGCTATGGATCTATCATTATGATAAAATTCAACAAGGTGAGTATTGGCGACTACTAACTGGTCATGTTGTACATTTCTCAAATATTCACTTATGGAATGATACAATTGGGTTATCTATATGTATATGGTTAGCTTGCATATGGCATTGCTCACTATTAGGCCCAATATTATTTGGAAGTTTTTGTATTAGCGCAGGGATTTTTTTTATAGATCCTAATATGTCTTTATATGGAGGGCTATCAGGTATTGTTTTTTGTCTTTTTACATCTGTATGTTTAGAGGTGTTTTTACAAAAAAAACGTTATTCCTATATAGCAGGGATAAGTATTATAATTATATTCATCTGGTTACTAATAACTTTAACATTTAGCCCCGCTGAAACACTCACAATTGATATATTTGAGAATGAGTCTGTAGAAAAAGAGGGTTATGCACTAGTTGCTGTATTAGCGCATTTTATGGGGGTTATTTCTGCTCTCTTATATAAAACTCCAAAATTATTTAGATATTTAAAACATAAGAAGGCAAAAGAAAACCTCCCATTCTCATAAGAAGTGGGAGGCTCTCTTAATATCAATAAAACTAAGCAGCAGCTTTGTTTTGTGCATTAGCAAAATTTTCAGACGCAAAATCCCAATTTACTAACTTACTTAAAAATGTTTCAATATAGGAAGGGCGTGCGTTTTGGAAATCCAAATAATAAGCATGCTCCCATACATCCATAGTTAATAATGGTGTTGCATTTGTAGTAAGTGGTGTTTCTGCATTCGCTGTTTTAGTTACTTTAAGCTTGCCGTCAGCATCTAAAACTAACCAAGCCCAGCCACTACCAAACTGTGTTGCGCCAGCCTGAGAAAATGCAGCTTTAAACTCATCAAAACTACCAAAATCTTGATTTATTTTTTCAGCCAAAGCACCCGTTGGATTTCCTCCACCTGCTGGCTTCATTGAGTGCCAATAAAAACTATGATTCCAGACTTGAGCTGCATTGTTAAAAATACCCGCTTTATCAGACTTCCCAGCAGTGGCAATTACAATTTCTTCTAATGTTTTGCTTGCAAGGTCACTACCATCAATTAGCTTATTCAGATTAGTAACATAAGCATTATGGTGTTTGCCATGATGAAAGCTTAGAGTTTCGGCAGAAATATGAGGCTCTAAACCATCTTGAGCATATGGCAATTGCGGTAATGTGAAAGGCATAGTTTTACTCCTTTTAGAATTGTTTTTAATGTTACTAGAAACTAAAACAGATTTTGCATTAGCTTGCTTATTATAAAATGCACACAGAGAAACGCCCGAGGCAAGAAGCGTACAAAAATAACGTCTATTTACTTCCATCAGATCTCCCCACTTTTAAATCAGCTTGCTAGGAATCATACTCCATCGCATCAGCCATTGTGTTTAGCGTGTTTTTCTGGTTTTGGCAATATAGGATATTGCTTTATCTATCATTACCAAAACCGTCAATATTTAAGCGGTAATTCATACCAATAAATAGTGCTTTTGCATATTTTAAAGTTATTAAGGAAGATATTAATGTTACCGGAGGCCAGATTGCAAAATGAATCCATAAAGAAGGCTTCCAAACAATATCAATCAAAAAAACTAAAGGAGTGATTAATGCCCCTGTAATAAACATACTTGTATAGGCGGGACCATCAGCAGAATCATGATTAGCATATGATTGATGACAATGTGAACACTCTGGCAATAATTGTAGGCCACGAGCAAACAAATCCCCCTTACCACAAGCCGGACATCGTAAACGTAGCGTTACATGCCAGAGGGAAGGGGGACAGTCTGATGGAGGAATATCGTTCATAATTCCTAACTATTGCACGTTTTTATGCGCCCCAAATATAGACCCATACAAATAAGAATAGCCACACTATATCAACAAAGTGCCAATACCATGCTGCAAATTCAAAACCAAGATGGTGCTGAGGGGTAAGGGTATTGCGAATAGAACGAACCAAACAAACAGCTAAAAATATTGTTCCTATAATAACATGAAAACCATGAAAGCCAGTTGCCATATAGAAGTTAGAAGAATAAACACCTTCCGAAAAACCAAATGTGGCATGACCATACTCAACAACTTGCAAAATGGTAAAGCAAATTCCTAAAAATACAGTAAGAAATAAGCCCTGTATCTGACCTTTTCTATTTCCTTTTAGTAAAGAGTGGTGAGCCCATGTTACCGTTGTTCCCGATAGCAATAAAACTAATGTATTAATAAAAGGTAAGTCCCATGCACTAAGCGTTTCAATGCCTGCAGGTGGCCATGTTCCTTGTTCTGTTACCCAAATACCATCTGCATCTAGAATCCCAACAGGGTCTAGGCCAGACTTAAAGAAAGAGAAGAAGAAAGCAAAGAAGAACATAACTTCAGAAACAATAAAAAGCACCATTCCTATACGTAGTCCAGTTTGTACCACTTTAGTATGGGCTTTATCATGGATTCCTTCACGGATAACCTCACGCCACCAACCAAAAGCGGAGGCAATTATCATCATCATTCCTAGATAAAAAATAACGTTTCCATGAGGTTTTTCATGCATAAACATGATAGCACCGATTGCAACAACCAGCATTGATACAGTGGTAATAATTGGATATGGACTGGGATTTACCAGATGAAATTCATGCTTTGGCTTAGCCATATGTTTACCTCTTACCTTTTGTTTACTATATCTTAATTAAAGTATTTTATGCCTTTTTCATCCGAAAAAAAGTATATGACAGTGTAATAGTTTTTACGTCATCCATATTTTTGTCACTATCCATATCCGGATCTACAAAAAATGAAACTGGAAAACGAACCTTTTCCCCCGGCTCTATGCGCTGTTCATCAAAACAAAAACACTGAACCTTACTGAAATACGCCCCACTTTTATCCGGCGTTACATTAAATGTTGCAGTTCCTGAAACGGCTTTGTCTGAACGATTTTCTGCCCAAAAAAATGCCAAATTATTTTCTCCAACATTCACAGTCATTTTTGTTTCTTCAGGATAAAATTTCCAAGGAAGATTTTCCGCAACATTCGTATCAAAATGTATAGTCACTAATCTATCTAAAACTTCATCTGAAACTTGATCAGCTTTCTGTGTAGTTCCACCATACCCTGTTACTCTACAAAACATGTCGTATAACGGCACTGAGGCATACGCCAAAACAAGCATAGACAACGTCGCAAATAAAACTTGTTTAGCTATTTTTTTATTAGAACTTGCTGCTGCTTCAGCATTATAATTTTCATTATCAGTCATTCCCTATCCTCCAGCCGGTGTTGAGCGAATAACTGTAATCGTAAAAAAGAGAACCATTAAACCAAGCAATATGGCTAGGGTAAGGAAATTCTTCTTCTTCTTTATACGATGTACTTTACTTAGAGGCATATTACACCACCTGAACATATGAGAGATGATCTGCAATAAGTGCTACAAATAGCGCAAAAAGATAAAGCAGTGAGAAGCCAAACATCTTCCGTGCTGATTTTTCATCCCCACGACGAACGACCTGACAAGCGCAATATATAAAACGTGCGTTAAGATATAAAGCCGTGACTAAATAAAGCAATCCACAATACCCCAACATCACTGGTGCTAACGTCACTGGAGCCAGCAAGAACGTATATAAAAGCATATGTATAGATGTACGTTTATTACCCACCACCACAGGAAGCATAGGAATACCCGCCTTTGCATAATCCTTACAGCGATATAGGGAGAGAGCCCAAAAATGAGGAGGGGTCCACATAAAAACAATCGCAAACAACAATATTGGCATCAAAGTTATATCACTCGTTACTGCTGCCCAACCAATCATTGGTGGAAAAGCGCCAGCAGCACCACCAATAACAATATTTTGAGGCGTACGAGGTTTTAGCCATATTGTATAGACAAAAACATAAAATAAAATAGCCGTTAATAACAAACCGGCAGCCGCCAAATTAACCGCAAATGCCATAATAAAAACAGAAGCAAATGCAGAGACTAAAGCAAAATCAAGTGCATTCTCGGGAGGCATCCTTCCGGCTGGAATAGGACGGCTTTTTGTGCGCTCCATTACCGCATCAATATCCCTCTCATACCACATATTAATTGCACCGGCAGCTCCAGACCCTAGTGCAATACAAAATATCGCAATAACGGCAAGGAAAGGATGAATACTCCCAGGTGCAAGAAACAAACCAACAAAGCCTGTAAACACAACCAAAGACATAACCCGCGGCTTAAGCAACGATATATAGTCCTTAATATTAACTTCTTCTACGATTATATTATCGTCTGAAGCTAATATTGGCTCCTCTGCTATTGCTGTAGTCATACTATTCATAGTGATTGCCGCTATTTAATAACCGGTTGCTCGTTATAAGTATGGAACGCAGGTGGTGATGTTTGCGTCCACTCTAACGTGTCAGCTCCATCGCCCCAAGGATTGTTCGGAACTTTCTTACCCTTCGTCATCATATGAATAATGATAAATATAAAGAATATGATTGATGCGAAAGATATATATGAACCTATCGAAGAAACCATATTCCATCCTGCATAAGCATCTGGATAGTCTGGAATACGACGAGGCATGCCTGCTAGCCCTAGAAAGTGCTGAGGGAAAAAGGTTACGTTGATGCCGATAAACGTGATCCAAAAATGGAGTTTGCCCATGGTTTCGTTATACTGACGACCCCACATCTTCCCTGCCCAATAATAGAAGCCTGCAAAAGCAGCAAATACAGCGCCAAGTGACATCGTATAATGGAAGTGAGCCACAACATAATAAGTGTCATGCATTGGAATATCCATTGCAGCATTTGCCAACACCACACCTGTAACGCCACCAACTGTAAAGATAAAAATAAAGCCTATTGCAAACAACATCGGAGTAGTAAATCTAATTGACCCACCCCACATTGTCGCAATCCAGCTAAATATCTTAATACCTGTTGGAACCGCAATAACCATAGTGGCTGCCGTAAAATAGGCTTGAGTATCTACATTCATACCTACGGTAAACATATGGTGAGCCCATACAACGAAGCCAACGAAACCGATCGACACCATTGCATAAACCATTGCAAGGTAGCCAAAAACAGGCTTGCGTGAGAATGTTGCAATAATTTGGCTTACAATACCAAAGCCTGGTAAGATAATGATATACACTTCCGGATGGCCAAAGAACCAGAATAGATGCTGGAACAAAACAGGATCACCACCACCAGCAGGATCAAAAAATGCAGTACCAAAGTTACGGTCTGTTAGAAGCATTGTGATTGCACCAGCAAGCACAGGTAAAGCTAGAACAAGTAAGAATGCTGTCAATAAAATTGACCATACAAATAATGGCATTTTATGAAGAGTCATTCCCGGGGCGCGCATATTAAAGATCGTTGCAATCATATTGATTGAGCCAAGAATCGACGAAACACCTAAAATATGTACGCTCAAAATAGCCATATCCACGGCCATTCCGCCACCATGCGTCCCATCATTTGTTAGAGGAGGGTAGAGAGTCCACCCAGTACCAACCCCGCCATCTACAAATGCGGATCCAAGCAGTAACAAAAATGCCGGAATAAGAAGCCAGAAGCTAATATTGTTCATCCGAGGAAAGGCCATATCTGGTGCACCAATCATCAGTGGTACAAACCAGTTACCAAAACCACCAAACAAGGCTGGCATAATCATAAAAAATACCATGATCAATGCATGAGCCGTAATCAAAACATTAAATAACTGCCCATCGCCACCAAGATACTGGGCACCAGGTTCCATCAACTCCATACGGAAAATAACGGAAAATAATGCACCAACAACCCCTGCGAAAATAGCAAAGGTAATATACATTGTTCCGATATCTTTATGGTTGGTAGAGAATAACCAGCGTTTAATGCCTTTTGGAGTATGATCGCTCATAATATATGTTCCACACCGTGTTTAATTTATATTTTTACATTATTCTTTTTCTGTATTTATTACCCATGGATCCATAACAGGTTGCGCGTCAATTGTTACGCTAGTGCTTTCACTTCCTGCTACCCATTTATCAAACGCTTCTTTGCTAACCACATCCACCACAATTGGCATATAGGCATGATCTTTCCCGCAAAGCTCAGAACATTGACCACGATAGGTTCCTTTTTTGGTCGCCCGGAACCAGCGTTCATTTGTTCGTCCAGGTACCGCATCCACCTTAACTCCCATTTGTGGCAGCGCCCAGGCATGAATCACATCAGAAGCCGTAACCAAAATGCGTATGTTTGTATCCACAGGTACTAACACTCGGTTATCGACTTCCAGCAAACGCACTTGTGTTTTTGGATCAATTTCATCCAAAGGAACCATAATGCTTTCAAGGGTTTTATTGTTATATTCAGGATAGACATATTCCCAAAACCATTGATGACCAACGATTTTTAATGTAAGTTCATCATAGATACGCTCATCATTAACCGTAAGCATTCCGCTAATTTGGAGTTTTCCATCCTTAACAAACACGCCGTCTTGTACAATTTGCCCGTCCAGCTTTACAACGGCCTCTTCATTTGCTGTACCGTCCAATTTTGTTATACCATCCTCTACTACTACACTATCGTAATAGGAAGGTGCTTTGTCCATATAGTAAATCAAACGGAAAGAGGGGATAGCAATCGCGATAAGTATCAGGATCGGCACTACAGTCCAGATGATTTCTATAGTAGTGTTATGTGTAAATTTTCGCGGTGTAGGATTGGCTTTCTCATTGAAGCGTATCGCAACATATATCAAAAGCCCCAGGACAAACACGCATACCGCAATAATGATATATAGCAGCAATGAATGAAGGCTGACCAGTTTCTCCATCACGGGAGAGGCCGGCTCTTGAAAGCCAAGTTGCCAGTCTACTGCATCAGCCAATGACGCAGCAGGAAGGAAGCTGATGACAAACGTCGCCAGAGTTAGAAATACCACACTCCGCAAAAAGTGGGAATAAAGCTTGTCCATGTAAAGCCCCTTACGCTTAAAACCCTGTAAATAATACTTTCCTTACACGGGTTAATACCATACTCTGCTATCAGATTAGCAATTAATATATAATGATGACTACCACGTGTAAGTATACATGTATAGTAACAACGATTTATAGTTTCAAGCTTTTAGATAAAATATCAGGAAACAAACATGACCGATGCAGTACAGAACATCTTCTGGGAAAACTCTGATTTAACCATAGAACAGGCGCAATCCCTGACAAATGAAGCATTAAATGGCATGGATGATGGAGAATTATTCCTAGAATATTGCCAATCAGAAAATTTCGTTTTTGACGATGGAAGACTTAAAAATGCCGGATATGACATAACTCAAGGGTTTGGACTGCGATCGGTTCTTGGTGAGACAACAGGTTATAGCCATACTTCATCAATTTCCAAGCAGGCACTGGAGTCTGCGGTTCCTGTAGTACGCTCCATTAGAGCTGGGCACAATGGTGTTAGTCAAGCCATGGAGGCTCCAAACCGTGCAAATAAAATACTATATGTGGCAGATAATCCACTAACTGCTATTGATTTTAATCAAAAAGTACAGCTTCTTGAAAAAGTAGATGCCTACTTACGCAATAAAGACCCACGCGTTAAGCAAGTGTCGGTTTCTCTATCCGGAGAATGGCAGGTTGTTGAAATTATTCGCGCCGGCGGTCATCGCTGTCATGATGTGCGCCCTCTGGTCCGATTTAACGTCTCTGTAGTGGTAGAACAAAATGGCCGTATGGAACGAGGGAGTTACGGCCATGGTGGTCGCCAAGGATATTCCCCCTTTATTAACGAAGAACAATGGACATATGCCGCGGATGAAGCTTTGCGCCAAGGATTAGTTAATTTAGAATCAATTGCCTTAAAAGCTGGCGAAATGACGGTTGTTCTTGGCGCAGGATGGCCTGGTGTGCTGTTGCATGAAGCCGTTGGTCACGGATTAGAAGGGGACTGCAACCGAAAGGAAGTATCTGTTTTTTCAGAACTAATGGGAAAACAGGTTGCTGCCAATAATGTTACGATAGTAGATAATGGTACATTGCCTGATTTAAGAGGATCAATAACCGTTGATGATGAGGGGACGCCAAGTGGCTGCACTACCCTAATTGAAGATGGGATATTAACTGGGTATTTACAAGACCGCATGAATGCTCGCCTAATGGGAATGAATCCTACAGGAAATGGTCGAAGAGAAAGCTATGAATGCCAACCAATACCACGCATGACAAATACCTATATGCTGGGAGGAGACGCTTCACAAAAGGATATGATTGCTTCTGTAGAGAATGGATTATTTGCCGTAAGTTTTGGTGGCGGACAAGTTGATACCACATCAGGAAAGTTTGTTTTTTCAGCCACAGAAGCCTATAAAATTGAAAAAGGAAAAATTGTTGCACCCGTCAAAGGAGCAACACTAATTGGAGATGGAGCCAGCGTGCTTACTCATATAACCGCTGTAGGGAATGATATGGCACTCGATAAAGGCATCGGCACATGCGGAAAGGATGGACAAAGCGTGCCCGTTGGGGTAGGACAACCATCTCTGCTGGTTAGTAAAATGACAGTAGGCGGTACAGAAACATAGGGCAAAAAACATAAGATAAAAACAATACGTACACACTGGTTTTTGGATTATTACGCAAAACTTTTCTAACAAAAAAATGTTCTGTAATAATAACTAATCCATTTTAACAAAGCTATGTGCTGCGCTTTTATTGTTCTATATTCTATGTTAGAATGCCATAATATATTTTATATAATATAACTTTTTTTCAAAAGGATAGCTGTGATTATTCTCCCAAGGCAAACTACACCTTACACATGCGGACCAGCATGTTTGGCAACTGTTACTCGGCTTGTTACAGACCGCACAGTATATGAAGCAGAACTTGCGCAAGAATTAGGTGCACTGCCGGGTATCGGCGTTGACCATGATGATCTAGCTAACTGGGCACAAAAGAATGATCTTCCTGTAACATCAGAAGGTGAGGGAACCTATGATGGTGGAGTTGCGATTGCAAATATAAAGAATCCAACAAGTCATATTGGGCATTTTGTAATCATGCTAGGTCGTAGAGGAGATATTTATCGCTATTATTGCCCGCTATTTGGAGAAGTTTTTGAAAAGCACCGTGATCAAATTTTGTGGGAAAACATGAATGGCGAGCTCAAAAATTGGTCTGTATCATTTGCATGCGATAAAGATTATTACGATAGTCATATTGAAGCCGAACAGCATGTATTTATTTTGGGTGATGAATTAGAGAGTTTACAACCAGAATTTGACACCAGCCTTCTACTTCAAGATGCTTACAAGAAAAGAGGGCAATCCGTAAGTTGGAGCACTCCAGATGAAGTATATACGCGTGCGCGTTTACTTCATTTATCAGGCGTTCCTGTGCTAAAGAATGATATAGTTTGGATGCGATGCGACCCCGTAAATACAGTGCATTATTATGAGCTTTTACGTCGCATTAGTCACATGGATGCAAAAATTCTTAATAATCCAAAAGCAATCCTTACTTTTCATGACAAGTTATCGCGGCTCTATGTTGATGACAGCAATTGCTGTACTGTTTCCACAAAATCTGATGTAAAAAAAGCGCTGCGTCACTTAATTGTTTTGGGCTTTGAACGCTATATAGTTAAGAAGCCATCCAATTTTGGTGGCGTTGGGGTGCATTTAGTAAACAACGAAGATGAAGCCTATGATGCATTCCATGAATTGGCAGAGGATTCAGGCTACGTTATTATCCAAGGTTATATTGAAACAGGCGATAGACAAGTTGATACTCGCGTAATGGTTACGCAGGATGCAATACTTGGTTCTTTGGATCGTGTTGCTAAAGAGGGTGACTTTTTATGCAACCTTCATGCTGGAGCAACAGCGCAGTTAACTGGCGACTTATCACAAAAAAGAGTAGAGCAAGTTAAAAAAATACAAAACTTGATGAAAGATAATGATATATTTATGGCTGGAATTGACTTTTTAGGTGATATTCTAATTGAAATTAATGTTACTTGCCCAAGCAGCATTAGGCAGCTAAATCAAGTAACAGGAAAAATTGTAGAAGAAGAAATTATTGACCTTGCATGGGATTACACAGGCACAAAAAGCTTTGCAACAAAACTTCTTAAATATGCATAAATTTAATGGATAACTTTAAATTTTATCGGCGATTAACGTGACAAAAAAAATTTCCAGACGGGATAGTTTACTGCTTGCTGGTGGAGCAGCATTAGGTTATGGACTTGGTATATCACGATTATCTTCTGATAAAGCTGAAGATATAAAAAAAGTTTCTCAAAATAAGCAAGTTATTTTTCTGCATGCGCCTAAAAATGCAGGAGTAACCTTATTAAATATTGTACAAGCTAATGTTCCTTGTGACCAGCTAGGTCTTATTTACCCTCCGGGCCAATGGAGCGATGCAATCAGTCTTATTACTGAAGATGAAGCAAATAATTACGATTATATCTTTGGACACTTTGACTTTCAAATTGATCAAATATTGACTAGGACTAGAGAGTATGTCACGGTGTTTAGACATCCTATCGCCCGCACCTTGGATATGTATCATCATTTTCGTAGTTTTGCCCTGTCTGAGAACGCAAAAAACACTCATTTATACAATATCAAAGACCCGCATATAGAAAGCGGCATAGATATATCATTTTTAGAATTTGTTCAGAAATTTCCTCAAGCGCAAAATGAAATGACCCGCCGCATAAGCGGCATGCGTTGCTTTGTTGATGACACAACCTGCACAAGTGGAATGTTGTCTAAAGCAAAAGAAAACCTAGAAAAACACTTCACCTTGATCGGAATTTTGGAAGAGTTCGATATTTTTCTACAAATGTTAGAAGCTAAATTTTCATGGCAAGTTGATAGAACTATACATAGCAATCGTAGTAAGCATTTACGAAAACCATCATCTCTAAGTAAAGAAGAAAAAGATGCTGTTATAGCAGCAAATCAATTAGACCTTGAGTTCTATGCTTTTGCCCAAAAACTTTCTCAATCCCACCGCCAAAACTATCTTGGATAAAATTCATCTGCGATAAGTACTTTAATATTTATGGCTTTTATTCATATTCATTACGATATTGCTCAATGTCACCTTCAGCCTCAACGCGCATTGGCAGGGAGGCAAAACACCCTTTATGCAATAAGAGGCTATATTCACCATCACGTGATTGTTCATCTATTGGAATTGATTTCCTAATAATAAATTGTGAATATGCTTTAGACTCCAAACCATGAATTAATATTTCAATATGACGCTTGCAAGAAAGAAGCTTCTTCCCTTTTGAAAAGGATTTCTTAATTGGTTCACCAACATGAAAGTAATAATCTTCTGTTAAGGAGTTGCTTAATGTCATCAATGCTGGAATAGCGATACTCCAAGGCGCGCGATCGTTTAAAATAAGTACTTTCCTTGGTGTAAAATTTTCAATTGGCAAATAGCACATAAACAGCTCTTCTTTACCATCATTTTCACGCATTTCTTCAACAATCAATACGGCGTCCACCTGAACTTTTACCAAGTCTCTTCCATGAAAATTAACCATTCGTATTAAAATATGCTCATGCACATAATCCCACCGTTTAGTCCATACTCCCTTTTGTGATGTCACTAACTTTACTTTGGGTGTAATGAGATGCGATGTCATAAACGCCGTAAAACTTACATTTATAATAGTAAGTACAATTGAAAGAACAGTTAGTAAAAAAATAACAATACCAACTGTTGACCCTGCCTCCAGAACCTCCTCAGGGATTTCCATTTTCATTGCTGCAGAAAGCGCTCGTAATAAATTACTACCTTCATGATTAGGGAGAGCTAGCTCGAGCACTAACCACATACATGCCAGCACTGTAGTCAGCGCGACCAAATAACCTGTGATGATAAGAAGTAATCTACTCTGCATTTTAATTACCATTATTTTTATTTTTAAATATTGGCTTTTTGTTTTCTAAAAGAAAGGGCAATATATCTTTGCTAAGTATTTCTGGTGTCAACATGCCGGCAACATGAAAGCGTACAATTCCATTTTCGTCAACAATAAAGGTTTCTGGCGCTCCTGTAATACCAAAACTAATAGCCGTGCTGCCATTTATATCCATTCCTACCATTTTGTATGGATTACCATGTTTCTGCAACCAATCTTTGGCTTTTTGTGGTTTGTCATGCCAATTAATGCCATATAAATTTACGCTTGGAATTTCTGCAATTCTTAATAAAAGAGGATGCTCATATTGACAACTAACGCACCATGAAGCAAATACGCTGATTATACTACGCTCCCCCTCTAATGTTTTATCTGATAGCTGCATTGCCTCATCACCCAGAAGGGGAAGATTAAAGCTTGGTATTTTTTTGCCAACTAAATAAGATTTACCAAATTCTTTTAGGCCCAACTCTTGATTTTCTGCTGTCTGGCGCAGCTTTACAACTGCAATCCCTGAAAATATTACCACAATTAAAAGCGGCATAAGAAAGAGCCACTGCTTCATAAGCTTCTCTCTTCTTGCGGTATATCTTTATTATCAACAACTGTTTTTTTCCGCTGATAGACAGAAAAAATAAGACCTACTCCAAGCATAATGCAACCAAGCCAAATCCAGTTTACACCTAATTTATAATACATCCTCACGGCATAGCCGCTAATATTATCCCCCTCACCAATAACGATATAAAAGTCACTTTTCCACGTAGAAATCACTGAAGATTCAGTAGTAGGCATCCGGCTGGCGAGGTATATTCTACGTTCCGGCGTTAGTTTATATGTTTCTTTTTGTCCTATAGGAGTGACTTCAAAGTGAGCTTTTAATGTAGCATAATTATCTACTTGTAACATTTCTGCATGCGTTAAAGTTACCATATGGCCTGCAAACTTTGTCTTAACACCTGGAATAATAACATCTTCAAATTCTTGCTTCCATACACTGCTAGCAATTACTCCTATTGCAATTATTGCCACAGCTATATGAGATATAATCATCGCAATAAATGTTTTAGGCTGCTGTAATATATGCCCTGTCCTGCGTATTCTTTCGATGTATAGGCGAAGCATAGAAACGATAAGGAATCCTGAAATAGACAAGCCAATAGACATTAAACTAAACCACTCATCAATTATAAATACCAGCACCAACCAAATGATAAGAAAAGTAAAAATAGGATATATAGAAGAGATTATAACCTGCTTAAAGCACGTTTTTTTCCAATTAAGCAGAGGTGCTATACCCGCCAATAGCAGGGCAGGAAGAGCAATGGGTATAAATACAGCAATAAAGTAAGGCTTACCAACTGATACGCTCCCTTCAGTTAAAACCTCTAAAAAAATAGGATAAAGAGTGCCGAGCAGGATAGTCGCGGTCAAAACAATAAATAGTAATGCACTAAACATTAACCCGGTTTCACGAGAGGTGAGGGACGTAAGTTCATTCCCCGGCATTAAACTATGTGCACGACGTGCAAATTGCCAGAACGAACCACCAGCAACAATAAATAATAACGCCAGCATAAACAGGCCTCGATTAGGGTCACTGGCGAAACTATGAACTGATGATAAAATGCCTGATCTAACCAAGAAAAAACCTGCAATACTAAGGGAAAAGGTAAGTATTGATAAAAAGACAGTCCACTTTTTAATAGTATCCCTAGCAATTACAACAACAAGGCAGTGCAATAATGCCATGCCGGTTAGCCAAGGAAGAAGTGACGAATTCTCAACCGGATCCCAAAACCAATAACCACCCCAACCTAATTCACGATAAGCCCACCAGCTTCCCATTCCAATGCCGAGCGTTAAAAAAGATAGCGAAAAGGAAACCCAAGGCTTTAGACATTGCGCCCAGTGACGATTAACACCATAATTTAAGCCAATAACGGCAAATGACAACGCCAACGAAAACCCAACATATCCTATATAAAGCAATGGGGGGTGAAGCGCTAAGCCAACATCTTGCAATAATGGATTCAATCCCTTGCCGTTAGCAGGGGCTTGTGCAAATGTTATAAATGGATTGGAAGTAAACAAGACGTAAAGCAACAATAATGCTGTAATGCCAGACTGAATCACAAGAACACTAGTTTTATGTTCATAGTTACTGCTCAGTGAAAACCACGTAGAAAGCAAAACAAGCAACCAAACAAATAGCAACATTGACCCTTCATGGTTAGCCCATACCCCTGTGAATTTGTATAGATATGGCTTGGACGTGTGTGAATTATCATACACGATTTTCAGTGAAAAATCAGAATGAAGGAATGAATATGTAAGGTAAAGCATTGAAAATGTAATGCATACCGAAATACTAACAGTAATGATATGGGCAGCGTTTACGCTGAGCGACTTACGCCAAGACTTTATGATCATTACGATGCACAGAACTATAGCCAATGCTAACATAAATTCTGCGATGATTGCTAGGTGCATTTTATTATTCCATCTGCAACATTATTTCTTTATGGGGATCCTGATCCAAACCTTGTTCTGGTACTATTTCAGAATCACTCTTATTATAATTATCTACATCTTTATGTTCGTGCTTAAGGCTTTTCTTAACTTCTGGAGGCATGTAATTTTCATCATGTTTTGCCAAAAGGTTATCAGCTTTAAAACTCTTATCTTTAAGCAAAAACCCTTCAGCAACAATTCCCTGTTTTTCTCTAAAAAGCAGCGGTGGAATACCTGTAAATGACACAATAATGTCATGTTGATAATCGGTTAAGGTAAACGTCATGTTAAGATTATCCGATGCCTTACTAACAGATCCTTCTTTCACCATTCCCCCAACCCTAATTCTTTTGTCCATTGGAACTGGCTTACTATGAACGTCCGTTGCGGAATAAAAAAACACTAAACTATCACTAAAAGTAGTTAAAAGAATAACAATAGCGGCAATCAAGCTTACCATTCCGCCACCGACAAGCCACATACGCTGCTGCTTTGGTGTCATTTTTTTTCTAGAAGAGGAATTTACCATTATCATGTACTTATTTGTTATTAGCTTTCAGACAGTTGCTTGGTTAGTTGTTCAAGCTTTTTGCGTTTGCGCTTCCATGTAATAAGTGTCGTAATTGCAAGCCCTAAAAGAAGCATGGACGTGATAACATAACACGCTAAAATATAAGGAAAAAATGGATCATTTTGCATAGTTTAATCTACATTACTGAAGTGAACACTTGCACAACGCATATATCATCCGCCTTATAGCGCATCATACAAATTTGTGCAAGCAAAGCTGGAACCAACAAGACCTGCTTTGAAATATAATGTTTTTTTCTAAGCTCAATATTCCTATAGCTATCTCTATTAATGATTATATTTTGTTGCATAATATAATCTAAAATACTCAATTAGAAAGAATAATAGCTATATAAATACGCGATCTGTTGCCACTTCAAAACAAATTGCGTCAACACGTTAAGGGTTTGTTAAGCATGTTCTGTTATACTATTTGCATAATCCTTTATGTGGGGAATATATAACCTAAACAGCAGGTAATGATATATGACAGGATTGCAGAACGCAGTAGAAGGTAGTTTAAACGTGCAGAGCAGCAATAGTGCAATTGTTGCGCAAAATTTTATTCCTAAAAATATACCGCAAACATTGCAAGTTACCCAAAGTAAGAGCAGCCCTATTTCAAGCACTGATGACCTGCCATTTATTGATAGGGACCAAAAAATCGTACGCAATCCACAAACTGATGCTGCAATTAATCCGGAAATGCTGGAGAAAGCAGCAAACGCACTCAAGAACTCTGGAGCAGAACTTTCTGCAAGGCCTATCAAAAAGAGCTTTACAGATAGGGCCAATGACCAAAAACATAATGAGACTTCTGCGGGGCGTATTAACTAATAAATTGTTATAGTGAAATTCAATTCATCTTCTTGTTATATTTACTAGATATATAGATTCTATAGTGTCTGGCTATATAACCGAACTTTTTCAAATGGATAATAAATAGAATCTCAGGGCAGGGCACTTGTGTCCTGTAGTTCCTTATGATATGGTGCACTGCACCACTATAAATGACAAGACTCACAGGGGCGTATTCGTAAGCGGGGTCTAATTAGAAATAAAGTGGTTTTAATAATGTTGGAGGATATATGAGTAATAATGCAAATCAGCGGTTTGCTACACTAACTATTGATGGTGATGAAAGCCAGGCTAAGAAGTTTCCTATTCTAGAAGGAACGCAAGGGCCTAATGTCATTGATGTACAGACTCTATATAAACAAACAGGCATGTTTACACATGACCCTGGCTTTCTCTCTACATCCTCATGCGAATCATCTATTACTTACATTGACGGTGATAAGGGCATTTTACAACATCGTGGATACGAAATTCAGGATCTTGCAGAAAATTGTGAATATCTTGATGTATGCCACCTACTTCTATATGGCGACCTCCCCAATGCCGATGAAAAAGCAAAATTCGACCGCAAAGTAACTTTACACACTATGGTGCATGAGCAAGTACGCAACCTCTATAGCGGCTTTCCACGTCGCGCTCACCCAATGGCAATTTTGGTAGGGGCCGTTGCATCTTTATCGGCATTCTACCATGATAGTTTGGATATTTTTGATGAAAATCAACGAGATCTAGCTAGCCTCCGCATGATTGCTAAAATGCCAACACTAACAGCGATGGCCTATAAATATTCTATCGGACAGCCTTTTATTTACCCAAATAATGATTTAGGATTTGCAGAGAACTTCCTTCATATGTTGTTTGCTGTACCTTGCGAAAAATATAAAGTAAGCCCCGTTCTTGCTCGCGCAATGGAGAAGATACTTATTTTACATGCTGATCATGAACAAAATGCATCTACCTCAACTGTGCGCCTTGCTAGCTCTTCTCATGCCAATCCTTTTGCATGTATCGGTGCGGGTATTTCTTCCTTATGGGGTCCAGCTCACGGCGGTGCAAACGAAGCTGTTATTAAAATGCTCAACGCAATTGGAACTCCAGAAAGAATACCCGAGTTTATTGAACGCGCTAAAGATAAAGATGATCCATTCCGCTTAATGGGCTTTGGCCACAGAGTATATAAAAATTATGACCCTAGAGCTGCAGTATTAAAAGCTTCATGCGATGAAGTTTTGGATGAAGTTGGAGTTACAAATAGTCCATTACTTGCTATAGCTAGAGAGTTAGAACGGATTGCGCTTGAAGATGAATATTTTGTAGAACGCAAATTATTCCCTAATGTAGACTTTTACTCAGGCATTATTTATAAAGCAATGGGCATACCAACGTCCTTATTTACGGGTCTTTTTGCGATGGCTCGTACGGCGGGATGGGTTGCACAATGGCAAGAAATGCTGGCAGATCCACAACAGAGAATTGGACGTCCGCGTCAGCTATATTGCGGAGAAATGGCAAGAAAAGTCACTCCTTTAGATCAAAGATAATCTTAACCAATTCAAACGATTATATTAGTTACCTAATTCAATAGGTGATTAACATAGTCGTGCCTAAAACTAATGTTTTTATGAATATATTAAAGGCTAGATGCTTCACTATTTGACGATAGTCTACGCTTTAATCAAAATGATAAGGATTTTGATTCAGAAAATTTAACCTATATTAGCTAAAAACTTAGATCTTGGATATTAAACTAAAAGCATAGCACAACTTAAAAAATTATTAGACTGATAATAAATTGCTTAATTGGGAGAAACCCAAAGATCACAACTATAAATCAACTAACGAGCCTTTGGCTGACTTGGCCCTTTTTCTGCACCAACAGATGAAGGAGGAGCTGAAGAGCTAACATCCTTTCCGCCACTACATTTCTTAAATGCTTCGCATGCTCCACTTTCTTTCGCCAATTGTTTCAATGCCTCTTTGCGCTGATCGGCCGACGGGTGTGAATTTAGTTCGCCACCTTTACCCCCAGTACTATCCAAGCTTTTGCTTAATTCTGCACCATGTCCAGCGCGTGCTGCGATTCTATCAGCATCCATTTCGCTTGCCTGGCTTTTCTTAGCAGCATTTTCCATTACATCAACAGCCGCATCCCTGCATGGCTGACTTACATTATTTTTTTCTAGGTTTTCTTTACTTTTCTCTACTGTATCACCAAATGACTGTAACACAGAGGCAGTGGAGCCGCCCTTCACGCCGCTGCGAACAAACGCCTCTACTTTTTCTCCCTCTACAGGGCCGCAGTTTTTGTCTACAGCATCGTAGATATCATCAATTTTTTGTGCACCAGCATTTGATCCTCGGGCGTGTTGATGTTGATGACCTACCTCATGCGCTAGCTGTGCTTTTAACTCTTTTGGAGGAGTATTAGCTACATTTTCCTTGCCAACTAACATCACATCATGAGCTGAATTATATTTCATGGCTTTGCCTTCAACCATAATAACTGGCGCAGGCTTCAAGTTAGATTTTTCAGATTTATTTACATCATTTGTTACTTCTGCAGCAGCTTTGGCAACATCAGGGTAGTGGTCTTTTGTAGCCATAGCGGCATCATTACCCTTCCTATTTAATGCCTCTATAACTTCTTTAGCGCCTTTGTGCTGACTATGATCGGGTAATGTATTTTTCTTTTCTAAAACGGCATCACGGCTTGCATCAATGCTGGCCGGGTTAGTATGTATTGCATCAGCCTCAACATGAGTATCTGCCTTAGATGCTGGTTTATCTACTACTGACTCGCTTGCCTGCGCAGAGCTAACCATAGAAGATGCCGCAATAACGCCGGCAGCAACGGTAGAATTTATTTTATTTTATATATTGGTCATATATTGCCATTATCTAATATCTTAAAATACACCTAAAACAATAGTGGGTTGAAAAACTTGTTTTATTATATATTAGAAATATTAACAAATTATAAACATAAACACTAAAATAATAATCAACATAGTGTTTTAGTAACTATTTATTAACATATGCAGGATATAATTGAGCAATGACAACAGGAATTATGTACTGCTTTATGAATATTTTAGTACATGAATAGGAGAAAAAAATGAGTTCTAAAATTCCAATGAATGTACAAGATGCTGCTGCTGATACACTAAAAGATTATCAACAGGCAATGAAAGAAACAGCAAAAGGTGCTACTGAACTTGAAACCAGTGAACGTTTTAAGGGGATGGAAACTCTTAAAGATGCGGCTCAAGGCAAACCTGTTGAATCTGATGCATTACGTCAAGCTGCCGATCAGCTAAAAGAAATGAAGCCGCAGGATAAAGAAGCGGCCACTAAAAGCAGCAATTTAAAACAACTTGCTTCCGTGCAAGATGAAATGGGAGGGCCAAAGCGCCCTGAGCCTGAAAAAGAGAATAAAGGCCAAATGGTTGACGAAAGCAAACGCCGCACACCAAACCCTATGCCGGAACATTCTGGAAACACTGAATTTGATACAAAGGGTGTAGAAACAGACCGACAAACACAAGAACGCTTAGCCAAAGCTAATGCTGGAAAAGAAAACCCAGGAAACTTCCCTGATGAACGCCATAAAAGAACAAGCTCACTACCAACAACCGATCAAGAAACAAAGCTTGACGATAAGGGGCTAGAAAGCCCTGAACAGGCTAATGCCCGCTTACAAAAGCCAGACCAAGGCCAAACGCATGGCAAGCAAGATGATACTCCTAAGCTTCCAAAAGCATTAGAAGAAAGATTAGCTAGCTCAGGATTAAAGCTTGAAGAAAAGCAATCTGGCCCAACAGAAAACAAAGGGCACTTCGCAGATGATAGGCATAAAAAGGATCCATGGAGTGAACCAGGTGCAACCAATGGAAAAGAAGCTAGATCAAATGACACAAGCGCTGTAGAAAAAGCTGCAAACGCACTTAAAAACTCTGGAGTGCAGCAAGGCACTGCAACCCAACACGCTGGCGGCAATAACAAAGCGGCTACACAAGATAGAACACGTTAAAATACGCTAAACCGTATTTAAAATGGCCGTAATAGTTAAGTCTATTATGGCCATTGTGCTGTTTGCCTTCAGATATAGTATTTTTTATAATGTATTCTATAGTAAAAATGAGGACTATATTATGCTTACAAATCAGCAAAAACGCGATGTAGAAAACTTACTTAAAAATACGGCTGAAAAATGTATTAAGCCCTTTTTTAAAAATTTAAATGATTCTGATATTTCATTCAAAACATCAAAGCTAGACCCCGTATCTATTGCGGATAAGCAAGCCGAGTCCTTGTTACACACGGGTCTTCTATCCATACTTCCCAAAAGTTTTTTTATTGGAGAAGAACTTTTTGCAGACAGGCCCGAAATACTTAATTTCTTGAATCAAAAAGATAAACCAGTTTGGATTGTTGATCCGATTGATGGCACTGACAACTTCATCTCTGGACAGGCCGGCTTTGGAATTATGGTTTGCCTCTTTTTCTCAGGAGAAATTGTCGCAAGTCTTTTTTATGAAATATGCAGCAATCAATTAACAACTTATTATAAAGGCAGCCAAATTACTATAAATGGCAAAAGCGCCATAACTAAGACTAGAATAACCAGACCATTTATAGGACATATTGGTAAAAAGCTATATCGCTTCCCTGAAATTCAAAATATCAAAAAAATAACAGGGGATATTAATATTTCCTCTGCCGATTCTCCTTCAATTATAACCTATCACCAATTACTAACAGGTAAGATAGATTTCTTAATTTTTAAAGTAACCTATCCGTGGGATCACCTTCCTGGAATTGCCATTGTTACTCAAAATGGTGCAATTTCAACTAGGTGGGATGGTAGCCCTTTCCAATTTTCTGATATAAGTACAGGATTAGTCGTTGCAAGAAATAAAGAAATATTAGACACCGTTCTAGAAAAAATTATTACTCCACTATCTCAATCACAAGCAATTTTAGAGATGAATTCTTTTAAAACAGCTAACAGCATAGCCCTACATTATTTGCAGAAATATTAGTATAGTTTCTTTGTTCTAAAAAGGAGGTGTTTTCTTGGAAAATGGTGGGTCTGGGAGGACTTGAACCTCCGACCTCTCGCTTATCAGGCGAACGCTCTAACCACCTGAGCTACAGACCCACACAATCCATCCTTAAAGATGGGAGGGCTTTATATAAGAAGTTATTGACGAAATGTCAAAAAAATTATGCCTATTGCGATCATTTTTATTATATTACTGTTGCTTTTTACCATGTGTTTCTTAAAAAATATGGCACAATAGAGCAAATTAAAAAATATAGGCTGTTATATAAGTGTACAAAATGCCGCAAATGCGGCCTCAGGTTTGGCCTCAGGTTTGGCCTCAGGTTTGGCCTCAGGTTTGGCCTCAGGTTTGGCCTCAGGTTTGGATTGCATCTGATGAGTCCCATAGAACTCATATGTCACTTGCTGTAGCTAGCTTCTTGCTTCCCGAATCCATAAGAACATCTAAAAACGATATAGCCCAACCTTCCTCTAGATTAATTAATTACACTGCAATGCATGAATCAAAGCCTTCTAAACAAGACTGGCCTGATATAATATTAGCTGCGGGAAAGGAAACCACAAAACACATTCAACAAATCAAAGCACGTAAGCCCAACCTATCAGAACGCATTTTAGCAGTAGCACTTTTAGATCCTTGCAGCAATTATGACTCTTTTGACCTATTGGCACTACCGGGCTATGAACCTCGGCCCAAAACATCCACACCTATAGAGCCTGTCACCGGCCTAATTAATTACGTAACACCTCATATATTACATAATGCAGAGCAATTATTATATTCCGGCCACATGCCACACTTGCATGATGCCCTAAATCACTTGCCAAGGCCCTATACAGCATTACTAGTAGGTGGAAGGCACGCCGGAGGTACCATTACCTCAAAACAAGCTCATAGATTAGCTGCGACACTTAATTCGTATATAAAAAAAGTCGGAGGCTCCGTTTTAGTAGCAACTAGCAAGCGTACAGAAGAAGAAACCGCACAAACACTACGAAAAATGCTCCAGGTGCCTTGTTTTTTTTATGATTATCGGCAAGACCGCCATATGATGAATCCATATAACGCATTATTATCTATTAGTGACAATATTGTAGTCACTGGAGACTCTGTACGAATGTGTTCCGAAGCGTGTTCAAGCAATAAGCCTGTTTGGATATATATGCCTGAAGTGAATTTTTCTCCATATGAAAAACTACATAAACAGCTATGTGATCAAGGCTATGCACGTATGTTAGAAGAGAGGAGCAATGAATTAGCTACTTTTTCTCCTCCCATATTGCAAGAAGCGCAACGCGTTGCCGAACTTGTTCTCAGCATGTGGAAAAACAAAGCGCAAAAACAAACTTAAAAACTGTAAGACCAAATTTATGAGTAGGGACAGGTTACATATAAAAATACATAACCACTTAACGCACAATAATTTTGGTCAGCGCAGTTTATGTTCACGATTAATCAATGGAAAATACCGCTCATAAGAAAAAATCTTTCGTAATTTTGTTTTCCACATATAGCGCCGCGGAAACTCAATTTCAAACGGTCCATAACGTATACCGTCTACAATATATTGAGCCGCAGATTCTGGTGATAAAGCAAAGGGAGAACCTGTTCCAGAAAGATTGCTTTTACGATGATCAAATGGAGGATTAGCAATCTGCACACCAATACCCGTTGGTAGTAGGTCCAGATATAAGGATTCTGCAAAATGAATCAACCCCGCCTTGCTTGCTCCATACCCCATAGTATCAGGAAGACCGCGACTTCCTGCATCGCCCGACACAATAACAAAATGCCCCTTATCACGACGCAAAAAATGAGGCGTAATCATCGACGCTATTCTAAATGCTCCTGTCAAATTAGTATCAATAAGAAATTCCGCTGTGCTCAGATCCATCTCTTGAGCGCGCATTGGAACATAAGTAGAAGTATTATAGATTACCATATCAATATGCGGCCAACGACGTCGTATATATCGATACCCTTGCATAATAGAATTAATATCTGTGACATCCATTGGAACCGCAAGATGTCGTGTTCCACTCAGTGAAGAAGTTAGCTGTTTCAAACGCTCTTGATTGCGTGCACTAACAGCAATATTTGCACCTGCAACACCAAGTTGGTACGCCAGTGATCGGCCAATTCCTTCTGAACTACCAATGATCCAAATATATTTTTCTTCAACCTTCATGGTCTAATCTTATCCTCATACCTGAGTGTGTATAGTTAGCCTACCTTGCATAACTCTTTCTTAGCAAATCTATAAAAAACACCCTAAATGAAATATAGGGTATATTGCTTTATAATAGCTTATTGGCATTAATATTTTACAATTTTTATTCATTCTAAAGATTACAAAATAAGCGTAGCATACTATATTAAAAGAAATTTTTAACAACAGAAATATATAATAGTTTTTTACTTTAAAATTAGTTTCGTAAATGGACGCAAACAAAATATTGTAAAAAACACAACACCAAGCGTTAAGACAATTGCAGGTCCTGCAGGCATATCCCAATGTAATGAAGCTGAAATTCCTCCTCCCGCAGCCAGAATGCCGATGCAAGATGCAAAGATTGCCATTTGCAATGGAGAGACAGAAAAACTACGAGCGGTTGCTGCAGGTATTATCAAAAAAGCCGTCATCAACAAAACACCAGCTATCTGAATTGCCATAGCAATAACTAAGGTTAACAACAACATAAATATAAGCTGCACCCATGCTGTATGTATGCCTTCTGCTTTGGCCAACCCCTCATGCAAACTCATCAATATTAACTTTGGCCATAAGGCAATTAAAGTAACCGTTACAACTGCTGCCGTGCCATAAATAAAATATATATCTTTACTATTAACGGACAAAATATCACCAAACAAATACGCCGAAATATCAGTCTGCGACGGAGCAATGGTGGTCATAACTATAATACCACTTGCAAGCGCAGTATGTGCTAAAATACCCAATGCAGTGTCTGTAGGAAGCCAGCGGCGCTGCTGTAAAACAAACATTACTAGCGCAAAAACAATTGTAGACACCAATACACCAACCATATTACCAAGCCCGGTTAGAATACCTAGTGCGATACCAAGCAAAGCACTATGCGATAAAGCATCACCAAAATATGCCATACGTTTCCACACCACAAAGCTTCCTATAAAGCCCGCCATTGCAGCAATACCAATAGCGGCAATCAATGCACGTACAATAAAATCATCCATCATTTTCTGCCCTATCCTTACAATGGTCATCGTTGCCACAGCCATGATTCGCATGGTGGCTATGGTCATGATCATGGTGATATACGGCCATCATTCGAGAAATTTCAGGGCCAAATATAGCTGTAAATGATGGATCTTGCGTAATAGACTCTGGCTTTCCAGAACAGCATATATGATGATATAGGCAAATAACATTATCACTTTCTGCCATCACCATGTGCAAATCATGAGATACCATTACAACTGTGCAATGTTGCTGTTTATGAATTTTACCAATTAATTTATAGATTTCAAGTTGCCCACCAATATCAAGATTTTGTGCAGGTTCATCTAAAAATAAAATATCTGGCTGACGCAATAATGCCCGTGTTAACAGCACCCTTTGCATTTCCCCCCCAGAAAGCACATGAAGCGGCTGACGCATAATATGACAAATATGCATATCTTCCGTTAATGACGGCAATATTTCTCTATTTTTTTTTGAGAGATTGAGGTGTAAAAAAGTCTTAACGTTAATTGGCAAAGCAGCATCCGGATGAATACGCTGCGGGACGTAACCGATTTTAATACCCGCCTCACATTTGATATGACCGCTATCAGGCTTCTCTAAACCCATAAGTATTTTAAGCAGCAAAGATTTTCCTGCTCCGTTTGGGCCAACAATAGTTGTAAACTGCCTTGGAAATAACTCTAAAGATATATCATCTAGAATGGTCATCCTATTACGATTAAAGCAAACGTTTTTTGCGGTAAGGATTGCAGTAGAGGGATGACTAGTGTAATCAGACATATTATTTGGTGCCATTTTCTATTTCACTGGAGAATTTGCGCTGTCACACTGTAGTGCAACTAAGCTATAACATGATTTTACTAATGATAAAAGATAAAGCAGAGAAAATAATGCAAAAAATTAATATTACTTCTATATTTCAATATATTGCACTATTACTTTTAATAGGAAATATGTCATATACTGCTCAATTACATGCATCAACATCTCCAAAAATTGTAGCTACAACTAAACCTCTTCATTCCATTGCAAGCATTGTTCTTGATGGCATAGCTAAACCAACTCTTTTAGTGTCAGGGGAGGTGGATCCGCATCATTTTCACTTGCGCCCTTCTCATATGAAATTATTGAAGAATGCCGACATCGTGGTGTTTTTAGGAGGAGATCTAGAATCCTATATTCCAGATGCACTAGACGCAATAAAACTAGATTCAAGCAAGCAATTAGAAATGATTTCGCTAGAAAAAATGATACAGCTTCCATATCGCAAAGAAGCAAGTAATCATAAAACACATGAGGATTCACATCACGGACATGGACATCACGGACATGGACATCACGGACACGGTCATCATAGTGATAAAAACAGCAAACAAAGCAACATTGACCCTCATTTTTGGTTAAACACAGAAAATGCCCGCACTATGGCACAAGCCATGGCACAAAAATTTAGTGATATGTTGCCAGAACATCGCAAAAAAATAGAAGATAATATTAACTTATTTTATAAAGAAATTAACAAACTAGATGAAGAAATTAAACTGAAATTACAAGAAGTTGCAGGTTCACCTACTGGATATATAACTTATCATGATGCATATTATTACTTCGAAGAGCAATTTTCTATTCAAGGATATAGCGGTTCTATTGTCTCTGCAGCAACGCATACAACAAGTGCCAAACGAGTAAGAAATCTGCAAGAAAAAATTAAGGAAGGTACAGTACAATGTATTTTAGTTGAAAAAGCTGGATATAAAAAAATAGCTAACCTTTTTCCAGAACAGGAAAACTTACGCCATGTAACCATTGACCCTGCAGGCATATCGTTATCCGAAGGAAAATCATTATATTACAAACTTATTGAGCAAATGAGAGATGGCTTCATTAACTGCTTACAGTAAGCAGTTTCTAGACCGTCGATCATTCCAGAGCATCATTAATCTAAAAGTAGAAAGTAGGGGCTAGTTATGCTCTACCCACAGCTTTTGCACCTTGCGCTTGCCCTGCGGCCGTAGATGGAGAAAGATTTCCTAAATTACCTTTAGAAACCGTACCACCACTTCTCATTTCACTTTTGGAAAGATGTGACATAAGGCGCTGATTTTTCTTGAGCTCTTCTTTAGTTTTAACTTCTGCTGCACTAGCTTGAGTTGGAGCTTTCTCATCTCCAGCCATCGCCTGCATGCTATCCCTTACCATATTATCTATTTTGGCGTTCTGACGCAGCTCTTTTAACTCAGCACGCACTCTTGTCGCTTCTTCGCGAGACATTTCACCACTTTGTAATTGTTGTGAAACACTTGCGCGAGCAGCTTTATCAGCCTCCATAATAGCCTTTATATCATTGCGAGCAGATAAATCAGGTTTGGATTGCGAACTTTCTGCAACTTGTTGCGGAGCCTCCGTTTGCCCCTGTGCATTTTGTGTTGGCTGAGTGGTCTTTTGTTGTGGTTCAGCAGTTTCTACTCTAGTCTGCTGCTGTGGAGCAGCAGTCTCTGGCTTAGCTTGCGCTGCCTGCTGCTGTGGCGCGGGGGCCTCTGGCTTGGCTTGCGCTGCCTGCTGCTGTGGCGCGGGGGCCTCTGGCTTGGCTTGCGCTGCCTGCTGCTGTGGCGCGGGGGCCTCTGGCTTGGCTTGCGCTGCCTGCTGCTGTGGCGCAGGGGCTTCAGGAACCTTATCGCCTCTCATTGCCTGCAATTGATCCCTTACCATATTATCTATTTTGGCGTTCTGACGCAGTTCTTTTAATTCTGCCCGTCTTTGAGTTGCCTCTTCACGAGACATCTCACCACTTTGGAGCTGCTTACTAATGCTCTCACGTGCGGCTTTGTCAGCCTCCATAATAGCCTTTATATCATTGCGAGCAGATAAATCAGGCTGTTGTGTCTGTGCAGTTTGTTGCTGTGGTGCAGCAGCCTCTGGCTTGGCTTGTGCAGTCTGTTGCTGTGGTGCAGCAGCCTCTGGCTTGGCTTGTGCAGTCTGTTGCTGTGGTGCAGCAGCCTCTGGCTTGGCTTGTGCAGTCTGAGGTGGAACAGCCTGTGTTGATCTTTCCTCAATAACAGGACCAGACTTTGCGGTTTCCTGTTGCTGTGCGGTTTGTGGCGGGGGCGTCTGTGAACTAGATGCCATATCTTGTCCAGCATTAACCTTATCGCTTAATTCTTTTACGCCATCCCAATCTAGCTTTGGATTGCCTGTAGCTTGACGTAATGCCTCTAATGTTTTCGGTCCAGCATTACCATTAGTAGGCAAGTCTGTACCATGATTTTTATTTAAATGCTCTTGCAAACCTTTAACGGTTTCTTTTGACTTCTCCATTATTGTGGCATGAGCTTTATCAAGATCCTTAGAAAGAGCACCTTTTTCTAACCCCATTGACTGTTCAATTTTTCCTGCTTCCGCACCGGTTAATTTGCCATCCCATTTAATATCCTGCCCTTGACCAGATATCTTCATTGCTTGTTCAATTTGAGAAGATTTTTGTTCGGCATTTAAATGAGAATATTGTTCTGTTGATGGAGCAGATGCCTTTGCGGTTTCCTGTTGCGGTGCTGCCTGTGTTGATCGTTCTTCAATAACAGGACCAGACTTTGCGGTGTCCTGTTGCGGTACTGCCTGTGTTGATCGTTCCTCAATAACAGGACCAGATTTTGCAGTCTCCTGCTGCTGTGGCGCAGGGGCCTCTGGCTTGGCTTGTGCTGTTTGCTGCTGTGGCGCAGGGGTTTCAGGAACCTTATCGCCTCTCATTTCTTGCAATTGATCCCTTACCATATTTTCTATTCTAGCATTCTGGCGGAGTTCTTTTAATTCTGCCCGTCTTTGAGTTGCCTCTTCACGAGACATCTCACCACTTTGGAGCTGTTTACTAATGCTCTCACGTGCGGCTTTATCTGCCTCCATAATGGCTTTCATATCATTGCGAGCAGATAAATCAGGCCTAGCAGAAGATGACTTTTCTTGAGTTTGTGCCGCCTGCTGTTGTGGCGCAGGGGCCTCTGGCTTAACTTGTGCTGTTTGCTGTTGTGGCGCCGGTGCTTCCGTTGTTTTTGATTTTTCAAGATCAAATTTTTCTTTTAGTGCATCAATGTTTCCTTGAGCTTGCGCAATATTATCAATAGCCGCTTTTACGTTTTCCATTTTTGCGGCTTTTTGCTCAGCATCAAGCTTGCCCCAATCCTTTACTTCTTTATTTAAGAACTTCTCTGTTTCAGCTCGAACAAACTGATTCCGTTCAATTGCACTTTTTGCATCCGTAGCCGTCATGCTTTCGGGCACTTTAATATCTTTAAGGACTGAGTTAGAGGTTATTTTGCTGCCATCAGGAGTGGTAACAGTAGTTTTAAACACATCACGAAAATTACCGTCATGGGTTTGTTGAACGCTAACTGATACCTTGTTGGAAACTGCAGGAGTTTCTGCAGCAGGGCTTTGACTTTGACCTTGCGCAGGGGAGGGAGTGCCTTGTTCAGGAGTCGCTTTCACTGCCTCAGATGCATGCGCTGCCGCACCACCAATCGCATTACCAACCTTAGCCATCACTTCATGAATGCCAGGTATTTTATCGGCAACTTTAGAAGCTATGTCTTTAACACCTGCAGAAATAGCATCTGCATTTACAACCGCTGTACCAATACCAGCACCCAAAGCAACGCTAAGAGTCTTTGATTTTAGTGATTCGACAAAGGCCTTCTTTAATTGTGGCTTTTGTGGTTTTTGTAAGTCCGCATTTGAAGGGCCACCCGCTTTTTTATAATCCCGAGCGTCCATTTGATGAGTAACTTGCTTTCCAGCAGTTTCAATAGTTGCAGCAGCCACAGCTACTGTTGCCGCTTTTGCTGTAAAAGCAGCCGCTGTTCCCGCAACACCTAAAGCGGTACCAGCCGCAGCAATAGCAGGTGCTGCTGCAATACCAATCGCAATACCAACGCCAACCGTCACGGCTGTTGTAGCAACTTTCATTTTTCCTTCACGGGTTTTTAAGAAGGCTTTTGCTTTGTCTGCACCATTTACAACTTTTTGAGCTACAGCATTCTTAGCATTCGAAAGTTTATCTAAAGTAGGTTTAGCTGCTGCTGACATTTTATTTAAAGCCGGCTGTGCCGCTGCTTTAGCCGCCTTTCCTAAATGTGATGCCGCCTGCGAAAGGTGAGCACTTGTACTGCCTTGAGTTTGAGCAGCAGCACGTTGTGGTGAAGGACCTGCAGTAGCAAGTTGTGGTCCACCAGCAGTAATAGAAGCGCTTGCAGCCGCTGTAGCATTTTGTACTGAAGCCGCAGCCTCTTTAATATGACTACCCGCTGTTTTTGCAGTGGCTTGCGCCGTAGATGGAGCTGCTTGAGGTGATTCTGGAGATACCTCTTTTTTTGCTTCTGCTTGTGATGTATTAGCTTGTTGCTGTGTAGATGACTGTTGAGGGGCTTCAGATGCTTTTCCTTGAGTTTCTTGCTGTTTAGCTTTAAATGTTTCCTGCGCCTTTGCCATTGCGGTCATCAATGGAGCTGTATTTATTCCCGCGGCCTGCATTTGACCAACGGCTTGCGCACCAACAGTAGAAGGATCTTTTCCATCACGTGCTAAAGCCTGCATTTTTTGAATAGTTGCTTTAAGATCGAAACCACCTTTAGCCGATGTGGAAGGTGGAGATGCTTGCCCTGCTGATGCTTCTTCTACATTAGGAGTTTGTCGCTTGTTTTGCTCTGCCTCAAGAGCTTTAGCTCTTTGTGCTTTGTCAAAATTATCTTCCATTACATCTCCTAACTCTAATTCACTTCGTAGATTTTACTCGTATTTTATATAATAAACTCAAGCATCATATAACAACATGGGGTTATATTTTAATGCCTAAATGTTAAATTTTCGTTAACACACCGAACCTGCCACTTAAATAGCCCTAGGGCCTCTAAGAGTTCTGAAGCTTGTCGCCATATTTATCTTGCATTTCTTGCTGCACTTCAATAGGGGGGTTCTCACCCCACCCAGTTGCAATGATAGTCCCCATTTGTGTAAAATCTGCAGGAACTCCTTGTTCTTGCCCCTCTAAGAACTCCGCAAACTTATTAAGAGTAAGCTCTATATAACAATAAAATGGTTCATTTTCTTGTGTTTGTGCAGAGAAAAGCGTGACTATTGTTTCCTCTCCTGTAAGGGCATCATTAGCTTGAAGTTGATCCATCTATCCAATCATCCTATCTAGAATTTTGTTTCCGCTGCCGTTAAAAATAATCGAAATTCATAAAATTCACAAGTAAAATAGGATTCTAACGCAGTTAAAGGCCAGTCAATAACTACAAATAATAAGCTATATAAGTGAAATTGGCATTATGACGTATTGGATTCTGACGGAGGAGCTGATGCATTCTCGTTAAGCTCTTGTAGAGTCGCCTGAGAGTGGGATAGGGGACATGTGTCACTACGGAATTGCTCAATAATATATTGCACTTCAGATTCTGGTAAACCAGTAGTGGTTAATATTGAAGATGCTAACAATAAGCTTGATTCAAATGCCTCCGCAAGTGCAACTGTTGCACCTGCCTCACGCAATATATGTGCATGATTTCTATCCCAAGCTCGCACGATGATAGGCAGATCTGGCCAAGCTTGATGTACGGTTTGCACGGCCCTTTTAGTGGCCTGACGATCTCGTACAGAAATCGCAATAAGCTTTGCCCGCTCAATACCTAGTGAACGTAAAGTGTCTATTCTATCTGCGTGTCCATAATATACAGGCAAACCCTCTTTACGGCCATCATGCACATTTTTAGGATCAGAATCTAATGCGATATAGTTACCTATTTCACGCGCGGTTAGAACTTGACCTATAGTTTTTCCTACCCGACCAAAGCCAGCTATAATAATATGATTTTCTAAATCGGCTGTTTCTTGCTGTATATCCCTATAGTTTAGGTAAATTGGATCTCGACTAATAGCTCTATCTGAAATTTTTCTCCCGAGAGCCGCCAATAATGGAGTAATTGCCATTGAGATAGAAACTACAACAAGCATCAAGTGCATAAAATCGTTTTCAAGAATGCCTTGTTCTGCTGCTAAGTTGAAGAGAATAAAGGCAAATTCGCCACCTTGAGAAAGCAGAAGGCCGCTATGCAATGCTGTACTAAAGCGAAAGCGGAAAGCACGCATTAGCAAAACAATAATAAATGTTTTCATCAAAATAAGAAGAATAGTAAGGAATAGAATCATTCCTATCTTATTATATAGCATGGTAAGGTCAATTGACATGCCGATTGTAATGAAAAACAACCCCAACAACAATCCTTTGAATGGCTCTATATCTGACTCCACCTGTGGCCTGAACTCAGTTTCAGCAACTAGTAGCCCTGCAACAAATGCCCCAAGAGCAAGCGACAGACCCGCTGCACTTGTTACCCACGCGGAACCAAGCACAACAAGCAACGTTGTCGCAACAAATAGTTCATGATTATGAAGCGAACCGATGGCCTGATAAATTGGACGCAAAATACGCCTTCCAAAAAACATTATTAATGTCAAAACAACAAATGCTTCAAACATCGAGTGAAAAACAACATCAACAACCGAAGTATCGCTTTTCCCAAGTAGGGGAACCATAATCAATAACGGCACCACAGCCAAATCTTGCAAAATTAGAACGGCAAGCGCGATACGACCCGCTTGCGTTGCTTGCTCGCCACGTTCTGCTAGCACCTGTAAAACAACTGCGGTGGATGAAAGAGCTAATCCGCCCCCAATAACAATTGCAGCCTGCATTGATGCGCCCAGCCAATGCGCTACTCCAATAAATATTGCACTTGTTAAAGCGAGCTGAGCTGTGCCAATGCCAAAAACTGCCATCCGCATAGATTTGAGTCGATCAAATGTCAGCTCAAGACCAATCGCGAATAATAGAAAAACAATCCCAAACTCTGCGATATAGTGTGTTGATTCAGAAGAATGAATAATACCCATACCATAATCACCCAGCAGGGCACCAGCTACTAAGTAGCCAAGCACAGGGCTTAAACGCAAACGCTTAAAAATGGCTACAATTACAATTGCAGCAAGCAATAAAATAACAATTTCTTGTAAATACCCACTATGCATTTACGACCAACCAAATTATATTTAACAAATATGCCCTTGCAAATACGGCATATGGAATACATGCTTAATAATGCTCAAAACTTAGAGCATTCCAATAGTAATCTAACTAATTCTAGTTTTAGCATATCTACCAACAAGCCACACTTTAATTCGTAAATATACTACCTAAAAAGATCCAGAAAACACCAACGTTATTTTAAATGCAACAGGTGCCCTTTAATAGCTTAAACGCAAAGGACTTAACAGCCTCAAAACCTAAGCATGTACAAAACACGCAATATTATGTACAATATGCTATATAATTGTATAGTTACGTTGAAAAAATAAGAAATAACCGATATAGTTATAAATAGCTAAAAGTTAACAAATTTGTTAGAAAAAACGGCCTAATTAACCTTCTTTGGGGTGTTAATTAACCTTTTATTAAGTAAAAAAATGTAGTATTAGGCATGTTATTATTTACATAGAGCTTTTTAAGGCTTTGTGGTCATGTTTGAGAGCTAGGACCCAGAATTAATGATGCGTAAAGATCAACAGGAAAAATTCTACGACCAAATCATGAAGCTATATGATCTGGCAGAAGATGTTATTGATGCGGTAGAGGCACCATGTGTACGCAACATTGCGTCGCAAGCCGATATAGCTGCACCTGTTATTGAACAAGTTGAGGAATCTACAAATACACTCGGCGAAACATATCTGCGTTACGTTGAAAACGGTAGCAAAGCTGATGGCCGCGACGCAAGAAAAGTAGAAAGCGCTGTGCGCAAGGTTTTTGCTTCAATCAGCACATTCAATCAGCAATTAAGAAAATTAGCTCGCAACGAACGTCCAGAACAGCCAGGGTCTGCACAAGGCAAAGATGGTGACCCACAAAAAGTAGCTGAAGTTTTAGCTATGGTAGAAGCCGGACAACCTATAGAACAAGTATTAGAACAACTTAAAGAACACTTGCCAGAAAGCGTTATTCAAGAGTCTTTACGCACACAAGCCCGCAGACTCGGCAAAGAGCTTGGAGCATTATTAGCAAAAGCCGTAAAATCATTAGGCGACCATATGCTTACGTTAATGCACATGTTTCAATATCAAGGCCTTGGTGCTGTAGTAAAGGCTGTGCCAAACCGTGCCCGTGTTGAAATTGGTATCACATCACGATTAACTCAGGCGGCTCAAGGCTACCTGATGCCTAATCGTTAACTTACTTAAAATTGCTACTTATTTGATAAACGACTAGAATAATCTAGCCGAAGGGAACTATATTGTATTATGAGTGCATCAATTAATTTACAAAATTTTGGCTCATGCCTGCAAGCGATGCAGGATAATAAGCGCCCTACGGTTATTATCATGGGAACCGGAGAACTTGCACGCTCTTTTGCCAACACGATGGGGGCGCAGAATGCACTTAATTTTGTAGTTTTTGGTCAGAATCTAAATAAAGCAAAAAGTGTTGTTCAAGATATTTTACATGGTGCTGCCGCATTACCCAACTACCCCCTACATGACCCGCTACAACCAGAAAAAGTTGCACCACCAGGCCCAATCCTAAAAGAAGTTCTGGAAAACAAGAACTCCGGATCAAAAAGCAGGCTTGATGATGGGCGAGCTAAAGGATACCAAGCATCTCTTTTATATAATGTTTTCCATGACAAGCAAGGCAACCCTATTTCTGATGCTGAATATAGTGCAAACAAAGATTCCGTAGCAAAACCTGTTGTGGCAATGGCTATATCTGATAAAAACATGCTAAAAGAACTGATGTCTTCAGCAGACATGGTTTACTACACATTGGGTAAGTCAGAGAAACGTGCATTAGCCGAAAAAGGACCTAAAGGACTAGTTCGTCGAGAACAATTGCAAGAAAATCTGGAAATACTTGCCGAAAATGCCGAACCAATATCATATGCCAAAAAAGCAATTCATGTTATTACCCCAAATCCCGATAATTTGATTGCTCGTGCCTATGGCGAAATGACTGGATTGGAGCCAATGCGAGTGTTAACGGTAGGCTCATTAGTCGACTCATTACGTTTAAAAAATGTTTTAGCCGAAGAAGTCGGCGGTTCAATGGATGATATTCCACGCGCATGGGTTTTGGGAGAACACGGACCTAAAATGACTGTTGCTTGGAACCATGCTTCTATTGGCGAGCAACCTGCTGAAAAATTTCTACATAAATTAGTCAAAAACAATCTAGAAAGCTCATCAGGATTAGTGCCGTCAGAAACCGATATACAAAAAACATTAGGGCAGTTTAAGGAACGACTACAACAAGAAGCTGTTCGCGTTGCACCTTATATTTTACTAAGCACAAGGTCTGGAACTGAAATTGGACCGGTTGCTGCAGCAGTAAAAGTAGCAAAAACCATCTTAATGGCAAACCGCGAAGAAGATATGGTATGTGGCTTTGCACAAAAAGGACATCAAGGAGAGCCCGTTTTGGGAATGCCTGTCCGCCTGCAAACAGGTATGGTGACAGAATTAGAAGTTTCCTTAAGCGATGACGTAAAAAAACAATTAGCTGAAAGTGCACGTGAACTAAATGCAGAATTCCAAAGACCTGAAGTACAAGGAATTATTGCACCAGTTCGTGACCGAATTGCAATTAAGCATAAATATAATATCGACCCACCAGCATCAGCTAACGCAAACAAATCAGGACCATCGGCTGTTTAATTAACTTCTAGATGGAGCATACACACCTACGATCAGATAGTAAAAGCACCTATTTTTATGCTTCTAAATATTATCTTACCAATAATTATTTACGCCAGCCTTTATTTTTTTCTTCAACTAGACGCACCAAATACGCCAAAATCAACCTGGCTCAGCGTATTTAATGCGTCTAAATGTAACAAGTTACTAAATTATTTTTACTAAAACGGAATTTCATCATCCAGACTTGCATCAGCAAAGTCACCTGCTGGAGAAGATTGTGAACTGCCGCTAGAAGATGAATTATCACCACCATAGCCACTTCCGCTAGATTCACTGTTACGATTATCCAGCATAGTCAAGCTACCATTAAAGCCCTGAATTACGATTTCAGTAGTATAGCGCTCCATACCGGATTGGTCGGTCCATTTTCTAGTTTGCAAAGCCCCTTCAAGATATACTTTAGAGCCTTTTTTAAGGTAATTTTTTACCACATTTACTAATCCATCACCAAACACTGCCACACGATGCCATTCTGTCTTTTCACGACGTTCACCTGTAGTTTTATCACGCCATGAGTCCGAAGTAGCAATAGTCATATTTGCAATTTCTCTACCATCTTGTGTGCTACGAATTTCTGGATCGCGTCCTAAATTACCCACCAAAATTACTTTATTTACGCTACCGGCCATATTTATCCTTCCTTTTTTGTAAAAAACCACGTCATATCATGTTATAGATGCGCATGGAGTAAATAATGTCTTGATATTGCCCTAGCCTATATAATATTGTGCCGCATTCAACACATTTTTTACACAGACATGATTATTAACAAAACATGTCTTAGCATGTATTTATATTAGGGAATAAAATTATTATGGAAAAGTATATCAGCGTTCGTGGCGCCAGGGAACATAACCTGAAAAACGTAAATGTTGATATTCCGCGGAATGAGTTTGTGGTTATCACTGGATTAAGTGGTTCAGGGAAATCATCTCTTGCGTTTGATACTATTTATGCAGAAGGGCAGAGACGTTATGTTGAAAGCCTATCTTCATACGCACGCCAATTTCTAGAAATGCAGGATAAGCCAGACGTGGAGTCTATTTCTGGCCTATCTCCAGCGATTGCAATTGACCAAAAAACAACTTCGCGCAATCCACGCTCAACAGTGGCAACCGTAACAGAAATCTATGACTATCTTCGCTTGCTATTTGCTCGCATAGGTGTGCCATACTCTCCGGCCACAGGAAAACCTATTGAACGTCAGTCTGTTAGCCAAATGGTCGACCGTATTCTAGAACTTCCTGAGAATACAAAGATCTTCCTTTTATCTCCGATAGTTCGCGGTGGCAAAGGGGAGCATCGCAAAGAGTTGCAACAGCTGGCAAAACAAGGTTTTAGCCGTGTAAAAATAGATGGCCAGCTATATGATACTGCAAATTTACCAACTATTGATAAAAATAAAAAACATGACATTGAAATTGTTGTCGATCGCCTAGTTTTAGACCCTGAAAAGCTTGGAAATCGTTTAGCAGACAGCATTGAAACTGCAACACAGTTAAGTAATGGCTTGTTGTATGTTGATATTGTGCAGCTCCCTAAAGATTCTAAAACCTCACGCAAAGACGGAGAACGCATTGTTTTATCAGAACGTTTTTCATGTCCGGAGTCAGGATTTCAGCTTACAGAAATTGAACCACGGATGTTTTCGTTCAATAGCCCCTATGGAGCATGCCCTGCATGTGATGGTTTAGGTACAGAACTTTGCTTTGACCCACAGCTAGTAATTCCAGACCCATCACTATCACTTAATGAAGATGCTATTGCTCCGTGGGCAAGTGCACAAGCAAAATTTTATGAGCAAACCTTACGCGGCCTATCTATACGTTATGGTTTTAGTCTATCAGACCCATTCTCTTCACTATCTGATAAAGTAAAGCACCTTATTCTTCATGGCTCAGGTGATGAATCTATCTCTATTGAATATGAAGATGGCTATAGAACCTATAGCGTAAATAAGCCTTTTGAAGGGGTGATGCCAAATATGCAGCGCCGTTGGCAAGAAACCGACAGCTCACGGGTTCGAGAAGATTTAGAACGTTATCAAAATACTACTAATTGTCATGTATGCGAAGGACATAGGCTAAACCAAGAAGCATTATGTGTCCGCGTAGACGATATACATATTGGCGCAGTAACAGCCATGACAATTGAAGAAGCTAATCAATGGATTCTCGCTTTACCAGAACGCCTAACACCAACGCATAACAAAATTGCCGAACGCGTTATTCAAGAACTATGCAGGCGCATTGGATTTTTGCATAATGTGGGCTTGGATTACTTAACATTAGCCCGACGCGCTGGAACGCTATCTGGTGGAGAAAGCCAAAGGATTCGCCTTGCGTCACAAATCGGCGCTGGGTTAAGCGGTGTATTATACGTGCTTGATGAACCTTCTATTGGCCTACATCAATGTGATAACGATAAATTGCTTACTACGCTAAAAGGGTTAAAAGGTCTTGGAAATACAGTTATTGTTGTAGAACATGATGAAGATACTATGCGTGCTGCTGATTATCTAATCGATATTGGGCCTGGTGCGGGAGTTCACGGCGGAAAAATAATTGCTCAAGGAACACCTGATGAAGTAATGAACAATCCAGAAAGTGTTACTGGTCAATATTTAAACGGCAATAAATTTATCCCTGTTCCTAAGCGACGCAAAGTTAACATGGAGCGCAAAATTGTTTTACGCGGAGTAACAACGAACAACCTTAAAGATGTAACTGCTGAAATTCCTCTTCGTACATTTTGTAGCGTTACCGGAGTTTCTGGTGGAGGAAAGTCTAGTCTTGTAATTCATACATTATATAAAGCATTAGCACGCATTCTCAATGGAGCTAAAACATTACCTGGCGCACATAAAGCATTAGAAGGCGTAGAATATATTGATAAAATAATTCAGATTGACCAATCCCCAATCGGAAGAACACCTCGATCGAATCCGGCAACTTATACCGGTGCTTTTTCGCCAATCAGAGACTGGTTTGTTGGACTTCCAGAATCTAAAGCACGTGGATATAAAGTTGGTAGATTTTCTTTTAACGTTAAAGGTGGACGTTGCGAAACCTGTCAGGGTGATGGATTAATTAAAATAGAAATGCATTTTTTGCCGGATGTTTATGTTAATTGCGATGCATGCCATGGAAAGCGCTATAATAGAGAAACATTAGAAGTAAAATATAAAGGAAAATCAATTGCTGAGATCCTTGAAATGACAGTGGATGAAGCATGTGTTTTCTTCAAAACTATGCCATCTGTATATGATAAAATGAAAGCCTTGCAAGATGTTGGCGTAGGATATATTCGTTTAGGCCAATCAGCCACCACACTTTCTGGAGGTGAGGCTCAAAGAATTAAGCTCGCAAAAGAGCTTTCAAAACGCTCAACAGGCCGCACGCTCTACATTCTTGATGAGCCAACAACAGGGCTTCATAGTGAAGATATTGCTAAATTATTAAAAGTACTCCACACACTGGTGGATGCTGGAAATACTGTTTTAGTTATTGAGCATAATTTGGACGTTATTAAAACATCTGACTGGGTCATTGATGTTGGGCCAAAAGGCGGTGCTAAAGGCGGTATAATTGTTGCAACTGGCCGTCCTGAAGAGGTTGCCGCAAATCCAGAAAGCGTAACAGGAAGCTATCTTAAGCGCTTACTAGATGAAGCAGAAAAACAAGGCAGTACAGCTACGGATAAAGATAAAAAAACATCTGATTCCAAAGGAAAGAAAAAGAAAGATGCAGCATAAAGTGCAATTTGAAGATCATATAGAGCATTAATACGTTAGTATTTTAGTACTAACATGCTTTAAAAAAATATTACAATATTGGAAAAGTAGCGGCTAACAATGCATAAGGCTTTACGCCATATATACACAATCTCTCCAGTTCATTCATTCGTGGATAGCTTAGCGCAAGGTGTGCTGGAACGGTTTGGTGAAAAGCCTGAATATTTACCTAATATTACAATTTTGCTGCCAAATCTTCGCTCTTGCCGCTGGCTAAAAGAAGCATTTTTACGTCAAACAGATGGTAGTCCATTATTATTACCACAAATTCACCCACTGGGCCAAGTGGATGATGAAGCATTAATGCTTTCAGGAAAAGAAGAGTGGGCATCTGAATTTACAAAAATTTTACCGGCTATTTCATCTGTTGAACGACGCTTATTACTTACACAAGCCATATTACAATGGGGTTCTGTGAACCCACATGTCTCTGTAAGTTATGCACAAGCTGGATATTTAGCCTTTGAACTTTCACAATTTTTAGATGAAGTCCGCCGAGAACAAATTACATTTGACAAATTGGCCGATATTGTACCAGAAGAGCTTGCTAGCCATTGGCAAATTACTCTTGAATTTTTTCAAATACTATCCAAAGTATGGCCACAACTACTTATCAATTTAAAAATGACCGATAGCGTTGATCGGAGCAATCAGCTATTAGAATTGCAAGCCAAACTTTGGCACAAAACACCACCGGAACATCCTGTTATTGTTGCAGGAACAACAGCGAGCATTCCCGCAACCCGAACGCTAATCCAAGCACTGACCACATCTGATAATGGATATCTTATATTACCTGGCTTAGATAAAATTGCCGATGATAGTTCATGGGAATACTTAGATGAAAATCATCCACAATATGGCCTTAAACAATTGCTTGATAAGTTGAATTATGCACGATGCGATGTAGAAAACTGGACAAAAGCAACTTTACACAACAAGAATAATGAACGTCTTAAATTAGTATCGGAAACTATGAGGCCTGCACAATCCGCAGAAGGTTGGCAGGGCATCAATCTAAACTCATCCTGCCTAGAAGGAATTAGCTATATTGAGGCAGAGCATACTCAACAAGAAGCAAAAATCATTGCTCTAATTTTACGACAACAGCTTGAAACAGCAGGAAAAACTGCGGCACTTATTACGCAAGATAGACTATTAGCGCGCACTGTACGTATTGAAATGCAACGCTGGAATATAGAATTGGATGACTCTGCCGGTAAGGAATTAACCGAAACTAATACTGCGGTATTATTAACTTTAATCTTACAGGTTTTATCTGAAAATTATGCGCCAGTTGCTTTTCTTTCATTGATAAAACATCCTTACGTTTCCGCAGGAATGGATAAAAAAAATTTCCAACAATGTGCTCGCCGATTCGAAAGGATCGTTTTAAGAGGCCCCCAAAGACAAAGAGGAATTGAGTCACTTCATAACTTATTAAGCGATGCCGTGGATGCAAAAGCCGGAGGTTATACTCAAGATGAATATAATGAGCTAGAACATTGGCTAAGCGCAATTGAAAAATGCCTCAATATTTTTGCCGAACCATTCCATAATAGCGATAACGTAGAGAGTAGTAAGAACATGCTACAACTCTTACAGGCACATATTTCCTGTGCCGAAAGTTTATGCCAAAGCACGCAAGAGGGTGATAACATAAACCGATTATATGGCAATGATGAGGGGAGGCAGGTTGCTAAATTTATTGAAGAATTACTCGGGATTACTGCCGAAACAAGCTTTTCTGTCCCCAGCCTAAAAGAGTATAATGAAACATTTACTATGTTATGGCTCGGGAAAATTTATCGCCCAGCTTGGGGACAACACCCTCGGCTAGCAGTATTAACCCCGATGGAAGCGCGATTACAGGGATATGATTTAGTTGTATTAGGCGGAATGAATAGCGGAAGCTGGCCAAAGGATACTAATACTCCATGGATGAGCCGAACAATGCGTGCAGAATTTGGCTTACCTGGCGTTCAAAGAAAAACTGGATTAGCCGCACATGATTTTGCAACACTGCTATGCGCTCCACAAGTGATACTAACACGATCTTGTAAAACAGGAGGAGCACCTGCTGTTGCCTCTTCATGGCTACTGCGCATGGAGACTGTTCTTAAAAGTGCGGGTATAACTAAATACTTAAATAATGGCGATAACTGGAAGAAATGGGCTGACTTGTTAGATCTACCAGACTGTCCATTTCCTCAAACATCACAAGAACCTTACCCAACTCCACCTGCAGAAGCACGCCCAAAAACACTATCCGTAACACGCATTGAACAATTAATGCGTGACCCTTATGGGATATATGCCCGCCATATTTTAAAATTAAAACCATTAGATGATGTTGAGGAAGAACTAGGAGCTGCAGACTTTGGAACATTGCTACATTCTATTTTAGAACAATTTATTAATGAATATAACCAAGTAGAATCATGCACACCACAGCAACAACGCCAAGCATTACTACTAATAGGTAAGGCATATTTTGATACAGCACAAATTGAATTATCTATAGCACCTCTATGGTGGAGTAGTTTTGAGCGCATTTCTCGTTGGTTTATTGATAATGAAATAATGCATCGTAAAAATAATACAATCACGTCCATTCTTACAGAAAGGGAAGGTCAGTGGCGTTTTGCAATGGATGACGGAAGCAGTTTTACATTAACAGGAACAGCAGATCGTCTTGAGCACTGTGCACATAATGAAATACGTATCGTTGATTATAAAACAGGATCTGCTCCCTCTAAAACTCATGTTAATCAAGGATATTCTCCTCAACTAAGTTTAGAAGCTGTGCTGTTGCAAGAAGGAGGTTTTAAGGATATACCATTAAATAGTCTATCAGTATCAGGGTTAGAATATTGGCAGTTACGAGAAAAAACATCTGGGAAAGTCATTACCCCCGCAAGTAGTGACAAAAAGGAAAATATAAAAATGCTGACTGATTTTGCACAAGAAGGAGTACAACGCCTTTTAAATCATTTTGCAAAATCAACTACTCCTTATTTAGTTTCGCCTAACACAAATGTTGCTCCAAAATATAATGATTACCGTCACTTATCTCGTATTGATGAGTGGGGGAGTGTTGACAGTGAAGAAATAGAATAACCAATATATGTGGTACAATTAAAATGAAAAAAATTGAAGCGATTATCAAACCATTTAAACTAGACGAAGTAAAAGATGCCCTGCAGGATGCTGGAGTTGGAGGCCTGATGGTTAGTGAGGTTAGAGGCTATGGGCATCAACGCGGAAATGTAGAAGGGTACCGTGGCGCCGAACCGATTGTTAATTTCTTGCCGAAAATAAAAATAGAAACTGTAGTAGCCGATAACCAAGTAGAAAGGGTAATTGCCCTGATAGAAGCTGCAGCAAATACAGGGCGTATTGGTGATGGAAAAATTTTCCTCTATGATGTAGCTGATGCCGTTCGTATACGCACTGGCGAGAGAGGAGAGGAAGCCTTATAACTCAATAAATAAAAGAAAAAAAAGTAAAAATAACAGTTGCATATATTACAATAAATCGTTAGATTCTGGGCCCGTAGACATATGCTATGCTGCGGAATTCAATTTTTGCTACCTTTCCAGTTGGCACTTATTTCCACATATCATTTATACTTTTAAACATTCATGCACTCCATCAGGAAGGACAGAAAAATGTCTGATATTGAAAAGTTTTTTTCATTAGTAAAAGAAAATAACGTCGAATTTGTTGATTTTCGTTTCACCGACACCAAGGGCAAGTGGCAGCACACTAGTATGCATGCTGAAGAAGTCGATGAAGATATTTTAACAGACGGGCTAATGTTCGATGGTTCATCAATTTCAGGATGGAAGACAATTGATGAATCTGACATGGTGCTGCAGCCACAATTAAGCACTGCATTTATAAACCCATTCACTGCACAAACCACCGCGGTAGTATTTTGTGACGTAGTAGAGCCAAACACTGGCCAAGGCTATGAGCGTGACCCTCGATCTACAGCTAAAAGAGCTGAAGCATATATGGCATATGCTGGACTTGGAGATACAGCTTATTTTGGGCCTGAGCTTGAGTTTTTTGTATTTGACGATGTCCGTTTTGCAGTTGACATGACAGGATCATTTGTACAGCTAGACTCTGGCGAAGGACCTTATAATAGCGGGACAGATTACGGAGTAGGGAACATGGGCCACCGCCCAAAGGTTAAAGGCGGCTATTTCCCTGTTGCTCCTGTTGACTCATTAAATGACCTTCGCGCGGAAATGGTCAGCGTATTACGTGATGTAGGAATTCGTAGCCTATTACATCATCACGAAGTAGCTCCTGGACAATGTGAATTAGGATTTAATTTTGATACCTTAGTTGAAACCGCTGATAATGTACAAAAATATAAATATGTCGTACATAATGTAGCAGATTCTTATGGAAAATCCGCAACGTTTATGCCGAAACCTGTTAAAGGCGATAATGGCTCTGGAATGCACACTCATCAATCCATCTGGAAAGATGGTAAACCACTTTTCTCTGGCAATAGTTATGCAGACTTATCCGAAATGGCATTATACTATATTGGCGGAATAATTAAGCATGCACGCGCACTTAATGCATTTACAAACGCTGGAACTAATAGTTATAAGCGATTAGTTCCAGGTTATGAAGCACCCGTTTTATTAGCCTATTCGGCCCGAAATCGCTCTGCTTCTATCCGTATTCCTTATACAGCAAATCCAAAAGGAAAGCGCATTGAAGTACGCTTTCCTGATGCTACTGCTAATCCATATTACGCATTTTCTGCAATGCTAATGGCCGGACTAGATGGTATAGAAAATAAAATTCACCCTGGTGAAGCCATGGATAAAAATCTATATGACCTTCCGCCAGAAGAATTGAAGGATGTACCAACTGTGGCACGCTCACTACGTGAAGCATTGGATGCTCTAGATAAAGATCGTGAATTTTTGAAAAAAGGTGGAGTGTTCACTGACGATCAAATAGATGCTTATATTGCGCTGAAGCAAGAAGATCTGATCGACCTAGACGAAACACCGGCTCCAGTTGAGTTCCTAAACTATTATAGCGTATAAAATTGCTGAGTTTTAGAACAGAAAAAACAGGGGGCGAGCGCTCCCTGTTTTTTTGTTTGCACCAGACCTATACCCCCCTTATTCATGCTCATAATGCATTTAGTTTTCACTTGCGCTAATAAGGGCAGGGGGGCATAATTGATCAATCAAAAAAGTCACCATCAGCAACCCACGAGCCTACATATACCTATGAACCAAGCCCACAATCCAATAATTTGTGCAATTGATACAACTGACATTAATGAAGCCATTGATTTAGCTTTGCAGGTGAAGCCGCATGTTGGCGCAATTAAGCTCGGGTTAGAATTTTTTGTAGCATTTGGCATTGATGGAGTTAAGCGTGTAACGGCATGCGATGTGCCTTTATTTTTAGATCTGAAGTTTCATGATATACCCAATACTGTAGCTGGCGCAGTGCGATCCGCAGTGCAAGCGGGCGCATTTATGATGACTATACATAGCTGTGGCGGTCAAGATATGATGCGAGCAGCAGTGGAAGCCGCCGGTGAAGAAGCCATTAAACAAAATGTTAGACGACCAAAAATTATTGGTGTAACTGTTTTAACTAGCATGAATTGCGGCGACCTGAGACAGGTTGGTGTTGACGTTACAAATACTGAAGATCAAGTACTATGGCTTGCTGACCTTGCCAAATCGAGCGGATTAGACGGCGTTGTAAGCTCACCATTAGAGGTTATAAAAATAAGAGAAAATTGTGGAGAGTCATTTTCCATTGTCACACCAGGCGTAAGACCAACTGGCAGCAGCAAGGGCGATCAAAAACGCGTTATGACACCCGCAGACGCAATAAAATCAGGATCGAATTATTTGGTTATAGGTAGACCAATAACTCAATCCTCTAACCCTGCACAAGCAGCACAAGAAATCCTTCAAAGCCTCTAATAATTTATTTAACACCCCCGTAATTATATTGTTATATATTATTTTGTAGCAGCAACCCAAATTAATCATTGCTCAATTTATTTATTCTTAGCAAGATGTAGCGAATGACAAATGAGGACGAATAGTACGTTAGAGACAAAATTCAGAGCAACTAAATTACGAACAAACAAAAATTTGCATCACATACATCTGCCATATTCTCTGAAAAACAGATAACTTTAAAATAAGAAACTAAACTTATGGACCTGCAAATCCCCAATTATCTTTATAATTTTAGCATATTAGCTAATGCGATCTTACTTATTTCTGTTAGCGCGTTAATCTGGTTAGGAGCAATGCGGATAAAAGCACCTTAAAATGAGCGCATTATTACTGCTAGTATTTTTTCTTTCATTTTATTCGCATGGTTTATAATAGCTGAATTAATCGGGCAAAATAATACTTACTGGGCTGTTAACAATTTATCTGTACCAATTATTCAGTTTGGAATTATGATCCCAATTATATTGAGCTTATGGTGGCTGATAGCATATTCATCTCGCATGGCTGATTTGATTGATGCGATACCTCTTTCATGGTTAGTAGGGGTGCAGTTCTATCGTTCTTTAGGGATTATGTTTCTTATTTTATGGGCGGATGGACATCTTCCTTAGCAATTTGCCTTACCTGCAGGCATTGGAGATGTTGCAACTGGAATATTTGCAGTAATCGTTGCCATCATGCTTATCCGTAAAATGAATAACGCCCATAAAGAAGCTACATCGTTTAAAGCAAGAGATACAAATATAGTACAAACTTTATTTCATTCTCAAACTAAGGCTCTATTAAATCTATCCTAACCATTATTATCATAAAAATTATATATGCATACTTATGCATACTGGATGAATGTACATATTGGATATTTCCAGTATTTTCAACCTAGATATTTCTAATATTTTCCATAATATACATTATGCGACAAGAGTGATGTTCATAAGGTGGAGATTAAAAATTGGAATATTAAAGGATTTAATGCTCTCATAAACTAACACAAACTGATTGCACTCTATTTAAACCCACATTAACTTCATTCCTCGCTTAGAAGCCTACTTTTTGTTGAGGCTTTGCTGTAAGTGGTAATTATACGATTATAAAGCGCCATAGAGCTGTCCTTTTTTGTTTCCATAGCTTTTAATACCATGATCTGGTATAAAGCCGCTACATGGCCTTATAATAGCGTTTTTTGTATAACCATTTGAAAACAAAATATTTATTACATTTTATGACGACTGATATTTCCCCTCATATCTGGCTTAATGGAAAATTAGTACAGCAAGCCGATGCTGTTATTCCAATAAGCGACCGAGGCTTCCGGTTTGGTGATGGCGTATTTGAAACAATTCGTCTACATAATGGAATACCATATCAATGGGATTTGCATATAGCGCGATTATACTCTGGCTTAAAAGCTTTGCGTATTTCATTAACATCCATACCATCGCTTCCAAAGAGCGCCTCTAATTATATAAGTTTATATGAATTACTGCTTAATGAAGCACGTATTTTAATATCAAAAAATGGTGCAGATACATCCGATCATTCTTTGCGGATCGCCATTAGTCGCGGCAGTGGCAGCAAGGGTTTTTTGCCAATTATAGACGACAATATTCCAACCCTAATAATGGAAACCTCCCCCCTCCCCATTAATAAAAAAAACAATGTACAAATACATATTAGCTCAATTTGCCGTATACCAACACAATGCCTGCCAACACATGCAAAACTAGCACAGGGCCTGAATAATACATTGGCACGACTCGAGGCAAAAGATAACTTAGCTGATGAAGCTCTAATGCTAACACCTGATGGCTTTATTGCTGAATGCTCTGCAGCAAATATTTTTTGGATTAAAGATAATATTTTATATACACCCGAGCTTAAGACAGGCTGCCTACCTGGAACAACACGCTCTGCCGTGATGCGTCTTTTTCAAGGAGAATGTAAAGAAGTATTAATGAAATGCGATGCATTGCTTTCTGCAGATGAAGTATTTATTACAAATACAGGATGGAAAATATCTCCTGTGCAGTCTATAGTAAACTATGATCGTGAATGGGTATTATATCCGATAACGAATTCTCTACAGCAAAGACTTGATAATGATATACAACACTATGCAGTGCCTTACGCGCATTCCGTGGCAGCCCCCTCTTAATATCGCATCTTATATAGCAAGTAAGGATGAGGAATTTCCGTGCTGGACATTATTCTATTCAGCGATGAAAACACCTTATAGCGGCAGTAAAAGCTTCTTATTTCTATTTCAAGAAGAAGAAATTATATCACCTAATTTCAATGAATTAGATGAGAAATTAAATGCAAAAGATAAGGGAGAGTCGTTATATGACAATATCTGGTCTGGATATTTAGGTTATGAGCTAAAACATGAACTAGAATCACTCCCCCATGATGCACCTTCCTTCTTATCATTTCCACCTTTATATATGGCTAAGTTTGGTCTTATTGCCATATTTGACCACGCGCAACAAACTATAGAATTATGGGCAAAGGATTCTAAATTAGTAGAAAAGGGAAAATTATTATTTCAAGCAGCAGAAAGAATGCCCCTCCCTACTCCCTTACCGCCATCAATAGACTATCTAGCCTCAAACATAACCCGTGAAGACTATCTATCAAAGGTTAGTACAATTTGTAACGCCATTATTCGTGGCGAAGTTTATCAAGCTAATTTAACCAGAAAATTCTATGGCCAGTTTTCTAAACAGCCAAGTCCATTTGATATTTTTTTACGACTTTGCAGTGCCAGCCCTGCAACTTATAGTTCTTTTATTAAAATAAAAAATAGAACTATTTTATCATCAAGTCCTGAGCGCTTTTTGCAAATAGACAATAATGGAAAAATTGATGCACGACCAATAAAAGGTACCATCCCCAGAGAGCAAGAAGCTGAACTGGATAAAAATGCTAGGAATCAACTGGCCAATAGCGAAAAGGATAAAGCAGAAAATTTAATGATCGTAGACCTAATGCGGAATGATATTTCTCGTAGCAGTAAAATAGGCTCTGTAAAGGTAAAAAGCCTATTTGATATCACCTCATATAGCACTATTCATCACATGTCATCGACAATATGTGGTCAAAAAAGCAGCGATATTACAACTTTAGAAGCCATTAAACACTGCTTCCCTCCGGGCTCTATGACCGGCGCGCCCAAAATAAAAGCAATGGAGTTATGTAGTCAACTTGAGCAGCAGCAGCGAGGCGTTTATAGCGGAGCAATCGGTTGGGTTTCAGGATCTGGACCATGCGATTTATCCGTCGTAATTCGCACTTTATTAATAGAAGATGATAAATTTGAATTTCAAGTTGGCGGAGGCATTGTAATTGACTCTACACCAATAGCGGAATGGGAAGAAACAATTGCAAAAGCACGCGGAATTGCATTGGCCTTAGGAATAACAGAGGAAGAAATTAAGAAATTATAGTCCAAACAATAGAACAACTAAGGCCCCTATAAAATAGCCCTATAAATATTCTACAGCGTTAGAAAACAAACCGTCTTGCTATATTATAGAACCAGCTAACGCACCTCTTTAAATGATAAGGTTTAAATGATGAGGGGAACTTATGAGATTAATGACAAGCCTGATCCAACGTCTTTTTCCTGTGATAAATCTGACATTGTCATCGCAGTTTTATAAGCATTCACAAACTGACTACTTTCTGTAATTCCAGAATCAACCATTGTAGCAAGGTTATTAACTGCAGCAATGTCTTTAAGTAAGCTTGCGCTTTGCGGGCTATATTCGCGAACAAAATTTTCTAGAGATGTTGCATTCCCGGCCGAATCAGCAACCGCACCTTTGTTCGTAGAAGCAGCTATAAGTTCTGATGCATTAAAGGCCTCAGCACTTTTTTCTCCTAACAAGCCATTCACCATATTGTTACGGTTGCCTGTTGGCATATGCTGCATAAAAAGTGCGTTATTTAATCCCGATAAATCCATCTGCGCTACCCCCTATGTCAGCTTATAATATGCTATGTAGATATTTACAATTCATCTACATTTGGAGCCATATGCATTCATTATAACCGTTTTAGCTTCAATGATCAATGCGTTATCGCTATCACCAATTCACCCCTACCCTATATCACCTCACCTCTATTATTTTTAATCTTAGGCCTCATCAAATATATAGTTTACATTTACACTCACTAATAAGATATAAATAGCTTCAATGCTTGTTAAAAAAACACTTGGTTTTATGCCATTGCACTGCTATAGCTGTGCCATTCTATACTAACGATACAACAGGACATCATTATGGCCGAAATCATCGCAATTTATGCTCGTGAAATTCTGGATAGCCGAGGCAATCCAACAGTTGAGGTCGACGTTGAACTAGCCAATGGCGCACTTGGTCGTGCTGCAGTTCCATCTGGCGCTTCTACTGGATCATTAGAAGCCTTAGAGTTGCGTGATGAAGACCCAAAACGCTATAATGGAAAAGGCGTACAAAAAGCTGTTGCCGCGGTAAATGGCGAAATTGCCGATACTATCATTGGAATGGACGCGTCTTGGCAAGCCGTTATTGATGACGCGATGATCCAACTTGATGGAACAGAAAATAAGGCACGCTTAGGAGCTAATGCTATGCTTGGCGTATCACTTGCTGTTGCAAAAGCCGCCGCAATGAGCGCTGGAATGCCTCTATATGCCTATCTTGGTGGCGTAAATGCAAATGTCCTCCCGGTTCCACTAATGAACATTATCAATGGTGGAGCACATGCGAATAATCCAATTGATATTCAAGAATTCATGATTATGCCTGTTTCCGCTTCAACAATGAGCGAAAGCCTACGCATGGGAACAGAGATATTTCATAGCCTGAAAAACAACCTTGCCGCAGCAGGTTATAGCACCAGCGTTGGTGACGAAGGAGGCTTTGCTCCAGATCTTAAAAGCACAACTGAAGCACTTGATTTTATTATGCAAGCCATTGAAGATGCTGGGTATAGGCCTGGAGAAGATATAATGCTGGCTTTAGATTCTGCAGCTTCAGAATTTTGTGAAGATGGAATTTATAACCTATCTGGAGAAGGCAAAAAGCTAAATGCTGATCAAATGGTCGAGTATTATGCTGAATTAATTCAAAATTACCCAATTGTATCAATTGAGGATGCAATGGACGAACTGGACCATGAAGGCTGGGCTACAATTACAAGAGAGCTTGGAGATAAAGTTCAGCTTGTCGGGGATGACTTGTTTGTAACCAACCCGCAGATCATTGCCGACGGTATTGAAAAGGGCCTCGCAAATGCTGTACTTATAAAAGTTAACCAAATTGGTACATTAAGCGAAACGTTAGAAGCCATTAACTTGGCCGCTAAAGCTGGTTATAATAATATTTTATCGCACCGCTCTGGCGAAACAGAAGACACTACCATTTCTCATATCGCGGTTGCTACAAATTGTGGACAGATTAAAACAGGCTCCCTCTCCCGCTCTGACAGGCTGGCAAAGTATAATGAACTTATTAGAATAGAAGAAACATTAAGCAGTGCTGCAAAATATGCAGGCAAAAGCTGCCTGCGTTCATATAGCAACACAGATAATGCTACACCTAATTCACCAAAAATTCAGGTTGCTTGAACTTAATATTTACATTACCATTGAAATTGGTTGGTAATTTAGGCGGATATTGCCTAAACGGAAGGTACAGCATCAATGGTTTTTCTTGCCGAACAAGGGCGAAAATTAAGAAACTTTGCAAAAACATCTTTTTTTGCAGCTGCACTTGTTTATTTTGCATATCATGGTGTTAGTGGTGAACGTGGATTGCTTGCTATGGCGAAAATATCAAAAGAGCTGGAGGAAATCCGCACAGAACATCAAGAAATTCAAACTGACCGAGAAAAATTACAACATAGAGTCAATATGATGTATTCCTACTCTCTAGATAGAGACTTATTAGATGAACAAGCAAGAAAGATTTTAGGACATGCCCATAAAGACGAAGTAATTTTTTATCATCCGAACGACTCCATTCATTAGCATTTTTTGTGCGCCCTTAGCTCAGCTGGATAGAGCAACAGCCTTCTAAGCTGTGGGTCGCAGGTTCGAATCCTGCAGGGCGCACCATTCTCCATTTTTGGCACAATCGGCTATTAGCTGGAAGGGCTTAGTCATTGTTAATTCAAGGTTTTTCCCTCTAGTTTGGCAGTTCGAGTAGACGTATTTTATCAATTCACGTTTTCGGTCAATGCTCGAACTACGGAATTCCTTTGCAGCTCCAGATGCGAAAGTTACTAGATAATTCAAGCGGTTATTAAAATCATCATCAGTTTTGTCATAAACATGAATTAGTTCGGTAATTTCATATTGTCGGTCTTTATATCGCTTTTTTGCGATGGAAAATTCATCTTTATCAACTTCACCAGCAATGCGTAAATCCATCAATTTCATAATCTTATTTTCCAATTCGGTATGTTCGCGCTTTAGGCTTGCCGTATGCTGAGTATGTTCCTGCTTGAGGCTAGTATTGGTATTGCGAATATATGACAGAACATCTTTGAGTTTTTCCTGATCGCTAATTGTAAGCGTTGCTAATGATGCTGCGAATTGCTCAATTATCTTATCTTCACGTATCCAGACTTTTTTCTTTGTGTCATCAGGATTATAGCCGATTAAATATGTCCACTCATCGATGCGACCATCAGCATGTTTGCGTTTTTTAGTATCAGAAACCAGTAATTTTCCTGTAACAGCACAGGTAATCATTCCACGAAATAGGAATTCTTTTTCACCATATCGAGCATGCGGCTGACTTTTACCAGTGCGGACATCCTGACATTTATCAAACAGAGATTTTGTAATCACAGTTTCGTAGCAGTGCGGATATTCTTCGCCAGTTTTCTTCACCTTCATAACACCGTGATAAAATGGATTTTTCAGAATATCATGGATATGCGGTTTTGATAGATAGCCTTGATTTCCACGGCTATTTGTCAATCCAACTTCTTTGGCAAATTTTTCTATCTGGGATATGGAATAGCATCCGGTGCTATATTTCTCAAATAGTCGTTTTACAAGCGGCGCTCTTATTTTATCAATCACCACCGATGCTTTACCACGACCATCACGCCTGCTTGTATTATCACGCTTATTGCGATAGCCAATTGGAGCTTGAGTAATCCATTCTCCATTGCGAAGTTTTTGCACAATAGCTCGCTTCACATTATCACGCAAACTATCGGTATAATTTTGCGCCAGAGCTATGCCAATATTCCACACGAACAGGTCTTTTGCAGGAGAGTCCTGATGAATTACACAATTATCACTGCTAAAATGAAACTCTATCAAGCCTTTCTGTCGTAGTTTTTCCAGCATAGACTGTTCATTAAAGCCACGTTGCAGCCTATCAATTTTATCGGTGAGCAATGCGATAGGTTCTTTGTGCTTGCGTGCATAATTTTTTGCAACTTTCAGCACTTCCATGAATTTTTTACGCTCACCTTTGGTAGAAGATTCTGTGATTTTAAATTCTTCTATAATGGTAAGGTTATGGCGCTCACAATATTGTATCATACGGCTGGTCTGTGCTTCAGGAGAATATTCCTCCTGATCGTCCGTTGACACCCTCGCCATTATGACTGCTTTAGTTGCTCTCATTTTTCAAATCTCCTGCCAGTGGCTGGTAGTTTAGGAGTTATTACACTCCAGTAATGGCGGTTCGCCATTACCGTTTCGACAGTAAAGATTCTTCCTCTAGCAATCAAGGTTAAGTTATTGTTTTTCATCGTATATTTCCGACGCTATTTGAAAAAGCCCGATAAAATTACGTGTTGCCGCAATTGCCTCCTCTTCTGAAAGTTTATTATCATAATCCGCTTGAATCTTAGCTTTTAGCGACTCAAAGATTTCCTCTTTTGAGCGGGTGTCACTAAGCACAAAATCGGCGATATCCTGGACGCTCATAGCAGGCGAGTGTGACCCGCAATAATCACCATCTGCTCATCAACAACAATCGGCTGACGAAAACCATATTCCTTAATTGACCCAGCGACCTTGCTAACAGCTTCCTTATTATGCCTTGGATTGCGCGCATAGGGAATCACTGCGTCAATTGACACATTCTTTATATCCATTTTATAAACCTTTGAATTAATGTAGAAAAATCTCAAACAAAAACGAAATGAGCCGTTTTGTTTTGTAGCTAGGAAAACCTCGGGCTAGCCCCGTACCCGTAAGGGGCACCCCCGAGGAGTACCTTGCAATCATCATGATTAGATGGTTATTGATAGGCCATGCTCATCGAAGCCGGAGCATTCAAACCCACCGTGAGGGTTAGGATTATAGGAACAAAAGATCCGTCCAGCGTTTTCTTCGCAAGACTGTAGGCTTATCCGTATATATAAATAGAAAAAACTCATCAAAATATGGAATAGATGGAAAATTTGTATTTGTTATCGTTGTTTCCATCTCATGACACCTTGTAGAGATTGAAGACAAAACCCCTGTGATAGGACGCAGTAGATTAATGATTCTCCATAAGGCATAATGGTTAACAGTTTTTGTTCTTTGGTATCTGCATACGCCATCTATATACCCCGTGCCATTGGTTAAATCATCTAACTGAAGGGCTGGAATGATATGTTTAAGCACTCTTGCTTCTATACCTTGTTTAATTCTCGTAGATAAATCTTGGTCAGCTACATTATTTAGAATTCTCTCCCACGTTTCTATAGGGTCCTCAAGAGATGAATTAGAGAAACTGGAAATATTATAATAGCGGCCAATTTTTGCATCGGCAAAATCTTTCAGAAAGGCGACTATCCTATAATCTAGGCTGCCATCATCTAAAATGAGTTCATCTGCATGCATTTTCAGACATTCATTATAAAGAGATAAGAGGTCATGACCATATGCCCTAATTTTCTTTTCTGAGGGCGGCTCAAAGTTGTTCTTAACCATATGATCCGCAATAATGGCTAGCTTCATAATGCGCTCAAAACCTATTGTAAGATCAAAAAATGCGGCATAATAAGCACCAACGCCTTTATCATCAAAATTTGCTTTTACAAGGTATTCAAATCCCGACAACAAACTGGCGTTAGCAAGTAATGCTTCTTGTTGAAGTAAAACGAAAGAACGCGGAAAGCTTGGTATATCAACTTTAATAATTTTTGAGAACATTTTTACTCCAAGTGCTATAATCTATACTCATTGCCACAACGCGCTGAAGGGCAAGAGGTATATATCTTTATCATAGGCAATAACACGAGGTGTATTGCACAACACGATGCCACAGTGGAAATCATCGCCGGTGCTTGCCTGCAGTTCTTTTATGCCAGCTAAATCTTTGTCAGTAATGTTCTCCGCATGCTTCACCTCAATGGCGACCAGCTTGCTTTTCTTCTCCAAAACAAAATCAATCTCACGCCCATCATTGGTGCGATAGAAGTTAATGGCAACTTTTTCACCCGTGGCGAAATTGCTCTTACATAGCTCCGAAAGCACAAAATTTTCCAGCACATGCCCGAAGCGTGTCGGGTTGCTTTTCGCCAAATCTTCGGGTGTCGATTGCAGCACATGACAGAGCAACATAGTGTCATGGAAGAATATCTTATCCGACTTCACCAAGCGTTTCGTGATGTTGCGATACCACGGATTAAGCGTGTTCGTCACAAATGTGCCATTTAGCAAGCCACGATAATTGCGTGTCGTCACCGCATTCAAACCAACTTCACGACCGATACTTGCATCGTTTATCAAATTGCCTGCGCGTGCAGCCAGCGATTGCAGCAACACTGGCATAAATTCTGCTTTCTCCAGATTATAAATATGACGCGGATCTTCGAGGGTAATTTTCTGAATATAGTTCTTAAACCACGTATCCACCATCGATTCAGACATTTGTGCAAGCTCCGGATAGCTAGCTTTTCGCATGATTTCCGTTAGCGGTGTTTTGTCGGTTTTTATCTCCGAAAAATCCTTCGAAAAACAACGCTCCAAAAAGTGCGATGTCGTATTTTTTACCTCAGCAGCACTAAGCGGAAGCAATGTCAGCGTTGCCATGCGTCCAACCATTGCATTTGCCAGCTCAGGAATTACCATCAAATTAGCCGAGCCAGTCAACAGGTAATGACCGTTAGCAGATTTCTTACTACCCAGTGCTTCCTGCCGTTGCTCATCAATCAGCATTTTCAGTGGGCGGAAAATATCCGGCGCCATCTGCACTTCGTCGATAATCAGCGGCGTGCCCGACTCACGCATATATCCCAGCGGATTACGTGTTGCAGCGGCACGCTCCAGCGTATCATCAAAGGTAATAAATTTTGATTTAAAGTCCTTAGCCAGCAATTCACGCACCAGCGTCGTTTTTCCAGCCTGCCTTGGACCGTTGATATATACCGCAGGAAAAGACTCTAAAGCCTCCAAAATAAGTGGCTGCAGGCGACGTTTAATAGCTTTCATGACTTACCTCATATGTTCACAAAACCCATTATAGCCTTTCTAAAAACGAAAAGCAACTTTTAGATTTGAGAAATGCAAGGCTTTACCCTTTCCGCATTCTGTTGACATAAAAAGCAAGATTGCGAGCAAACTCGGTTAAAAACCTATCTCGCACAGTTTTTTGCATAATCTCATCATTTCCTCTGGCCTTGAACAATGCCTCAATCCCAGGACCAAACATCATCCGAATAGGAGAGCGAGCCGCAGCTTTACGAACATAAACCGCAGTCTTGCTGTCGCCCTTTCTGCGAGGTGCAATGAACGCCTGCTTGTAAGTCTTGCTCTTCCCAAAAATCTTGGTACGAACCAACCCACGCTTGCCACCAGATTGCTGAGTAGGTTTTTTACTCCCCACCACAAATTCAATCATCTGCAGCCCACGACCATGCGCAACCAGCGTTGCCCAGAGCTGCTTGAATGTAGCCTTGCGAGTAGAAATCCTCCGCTTAACTCCAGCCTGACGACTACCCAACTCCTTGGCGATATTCTTAGAGCTGGCAGTTTTCGCATTATCCGCCAAACGATTAAGAGTCCGTACTGTAGCGCGAGGTGCAGCTTTATGCTCCAACGCAGAGAGATCACGCTGCAACTTCTGCAAATCATGTTGGATGTTGATGTCTAGGGCCATATTAAATACTCAAATGATAGCGCGTGCCTTTTCCTATTCCTGAGCGACTAAATGCTTCAAGCTCTACCAAATTCTGCAAGTCACGAGTGGCGGTGGCTCTTGATGTTTTAGTGATGTTTATGTAATTCTCAGCACTTACCCCGCCTTCAAAACCATTAATTCCTTGCGCGTATATACGAGCAATGGCTTTTTGCTGACGATCATTTAACTTGCCCCTAAAGCGCTCATAAAACTTAGCTTTTTTAATGATGAATTCTACTAATTTTGTACTAGCATCCTTGGCCTTTAATATAGTGCCAGCAAAATATTCTATCCAATTATCAATCTGGTTTGACTTATTAGCACTCTCAAGCATTGAATAATATTCCTTACGGTTATCATAAATAACATGTGAAAGAGCTAACATAGCTGGTTTATCCAATGATTGAGCTAGTGCTTTTTCTGCAATTGAACGTCCTATACGACCATTTCCATCTTCAAATGGATGAATAGTTTCAAAATATAAATGAGCAATTGATGCTCGCAGCAATGCTGGCAGGGTATTTTTCCCATCTGGTGCTGTGTCATTAAACCACTCGATAAATCTATCCATCTCAGCAGGAATTTGCTTGGATGGAGGCGCCTCAAAATGCACCGTTGGTTTATCCAGTCGACCAGAAACAACCTGCATTGCCTCATTATGTTGACGATACCCGCCTATAATATCTAAATCTCTGCGACCATTCATAATCATCGAATGCCACTCAAATAATTTCTCATGACTCAAGGCTTCCGCAAATCCTTGATAAATATCCACCATCATTTCTGCAATACCAGATTCGGCAGGTTGAACATTCCTGCGATCAGAGCTTAAGCCTAGCTGCCTACGAATAGAGGATTGCACAGAATCTCGATTAAGTATTTCCCCTTCAATTTCAGAAGTCTTAAGAGCTTCGTCACTCATCAGGTCAACGATTAATGATTGCTGCTCTTCTGGGCTTACATGCTTATATGCACCAAGAAATTCTCCCGAGCTGTGTAGAAAATCATCCTCTAACTTTTGCAACTTATCTGTATTATATTTAAAATTAGGCCAGTCATCTTGCTGCCAATTCCATAATTTATTCTTTGTCATGCGCTATAAACCTTATTGTTACAACTCAATAATAAGCATATTATGAGGCATAAGTCCAGTAATATAACTCAAATCATTTATTGTCCTATTATAAATTTTAGTGTAAATAACAAGCATCACGCTGCTTGCGAATAGGGATAAGGCATCGATAATAACAACAACTTAATGTCTCCACCCGTTCGTATAATATCAAGTAGGGTGCACCATAAAATAAAGGGTTACATTTATGTAGCCAGTTATTTTATATTGGCTACTTAGGTAAGAACCGATAAGGGGTTCGTAAATTTTGCAGGAAGAAAAATTTGATAGCTACTTAGCCACCCACGGAGTAAGGGTCAGCAGGCCAGAATCAATCCTCTAGGGCGCCCACCATACTACAATCCATCTCAATCCCATAAATACGCAAATATTATTTACCTCTTTTTATAAGCAGCCAAAAATATTGCAACATACATCATTACATTAAGGCCGTAAGAAAGTGTTCTTTGAACAACTCATAAAGAAGCCCATGTAACAATAACATCATACAGCCCATACTCACCAAAAGATGACTCTGCTGGATAATCGCTAAAGGGTCATTTATTAATGACCCAAGAAATAAAAAATTTGTGGATATAGCTCAAAGAAAATTATCCAATAACCACCACCAGAAAACAAAGCAAACGTTATGGCACTGAACGAGCTAACTATAACTGTTCTTTCCTTGCTTGGATGCATTGAGCACATAACGGTTAGGCTAGATGATTTATTACACCTTCGGAAGCTCCGTGAACTCAATTACGTTCAAATCAGGGTCTCGTACAAATATTGATGTCTGACCATTTCCAAATGTCACAGGGCCTTCGGTAATTTTAAGACCTATTGACTCTAAAAATGCTTTAGCATCATCTATTGATTGAACCTCAATGGCATAATGAGTGTAACCAGTATATTTTTCAGGAACATCCATTAATATATTTTTTTGATTATTATCATTATTGCCGTTGTCTAGTAAATTAATCACAATACCACTAGGATGCTTCATGACAATAACATGCCCATTGTCATCTTCTCGAACCATTTGAAATCCAAGCTCTTCGTAAAACTGGGAAGATCTTTCAAATTCCATCACCCTTATTCCAATGTGATCTATTTTTTTTATTTTCATAGATATCCCTTTTTTACTAAAAAATATAATATTTAAGCCGTAATGCAAACAAAGTGTTTTTCTGTTACCGCATAATATCTAGTTTACAAGTAGACTAAGTATATTGAAATATAATTTCAATAATTTTTCTAAAAATATCAAATCTATCACTTATTGAAAGCCATAACTATGTCTTTTAAGGGCGCACCATTCTCACTGCGGATTTTCAGCGTTTTTAAGCAAAACATGCGGAAGTTAAAACGCCTCATTTTCCCTCATTTTTATCACATCAAATGCAAAGCTGATTCCCGTTTTGTTCCCGCTGCTATAGAGTTGGCCACCACACTACACTTCAAATGAGCCTGAGGTGGAATGTGTATTTGGCGACTTAACAGGGCGGCAAGTAAATAGCTAGCGCTACTACGGCGCATTACCATAAATGACTTGCTGTAGGTACGTATCTTACATACTTAAAAATTCACTTTATAGACTCTGTATAATTATAATTTGGAATCTCAAAATTGTCCTTAAGCGAATATTCAATAAACCGCTTAGTAAATAGTGGAATTGATGAAACCCTAATAATTTTTCTTATCAGAAAAGCCTGAAACCGACTATTGGGCGCAAAAAAAGCCAGCATTCTTAAAGCGGATTTTTGTTTTCTAACAAGTTCAGCATGCAATATCTCTTCATATTTGCGGAAGGCCACTACATGATCTCCGTTAGCGCGATGAAGTTCACCAGCAAGCACATAAGCTTCGACAATTGCAAGCCCTGTTCCCTCCCCCGCCAAAAGCGACACGCACGCTGCCGCATCACCCAGTAGAGCGATTCTACCTTTACTCCAATGATCTAAGCGAATTTGGCTAACGCTGTCATAATAAAAATCCTCCGCCTCATCGAGCCGTGCAAGAATTGCGGGGACTTCCCAGTCCATATCAGCAAAAACAGACCGAAGAAGAGCTTTCTTTTCCTCCTCATTTTTCGGTTTTTGTTCCATAAACTCAGAGCGAAAGGTAAAAAGGAACAATGTTTTGTCATCGCGCTGAGAGACCCGCGCCACTTGCCTCTTAGTAGCGGCATGAGCAACGTAATTTAACTCATGGCGCGGATGATATCTCGGCAGGGTAAAGGCCGCAACATATGCGCCAACCGGATATTCACAGCCCTCATGCTTACCAAATATTAGTGACCTTATCTGCGAATGCAGCCCGTCCGCTCCGATAACTAAATCAAATTTTTCTGTGTTACCATTGGATAATTCAACGATCACGCCATCTCTTTGATCTTCTACTCCGATGATATGCGTACCAAATCGCGTTTCTACACCCTCGCAGGCATGAAAAATTGTAGCTGCCAGATCACTGCGAGCAATGCTCAAAAGCCGTCCATCCATTAGTGTTCGCATATTTTCCGTATTCATACTAGCAATACGGCCGCCCTGCTTATCAACCATGTGCAGGGCCTCCATCAGATAACCTTTTTTCTGGAGTTCGGGCATGACCCCCATCTTTTCAGCAATTTCGTAATCTATACCCCAGAAATCGATCATATAGCCACCAGTACGAAGTTCGGGAGCCTGTTCGAAAAGTACTGGCTCGAACCCATATTTTTTCAGCCACCATGCAAGGGTTGGCCCAGCAATTCCAGTGCCATTAATTGCTATTCGCATTTTACACCTCTACATTCGGTATTTTCTTAACTCTAATCACGTCTTTAATTTAGTGAATCAACGCTTAATATAATTTCTCTTCGTTTTCTACTGCATTGATCCCTTCAGTATATGAATTAATGAAATATTCTATCACGATATCTCTGCACTTCCATGATTATGTATAATTTCTGTATAAAGACAGTTACCAATTTGTGCGCTTTGAGTCAGAGGAGTTTGACTTTCGATCTGGTAAAGTTTTCCTCTTTAATTCGCTAAAACAAAAGATGTTTAATTACCACGGTGAAACAGCTAAAATTCGCCCGATTAATATTGACTCTTATATTAAAATAATTAGTATTTACATATGATTGACACAACAAAAAGAGGGTTTTCTCTCGTTGAAATCTCAATTGTTTTGGTGATTATATCACTAGTAATTGCTGGGGTTATTGGCGGTCGAAGTCTAATAGATAATTCAAAATTACAGCAAGTTATTTCAGATGTGAATAACTTTAAAATAGCCGTACAGCAATATGAAAATCGTTTTGGTTACTTGCCAGGTGATGATCCTAATGCCTACAACTATTTTGATGGTAGTGGTGGCAGCGCAATATGCGGCCCCAGCAGCGGTAATTGGACGAGTTGTAATGGTACAGGTGATGGGCGGTGGGCATATTCATACGGTGGGGAAACTTTATTAGCATGGGCTCACCTTAGTTTAGCAAAAATGATTAACTCTCCGCCTGTAGCAAATAATAGAATTCAACCTACTACGAATGGCCACAACCATGATGGCAATACTATTATTACAGGGGAACAGAATATTCCTATATCACCCTTTGGCGGCACAACAGGCTATACATTTGTAGATATGACGAGTGCTCCTGCTGGACATACTGTATATGGAAGAAGCGGGCGATCAATATGGCTTGGTGCTGAAACTATGGGAACCAACGGATATCATGATGGCCCTGTATTAAGCCCAGTTCAAGCACATACGATTGATAAAAAGGACACATGAGCTATGGCAGTGTAATGACTGGACATGCAGGCGGTGCTGGCATTGCATGTAACAATGAGGCAAGTTGGTTAGCTGGCCTTTGGCCACAAAATGGCTCTGCACCTGGTGCAGCTACTTACAAATTAACAGAAACCAATGCTGGTTGCTCAGTACATTTTTTTATAGAGTAAATTTTCCTCGTATAATTTTAATACCACCTAAAACATAAAGCCTAGAAATCTAAATACTACAAAGCGCTACTATTGCATAAAAAGGTATAAAGCGCTAAAACAGTAGTCTAACAAGGACTGGGCAAGCATGACAGAAAATCTTATAATCACACTTGGGCAACTCAATTTAGTTGTTGGAGGTTTTGAAGAAAATTTGCAGCGAATGCTTGCAGCACACGCAAAAGCAGAGCAGCAAAATGCTGATTTAATTATTTTCCCTGAACTTAGTGTGACCGGCTATCCGCCAGAGGATCTTGTTCGCAAGCCTGTTTTCTATCAAAAGGCCATGGAAATAGTTCGTGTTTTGCAGGAAAAAACACGAAACAGCAATACGGCATTGCTAATTGGCACCCCATGGCATGAAAGTAATGAGCTCTATAATGCCGCATTACTATTGGAGAAAGGCGAAATAGTTGCTCAACAGTTCAAGCATGACCTTCCAAACTATGGCGTTTTTGACGAGCGAAGAATTTTCAGTGCCGGCCCTATTCCAACCCCGATAGGTTTTCATGAAGTGCAGCTTGGAATTATGATCTGTGAAGATATGTGGCATAACCGAGTAATGGACGGGGTTAAAGGCGCTGATATTTTAATCTCAATGAATGCCTCTCCATTTGAGGTAGGAAAGCACCAGCAAAGATTAGATCGGGCTGCAAAACATGTCCGAACAACTGGCAAACCTCTGATATATGTCAATCAACTATGCGCACAAGATGATTTAGTATTTGACGGCGACAGTTTTGTTATGTCTTGCGAAGAAACATTACATCTTCGCCTCTCTCGCACAGAAGAATCTATTGAGTCTTCAGTATGGCATAAAAATTCAAAAGGGCACTGGGAAGCCAAAGACGGCCTTATTAAAAACTATACCCGGGCTGAAGAAGTTATGTACCAAGCATTGGTGCTTGGACTTAAGGATTATATAAAGAAAAATAATTTCCCTGGTGTAATTATTGGCATGAGTGGCGGAATTGATTCTGCCCTATCTGCAGCAGTTGCAGTTGATGCATTAGGTGCAGATAGGGTGCGCCTCGTTATGATGCCGTCCCGTTTCACATCCAAAGAAAGCCTAAATGATGCACAGCGTTGCGCTGATATGCTTGGAGTTACCTTGGAGAACATACCAATTGAAGACACGGTTATGGCCCTAGAAGACACCATGCATTATCACTTTGAAGGGCGAGAGAGAGATATAGCTGAAGAAAATATGCAATCTCGAATTAGAGGCGTTATTTTAATGGCCCTATCCAATAAGTTTGGCTCAATGGTGCTTTCAACCGGCAATAAGTCTGAGATGGCAGTGGGATATGCAACACTTTATGGCGACATGTGCGGCGGATATAATGTATTAAAAGATGTATATAAAGTTCAAGTTTTTGATCTAGCGCGATGGAGGAATAATGCAAAACCTGAAAATGGCATCGGACCAGAAGGATGTGTAATTCCAGATAACATAATTACAAAAGCCCCAACGGCTGAACTGCGCCCCGATCAAAAGGATGAAGATAGCCTCCCCCCTTATGAAATACTGGACGCAATTTTAATGGAAATTATTGAAGAAGAGCGTTCTTTAAATGATGTAGTAGCCATGGGCTATAATCACGACACCGTGCATCATGTATGTCGGATGTTATATGGAGCGGAATATAAACGCCGACAATCACCCCCCGGTGTTAAGGTTTCTCGTAAGCCATTTGGTCGTGATCGCCGCTATCCCATCACCAATAGTTTTAGGGAGTAGGTAAATCTATATATAGTGATTTTTTAATCTTTAATCTGCTTTTGATCATTTCAGCCAAAGATCTTGCAAAAATAACTACTCAACATCTTTCTAATAGTTTATTACCTGATGTAGTTACCCTATCAGATGGGAAACAGGTTACAATACCTGAAAATATAGGAAAAAATAATGCTAACTCGTTTTGCACCCAGCCCTACCGGCTATTTACATATTGGAAATATTCGTACCGCACTTATTTGTTATCTCTATGCAAAAAAACAGGGCGGTCAGTTTATGCTGCGGATTGATGATACGGACATTGAACGCTCAAAAGAAGAATATGTAAATGATATTCTGCAGGACCTTGACTGGTTAGGAATAACCCCTGATAGGATTGAACGCCAATCTGCTAGGTTTGATCGTTACGATTCTGCTGTAGAAAAACTAAAAGCCGATGGTCGCTTATATGCTTGTTACGAAACTGCAGAAGAATTAGAAATTAAGAGAAAAATGCAGTTAAGTCGTGGATTGCCTCCCATTTACGACCGATCTGCACTGCAATTAACCAGTGAACAGAAAAACAATTTTGAAGCTGAAGGGCGCAATCCACATTGGCGCTTCAAACTAGAAGCTAAGGACTCCGTATGGGAAGATGAAGTGCGTGGCCATCAGAAATTTTCAGCCGCTCACTCCAGTGATCCTATCCTCATTCGTGGCAATGGCTTATATACCTATATGCTGCCAAGCACTGTTGATGATATTGAATTTGGAGCAAGCCACATTTTGCGTGGTGAAGACCATGTAAGCAATACAGCAATTCAAATTCAAATTTTTGAAGCACTTGGCGGAAAAATCCCTAATTTTGCTCATACATCATTAATAAAGTCGTCCGAAGGTAAAATCTCTAAACGAGATGGAAAAAGTTCGGCCTCGGTATCAGTTTTGCGTGAAAATGGCGTGGACCCATTGGTTGTTACCAGCTTTCTTGCTCGCCTTGGCACATCAGATGTTGTTGAGTTAGCTGCATCTTTGGATGAACTTATTGCAGGATTTGACATTGGAAAATTCAGCCGATCTCCAACCACATATTGCTTAGAAGATATTTATCGACTTAACACTCGCTTATTGCACACACTATCTTTTTCTCAAGTTCAGGAAGAACTTATTGCACTAGGCATACCAAATGTTGATGAACCTTTCTGGGAAGCAATACGTCCAAATTTAGAAAAAATAGATGAAGCAAAAGACTGGTGGCGCATCTGTAACGAAGCCATCACGCCGGACATTGAGGATGCGGACTTTGCAAAAGTCGCCGCAAATTTACTACCTGAAGGAGACTGGTCAGAAGAAACTTGGGGCAACTGGACCAAAAGAATAAAAGAAGAAACAGGGCGAAAAGGCAAGCAACTCTTTATGCCACTCCGCAAAGCCCTAACAGGCATGGAGCACGGACCGGAGCTGAAAGTAATTTTACCATTAATTGGTCGCAGCCGAACTATAGAGCGACTAAATGGTAAAAAAGTGTAATAGAGAAAGGCATAGCAATGAAGTGTAATAATATTGGATTTACCCTTGTTGAAATGTCAATTATATTAGTGATTATTGGCCTAATTGTTGGAGCTATATTTACAGGCAGCACCCTATCACGAAGTGCCGCTTTAAAATCTGTTATTACAGATTTCAATACTTACAAAACCGCCATTCATGCATTTGATGAAAAATATACCTCATACCCCGGCGACCTTGTTAATGCACGAGCCTATTGGCCAAATGACTCTGTATATGCAGGATTTGTTACCCAGAATGGAAACGGTGACCGAAGAATAGAGTGGGCATCTGAATCACATCAATCATGGCAACATTTGAATGCGGCGGAGCTTATTCCGGGAAAATTTACTGGAATTTTTGGAAGTGGATCTAGGACTGGAATCAACATTCCAGACTCAACTATTAAAGGTGGTGGTTTTGATCTTTATCACTCTTGGTGGTATGGAACAGCAGCAGGAGGTGATAGAAACCGAATTCTTTTTGGTTCGGAAAGACCTCTGATTCTAACCAGAGCGCTATACTTAGCCCACCCGAAGCATATGCAATAGATAAAAAAATGGACAATGGAACACCAATAACAGGTAATATGACAGCTAACACCGGCCCCTCAAATTCTGGAAGTTGTAGAGCCGGCAACACATACCTTCTAAGCAATAATGGTATAGCCTGCATTATGTTGCTAGCTATTGATTAGAGTAAAATTATTTAGACATTAAAGCGAAAGTGGAAAATGTCTCCGTCAATTACCGTATAATCTTTGCCTTCTTGACGCATTTTTCCAGATTCCTTTGCACCAGCTTCCCCTGCACACGCCACGTAATCATCATACGCTACGGTTTCAGCTTTAATAAATCCTCTCTCAAAATCTGTATGGATTACTCCAGCAGCTTGGGGAGCCTTTGATCCACGCCCAACATTCCAAGCACGTGCCTCTTTCGGACCTACAGTAAAGAACGTAATCTGATCCAACAGCGAATATCCTTCACGAATTATTTGACTTAAACCAGTTTCATTCAGACCAATCCCCTCTAGAAACTCCTTTTTCTCTTCTTCATCATCTAAATTAGCAATTTCCTCTTCAATTTGAGCTGAAATTCTAGTTACACCGGCCTTCTTTTCATCCGCCATTTTCTCTACTAGTGCGGAATAATCATTACCATCCACCACTTCATCTTCGCTCATATTACAAACATACATCACTTTTTTAGACGTTAGAAGTTGAAGCAAGCGAAAAGCACGAGCCTCATCATCATCTTTAATCTCTACAAAGCGAGCTGGCCTTCCTTCCGCAAGTACAGGCAATGTCCGTTCAAGAATTTCCAACTGAGCTTTCGCCTCTTTATCCTGACTACGTACTCTTTTTTGCAGACCATTCACACGTTTTTCTAAAGATTCCATATCCGCCAAAATTAGCTCTGTCTCGATAATTTCAGCATCACGAATCGGGTCAACACTACCCTCAACATGAGTGATATCATTATTCTCAAAACAACGTAAAACATAAACAATCACGTCGACTTCACGAATGGTTGCTAGAAATTGATTACCTAACCCCTCACCTTTGCTAGCCCCCTTAACTAAACCAGCAATATCTACAAACTCTAACTGATTTGGAATTACCTTAGCTGATTTTGCAATATCAGCCAAAATATTAAGGCGAGTATCGGGAACCGCAACTTTGCCAACATTTGGCTCAATCGTACAGAATGGAAAATTAGCTGCTTCGGCTGCTGCCGTACTTGTTAAAGCATTAAATAAAGTTGATTTTCCTACGTTGGGTAAGCCAACAATTCCACATTTAAACCCCATATTTAGTCCTCATTATTTTTTATCTGATTTATCTAATTTTTTGTGAATTGCATTTTGCATTGCAGCCTCAAATACATTACGTGGTGGCGTACTGATTATTTCTTGATCTTCTTTTGAAATTGTTTTCTTAATAGCATTCTCAGGTTCATTAACATTATGCAAAGAGGTAGAATCTTTATCTAACTTATTAGTTTTCTGTTGTTTTTTAGGTTTTTCAGGAGAAAGGTGCAAGGCAAGCTTTGTTAAAAACTTCTCTCTACCTAATCCTATAAGCACAGGAAATTCCTGAACAATAGCAGATACGACTTTATCAATATCATTCTTCTCAGAAGCATCAAATTGATGAAGAACATAAGAACTAACCTGATCTCTATGACCGGGGTGATCAATTCCAATACGGATTCTGGTATAATCCGTTCCTAGGTTTTGGTCTATGCTTTTTATACCGTTATGACCGCCACTACCGCCGCCACGTTTAATTTTAATTTTCCCTACGGAAACATCTAATTCATCATAAAGAACAATAACATCTTCTAGAGGGATTTTATAAAAGCGTGCCATTTCTCCAACAGAAACGCCTGATTTATTCATAAATGTTTGCGGCTTAATAAACCAAAGTTTCTTATCATTTATCAAACCTTCTGCAATTATGCCTTTATGCTTCTTCATAGGTTCAGAAACACCAAAGCGGTCGATGAGAGCATCGACCGCCATGAATCCTACATTGTGGCGGGTATTCTGATATTCCGTTCCCGGATTACCTAACCCTACCACAAGCATAGCATTTCCTTCTTAAACATGTTTCTACAGCATAGTAGCATTAGATGCCACTAGTGCGTAGCTATATCCCTAGAATAAAACTAGAAAAAACTACTTTATTCTGCTGCCTCAGCTTCAGTTTCTGCACCTTCCTCACCTTCTTCATCAGATGCGGACTTACGACCACCACGACCAAGCAATGTAGCCACGGTAAAGTCACGGTTAATCACCGGCACTACACCTTCAGGAATATCAAGATGACTAATGTGAATAGAATCACCAATCTGCAAACCGTCAAGGTCAACAGTAAGTGACTCAGGTACATTATTTGGATCACAGATCATTTCTACATAACGACGTACTACGTTCAAAAATGCACCACGCTTTATGCCTGGTGATTTCTCTTCGTTAATGAATCGCACACGAACCATTACCTTAAGCTTATCATCACCCGTAATGCGTTGGAAATCAGCATGAACTGGTGAATCCTTTACTGGATCCAATTGTACTTCACGAGTTAAAGCACGGAAAGTTTCTTTTCCAGCTTTAATTTCCACTACAATTGAACGTAAATTACCACGATTTATTGCATGTACTAATTCTTTTTCATCTAATGAAATCTTTACTTCTGGAGCACCGCCGCCATAAATAATAGCGGGAATACGCCCCTCACGACGTAGTGCACGTGCACCACTTTTACCGGTATCTTCACGCTTTTCTGCGTTAAATATAAGAGCTTCAGCCATGACTTTCTCCTAAACCTTGCCTCTGATAATAAAAAAATAAATTACTTATACCCGATCTCTTTTATCTGCAATGTTTATGCAACATTATCAAACAAGCTAGAAACCGATGTTTCTTCCGACACGCGACGCATTGCCTCCGCCATAAGTGGCGCAATCGTTACATTTCGTATTTTCTTCTCATTTTGCGCTTCTTCAGATAAACCAATTGTGTCTGTAACAAACAAAGAGGTTAA
>Ga0316204_10001060_pt1 | contig 82160 bp, 58 predicted proteins | sample 6monrhotite_MG_2_FD_205661 | JGI IMG/M metagenome (GOLD analysis project Ga0316204, IMG submission 205661) | Microbial mat bacterial communities from mineral coupon in-situ incubated in ocean water Damariscotta River, Maine, United States -... | ecosystem: Environmental > Aquatic > Marine >... | reverse complement strand
CAGGTTCGTCAGCGCGACCTCGCTGAGCCCAAGTCGAGATTGGTATCCGCGGATGCGGAGGAGACTCTCCTCAGAGACCCCCTCGCCCTTCCCAGACCACGCCTCGAGGAGGGCCAAGAGGTGCTTGCTCTCGGGACGCGTCAAGCAGGTTGGATCGTCATGGCCTACATGTTCATTGAGAAGGGCTCGCGCTTCCTCGTGCCCAATCTCCTCGAGCATGCGTGCGAGCCGCTGGGCGTCAGCCTTCCCAAGCGGTCTCCCACCGACCAATCGCGACCCAGGGTCGACGCGCAAGATCGCAGAGTCCAACTCAGACCAAAGCGCGTAGCCCTTCGGTCCAGCGTAGGCCTCGAATCGACAGAGGTCAGAGGCCACGGCGCGAGAGGTCTCGATCACCTCTTCGCCCCAACATTGATAGCCAGGGACCCGTTGGTCCAGTCGAGCCCAGGCCTCGATCCGTTCGGCCTTCGTCTCCGGCTTGTGCCGAGGCTGCAGACCACCCAACTCGGTCCAGACGGCTCCCGGCGTCACGCCGCCTCGCGTGACTCCCGCTCCTCCGATGCCTATCAAGACGCGCTCGCCGACGCAGGCGGCGAGCGTCGCCAGGCCCGAAGTCCGCTGGCTGCGCCACCAAGACCCGCGGCCAAGTTGCCGAAACCCGAATCCGCAGGACTCCGAGGCGCGACTCTCCAGTGCCACCGCCAGGTTCGCGACGACGGGTGCGAAGGGCACGTAGGCGGCTTTGTCAGTCTGATCGAGCAGCCCGAAAAAGGCCCTCCGCAGCCTCTGCCTTAGGTCCACCGCTGCGCTCAAGTCTGGATCGGCCGTCCTTGCAAGGTGCTTGAACAGAGCCACGCGTGCGGTCGGGTCACCCTGCCCAACTTGGCGGAGGAGTTCCTGGGCTCGGGCGTCACTCATGACGCCCAGCCTACAGCCGATCTCAGGCCGGGGAGGCGATCCCCAAGGTCCGGCAGGTCGGCGACTTCTCGACGGTCTTCTGGTCGGGACAGGTCCCTAGCACGCGATCGCCGAGGCGAGAGGAGACGCCCATCCAGAGGGTCTCGTTCTTGAAATGGTGCAGGCGGTGGTTGCGCCAGATCGCCTTGTAGAGCGCGGACTTGGGGACGTAGTTCGAGTGGGCCATGAAGTGGCACCACTCGTAGTGGAGTCCAAACCCGACGAAGCAGAGGATCCCCGTCCAGAGCGCGGGGACGTCACGGCCGAGGTAGCCGACGAGCGCCAAGATCGGGACCGCATAGACATAGGTGTGGAGCGGGATCGAGAGGTCCGAGAAGTCCCAGGGCTTGAGGTGGTGGCGACGGTGCTTGCGGGCCTGGGCGAAGTCGATGGTGAAGGGACCGAGCTGGCGGGGACGGAAGTGGAGCATGTAGGTGTGGATCAGCCACTCCTGAAAGGGCCACCAGAGCGCGATCGCGAGAGGGACTAGGGCGTCGCGCCAACTCCACCCTCCAAGCCAGAGCCGATAGGTCGCAGCCGAGAGGACGAGCAAGATCAAGATCCTGGGGCTCCCGCGCGTGACCATTGTCCAGCAGAGACCTTTGAGGGTCCGGGGGGCGTCCGCGCTGGCGTTGGGCTCGGGCTTGGAGGCTGGCGCCTCGCCCGTCGTGCTCACAGAAGTCGTCATGAGCCCTCCTTGGGGCTGGGGGAGCTAGAGAAGTCTGGAGAGTCGTCAGACAGGTTGGAGAGCAACTCGAGCATCGACTCCAGGGCTTCCGCGCCGCGGCCTAGGAGACCGCTCGCGGCTTCGGCAGCGGCTGCTCCGTCTTGAGCCCGAACGGCTCGAGCTACGGCCCGAAAGCCCTCTTCGTCTCGGAGTTCGGCACTCATGACCTCGACCAGGGCGCCGCGGAAGGTGTCGTAGCTGGTGCGGAGCGAGTTGTAGGCCAGGCGATAGGCCACATTGCGCGAGCCCTCCACGAGGGTTCCCCAGAACTCCAGGCTCAGGGCCTGCCTCCCGTCGAGGTCCGGCTCGGCGACCAAGCGCTCGACGACGTCCTCCAGTTGGAGCGCCTGGTCCTCGCTGCGGCGCTCAGCGCAGCGCCGCGCGATCTCGGGACCCAAGACGCCGCGCATTTCAATCACCCCGCGGGCGGCGAGGACGTCGAGGTTCCCTCCAGCGAAGAGCAGCTCCGAGAGCAGATCGAGCCCCGCGTTGGCTCGGTAGTCGAGGACCCTCGCGGCTCCGCCCTGGCGAATCGAGACCAAGCGAGCCTGCTCCAAGCGCTTGAGCGCCTCCCGCACGGCCCCACGGTTGACCCCCAAGGCCTGGCTGAGGTCCCGCTCCGAGGGCAGCTTCGTCCCCGAGCCCAGCTCTCCAGTCACGATGCCGTCCCTGAGCCGCTCATAGACGGACTGAGAGAGAGAGCGGCGGGCAATGGGCTCGAACACAGGACCTCACGAGATCAAGACTGGCTGGTGGCCAGGTGGTCATACCACTGGACCAGATAGTAGGTGAGGCCCCAGCGCGAGTCAAGGATCCCTTTTCAACTTTGGGTGGGTGCGCCGACCTCTAACAAGAGGGGAGTCCCGGAAGCCTGATTCCGAGTGCTACAGCCGCCGGATCTCGAGGGACAGGGCTAGAGCGGAGCCCCGCGAAGCGGCGGCTGCGCTGGCCTACTTGCCGAGTTCCGCGACGCGCTTCCGCCAGCGCGCGACCACCGCCTCCTTGTGCTCAGCCGCCCAAGCGAAGTCGTGCGCGCTGACCTTCAACTCCGAGAGCGGAGGCAGCCCAGGAGGAGCGGCCACGTCGCTGCGGACCGAGCGACGCCCGAGGGTCTTGACCAGGAAGGCTTGGGTCTCCTTGCTCAATGCCCAGGCGATGAAGGCCTCGGCCTCTGATCGGTGCGGCGCGCCCTTGACCAAGGCGAGGCCGTCTGGCGCGACGCGCGTCCCCTCCAGCGGATAGACGATCTCGACCGGTCCCCCGGCCCGCACGTAACGCTGTGCGCTGTCTTCGAGGGTCAACCCAACCAGAGCCTCACCGTCGTTGACGAAGCGCGGCACTGCTGATGAACTCCCTGAGAGCACGGCGCGCTCGAGGAGATCGTCCACCAAGGTCCAGCCCGCCTCTTGCCCGGCTTCGAGGTTGAGCATCGTCACGACCTGGAGGAAGGCCGACCCTGACTTGTCCGCGCGGGCAGCGCTGACCTTGCCTTGGAGCTCAGGCGCCGCCAGGTCAGCCCACCCCCGAGGACGCTTCCCTTCCGGGAGGTGTTGGGTGTTCACGATCAGGACGGGGAGGATCACCGTGTAGGGCAGCCAGGGGTCTTGACCCACGGCCCCCCGGTAGGCCGGAGCCAAGGCTTCCCACACAGCCTGCGGGCGATGGGGCTCGAGGAGCTCACCTTGAGCCGCGAGCTGGTCGCCGCCAATGCTCCAAATCACGTCACAACGGGGGGCCGAGCGCTCAGCTGCGACGCGCTGCACGACCTCGCCCGAGCCGAGCTTCACGACCTCGACGCGGATTCCGGTCTCCCGCTCGAAGCGCGGCACCAAGGCGTCCAAGGCGTCCTGGCCGTGGGCTGTGTAGACCGAAACCACCCTCCCCTCCGCCGGGCCCCCGCCTCGGAGGAAGACCCCGAGTCCGATCCCGACTAGAGCCAGCACGACCAACCCCACGAGGGGACCCGCCCGAGTCGCGCCACGCTCGCGTGACGAAGGGGTAGTTGGCGACTCCATGCGAGCTCCGCTGGCCAGTGGCCGGTCGATCGAGAGGACGGACGACCCCCCGCGCCGCGAGGGAGCGCCCGAGCCTACTGGAAGAGGCTCGTGTAGCGAGAGTCTCTCGCTAGGGCAGGCAGCCGGGCAGCCAGCCCTTGGCGCGAGACCCCAGCCTCGAGGGCTGCCTGGAGACGAGCTGCCGCGCGAGGCAGCTCACCGAGGCCCTCGAGGGCCACGGCCAGCTCGACCTCGATCGCCGGCCGAACCCCGATGGGGGCCAACTCGCGAGCGCGACGATAGGCAGCCAGAGCATCACCAAAGAGCTTTCGCTCGCGGAACACCCCGCCCAGGAGCAGCTGAGGCTCGTGGGAGTCTGGCCGCCCCTGGGCCGCTATCGAGTAGGCCACGTATCGGCGCTGGATCGAGCCAGTCGTGTTGAGGAGATTCTGGAAGCGCTCGTCCGCCAAGGGCTGCAGGGTAGGCGAGACCACTGCCGGGAACGCGTCCCAGGGCAGCTGCAACATATTCCCCGCTGACTTCCGATACGCCTGGATGTCCTTGTAGCGATCCTTCTTTGGCACGTGCGCTTGACGGAAGGAGAGATAAGCCGAGAGGCCCTGCGCGTGCTCGTCCTCTCCAGCGGGAGGCTGGGACCAAAGGTCACCCCTCAGCGAACGCGAGGTCGCCACGCCGAGGGGATCCGGCGAGCGATCGAGCTGAGAGAGAAAAGTCGCGACGAGACGAGCGTCAGGCCCCTGGAGGTCTTCAGCGGTGAGTTCGAGCCACCACACCACGAGGAGTGGAAACTGAGCGTAGGCTCGCTGAATGTCTGCGTGGGCCTGGCCCATCTGCCCACTTCGTCCATAGGCGACAGCCCGACCTAGAAAGGTCAGAGAACGGGTCGCGGAGTCGCGTTGCGTGGCTAGGAGCCGGGTCAGGTCCCGGATCGCGCCTCTGAGGTCCCCGCGAGCCATGACGCCGAGGGCAGCCTGCGTCTCGCGCCGGTGCGTCGCTACGCCCGCCCCGCCTTGCAGGCCAAGGGCCAGACGATGGATGTCTATGTAGCCGCGCCGCGGGAAGCGAACGTCCTCGCGATACCCGTTGGGGTTGCTGGGGGCGACCGCGCCGAAGCTCGCCTGACGAGGGAGCGTGTAGCGGAAGTTGATCCGCCCGCGATACGAAGAGACGAGTGAGTCGTCCAGGGAGACCTCGTTGCTCACCAGCCCGCCCCCGAGGCTGAACTCCGCGCGAAGCTTGCCTCGCAGGCGACCCCACATCCGGGGAAGCTCGATCCAGGAGCTGACCGCTTGGCTCCCGACCACGAAGCGCACGAATCCGCTCCGATTCGTCCGGCTCGTGTTGCAAACCCAGAGCTCGATCCCGGTGGTCAGGGTCCCGTTCGCGGCCTTCTCTAGGACGCCGACCTGAATCACGCCGTTGGCGACGCCGCCGTGGAGTTCGAGGTCGAACTGGAACTCCAGCAGCGCTGAAGGCTCGATCTGGAGCTCCGTGAACACAGCGTCCTCAGCGTGACTGTCGAGCCGGAGCCGAGTCGGCTGCCCCGCCGAGAGCGGGCTGCTGCTCGGTTGGGTGACCGCGAACTTCCGCTGCGGGTCGCCCGGGTCGTAGTCCTCGACGCGCAGGCTGCGCTGAGCGTGCGCTCGCTGCTTCCAGCGGTCCGCGGCCTGAGCGGCCACGACTTGCTCACCGCTGGTCAGCTGCTCTATGGAGCGCCCCGCCGCGTCCCAGTCCCCCAGGCGAGCCGCAGCCCGGAGCCCAAGCTGCCGCGTTTGCCAGCGGCCGAGCGCAGGGAGGTCGCCTTCCTTCGCCAGGCGCTCGGCCCCCTGGACCACCTCCCGCCAGCCCGAGTTCGCCAGGCGCAAGCGGTCCGCCCCCTGGGCCGGCTTGGCCAATCCGAAGCTGATCTGGGCCGACCTCTCGTCCAGCTCGGCCCGGCGCGCTTGAAAGCGGAGCCAAGTCGCCTCAGCCTCGCTTTTGTCCCCCGACGACAGTGAGTCCAGGAAAGCCTTGGCTTCTGTTCGCTTCTGGAGGGTCTGGAGGGCCAGGTAGGCGTCGGGTGCCGCGAGGGCTGGCGGAGCCTCGAGAGGCTTGGGCTCGCCGAAGCCTAGGAGGTCGGTCGCCAGGACCAGCTCGGAGGCAGAGTCCTCGTCTGCGTTCCCAGCCAAGAGCGTCGTCGACCCGCTCGAGCGCAGCGAGCGGCTGATCGAGACCACACTCAGCTCGGCCCCCTTCTCGAGGTCCGCCAAGCGAATCGCATCGAAGACCCAGTCCGAGCCAGCCTGGTAGGAGCGGAGCAGGAAGCGCTCTCCGCTCTTGGTCTGGAAGACCGTGACCCGGACCAGCTCGGGGTTCGTCACCTCCTCTGGGTTCGGCCAGCGGCCCAAGGTCTCCAAGAGCCCCGCGCTCCCAGCCCCGATGACGACGACGCCCGTCTGGGGACCGGCCGACACGACGGCTAGGGCTCGCTCCTGGCCCGCTTCGCCCTGACCCGCGCTCGGCGTATAGCTCAGGAGCTGCGCCACGGGCCCGAGATCGAACTCCGCTGCGGGGCGGCTGCGCTCGGAGCCCTTGGCGCGCCTCGCGAGGAGCTTCGGTCCAGGGCGACTGCTCGCGAGGAGGATCTCGTCCCCAGGCACGCCGTCCAGGTTCAGGAGCAGGCCTCGGTCCCAATGTCCGGGAACGACCTCGTCTTTGGGGAACACGAGCCGAGTCCGAGGACGTCGAGTCTTGCGGTCGACATGGAGGAGGGAGAGGTGGAGCGGGTTCCCCGTCAAGACGAGGAACTCCAAGGCGTCGTCACCGTCGACGTCGCCAGGACTCAGGCCGTAGCAGGTGCCCGAGTAGCGCCCGATGGCGACCCCTGGCTGCGGGGCCTCAAAGCTGAGCGGGAGCAGGGTCATCGTGCAGAGACCCGTCGAGTTCTGCGCGCAGAGCAGCTCGTCCGCGCCGCCCTCTAGGACGTCTGCCGCCGCGATCACGCTCGCTCGTCCGCGCCAGGCCAGAGACGCCAGCTTGCCCGGGACCCGGATCTGGACCTGCTGGTCCCGGGCCGTCACGAGGCAGGGTCCGAGGTCACTCTTGGCGAACACGTTCAGGGCCGTGGTGATCCGCTCTCGGCCCGCCAGGTCCTGGCTGAGCTGCGCCAAAGTCTCCAGCTCGGGCTCGGAGCGCGGCAGGGGCGTCAGGGCAGCGCTGGCGGTGTCGAAGTCGAGGAGACGCAGGCTCAGACGCCCCACGGCCTCGCGCGCCTCGGCTTGCTCTTCCTTCGTCCCCTCCTGCGAGAGAAAGCGCTGGAGTCGCCGAGCAAAGTCCGCTCGCTCCTGGCTAAGGCTGCCCTGGCCTTGGACCCGCTCGGCCAAGAGGCTCCAGCCTTTGACACCTTCGGGCCCTCCTGGGCAGAAGGCCGCGGCGCGCCCGACGTGCGAGAGCGGGAGCTTCGCCCCCAGCTCGTAGCGACGCCAAGCCATCAGCGAGCGGAGAGGCGCCGAGGCGACCTCGAAGGCCTCGGCTGAGCTGGTTCCAGTGTCCCCAGAGGACTCTCGGTAGGCGGCCCAAGAGGTGGCGGCCTCGATCTCAGCCAGGGCGGCGTCGTCTGGGGCCGCAGCCACGCGCTCGGCCACCCCCGCCAGGAAGGCCTCCAGCCCACCCGCAGCGGGCGCGGCGGTCGGCGTCGGGCTCGCCCCCTCGAGTCGCTGGCGCCTGGCGACGAAGAGCCCCCCCAGGAAGGAGGCCAGCATCGCGACCACGAACACGGTCGTGATCAGGAGGTAGACCAGGCCCCGAGGCCCCTTGGAGGGTGCCTTGGGCGCCTCTGAGACCGCCTCGTCTCGCAGGGTTCGCCGGAGGTCCTCGGCGAGATCGAAGGCTGAGGGATAGCGCTTCTCGCGAGGCTTGGCGAGGCAGCGCAGCACGATGGCCTCGACGTCCTCGGGGATCTCGGGGCGGTGGGTCCGCGGCGGCACGAGCGCCTCGCCGACCACGGCCTGCATCGTCTCCAGCTGGCTGGCGCAGTTGAAGGGAGGGAGCCCCGTCAGGGCCTCGTAGAGGATGGCCCCCATCCCCCACACGTCCGAGCGCGCGTCGAGGCTGTCGTTCTGCCCCATGGCCTGCTCGGGGGACATGTAGTTAGGCGTCCCGAGCGCGATCCCCGTCGCCGTCAGGCGCTGATTTCCCGGGGCCCGGGCGACGCCGAAGTCTGTGATCCGTGGAGTGCCTTCGGGCGCCTGAAGGAGGAGGTTCGCCGGCTTGAGGTCCCGGTGCAGGATCCCCTTGTCATGTGCGTGCTGGAGACCGTCGCAGGCCGCCGCCGTCAGGGACACTGCCTCGGTTGGGTCTAGAGGGCCCTCGTTGCGAATTCGGTCGTAGAGGCTCCGACCTCGAACCAGCTCCATGGCGAGGTAGCGAGTCCCGTTGTGCTCGCCGACGTCGAAGACCGAGACCAGGTTGGGATGGTTGAGGCGCGCCGCCGCGCGGGCTTCGTTGAGGAAGCGCGCCAAGTCCTCCCGCGAGGCCTCGCCTGACCCGAGGGTCTTGAGGGCGACCTCCCGCTCGAGGCGCTCGTGATAAGCGTCGAATACCACACCCATTCCGCCAGTCGCGATCCGGCGGCGGATGACGTAGGGCCCGAGGCGACGCCCCAGGACGGAGTCTTCGCGAGACCCGCTAGCCTCCTCCACGGAGACCCCTCGCTCGGGAGGGCCGTGGGCCCCGGAGCGCGCTTCGAAACACCTGGTGACGTTCCACGAATTGAGCCTATCCGCCCCATGGAAGGCGTGCCAGAAAGGTCATGGAAGCGGCTGGGAATCGCTCGGATTTCCCGCTCCAGTCAATGCCTCCGAGACCCGATAGGAGCCCTAGAGGATCGGTCGATCCTCACGAGGAGCGCTCCCATGGGTCAGATCATTCGTCTCGCAGATGCCAAGCCGCAGAAGCGCTCGGGTCGGTTCTCGACAGCAGAGGTCTACACCACCGGCCGCCGGACTCGCGAGAAGCGCTCTGGGCGCCTCTCGACCCGTGAGGTCTACGACGGCCGGACCCCGAAGCGGACCGCCTCAGGCCGCCTCCTGCGTGAGCAAGAGCCTATGGTCCGCAGCGGCGGGGGCCAGCTCGCGAGCGACTACGCGATCCGCCTCGACAAGGGAGCGATCGCTCGCATCAGCCTGACCCACGAGAGCGGCACCTGCGCGCGAATCGATTGGGTCTTCGTCCCCCCGGCCTTCCGCGGCCAGGGGCTCGCGGCGCGAATCCTGACCCAGGTCATTGCCGACGCCGATCTCGCCGGCATGACCCTAGTCCTCGAAGCCCGCGCCTGCGCTGGCCTCGACCAGGGCGCCCTCGAGGCGTGGTACGCGGGCTTCGGCTTCGCCAAGACCGGCACCAGCGAGACCTTCGGGCCCGTCCTGCAGCGCGCCCCTCAGCCCCAGACCCTCCGTCGCGCCGCGTAGAGCAGCAGAGAAGAGCACTCTGGTTAGGCCGCGAGGACCCCTCGCGGCCTCTTCGTGTACCGGCCTAGCCGCCGACGAGGTAGCCCGCGAGGTCGCGGATCCTGACGTATCGCAGGGTCACGTGGTCAGAGAGGTTGATCAAGTCACCGGAGCTCAGGGGGTGGAGGTCGCCCTCAGCGAGGGCTTGGCCGTTGAGCTCGGTCCCGTTTCGCGAACCGAGGTCTCCGAAGACCCAGCCCTCGGAGCTGCGGGCGAAGCGGACCTGCCGCTTGCTTATGGAGGGGAACGCGATCTGCAAGTCGGAGCTGCGGTTGCGGCCCAGGATCACCTCGTGCAACTCCGCTCGCTCAGGCGAGGGAAGAAGGAGGGCAGCCCGCCCGACCATTCGGGTGACGCCGTTTAGCGGCCGCTCGGTATGAACCAGGAGGATCGGAGACTGACGAGCCACGAGCGCGAGCTTCTTGGCACCCCAGTCCTCGAGGAGCGCTCGCAGGCGCTTCATCGAAGTGAACCCGTCCTTGTCGATCCCGATCTGGGCCCGAAGCCTGACGAGCTCCATGGCCGCCCAAGGCGTGTCGGGAAAGCTGGCCTCGGTCTTGGGGTTGCGCTGAGCCTTGGCGCGCCGTTGGATCTGAATCGTCGGCTCGTCTCCGCCGAGGACCCGGTCTACCTCCCGCCTCAAGGCGATCCGATCCGTCCGCGCTTGCTTCCGCGTCGCCGGTCGCTGGGGCTTCACAAGAGCCCGCAGGAAGGCGTCTATGTCCGGTCGTCGCTCGCGATCGACGGAGATCGCGTCAGCGCAGAGTTGGTCTAGAGCCGGCGGGATGTCGGGCACTAAGCGGCTCGGGCGGGGCGCCGGGCGCTCCCCCCGCTTGACGGCGGTCTGGCGGCCATAGACCACAGGGAGCCCGCCCATCCCGTAAGGGTATTGCCCCGTCAGGAGGAGGAAGAGCATCACGCCGAGGCTGAACACGTCCGCCCGCCCGTCCACGTTGCTCGCATCCTCGAGCTGCTCGAGGGCCATGAACACCGGGGTCCCGAGGGCCGAGCCGGTCTCAGTCCTCAGGTGACGTGAGAGGTCCTCGCTCGAATCGCTCAGGGCCCCGAGCTTCTTGCTGATCCCGAAGTCGCTCAAGAACAGGCGCCCGTCGTCGCTGATCAGGAAATTCGCGGGCTTCACGTCGCGATGGACGACGTTGTAGCGGTGACAGATCCCGACCAGCTCCGCCGCCTCGGCGAGGGTCGCCAGGCGCAACTCCAGGCTCCCCATGCTGAGGTCGAGGGGTCGCGCGCCCTCGATCAGGTCCAGCGCGAGGTAGATCGCCTTGCCGCCCTCGTCCTCGACCTCACCCCAGTCGATGGCCCGGACGAGGCCCCGCTCCTGGCCGAGGACGTGACTGATCTGCGCCTCTTGCCAGGCTCGCTCGCGAAGGTCCTTGTAGGACTCCCCTGAGGCGCGCATGACCTTCAGCGCGACCATCACGGCGAACTTGCGGTCGCGGGCTCGATAGACCGATCCCACGCCCCCCTCGCCGATTCGCTCGAGGAGCTCGTAGCGATCTGCCACGACCTTTTGTCCCACCGCTCTCCCTCTAGGCGCAGAGCGTCCTATCCCTAGGTCAAGCTACCTGATCTGACAGGCAGGCGTTAGTGCCTCTGGGCAGGGGTGGCGCGAATCCCGGGCCGGCTCTCCCGCGCCAAGCGCAGAGCAGGCCCTACTCCTCGGGAGCAGTCGTCCGCGTGAGGCTAAAGGTGAAGCGAGAGCCGACGCCGGGCTTGCTCTCGACCCAGATCTCACCTCCGTGGAGCTCAACGAGCTTCTTGGCGATGGAGAGCCCGAGCCCAGCGCCGTGCTCGCCAGCGGTGGCCTGGGTCTTGGTCTGCTCGTAGCTCGCGAAGACCTTCTCGAGGTCCTCTGGGGCGATCCCTTGGCCTGAGTCTTGGACCGAGACCTCGACCCGACTCGAGCTGGCCTTGAGGCGAATCGCGATCGCTCCTCCAGAGCTGCTGAACTTGATCGCGTTGCTCACGAGGTTGTTGAGGACCTGCTGAATCCGTTTCGGGTCCGCGAGCACCCACAGCTCTCCCGCGGGAGCCTTCGCGCTGAAGCCGATCTCCTTGGAGCTAGCCCACATTTCGTAGCGTCGTCGGTCCTCTCGGATCCGGGCCCCAATGTCGAGGGGCCTGAGGTCGATCCTGAGCTTGCCTGCCTCGAGGCGCGAGACGTCGAGCAAGTCGTTGAGGAGCTCCGACATCTCCTGCGCCGACTGCCGGATCACGAGCAAGTCCTCGAGGGTGTGCTCGGTCGCAGAGCCTGCCTGGAGATCGCTGATGGCGACCTCGGCGAAGCCGAGCATTCCCGTCAGGGGAGTCCGCAGGTCGTGGGCGACCATGCCCAAGAGCTGGTCCTTCTGCCGACTGAGGTCGGCGATCCGCTCGGCCTGTTGCTGGACCTCGGCCGTCCGCGTCGCGACCTTGGTCTCCAGCTCCTGGTTCCAACGCAGGATCTCGTCCCGAGCGCGTTCGAGCTCCCGGTTGGCCTCGGTGATGGCCTCGAAGAGCCGGAGGTTGGCTATCGTCGCGGCGGCTTGCTGAGCCACGATCACCGCCAATTGGAGATCCTCCGACTCGAAGGGCCTCCGGGCGGAGCGCTTGTCGAGGTGAAGGACTCCCAGGACCGTAGTTTGGTCCCCAGCCCGGCTCTGGGCATGCAAGGGAACCGCCAGCGCCGAGCGAATGTTGTGGCTCAAGATCGACTGATTGGCCTCGAAGCGCTCGTCCGCCTGCGCGTCGGCCGAGATGATCGCCTCACCCGTGGTCCGGACCTGATTCAAGATCGTCCGCGAGATCCCTCGGGCCTGGGTCGGACCTCGTTTGTCTCTGACACCATGCGGAACCAGCTTCTCGGTCTCCTCGTCGACGAGGAAGAACGCACCTCGGTCCGCGTCGCTGACCTCGAGCACGAGCTTCAGCGCCTGATCCAGGAGCTGCGCCACCGAGCGGCCCCGACTCCGGGTCAAAGCCGTCATGCGATAGAGGACCTGAAGTCGACGCTGAAGCGAAGCCAGGGAGCCTGGAGCCTCCTCGCTGTCGAAGAGATCGCGCTCGATGTCTTGGACGCGGAACTTGACGGTCCGCGGTCCGACGTCGGTCTCGATATCGTCCTCGGCTGACGCAGAGAGGTCAGAGTCTGAGCCTGGCCAATCGACCAGGCTCGGGTCACGGTCGGTGAACAGGGCCCGGGTGTTTCCGAAGCGCACCTCGTCCCCGAGGCGAAGCGGGCTCAGACCCTCGACCAGGACTCCGTTGACGTAGGTCCCGTTCGTCGAGCCCAGATCGCGAACCCGAAACTGGGCCCCGCTCTTCTCGAGCAGGGCGTGAGCGCCAGAGACCTTGCGGTCCGTGAGGCTCAGGTCCTGATCGCCAGCCCGGCCAACCGTGGTGCGGCCTTTGGTCAGGGGCAGGACGCGCCGCCCCTCGTCGGTCATGAGGATCAGCTTGGGGATCGGAGGCACGGAGAGTCGGCCCTGGCTAATCGATGACGCGGGTCAGGCGAGGCGGGCGGGTTCTGCCGACGAACTCCTGCCAGGCGCGCGCCTCCTCCTGCTGCTGGAGCCCGCCCATCAAGCGCAGCTTGTGCTGCTTGATCTCGTCGAGGATCCCCTTGACGAGGGTCACGCTCTGGGTCGAGCGCACGCGGACCAGGTCCGAGTCGCCATCCTCGGTCGAGCCGACCTTGTCCATCGCGGTCTGGAACTTCTTCAGACACTCGCGGTAGGTGCTCTGTTCGGTGTCTAGGACCTTCTGAGCGGGGATCCCGTTGATCATCTTGGCTGGCGGCTTGCCAGGCGGGTAGTAGAGCCGGAGCTTCTCGTGGACGTCGCTCGCGACCTTCGCCAAGGCGGCGCCAAGGTTGTAGAAGCGAACCGCTGCCTCGAACTCCTTGCTTCGAGCCTGACCTGGGGTCGCCTTGCGGACCCGCTTTTGGATCTCGAACTCGCTCCCAGTCCGACGGCCCCAGGGCGCCGGCCGCTCGTTCATGCCGCGATACCAGGGCCCGTCGGGGACGGCTGCCTCTTCCTCTTGGAACTCTGGCTGCTTGGTCTTGAGCGGAGGAGGCGGCGGTCGCTCGCCACGCGGGGCTTGGAGCACGGTCTCGCGAGCTGGCGGAGGCGGCGGCGCCTCTTCGCTCCAGCCGCCGTCGTCCTCGCCGTCGGTGTAGTCGTAGCTGCCGCCATCTTCGTAGTCGTATTGCCCCTCGTCGTCCTCCTCCACGTAGTCGTAGCCGAGGTCGTCGTAGCCGGAGTATTCGTCTTCGCTCTGGCTCTGAGCAGGCGGCGGGGGCGGAGTGCCCGCGGGGTCGGTCTTCTCGAGGGTCGCGCCGTGCTCTTGGGCGAGGGCCTCTATGGCTTTGACGGCCTGCGCCTCGCTCAAGCCGTCGGCGACGCCCCGGGAGACCATCGTGTCGTAGAGGGTCTTGTTTATGTGACCCATGACCATCAAGGAGCCGACGAAGCCCTTGAAGCCGTCTAGGGCGCCCGCGACGAGGCTCTCGTCGTATTCCTTGCGCTTGGCGGGCTTGGTCAGGACCCGCCTAGCGGTCCGCATCTCCTCCTTGAGGAACTCGATGAAGCCCGCGTCCTTGCTCGTCCGGATCTGCTGGAGCTTGCGGATCTGGGTCTTGTAGGTCTTCTCGATGACCTCAGGATCCTGCTCGTCGGGGGAGATCCCGAGCAGCTCGTAGTAGGTCGGGACCTCCTCGTGGGGCTCGATCCCGAGGAACTTCTTGTAGCGCTCGTCCGCCACGCGGGTGGCTCCTGTCTCAGGCGTCCTGATCGGATCGGCCTACTCTACTTGCTCCACTCCTCATCCGGGACTCTGGAGATCTACATCCGGGACTCCGCGCTTCGGGGGGCTCTGATCCCCACAAATGACCCGCGCCCTCCCGATCAATGGGAACCTGACCGGATCCCTCGCGTGTGCGACACTTGGGCCCCCGCGGCCTGGCCGCTCCCGAGAAAGGACGCCATGACCTCGACCCGATCCTCGCGAGCCCGCTCCTCGCGAGCCCCTTCCTCGAGAGCCCGAGCTGTGGGCCCGGCCCTGACCATCGCCCTAGCCATCGGCCTCGGCGCGAGCCCGGCCGAGGCCAAAGACGACCTGATCCCGGCGGTCTACGAGGCCCAGAATGACAAGATCGGGTATCGCTGGGACATCACCAAGCAGGGCTACATAAACAGCGGCACGAGCTACACCTTCACCCGCGCGATGGTCCTCTCGATAGACAACGCTCAGATCAATCCCTCTGAAGCGCTGATGACCAAGGACAAGCAGACCTACGTGTTCCGCGGTCGGTCGCCCCGAGGCGTCGAGTTCGAGCGCCGGGTGACCTTCGACCTGACCCGCGGCACGACTCGCTTCGTCGACACCTTCAAGAACAGCGCCCGGACCCCCATAGACCTCCGGATCAAGCTCTACACTCGCCTGGCGCGCTCCTGCGACACGGTCCACACCAGCGCTGGCCGCGTCCTCACGACGGGGAGCCTCAACGAGGACGAGCACGGCGTGGTGGCCTTCTTCAAGCGCCGCAAACCTTCGGTGGCCTGGACGGTCGGCAGCCCTCGAGGCGCCCTCCGCCCGACCCTCAAGCAGTCTGGCAGGCGGACCTTCGAGTTCGAGTTTCAAGTCCGCGTGCCCCCGCGCAGCGAGCGGAGCCTGGTCTCCACCCTCGGCCAGATCAAGCTCGAGAAGGCCCCGGCCAAGCAAGAGCTCGAGGACGGCTTCGCTCCCCTCACGGCTCAAGACTATGTCGGCGACCTCCCGGTCCGCGTTCGACGCAACCTGCTGAACTTCGAAGACGTCAACGAAGGACCCTCCGAGAGCCTCTTGGGCGGGGTCGAGGACTTCGTCAGCCGGCATGAGGTCGAGCGCGCCAAGCACGACACGGTCCTCATCGGTGAGCGCGAAAACATGGTCGGAACCCTCAGCGGAGGCCCGGTCGCGATTCAGACCTCCTTCGGGCGAGTCGAGGTGCCCCTCGAGGAGGTCCTCCTCTGGCGCGGCGGCGGCCGCGTCGGTCACCCTCAGCTCGTCGTCGCGACCAGCGGCGAGGTGTTCTGTGGCCCCGCGAGCTGCGTCGGCCTAACCCTCGGGACCAAGGCTGGCGTCAAGCTCCCCCTCGCCCCCGAGGGCTTCTTGGGGATCGTCCGTCGGCAAGCTGAGGGGCCGGCCAACGAACCGAGCGGCGTGTTCATAGAGACCCACGGCGGAACCCGCCTGATGCTCAAGGAGGCGCGCGGGGCCCTGAACGGACTCACGCCCTGGGGGAACCTAAACTGCGACCTGAGCGAGGTCCTCGAGCTCCGCTACGGCGGCAAGGGCTACGCTGGCCTGACGGTGACCCTCAACGACGGGAGCAAACTCCCCCTCGTCCCCCAAGGCGAGAGCCTAAACGTGGAGTCGATCCGACTCGGGCAGGTCCAGATCCCGACCCACCGCCTGCGCCGCTTCAAGCGCCTCAGCGCTCGGGTCCCAGTCCTGGCCAAGAAGGGTCAGACCAAGCGAACCCACGCCAAGCTGACCGGAGGCGCGATCCTCGTCGCAGAGCTCGACCTCGAGACCCTCAAGCTCGTGACCAAGACCGGGACGAGCTCCATCGCCCGCGATCAGATCCGCACGCTCACTCAGGTTCAAGACGAAGACTCTCGCGAGCTCCGCTTCAAGGTCCAGCTCTTCAGCAAGGAGACCCTCGAGGGCCGCCTCGAGCTTGGGCGGCTCCCCTTCCGAACCACGCGGACTCGCCGCGATGTCCCGACGGCTGACCTGATGTCCTTTCAGCAAGCGCCCGAGCCTCGCCCCGAGCCGCCCAAGAATCCGCTCGTTCCCGAGGATGACGCCAAGGGAGGCGACTTCTAATGACCCCGACTCGCCTCAGCTCCACGCTCCCGGCTCTCTCGCTCGCGCTCTCACTTGCGCTCTGTGGAAGCCTAGCCAGCGCCAAGGAGCAGCTGGTCCCAGCCCGCTTTCAGACCCACAACGACGGGATCGGCCAAGACTGGAGCGTCGACTCGCGGGGCAACGTCCAGATCAGCCGCGTCGGTCAGGTCCACCAGCTGCAAGTCAACGGAGTCCACTTCAACGCCCGCAGCCAGCTCATGACCAAGGACGGACGGGAATACGTCTACCCGGGACAGTGCGGCAACGTTCAGGTCACGCGTCGAGTCCGCGTTCACCAGAAGCTGGCCGGCGTTCGGGTCGTGGACATCTTCGACAACCCAGGCCCCCGCCCGCTGACGCTCACCGTTCGGCTCACGGCCCGGATGAACATGATGCCGGGGCGCCCCCTCAAGAGCGATCAGGGCCAGGCCCTGAGCGGCTCCCTTGGCAAGAAGGACCGCGGGCTCTACGCCCAGACCTCGAGCAACGTGACCCTGGTGTTCGGCTTGACGAGCAAGCGGAGCAAGGTCCGGCCGAGCTACGCCCAGCGCCACAACTACGAGCTGACCTTCACCTACCAGGTCAAGGTCCCCGCCAAGGGTAAGGCGGCCCTGACCTACGCCGTGGCCAAGACCAACGGGGCCATCAGCGACAAGCAGCGCAACGAGGTCTTTCGCGACTTCGCCAAGCGCGCCTACATCAAGGACCTCCCCCGCGAGGTCAAGCGCAAGCTGATCAACGGCTCCAAGGGCATCGGGCCTGCGGCCGGGGTGACCCTGGCCAGCCTCGAGGAGGAGCTCGGCCTGACCGGCTCCAGCCTCGACATCCTGGCCTTCGGCAGCGACACCCGCGTTCGCGGCACGGCTCACTGCCAGCAGCTCGGGATCGAGTCGCGCTTCGGCAAGAGCCAGGTCTCCTTCGAGCAGGTCGCGGCCCTCGCCGGCGGGGCCTACAGCGGCGGCGCCCGGATCCACTTCAAGGACGGGCAGAAGCTCTCGGGCAAGCTCCAGGCTGAGGGCCTGCGCTTCGAAATGACGACCGGGCTCTCGGTCGACCTCCGCACCGACCGCCTCGACCGCCTCGTGATCCGGCGCGGCAGCGACGGGCTCCGCTCGGCCCCTCCTGGCCGCCTCTTGGTCGAGACCATTGGCGGCGACCGCCTGATGGTCCGCAGCCCCCCCGAGAGCCAGATCGGCCTCGCGACTCGTTGGGGTGTGCGCAGGGTCCCCCTGGCGCGCGTCAAGAGCCTGGTCCGGATCGGTGAAGGCCAGCCTGGATTCTGGGTCACCCTCCAAGACAAGAGCCGCTTCCGAGCCTTCTTCAGCGAGGAGTCTCTGGCATTCGTCTCGGACCTCTTCGGTCCGGTCAAGTTCCACTCCAGCGAAGTCCGGGCGGTGGTCTCGGCGGACTCGCTGCGAAAGATCGGGAAGCAGTCCGAGGACGACGAAGTCGAGATCCTCCAGCCCCACCTGACCCTCGTCGGCGGGGACATCATCGTCGGCATGATCGACCTCGAGAAGGTCACCTTCGCCGGCACAGGCGAGGTCCTCCCGGTCCCGCCCAGCCAGATCCGCCTCCTGAGCAACGTCTTGGAGGGCGAACGCCCCGACTTCAGCGAAGGGGTCCCCTTCAAGGCTGAGCTGTGGGGCGGCGGCGAAGTCAACGGGATCCTGCGCGAGACCCTGCTCCCGATTCAGACCAGCGACGGCAAGATCTTCGTCCCGGCCAAGGAGATCCTCCTGGCCACGGTCCCGACCCCGCAGATCCCGCCGGCGCTCCGGACCCGCATCGCCGGCATGATTCGCCAGCTCGGCGACTCGAGCTGGCAGAAGCGTGAGGCGGCGAGCCGCGAGCTCCAGACCCTGGGTGAGCTGGCCCGCTTCCCCCTCGAGGAGGCCCGCGACCAGACCCGCGACCCCGAGGTCGAGCGGCGCGTAAAGGCGCTCCTGACGGCCCTCGAGGAGAAGTAAGTGGTCCGCTCGGCGACGATCCTCGGGAACCTGACCCCCACCCACGGGGTCTCAGCTGTGAAGCAAGAGAGCCGAGGGGAGCTCAGCCTCCCCCTGCAAGCCGTGCCAAGAGGAGTCCCGGTGCGCTTTCGCCTCCGGGTCACCCAAGCGGGTTTGGGGGAGCGCAGCATTCCCCAGCAAAGGAGCAGAGCATGACCAAGCGAGGTAAAGAGCTCGAAGACCTGGCGGGCCGGGCCGCCAGCCAGATCCTCTGGCTGCGCTGGCTGCGTCTGCTCGACGCCACGGCCGCGCCTGTGTTTGGGACCCTGGCGGCCCTCTTGGTGGGAGCCTACGCCCTCGACCTCTTGCCCACGGGCGAGCCCCTGCGCTTCTCGATCTTCCAGAGCGGCTACGAGTTGATCGTGACCTGGCTGGCCCTGGCTGGCTTCGCTGCTGTTGGGGCTTGGCTGATCGGGACCTTCGCCTACAGCCGCCTCCGTCCCCCCACGCCCCTCGAGGCCCTGGCCCACTGGGACGAGCGAGCGGGACGGAACGAGCTCCTCTGCTCGGCCTACTCCTTCGAGCTGGAGGGTCAGAGCGGGCCGGCCGTCGAGCTCCACCTCCAGGGCGCCGACGCCGTGATCCCCGAGGCCAAGGAGCGCCTCCGGCGGGAGCTCCCGGCCTTCCTGAGCAACCCCTCCTGGGGCGCGCCCGTGGTGTTCCTGCTCTTGGTCAGCGGTCTCCTGCTGACGACCAGCGCGACCGCCGCGCCCGAGGCCACTCTCAGTGAAGCGGAGCAAGCTCGAGCGGCCGCCGCCGGCCAGAGCCTGGAAGAGCGCGCCAAGGAGCTCGCCGCCAAGGCCTTGACCGAGGAAGAGGCCAAGCGCCTCGAAGAGCTCAAGAAGAAGATGAAGGAGACCGCGGACAAGCTCAAGAACCCGCGCCAAGGGACCAAGCCCCGCGACCTCCTCGAGGAGCTCGAGAAGCGCGCGCGCGAGGCCGAGAAGATGGCCAAGGCCATTGGCGCTCGGAAGGAGAAGATCTCCGCCGGGCTCCTGGCTGAGCTGGGGCGTCACGCGGACACGGCCGAGCTGGCCGCAGCGCTGCGCGGCAACGACCTAGCGGGCGCCAGCAAGCACGCCCGGAACCTGGGCGACAAGCTGGCCGGCGCGGACCTCAGCAACGAGGCCCGGAGTCGGATCCAGGAGGCCTTCGGCAAGGGACTCGCAGCGGCGACCCAGCAGGACAAGCTGACCGCCCTCGGCAAGCACCTGACCGTGGCCCTGGCCAAGCTGGTCAAGAAGGACGCGGCCGGCGCTGGCGCCGAGCTACGCAAGTTGGCTGACGCGTATCACAAGCTGGCTGAGCGGCTCAAGGCCCACAAGCGGCTCAAGGAGCTGGCCAAGCGGCTCCGAACCGTGGGCCAGGAGATGCTCGGCAAGCAGCAGGAGGGCGCGCGCAAGCTCAACAAGCTCCCGCCCGCCGAGGGCCTCAAGCGGATCACGGGCGAGAGCGACATCGAGCCCGGCCACGAGCTCCCGCCCATGGACGGGCCGCCCCCCGAGCCTCAGCCCGAGGACGACCTCCAGAACCTGGTCCCCCTCGACCCCGCCCAAGGCGGCGCTGGGCCAGTCCCCGGCCAAGGCGGGCCTCCGCCCGTCCCCGGCGGCAAGAACCAGCCTGGCGGTCCTCAAGGAGGACCGATCCCGGGCCAGGGCCCTCCGGGCGGCTTCCGCCCCGGCGGCAACAAGCCCGGCGGCGTGCCCGGCGGCGCTGTCCCTGGAGGACAGGGCGGCGGGGCCGGCGGTCAAGACGCGGGCAACGGCCAAGGCCCCGGCGAGGGCGAGGCCACCAAGACCATGGAGTCGACCTCGACGGAGGTCGTCGGCGGACGTCGCGGGCGGGGTCCGAGCCAGGTCAAGCGCCGGGCCGGACGCGATCACCGCGAGACCGCCAGCGAAGACACCAAGGCCATGGCGGCCGAGTTCCTCAAGGCCGAGGAAGACGCCCTGGCCGACGAGCCCCTGCCTGCGGTTCGCCGCGAGCAGGTCTTGAAATACTTCCGCGCGATTCGCAGGCAGCTCGAAGCCAGCGAAAAGAAGAAGCAAGACTAGCGCTGCTCCCAAGAGCCGCTCCCCCACAGATCCCTTCGCCTAGACCGGCGACCGCCCGCTCACCGGGCAGGAGAGACCATGAGCAAGACTGATCCAGCTGACCTCGCCAAGGAGTTCGACGAGTTCCGAGCCGGCTTCGAGTCGCTGACGAACGAAGTGCAGCGCGCCATCGTCGGCTACGACGAGATGCTCCGCCAAGTCCTGATCGCGGTCTTCGGCGGGGGGCACATTCTCCTCGAGGGCGTCCCCGGCCTCGGCAAGACCTACCTGGTCAAGGTCCTCTCGCGGGTCCTCGGGATGAGCTCGGGCCGCGTCCAGTGCACCCCGGACCTGATGCCCGCGGACATCCTCGGGACCCACATCGTGACCGACGACGGGACGGGCAAGAAGACCTTCGTCTACGAGAAGGGACCGGTGTTCACCAACCTCCTCCTCGTCGACGAGATCAACCGCGCCACGCCCAAGACCCAGGCCGCGCTCCTCGAGGTCATGCAGGAGCGCAACGTCACCGCCGGCGGCGAGCGCTTCACCTTGCCCGCGCCCTTCTTCGTCCTCGCGACTCAAAACCCCCTCGAGATGGAGGGCACCTATCCCCTCCCCGAGGCTCAGCTCGACCGCTTCTTCTTCAAGCTCCACGTCCCCTTCCCCGACGCCGCTCAGCTCGTCGAGATCAGCAAGCGCACGACGGGCTACAAGGAGCCCGACCTCGAGGTCGTGATGAAGGGCGATCGCCTGATCGAGCTCCAGCACCTCGTGACCCAGGTCCCTGTCGCGGAGCCCATGCTCAACTACGCCGCGCGCTTGGTCCTCGCCACGCACCCCGAGCAGAAGACCGCCAGCTCCCGCGTTCAGCGCTTCGTGAGCTACGGCTCCAGCCCGCGCGGGATGCAGACCCTGATCCGCGGGGCCCGCGTCCACGCCCTCCTCGCGAACCGGACCGCCGTGTCAATCGAAGACATTAAGGCCGTGGCGCTTCCCGCCCTCCGCCACCGAGTCCTGCTCAACTTCGAAGGCGAGGCCGAGAGCCTCAACGTCGACGGGCTCCTCGGTGAAATCCTGGACGGAGTCGCGACCCCCGGCGCGGAGGCCGCCTAATGGTGGCAGCCTCCCAAGGGGGGCCTTGGCGAAGGAGCCCAGGCCTGGCCTTGGGGCTGGCGCTCGGCGCCCTCGCCCTCGGTCCAGGCGCCCTGGCGTGGGGCGAGCCGGACCCCAAGCCCAGCCCGGCCAAGAAGGCGCCCAGCAGCTCTGACGAGCTCCTCCAGCGCTCGCTCCCGCTGCGGACCGCGCTCCACCACGACCCGACCCTGGCCAGCCCCCTCGAGCGCCTGATCGAGCTCTACTCCCAAGCCGATCGCCTCGAGGAGTTGATCGGGGTCTACCGATCCCACGTCCGCGGCTATCCCAACGCCCGCTCGGCTCGGATCGTGTTCGTGCGGCTCCTGCTGGGCTCAGGTGACGGCCAAGCCGAGCGTGAGCTGCGCCGCGCGCAGGCTCTCTTCCCCAAGAACAGCTACCTGGCCTACCTGCGCTATCAGCTCTTGTCCGAAGACGACGATCGCCGGGCGCTCGACTACCTCGACCAGGCGATCCAGCTCGAGCTGCGCCCGGTCCGCAAGCGGGCCTGGACGCAGCGCTTGGTCAAGGCCGCCGTCAGCCAAGACCGCCGCGACCTGGCCCGAAAGCACCTCACGGGCTACGCCAAGCTCTTGGGTGACAGCGCGGCGGCTCACTTGGACGCCGCGCGCAAGATGCAAGAGGCCGGGTTCTACGCTGAGGTCCTAGCGGCCCTCGACACCGCCCGCGGCAAGCGCCCCTCGCCCGAGCGCGGCGTCGAGATCGAGCTCCTCGCGGCTCAGGCCGAGGTCGAGCTCGACCGCAATGACGCGGCCGGGAAGCGCCTGGACGCCCTCCTAGGCCGCCTGACCGCAGACTACTGGCGTCGGCCCGAGATCCTCCGTCGCCGGGCGCGCTTGATCCGCTCGTCTGAGGAGCGCGGCAAGCTCGTGGCCGAGGCCCGGGCGCTCTGGACCAAGGAAGGCTCGCCCGAGAAGGCCCTCGACTTGGCCCGACTCTTGGCGGGCTTCGATCGCCACCGCGAAGCCCTCGAGGTCGTCCTGAAGGCAGTCGAGAAGCGACCCGCGGCGGTCCAGCTCGAGCGCGAGGCCCTGACCCTCTTCGACCGGCTCCGTGACGAGCGCGGCCGCCTGGCCTTCCTCGAGGCCCGCCTCGAGCGAGACGCTTCGCGCCAAGACCTGGCCGAGCAGCGGGTCCGCTCGCTCTTCTTGTTGGGCCGCAACCAGCCGGCTCAAGAGGCCCTCGACGCGCTCCTGGCGCCGCTCTCGCTCAAGGAGCGGGTCAAGCGCCTGGCCGAGGTGGCGCGCTTCCTCAGGGCCCAGGCCTTCCCGGCCTTCGCCAGCCAGGTCTTCGAGAAGGCCGTCCGCGCAGATCCGTCCCGCCTCGACATTCGTCGGGAGCTCGCCGAGACCCGGATCGCGAGCGGCGATCGCTCGGCCGCTCACGCCGTCCTTCGCCAGCCCCTGCCGGCCAAGGTCGACGTCGCCCTCTTCCAAGACTACGTCCAGCTAATGCTCCGCGAGGAGCTCTACAGCTCCGCCCGCGCCGCCCTCAAGGAGCAGCTCCAAACCCGCCCCGAGCACTTCGAGCTCCTCCTGAGCCTCCTCGAGGTCGAGGGTCGCCTCGGCAACGGTCGCAGCGGCCGGGCCTTGAGCGAGAGGACTCGCGCCTTGGCCGACAACCAGGCTCGCTTCCGCCGCTGGCTCGACGCCTCCTTGGCCTTCTACGAGATGTTCTGGCGCGGCGACTTGCTCTTCAAAGCCGAGCGCGAGCGTCACCTGGCCGAGGGGCCCTGGCCCAAGGCCCGGCAGGAGCAGGTCGTCGCCTTCGCCGACCTCTGCGCGAGCCAGCAGCGGACCGAGACCCTGACCAAGCTCTGCCGCGAGCTGATGCAACGCAAAGACCTCCCGCCGCAGCTCGTCCTCGAGCTCCGCCGGCGACTGGTCAAGGCGCCCGCCTTCGAAGAGGAGGACCTCGAGCGAACTCGCGTCCACCTCGAAGAGCTCGTCAAGGACGACCCTCAGCGCCGCGTGGACTACAGCGCGCGCCTCGCCATTCTCCAGCTCGGCCTCGGCCGGGCCGACGAAGCGGTCAAGCTCCTCGACCAGCTCAAGCCCGAGCAGCTCCGCGACGCGGACATCTTGCGCGGTCTGGTGACCGTCGCCAAGGAGGCGCGTCGCGAAGAGCTGGTGCTCCAGCTCCTCGAGCGGATCACCCGCGTCGACCCCACGGACCGCGAGGTCTGGGAGCGCTACCTCGTGACCCTCGCGCGCCGCGGAGACGAGGCCCGCTTGCGGGGGGCGATTCACCAGCTCCTGCGCTCGGGCTCCAAGCTCTCGCTGGCGGCCGACGTCCGCCAGCTCCTCCGGACTCACCTGGCTGACTCGACCTGGCGCTCGGTCGGCGAGCTCCTGGCCAGCGGTCGCGAGGCCCAGCGCCTCGAGGCCCTCACGCTCCTAGACTCGGTCGAGCGCTCGGGCGACGGAGGTCAGACCTGGGTCTGGGTCGCCTGGGCTCGGGCCTACACCCTCGGCCGCTTGGGCCGAGACGAGGCTCGCGACGAGGCCATCGCCGACCTCGAGCGCTCCTTGGAGGACCTCGCCGCTCGGCGTAAGCGAGCTCGGGCGCGCGCCCTGGAGCTAGCGAAGGCCAAGGCCTCCGCCGCAGGCGGGCCCGCGGCCGGCCCCAGCGCTGCCCCGCCAAGCCAGCTCGGGCCCCCGGCCCCGGCCCCCGAGGAAGAGAAGCAGAGTCCTCCGGCGACGGCCTTCCCAGACACCCCGGCCCTCGTCCTGCCCGACGGGCTGACGGCGTCCATCGAGGCCGCTAAGGCGCTCTTGACGAGCACCGCCGAGGCGGACCTGCGACCCGAGCTCGGAAACCGCAAGGGGCCGCTCCCGCCCCTCGTCGCGCGCTGGGCCTTCGAGACCAACGATCGCGCCGCGATCCTCTCGACCTCGCCCCTCAGCCCAGACCGTCTCCTGGTGACGGACGCGACCGGCGCCCTCTACGCCGTCTCGCGGACGACCGGAAAGCTGATCTGGTTCAAGCCGGACCTCGCCGCCAGCAAGGGCGTCAACCTCCACCAGGTCACTCGGCGCGTCGGGACCTCGAGCTTCAACCAGCAGAGCTACGAGTTCTGGCCGGTCCGAATCCCCGTGACCGTGGGCGACGGGACCTTCTTCCTCCCCGAGGCCGGCGGCGTCGCCCACTACGACCTCGAGGGTCAGCTCTTGGCCCGCGTCCGCTTGGCAGACCCAGCCCGGCTCCAGCAACCCGCGCCCGCCGCGACCGTCATAGCCGAGGGCCAACGGGCCTACGTGTTCGAGCCCTGCACGGGCCGCGCCGCGGCTCTCGATCGCGAGACTTGCAAGCTGATCTGGCTCCGCCAGCTCCCCCAGAAGGAGAAGAGCGAGCTTCGTCTCGTAGATCAGCTGACCGGCGCCAGCCTTTCTGGCGGTCGGCTCTTCGTCTACGGCAGCTGGTGCGCAGTCCTCGACGCCAAGGACGGTGAGGTCCGCTGGAGCTTCGAGGCCGACCGGGTCCGGCGGGCCCGAGTCGAGCTCCGCGAGCGCGAGCGGGACCCCTTCGCCCTCTTCCTCGGGAACCTCGGCATGGCGCCCATGGGCGGCAGCGCCCAAGAGAAGCCAGGCGCCGATCTCCTCGACCACACCCGTCGAGCCCAGAGCAACTCGACCCACGCCAGCCCGCGCCTCGTGGCCCCGGCCGTGGACTGGGCCGCGCGCCTGGACCCGAGTCAGGCTCGCACGGCTTGGGTCGTCGGCTCACGGCTGATCCTCGGGCGCAATGAGCTCTCGGTCGTCGACCTCGAGCTGCCGCTCTTCCCGCGCATAGTTCAGCGGGCCGGGAGCTACTTCGGCAGCTACGGCGACCTGTTCTGCCTCGTCGAGCCGAGCGCGCTCTGGGTCCTCGATCTTCGCGACGGCACGTCCAAGAGCCTCTCCCTGGGCCCCCTCGCGGTCGAGGGCAAGACCCAGCGCCTCCAGGGATACCTCGATGGGCCCATGGCCTACGTCAGCGGCGCGGGCGGCGTGATCTGCCTCAACGTCGCGACGGGCGTCCGGGTCTGGCACTCGCCCTGGCCCCAGGGCCTCGAGCCCGAGGGCAAGGCCAAGCGCTTCGCGAGCTTCAGCTACCGCGGTCAGAAGCTCGAGGACACCTCGGTTCACAACAAGCCCACGGGCCGTACGGCCCTCATCGGCCACGCCGCCGAGGGCGTCCTCTACGTCCCCAGCGAGCCCTATCGCCTCGTCGCCCTCGAGGCGAGCAAGTGAGCGGATCGCCTCCCACCAGCTCCGAGGGCCGCAACCCCGACGCCGAGGACGAGCTCTTCGACGCCGACTTCCTCCAGCGCCTGCGGACCCTGTTCTTCAAGCTCAAGCGCCGGCGCCAGCTCAAGAAGAAGGGCGCCCAGCAGACCCAGGCCACGGGCTTCACCCGGGAGTTCAAGGATCACCGCCAATACACGTCGCGCGACGACTTCCGGGCGATCGACTGGCGGCTCTACGCGCGGCTGGAGAAGCTCTTCATTCGGCTCTATGAGGAGATCCAGGAGTACCACGTCCACATCCTGATCGACACCAGCGCCAGCATGGTCGAGCCGCACCCTGGCAAGCGAATCCAAGCCCTCCGCCTGGCGGTCGCCCTCAGCTACCTCTCGCTGATGAACCAGCACCGGGTCTCGATCCTGTCCTTTGGTGACACTGTCGAGCAGGAGCTGCGCCCGCTCAAGGGTCAAGGCCACATTCACACGATCCTCCAGCACCTAGGCTCCATGGAGTTCGGCGGGTTGACGGACATCGAAGCCAGCCTGGCTCGGTTCCGCCCTGGCCGCGATCGCCGCGGGCTGGTGTTCATCCTCAGCGACCTCTTCGGGCAGGACCCCTTCGCCACGAGGGACGCCCTCCACCAGGCGATCCGCTGGCCCGCCGAGACCCACGTCGTGCACATCCTCGATCCGCGCGAGGTCCGCCCAGAGCTCGACGGCGAGGTTCAGCTGATTGACGTCGAGACCGGCGAGACGCGCCGCCTGAGCCTGAGCCCTGCGGACATAGACCGTTACGCGGCGGCCGTCGAGGAGTTCCTGGCTGAGCTCGAGCAGTCTTGCCTCAGCCGTCGGATCCACTACACGGGCTGGTTCACGGACCAAAGCTTCGAGCAGCTCTTCATGACCCTCCTCAGCCAGGGGAGCTCGTTGGCCGGCTCATGATCCCCTTCGCAGCAGCACAACTCTTAGCGCCCGGTCTCTGGGTCTGGTGCCTGGCGCCCGCCGTCTTGGCCGTCGCGCTCTACCTCTTCAAGCGACGGCCTCGGCAGGTCCGCGTCAGCACGCTCCCCTTCTTCAAGTCCCTGGCCGCGATCTACCAAGAGTCCGCCTGGCTCCGCCGCCTCAAGAAGCTCGTGAGCTTCCTCCTGACGGCCTTCGTGATCCTGGGGGCGGTCCTGGCCCTGGCTCGCTTGGTCGTGGCCCCCAAGAGCGACGAGCTCCAGGGCGTGGTCCTCTTGGTCGACGGCTCGGCCAGCATGAGCGCGGTCGACGCAGCGGGCGAGTCACGCCTCGAGCGCGGTCAGGCCTGGGCCCGCGACCGCCTGGCTGGCCTCCCACCCGGAGTGGCCGTGATGGTCGTCCGCTACGACCGCCGTCCGGAGATCTTGCTTCCCTTCAGCTACGACCGGCGCGCCGTCGAGCGCGCCCTCTCGGCCGTCGAGGTTCGCCCCCTAGCGGGCGACCCCGTGGCTGCGCTCCGCCTGGCCAAGCGCCTGGCTGCCCTCGAGGCCCCAGCCGCCATCTGGCACCTCACGGATCAACCTCACGAGCGCGTCGCGGCGGACCCCCTCGGCGGTCAGGTCGCGCGCGTCAGCTCGGCCAACTCGCCCCAGGCGCCCGGGTCCAAGGACACGACGGCCCCCGTTGACTCGGCCACGGGCGGCGTCGCGAAGGTGCAAAGCGCCTTGGCTCCCGTGACCCTGACCCGCGTCGACCTCGGCTTGGCGGAGCCACGCAACGTCGGGATCACCGCGGTCCAGGTCCGCCCGCAACCCTTGGAACACGGCAAGGTCGAGGCCTTCCTCGAGATCCAGGGCGCGCCGGTCGGGAGCGAGCCCTACGAGACTCAGATCGAGGTCCAGCGCCAGGGTGAGCTGGTCCTCCTCCAGCGAATCAGCGTCCCCGTGGGCGGCGTCGAGCGGCTCCTGCTGCCGATTGACAGCAGCCAAGGCGACGAGGTCTTGGTCAAGATCTCGACCGAGGGCGACGTCCTCGCGAGCGACGACGTCGTCCACCTCCGCCTGCCTGAGGCCCGCCCGATTCGAGTCGCTTGGGTCACCGAAGGGGGCGACCCCTTCACCCAGCTCGCCCTAGCCGCGATCCAAGAGAGCGGCCAACTCGAGGTGTTCCAGGTCCCGCCCAAGTCTTGGCCAATGCCCGACGGGCCCGACGGTCGCCCGCCCTTCGAGGTCGTGATCTTCGACGCCTGGCTCCCTGAGATCTGGGACCCCAAGCTCCAGGCCATAGTCATTGATCCCCCAGGACCCCTGGGTCCGATCCGAACCGCGCGCCTCGAGAGCGGGATCCCCCTGGCCTCGCTCCGCTCCGTCGCCGAGGGACACCCCCTCCTCTACGGCGTCGCCAGCGGGAGGGTCGCGGTGTTCCAGACCAGCGTCCTCGACGCCGGCGGCGGCCTGACGCCGCTCTGGGTTGGCCCGGCTGGGCCCGTCTTGAGCGCGGGCGAGGTCCGCGGTCAGCGCCTGATCGTGATGGGCTTCAGCACGATTCGCTCCGAGCGCCTCGGCTACCTCGCGAGCTGGCCCCTCCTGTTGGGGAACTCCGTCCTCTGGTTGGCGCAGCCAGGCCAAGACGAGCGCTCGGGTCGCAACCTCCAGACCGGGGAGGTCCTCGAGCTGCCTCCGGGGGCGAGCCTGACGTGGGCCAACCTCGAGAGCGGCGCCAAGCCGAAGCCCGGGAAGACCAAGCGCCCCGCCGCGGCGGCCCCGCGCCTGGTCGAGCTGGACCGGCTCGGGTTCTTCGTGGCCGGCGAGGTCCGCGGGAGCGCCTCCCTCCTGAGCGGGCGTGAGACGAACCTCCGCCCCAACCCCAGCCCGCTGGCCGTCGCTGGCCCCCGAGAAGAGCTGCCCTTGGCGGACTACTTCCGCGGGGACCTCCGTCCGCTCCTGCTCTGGGGAATCCTCCTGATCCTGGTCGGCGAGGCCTGGCTCTTCCACCGCTTGGGGGTCTTCTAATGAGCTGGGAACGCCCTGAGCTCCTGGGCTTGATCCCAGTCGCGGCGGCGCTGGTGTGGTGGGCGGCCCGGTCCTCCCAGCACCCCATGAGCCCGCGCCGACGACTCTGGTTGAGCCTGGTTCGAGTCACGCTCTTCGCCCTCGGAGCCGCGGCCCTGGCGGGGCCCACGACCGAGGTTCAGCGCACCGACGAGGCGGTCGTGTTCGTCCTCGACCACAGCCGCAGTCAGGGCCGAATCGGCCAGGCCGCTGGCGTGGCGCGCGTCGAGAGCCTGATCGCCGCGCTCCCGCCCGAGACCAAGGTCGGCGTCGTCTCCACAGGACAGGGCATGCGGATCGTCCGCACTCCCAGCCCCTACCCCAAGGACACGCCCTTGGCCGTGGACCCGGCTTGGGTCGAGAGCGACGGCGCCCAGTCCAACCTCTCTCAAGCCCTCTCGCTTGCTGCCGGTCTCTTTCCGCCCAACACAGACCGCCGGGTGGTCCTCGTCAGCGACGGGCTCCAGACCCGAGGTGACCTCCGCGCGGCTGCGCGCGAAGCAGCCCTCAAGGGGATCGTCGTCGACTGCGTCCCCAACCGAGGCCCCGCTGAGCCCGACGCTCGAATCGTCCGCCTCCGAAGCAGTCGGACCCGGGCCCACGAGGGCTCGACGGTGGCGCTCTACGCCGAGGTCGAGAGCTCGCTCCAAGGCGAGGGCACGATCCGGCTCTTCGAGAACGGGGTCGAGGTCGAGTCCCGCGCCCTGAGCCTCGAGGTCGGCCAGGCTCAGACCGTGGAGTTCAAGCGAACCCCCGAGGCCCGCAACCTCTACCGCTACCTGGTCCGGGTCGAGGGCTTCAAGGGCGACACGATCCCTGAGAATGACGACGCCATGACCTTGGTCGAGGTCCGCGGTCGCCCGCTCTTGCTCTACGTGGAGGGGCTCCCCGACGAGGCTCACTTCCTGGCCGAGGCCATGGCGCGCGAGGGGATTCGCCTCGACGTCCGCCCGCCCGAGGGGATCCCTGAGAGCCTCCAGCAGCTCGCGGCCTACGACGGCGTGATCCTGAGCGACGTCCCCGCGCGCCTCCTCAGCCAGCGCGCGATGGCCGTGCTCCACGACTACGTCGAGAAGCTCGGCGGCGGCTTCCTCATGATCGGCGGGATCAACTCCTTCGGCGTCGGCGGCTACTACCGGACACCGATCGAGGACATCCTCCCCGTCAAGATGCAGCCTCCAGACCAGGAGGAGCGCTTCTCGACGGCGATCTGCTTGATCATCGACCGTTCGGGCTCCATGCAGGGGCAGAAGATCGAGATCTGCAAGTCGGCGGCCGTGGCCACCGCCTCAATTCTGTCCCGCAAGGACTACATTGGGGTCTGCGCCTTCGACAGCGTGGCCAACTGGGTCGTGCCCATGACTCGAGCTGGCAACAAGGGCCAGATCCGAGCTCGGATCTCCACGCTCAGCGCCGGCGGCGGGACGAACATCTACCCCGGCATGACCGCGGGTTACGAGGCCCTCAAGCGGATTCAAGCCAAGGTCAAGCACGCCATCGTCCTGACCGACGGTCGCACGGCTGGCGGCGGCTACGAGGGCTTAGCCGCGCAAATGCTGGGCGACGGGATCACGGTCTCTGCGGTCGGCGTCGGCGCCGGGGCCGACAAGACCCTCCTCCGCGGCATCGCCCGGGCCGGAGGTGGCAAGTTCTACGAGACCACCGATCCGACCGCGATCCCTCGGATCTTCACCCAGGACACGGCTGTCCACATGGGACGACTGGTCCGTGAAGAGGCCTTCGTCCCCCAGCAGGTCGAGCGCCACCCGATGCTCGCAGGCTGGGAGGCGACCGAGGCCCGTCCGCTCTTGGGCTACGTCAAGACCCTCCGCAAGGCCACGACTCAGGTCCCCCTGGTGACGGACCAGGGCGACCCCCTCCTGGCGCACTGGCGCTTCGGCCTCGGGAAGGTCACGGCCTTTACCAGCGACTGCAAGTCCCGCTGGGCCGCCCTCTGGCTGGCTGGCTGGCCTGGCTACGGCCAGTTCTGGGGTCAGATCCTGCGCGAGATGGCGCGGAACCCCGAGGGCCAGCTGATGGACCTCCGCCTGAGCGAGGTCGACAACCGCCTCCGCGTCGAGGTCGACGCCTTGGAGGACGCGGCGACCTTCCGCAACGCCGCCAAGGTCAGCGCCGACGTCTACTTCGTCCCAGCCGGTGCTCTCGGATCCCAAATGAAGCCCCTGACCAAGCTGACTCTGGCTCCCGTGGGGCCCGGCCGCTATCGCCGCGACCTCGAGCTCGATCAGCCCGGGGTCTACCTCGTCCGCTCGCGAGCCGGCGCGGACATGGCGTCTGCGGGCTACGTCCATGAGGTCTCTGGCGAGGCCGCCGTCGGGCGCGTCGACGAGGAGACCCTCAACGCGATCGCCAACACCACCGGGGGCAAGGTCCTCGGTCCCAACGACGTCTTGGCCAAGCAGGGCGAGGTTCGGACCCAGACCCTCGAGCTGACCCCCTGGCTCCTGCGCCTGATCTTGGTCCTCATGATCGGCGAGCTCCTGGTGCGCCGCTGGGAGAACCTCCTCGGCGTCCGCGACACCTTCGAGGACTTGCTGGGAATGGGCCCAGACGAGGGCGTCTTGGGTCGCTACGCCAAGACCTAGAGGAGGCTGCGCTGGCGGTCCACGGCCTGGGATCTCTCGTGTTCTGGACCTCCCAGCTCGAGACCTGTCGCGCCTTCTACGAAGCCCTTGGCCTCGTGTTCGAAGACGAGGAGCACGAGGAGGGGCCGCTCCACTTCGCGTGCGACGTGGGCGGGGTCCACTTCGCGATCTACGAGGGCCCGCCTGGAGAGGCCCCCAACAAGGGCGAGGGCGCCTCGTCTTTGATCGGGTTCAAGGTCGACGACGTGGATGCGGTCTTCGCTCGGCTTCGCGAGTTCGAGACCGCGATTCTCTGGGAGCCGCGAGACGCGCCCTGGGGGCGAACCGCTCAGCTTCGCGATCCCGACGGGCGACCCGTGGAGATCTTTCAGGCTGAGAGCTGAGGGCGGATTGTTGGGTGGGGGCCTGTTGGGTCGGCGAGGGCGGGTCGTGGTTTACCGCAGAGACGCCGAGGACGCGGAGGTTTCGCAGAGGGCGCGCGGGGTGAGGCGACTCCGCGTCGCGAAGCCTTGGCGTCCTTGGCGTCCTTGGCGGTGAGATTCTTCCTTCGCGCGACGAGAGAAGGGTGCATGCCCCGGCGACGCGTCTGGGCGGAGCGCTTCGGGTTGAGCCTCTGTCCGTCTCTTTAGGACCTACCGCCAAGGACGCCAAGGACGCCAAGCTCGGAGGCGCGGGGCGGGTTGGTCGGCGGGGGCGGCTTGATTCGGCGGGGGCGGGTCGTGGTTAACCGCAGAGACGCCGAGGACGCGGAGGTTTCGCAGAGGGCGCGCGGGGTGGGTGAGGCGACTCCGCGTCGCGAAGCCTTGGCGTCCTTGGCGTCCTTGGCGGTTGGTTTCTTCGTCTTGGTGAGACGAATCGGAGATCAGCGGGGGCGGTAGGGGTGGACCGTGAACCCACCTGCGCGGCTGTTGCCCGAGACGCGATGGGCGACCTCGACGTTCTCCTTGGCCTCGGCGGAGGTCGTCACGAAGAGGAGCGCGGACGCGCCGTTGGGGCTCACGAGCCCGTCGGCCCCGCAGGCCTTTTGAAGCGGCTCCACGACCTGGTACTGGGCCTTGGTGATGGCTGTGAAGTTGTAGCTCGGCGAGTTCGCGATCACGGCGAAGGCGTAATGCCAGAACGCGACGATGCTGGAACGAGTGCGGATCTTGGGGTGATCCACCGCCTGGAAGGCTGAGTCGAGCTCGAGCATCTTCTCGGGCTCCTCTCGGCAAGACTCGCCTGCCTTCTCGAGCACTCCCCAGGAGTTGGCGGTCTGAACGCCGAAGTCTGCGTTGATCTCCTTGCGCGCCTCGTCGTCTAGGAAGCGGAGGTCGTGGCTGTAGGCCCGCAGCTTGAGCGTCGAGGAGGCGAACTGAGCCAGGACGGCCTCGACGCGGGCCCGGGTCCCAGGCGCGAAGCGAATCCCCACCGTCGGGCCGACTCGGAAGCAGGCCCGGGTCAAGGCGACGTTGTAGACCCGAGGCGAGAGCCAGCCGCCGACCTTGAAGTAGGGCTTGGCGGCAGCGAACTCCTCCTTCGTCAGCGCGTCGAGGGCCTTGACGAAAGGCTTCTCTTGATCCGCTGGGTTCGAGAGCAGAATCGGGTAGGTCAAGGGGCCCATGACCTCGGGGGCGGGGTCTGAGACCTTTACCAGCTCGGCCTGGAGACGCGCTAGATCACTGCGAACTGCCGGGTCGGCGAGGTCGCCGAACTCAGCCATCACCACGAGGTGAGGGAGCTCTTCGGGGACCTTGTTCACGTTCGGGCTCGCGAAGCCCTTCCAGAGCAAGAGGAGCAGGAGGAGACCCACGACCCCGCCGACGAGGTAGCCGCCGAAGCCTGCCCCACCCTCGTCCGCGCTGGACGCGTCGCCGGCAGCTTTGGCGGCCCCGGCCTTCTTCTCTTTCTTGGTCAGCTTCGGTTCGCTCATCGCTGCCTACTTCCCAGAGCCCGCTGGGCTCTTGGCGGTCTTGCTGGCGTCGTCGTCGTCGTCGTCGCCCCAATCCCCGTCGTCGTCGTCATCCGCCGTCTTGGTGGTCTTGGCGTCGTCGTCGTCGTCGTCGCCCCAATCCCCGTCGTCGTCGTCTTCTGTCTTGGCGGTCTTGGCGTCGTCGTCGTCGTCGTCGCCCCACCCGCCGTCGTCGTCGTCGTCGTCGTCGCCCCACCCGCCGTCATCGGTCTTGGCGCTGGTCTTGCTGTTCGTCTTCGTCTTGGTGGGCGTGGCCTGGGGCCCCTCGCCGGAGCCCGTCTTGGGCGTGATCTTCACCCGGACCACCGACTGCGCCACGTGGCGGCGCTTGTCCTCTACCGTTGCGCTGAAGACGTAGTCCCCAGGCTTGAGCTGACTGAGGTCCAAGTCGGCCCCGGTGTAGGTCTCTCCGTCGAGGCGCGAGCGCCACTTGACGAGGCGCTCGAGGGACATCAGGTCGTCGACCTCGGTCCGAGCCCGGTTGAACTCCGCATCAAGGGGAACCAGCGAGGCCCGCTTCTTGGTCAGCTCCTCGAGGGCAGTCTTGGCAGCAGCCTTGTCCGCCCCCTTGGCCTCGCTGAGGAGGTCTCGAGCCTTCTTAAAGGCCTCGTCGAGCTCGTCGAAGCTCTTGCCGACCTTCTCCTCCTCGGCGCGCAAGGCGGCCATGGCGAGGGTCCGCGCGGCCTTGGCCTCGCTGAGGTCCACTCCGCCCAGCTCTGGCTTGGCGTGCAAGAGACCCGCCTCCCCCTCTTGGATCACGAGGGAGTCGCCGATCTGACGCGCGTCCGGGCGGACCGCGAGCTCGAGGGTCTCGCCGTCGCGCTTGATCTCGAGCGTCGCCGGCGCCTCGAGGCCGTTGAGGACCTCGCGCAAGGTCCGCTTGGTGATCACGTGCCGCCGGCCGGTCGTTCCAGCCGCCGCGTCCTCTGACGAGGGCGTCTCGATCAGGGCCAGAAGGACGTCGCCCTTCTTGAGCCCGTTCTTCGCAGCCCAGCCCTCGGCGTGGACCCGCGTGATGGTCTTGCCCTTGCGATCCAGCTCGATCCCGAGCGGGGCCTGGACCTCCACCGTGGGCAGCTTGTCGAAGAACCCAAGCGAGAGCCCAGGAACGTAGGTGATCAGCATCAGCGCCACGAGGAGCACGCCTATGAAGAGCACCGAGGCGCGATAGAGCGCGAACACGGGTCTCCTAAAGCGGAGCGAGGCTATGAAGAGGTTGATCCCGACCGGTGGGGTCGAGTAGCCGATCTCGAGGTTGACCAGGAACACGACCGCCAGGTGGTAGGGGTCGACGCCGAACTCGTGGGCCACCGGCGCGATCAGCGGCACGACGACCAAGGTCGCGCTGAAGATGTCCATCATGCAGCCCACGATCAGGAGGAAGATGTTCAGCATGATCAGGAAGGTGATCTGGTAGGGGAGGCCCGTCACGAGGGTGAACCAGTCGGTGACCCCGGACATGACCTCGAGGATCCGCTGCGGGACGCGCTCGAGGGTCAGCCAGTCGGTGAACCCGAGCGCCGTGCCCATGATCATCAGGATCGCGCCCACCAGGACCGCCGTCTTCTTGACGACCGGGAGCAGCTCCTTGACCTTCACGTCCTTGTAGATCACGACGGTCGTGAGCAGGACGTAGGCCGCCGTCAGCGCCGATGCCTCGGCCGCCGTCACGAGGCCAGAGTAGATCCCGCCGACCACGATCACCGGGAGCGGGAGCTCCCAGGCGGCTCCCCGGAGGGACTCTCGAAGGTCGGCGAAGGTGAAGGGGTGACGCGGGACCTGGCTCTTGACCGCGACCGCGAAGCTGGTGGCGATGAGGAAGCCGACCAGGATCACGCCCGGGACGATGGCCGCCACGAACAAACGTCCCACGTCGACGCGGGCCACGAGGCCGTAGACGATCACCGGCAGCGAGGGCGGGAAGAGGAGGCCCAGGCTCCCGCCCGTGGTCAGGAGGCCGAGGCTGAAGCGCTCGGGGTACTTCTCGCGGAGCAGGATCGGGAACAAGAGCCCGCCCAGGGCGATGATCGTGACGCCCGAGGCTCCCGTAAAGGCCGTGAAGAAGCAGCAAGCCGTGAGGGTCACGACGGCCAGCCCGCCGGGGAGCCAGCCCAGGAGCGCACGACAGAGGTTGATCAGGCGCGTCGGGGCCTGGGACTCGCTCATCAGCGTGCCCGCGAAGGTGAAGAGCGGGATCGCTATGAAGAGCGGCGAGTCCCCCATGGGACCGAGCCAGGAGATGTAGAGGTTCGCGCCCACGCCGGCGTGGTGATCGCTGGTGAAGAAGCCCAGGTCCGGCTTGAGCTGGGCCTCGAGGAACAGGCCCAGGCAGGTCACGGCCGCGATCACGACGAAGAGGGGCGTGCCCAAGAGCGCCAGGACCGCCAAGGCCACGGCCACGAGGGCCACGCCCGTGGCCGCGAGTCCTCCGGTGACGTAAGCCTTGCTGGCCACGACGCGCTGGAGCGGCTTCTCGCTCTCGTCGAGGGTCCCCACGCCGAGGTCGAGCTCGATCCCAGCCCGAGTGATCGGCGCCTTGAAGCTGAGGCTCTGGCCGCCCTCTGCGACCGCGGTCTCGCGGACGAGGCGCTCGCCGACCCACACGACCATGCCGGTCTCGAAGCCGGTCCCCGTGATGGTGACCGGCTCGTTGCCTGCGGGAGAGATCGAGCCCGGCGAGACCGCGGTGATGGTGACCTTGCCCGCCTCGCCAACGGCCAGGAGCGCCTTGGGGGGCTCACCGGTGCAGGCCACGGCCAAGAGCGCCAAGGAAGCCAGGAGGAGCCCGACCCGCATGCGCCAAGGCAAGGGCTCGCGGAGCGAGAGCCCGCGGCGGCGCAGGATCCCCATCCAGGCCGGCTCAGAGCTCGCGGGAGGCGTGGTGGCGCCAGCGCTCACTGATCACCCCCCTCGGCCTTGGGCTCCGACCCGTCCTCGGTCGAGTCCTCCATCAGGGCGTCCTCGCTGGGGAGCTCTGGCTGAGCTAGGCGATCGGTCACGACCTCGCCCAGGCCCAAGGGGGCCGAGTCCGAGGGGTCGGGCGGCGCCATGCGATCGGTGCTGCGGGCCATGGCCTCGAGGGCCTCTTCGGCGTCGCTCCCGGTCTCAGCCAGGGGATCTCCGACCAGGTCCTCCATTCCGTAGACCGCCTCGAGCTCGTCGCTGCTGTCTGCGACTCGGACACCAGCGCGAACCTCGGGCTCCCGGAGATCCTCGGTGTCCGAGATGTCCTGATAGATCGGGATCTCGTCCGTCGAGCGGAGCGAAGGAATATGGGCCGGGAGACGCTCGCTCTCCTCAGAGTCAGGCAGGAGCGCGTCGCCCTCCTCGCTCTCGTCACCGAGGTCGTCGACGTCGGCGAGGTCCGAGCTCGCGGGCGTCGGGGCGGGCGGCTTGGCGGCCGGGTCCGAGCGCTCGTCCCAGTGGTCGCTGCTGAGGGCGCGCCGGGCTTCGGCCAAGGCCGCCGAGTCGCCTGCGGTCGGGGCCTGAGCCTCGGGATCGGGGGCCGGGGCCTCGTCCGCGGGCCCGCCGAGGTCAACGACCTCAGCGTCAGGCTCTGGCTCGAGGAGGAGCTCCTTCTCGTCGAGCTCCTCGACCTCGTTCTCCTCGGCCCGGAGCTCAGCGTAGGCATCGTCGTCGAGGGCCACTGCCTCAGCGATCCGGAGCCCGAAGCGCCAGGTCATGAGCGCGAGGCCGATGGGCACCACGATCAAAAAGGGCCAGCGATAGATCTTCCAGTCCAGGGCCTCGACGATGAAGAGGTGCGCCTCGTTGGGGAGCTGGACCCGCTGGAGGTAGATCAGCGAGAGCACGAGGAGGACGCCGCAGGCTGCGGCCGCCGTGAAGTTGACCAAGACGTCGACTCGTCGGCGCGCGGCGGGGCCCAGGAGCTTGGGGACGGCCTCGATGGAGATATGACGCCCCTCGGCGGTCGCCAGGCTGGCGCCCAAGACGCCGACCCAGATCACCATGTGGCGCGCGATGTTGTCGAACCAGGCCACGGGCTGCGCGAAAGGGATCGCGGTTCCGGCTGCTTGTCGCAAAAGGACTTGGGCGAAGGCCAGGAAGACCATGATCGCCAAGGCGAGCAGACAGACCCAGACCTCGACCTGCTGAACACGGCGGTCAAAGGCGCGGCAAGCGCGGAGGAAGGGTGGGTGAGACTCGTGCTTCAAGAAGCCTCGGGAGCTCGGTCAGCCGCAGGGTGGGCGGTCAGGATAGGGACTAAACACTCGGCTGCAAGCGGCCCGATCAATTGGGCTCTGTCTCTGTATTCCGCTCCGCGGAATGAGCCTCGCTTCGCTCGGCGTCGCGATCCTCACTCGCTGAAGCTCCCTCATCTCCCGACCCGTGCTTCGCACTCTCGGCTCCGCGACCTTGGAAGTGTGAGCGCTCCCTTGCTTCGCAAGGGGCAGGAGAGGACACGCTCACTCGGTCTTGGGCTTGGCCCGCTCCTCCTTGATGATCCCGCGGACCTTGGCCAGGAGCTCCTTGCTCCAGAGCGAGCCGCAGAGCGAGTCAGCGACCTTGGCCCCGAGCTCCTTGTATTTCGGCATCTCGTCCTTGGGGAGGGGAATCACCGTCGTCCCGGCCGACTCGAGCTCCTCAATGGTCTCGGTGTTCTTCTCGCGAACCTCAGTCAGGAGGGTGTCTAGGCGCTTGCGAGCGGCCTTCTTGATCCGGGCCCGCCACTTGGGGCGGATCTTGTTCCACTGCTTGGTCGAGACCAGGAGGGCGCCTGTGCCGTGTCCGACGGTCATCCGGCTCATGTACTTGACCTTGCGGTGCCACTGGAGGCCGACCAGGCCGTAGGGGCTGTTGTAGACCGAGTCGATCATGCCGGTCTGGAGCGAGGTCAGGACGTCGGTCAGGGGCAGGGGAACGCCTGAGAGGCCGTAGGTCTTGAAGGTCCGCTCGGCGAGGGGGTCACCCTGCCAAACCCAGATCTTGCGCTGACGCAGCTCGGTGAGGGTCTTGGCTCGCTTGTTCGAGAAGATGTAGGCCCAGCCCACTTCGGCCCAACCGAGGAAGGTAAAGCCCTTCTCCTCGAAGCCCTTGGTGAACTCGGCTTCCAGGGCGTACTTGACCGCGTCGATCTCTGCGGTGTTCTCGTAGAGGAAGGGGACCTCGAGGATCCGAATCTTGGGGAGGATCTCGCCGAGGCCGATTCCGGTGAACAGGCCGCCGTGGATCACGCCGACCTCCATCCGCTCAATGACCGCCTTCTCGTCACCCTGGGTGCCGTTGGGGAAGATCTCGAGCTTGACCCGATCCTTGGTGCCCTTCGACACCGTCTTTTGAATGTCCTTGATCGCGTCGAGCCACACGGTCCCCTCAGGGGCCTGGGTCGCGATCCGGATCTTGACCTCTTGGGCTGCCGCTGGGACGGCGCTAGCCAGTCCGAGGACGAGGATCGCTGCAGAAAGCTTGGTCATGAAGGGGTGCTCCAGTTTGGCCCGGCTCGAGTTCGTGGTCTCGACCGGGTCCTCTATTCAGGAGGGCCTAGGCGCTCGACCTAGACCCGAGTAGTGGGGTGGCGTGGGGCGATCAGTCGCCCCATTCGCCCTCGTCGTCGTCGTCGTCGCCCGCATCGTCGCCCCAGCCGCCGCCACCGCCGGTGTCTCCGCCGGCCTTGTGTGGGTTCTTGGCGCCCTCGGGCGGAATCACGTTGTTGGCCTCGGGGTCGGCCAGGAGGGCCTTGGCCCGCGACTTGGCCAAGGCGTTGAACACCGATTGCTCGGGCCAGAGGTCGTCTGGGGCCTCGAGGACCTCGCTCAGGCCGCCGAAGAAGGCGTCCCAGGCCTTCTGCTGAGCCGCCAGGACCTCCTTGATCGGAGCCCCTGCCGGGGCCGCAGCCAGCGAGGGCGCGTAGAACTGGGCGATCAGGACCTTGACCAGGAGGTTCTTGCCCTTGGTCAAGCGATCCACGGCCTGAAAGTGCTCCAGGCCCTTCTCCGGCTCGCCGCCCAAGCTCGCGGGCAGCGAGAGGTAGCGCATCCCGAAGAAGAGGTGGGGCCCGCCGTTGAAGAAACCGGGGTCGTGGCGCACGACCCACTCCATGACCGCCTCGACCTGGGGCAGGGTCGCGACCTCGCCAGGCTCGCCGCGACGGAGGTTGACCTCGGCCCCGCGCGCCATGGCCCACCAGAACAGGGCCGGGAGGGCGTCAAAGGTGTCGTCGGCGTCGGGGCAGACCTTGGGGGCCTCTCCCTTCTCGTTGGGCAGGCAGGCGTCGCAGTGCTCACCGAGGGCCTTGGTGGCGTCGAAGGTGGGCTTCTTGAGGCCTGCGGCCAGGTCCTCGTCCTCCTGCTGGAGGGCGATCAGGGCGGCCATCTCTGCCCGCTGATACATCTCAATGGCCCAGGCCGGGTCGCTGACCTCGAGGAAGGCGAAGGCGTAGGAGAAGTTGAGCTCCGCCTGGAGCAGGCGGAGATCGACGTTCTCTGGGCTCCCATGCACGAGGCCGTTCATGAGCGCGATCAGGCCAGGACCCGACTTCTCGGCGTAGGCCACGACGCGGGTCCGGTTGAAGTCGTCGCTGGTCTTCCGCAGGAGCGGCACCATGTTGTCGACAGCCATCTTCTCGATCGAGCAGCCCGACAAGGGGGCCGCGAGGACCAGCGCTAGCGCCAGTCGAGTCGTCCAAACGCTCACCAATCCTCGCCTCCGCGCATTAGGCGCCGTTGTTTGCGTTTCGCCTTGAGGCGCTCTTCGATCATGGCCCGTGCCTTGGCCTTGAGCTCAGCCAGGCGTGCGTCGCTGACCCGAGTCAGGGGGGCGTCGAGGTCGACGACCTCGGGCTCCGGCTCCTGATCTCCACCCTGCGCCTCGAACTCAGAGAGGGGCATCATGCCGCCCGCGTCGCCCTGAACGCTCCGCGAAGCGAGGGTCGGACCGGCGTCTCGCACGATTCGCTCAGCCATCGAAGGTCCTTGGAGTAGGAGAGAAGGGAGCCCTTGGGCGGGGGATTCTACGCCGCGTCGACCGCCAATCAAAGCGAGGAAGGCGCTCAGGCCCTTCCGAAGACACGGATCCAACCCTCCAGGCGACCTCCTTGAAAAATCTCGGATCTCTACCCCCACCCAGCCCGTCTACCTTGTGAAAGCTTCCAGAGAGGGACGAAAGCCCCCCTCGGGAGCCTGGGAGCCAAGGGTGCTAAACTCCAATTCCACGAAGACGACCGGTAAGAACCGGGACAAGCCCACCCGAGGGATCGTGAGCACGAGCGAGACTCCCGCGATCACAGGCCGGACCCTCGGCGCCTTCGTCGTCGGCGACCTCTTGGGCGAAGGCGGCATGGGCGCCGTGTTCCACGGCCGCGACCAGGCCCTAGACCGCCCCGTGGCCATCAAGGTCCTCCACACCAAGCTCGCCGCCGACGAAGAGTTCGTCGAGCGCTTCGTCCGCGAGGCCCGGACCGCGGCCAAGCTCAACCACACCAACGTCGTCCAGATCTACGGCGCGGGCTACGACGCCGGCATCGCCTACATGGCCCTCGAGCTCGTCGAAGGCTGCAGCCTCTTCGATCTCTACAAGGCGCAGCGGCCCTTCCCCGCGCGGCGCGCCTGCGAGCTGATCCGCGACGTCTCCCGCGGCCTGGCCGTGGCCCACGACCAAGGCGTGATTCACCGCGACATAAAGCCCGAGAACATCCTGATCAGCGAGAAGGGCATCCCCAAGCTGGCCGATTTCGGCTTGGCCCGCGCCAGCGACCAGCGGATCACCGAGACCGGGATCTTCCTCGGGACGCCTCAATACGCCTCGCCCGAGCAGTGCAACGCTGCTGAGCTGACCCCCGCCAGCGACCTCTACTCCCTCGGCGTCGTCCTCTACGAGCTCCTGGCCGGACGCCCGCCCTACGAGGCCCCGACCCCGCTGACCCTCTTCAAGAAGATCCTGATGGAGGCCCCCGAGCCCCTCAGCAACTACTGCCCAGACCTCCCCCCCTCGCTGATCGCGCTGATCGAGCGCCTCCTCGAGAAGGACCCTGCCAGCCGCTACCACGACGCCGCGGTCCTGGCCGCAGACCTCGACCGTGTCCTCCAAGGACTCCCCGAGGTAAGCGCGGACATGGACCCCTACAAGCTGGTCCCCATCGTCCAGGCCGACTCGCGCACGGTCCAGACGCCAGCCAGCGACTCCTCCCGGAACCTGCCCTTCCAAGAGACCCGCGGCACGACGCCGATCGGTCCGGCCCCCAGCGATAGCCTGAGCACCCTCAAGCTGGTCCAGTTCGCTCTGGCTGCAGTGGCGGCCGTCCTGATCTGCGCCGTGATCGGCCTCGGCCTGGCTCGCCTTCGCCACGCGCCCCAGCCGGCGATCGGCCCCTCGCCCGCCGTCGTCCAGGCGCCCCTCCGGGTGGCCGTGATTCCCTGGTCCAACCAGGCCCAGTCGGCGGACTTCGAGTGGCTCGGGCGAGCCCTCCCCGACTTCCTCGTCAGCCAGCTCAGCCAGCGTCAGGACGCGATCAAGGTCGAGGCCCCAGCCAACGTGATCGAGGCCTCCCAGGGCCTCGACCTCTCGGACCCCAGCCAGCGCCGGGCCCTGGCCCAGAAGCTCGGAGTCGACCTCGTGATCGGCGGGAGCTTCTACGTCGGCGCCGGCGGGAAGGTGGTCCTCAACGCCCAGGTCGAGACCGACGAGGGTCTGCCCAAGCAAGTCCCGGGCAGCCCCGCGGTCTTCGCCCGAGAAGAGGTCCTCGGCGCCCTCAACAACTTCGCCGAGGCCCTGGCCCTCGCCATAGCCGGCCCGGCGGCGGACACGACGGTCGTCGCCTCTGCTCCTACCAGCGCCGAGGCTCAGACCGCACGCGCCGCCGACGCGGACTTCGCTCCGGCTCGCGCCAAGCGAGAGCGCCCCAGCGAAGTCGCCTCGCGACAAGAGCAGAAGGTCGCGTTCGAGAAGGAGCTCTCCGAGCTGGAGGAGACGAACGAGGGGGAGGCCACCAAGAAGCTGAAGGCCGGCCTCTCGCTCCGGACCCTCAATGAGACCAAGGCCGCGAAGCCGGCTCCCGCCGCCCCTGCCAAGGACGAAGACGAGGCCGCCTTCGGTGACGGCCTGGCCGCCCCCGCCGACCGCGCCGCAGGCAAGGCCGAGGAGCTGGACGGCTCGAAGGCCAACGAGGAGGAGCAGGGCGCCGAGAAGAAGGACGCCGAGCCCGAGACGGGTGGCGGAGGAGGAGGCGGCGCGGACGCTGAAGGCGCCAGGCCCGGTCGAGCGGCCGGCGGCAGCGTCGGCACCAAGAACCAGTCCGAGACGGGTGCCGTCGCCGGACGCAACGACGACACATGGGGCAAGGGCAAACGGCAGCGCGGCACCCAGGGCTCCTACGACGAGCAGCAACGCCGCGAGCTGCTCGGCAGTCCCAACGCCCAGCCGAAGAAGCCCGCTGGCAGCGCTCCACCTCCCACCAAGACCAGCTCGGTGGCCTCGGTCGAGTCCCGCTCGCCCGCTCAGAGCCCCACGGCGGACGCCAAAGGCGGCCAGCAGGAGACCGCAGCAGCCCTGGACGAGACCGCGGCCACGACGCCGGCTGAGCTGATCGAGCTCCGCAAGTCTCTCGACACGGGCCACGACTGGGGCACCTACAAGGCCCTGGACGCCTGCGCTCAGAGCGAGAACCGAGAGGTCCTGCGCGGCGCCCTCGAGGCGATCGGTCAAAACAAGGACGCCGTCTCGGACCTCTACCGCAAGAAGCTCCGGGCCAAGCTCGCTCGCTAGCGCTCCTTCTTCCCCTTCCAGGCGTGGCGAGGCAGTCCCTTGGAGACATGCACCTTGCCCGACAGGTCGACCAAGATCGCCTCCACGCGCGGGAGGCTCTCGACCAGCGCGAGGCCTTCCTTGGGGCCGAGGACGCAGAGGGCTGTGGCGAGCGAGTCCGCGAAGGCCGCGTCGGGGGCGGTCACGGTCGCGCTGATGCAGCCTTGACTCGGATAGCCCGTGCGTGGGTCAAGGATGTGGTGGTAGCGCTTCCCCTCGTGCTCGAAGAAGCGCTCGTAGTCCCCTGAGGTCACGACGCACACGTTGCTCACCGGGAGGACAGCCAGAATCTGCTCGCGCTGGCGAGGGTTGCGGACGGCGACCTCCCAGGGCTGACCGCGATCGCGACCCAGCGCCTTGAGGTCGCCGCCAGCGTTGACCAGGGCGTGGCGAATCCCGCGCTTCATGATCACGCGCATCGCGCGGTCGACCCCGTAGCCCTTGGCTATCCCGCCGAGGCCGATCTTGGTCCCCGCTGGGAGTTCGACGCTGCTCTGAGCCAAGTCCACCTTGACCTTCGTCCAGCCGACCTTCTCGAGGGCCGCCTTGATCTCGGCCGTGTCTGGGAGCTTGGGGGGCGTGGCCTTGAAGTCCCAGAGCTTGCCGACGCTATAGAAGGTCACGTCGAAGGCTCCCTTGCTCAGCTCGCTGATCTTGAGCGCTCGCGCGATGAGCTTGACCTGCTCTCGACTAACGACCTGAGGCCCATGGCCTGCAGCCGCGTTTAGCCGAGTCAGCTCGGAGGGCCGCCAGGTCGTGAACACGTCCTCGACCCGCCTCAGCTCCTTGACGGCCTCGACTAGGGCCTCCTCCAAGACCTTGGGGTCCTCCCCGAGGACTGTGATCTGGAGCGAGGTTCCCATCACCGATCCCCGGAACTCGCGCTTCTCGAGCGAGGCCTCGGCGGAGTCCGCGCTGGCTGAAGGCCTCGCGTCTTGAGCAGAAGCGAGGGAGAGCGAAGCCAGGAGCCCGAGGGCTCCGATCCAGAGCAGATTCTTCATTGCTGTGTTCCTTCCTTCGGGTTCGGCTCGGGGAGCGGGCACACGCCGTCCTCGCACTCGAGGCCTGGATCCTTAGTTCCCATCAGCGCCGGCCCAGCGAAGGCCGACCAATTTGCTGGAGGACGGTGCTCGCGGTAGAGCACCTCGCGGCCCTCGCCCAAGACGACGATGGTCGGCGTCCCGCGAACGCCGAGGGCCCGCGACCAGGCCAGGTCATGGTCACGAACCTGCGGAAAGGTGTAGCCCCAGGCCTTGGCGGTCGCGCTGACCTCCTCCTCCTTGACCGTCTCGCGGGACCCAGGCACGACTCCTACGAATCGGATCCGAGAGCCTTCGGCCTCAACCGCCGCAGCAATGCCTGGAGCTTCGTCCTGACAGGACTCACACCAGGTCTGCCAGAACACGAGGGCGACCCGTTCGCCGCGAGCCAGGGCTGCGTCTATGTCCTGGGTGGCGCCCCCGCGATCCTGGGCGCTGAGACGGACCTCGGTCGAGATCCGCTCTGGCCGAGAGCTCGGGGCCCCGCCGCTCTGGCAGCCGAAGAGGAGAGTCAGCAAGGTCAAGGACATTGCGCGGAGCGCGATCACGAGGACTCCTGTGGTGGAGGGAGTGGGCACCTAGAACTCCCAGCGGGCGCCGAAGCTGAGCAAGATCTGGTCGATCCCGTCGCTGCGGAGGACGTAGTCGCCGCCAAGATCAAAGGTCCAATGCTCGCTCGGGGTGAACACGAGCTTGAGGCCGAGGGTGTGACTGCTGAAGGCGCTCAGGTCCGAGTCCTGAGTCCGCTCTTGGTTGGGCTCGAAGGGGTTCGTCGTTCGCTGACCTTGTGGAACGAAGAAGCGTTCGCTGTAGTCGTCTGCCGCGGTCTGCGCGTAGAAGCGATATCGAACCCGCGCCCTGAGGAGGTCCTTGACCAGCCACTGGTAGAGCTTGACCTCGGCGGTGACCCCGAAGATCCCCCAGGTGTCGGTGTAGAGCCGCGCGCGGAACCCGAGGGCCGTCCCCGAGTCGACGAAGTGCTTGCGGACTTCACCGAAGATCGCGCTCCGGATCCGCGTGTCGGGCATGTCCTCAGCCACGACGGCGACGCCGGGCGGGAGCCGCGTCAAGTCGAGGAAGCGATCCGGATCCTCGCTCCCGCTGAGGGGGGTGTTGGGATCCTCCAGGATCACGCCGTTGTAGGCCGTCTCCAGGAAGCCGGTCTGGTAGGTGAAGCTCGCGCCCAGGTCGAGGTGAATCGTCGGGCTCAGGATCTGGTAGTAGCCCAGGTTGAGGGTCAGAGAGGTCCGGTCCTCTCCGCCCTCGCTCTCGTCGCCGTTGAAGCGAATCACGTCGATCTGGTCCAGGTAGGCGTTGAAGCCCAGGCTGAGGGTCGCGTTCTTCTCCGCTAGGTCGACCTCGACGCTCGCTCCGAAGCCGAGCGAGCGGTAGTCGTATTCCACGCTGGCCCCAAAGTGGCCGCCGATCCGGACGTCCTCGCTGACCTCATAGCGCGCGGCGAGGTCGCCGGAGAAGTAGTTGTCTCCCGAGGCGCCCGACTGGTTCGAGTAGTTGCTCAAGCGGTCTATGGAAGCGCTGGAGACCGAGTCGTAGGAACCGGTCAGTGTCAGGCGAAGACGATCCGTGGCTTGGAACTCGATCACCACGACGGGCTCAATGTCCGTCAGGCTCTCATCCAAGAAGGGGTTGCCCTCCGAGCCGCTGTCGTCGTTGTCGTAGTAGCCAACTCGGAGTTCGACGGCGCCAGTCCCTGCTTTCCCGCCCGTCGCTCGAGGTGCGGGGGGCGGCGCCGGATTGGCGCGGTCGACGGGGGGCGAGACCGGGCGGTCCGCGGCGCGGGGCTCTGGGTCCCCCTCGGGATTGGCCTGAGCCGGAGCCAGTCCGACCGCGAGCCCAGCCAGGGAGACCAAGAGGAAGGCTAGTAGCAGCCGCATCCGCCACCTCCGCTGGACCCGATCCCGCCGGCGCTGCCCTCACGGGAGTAGAAGACCTTCTGCTGGAAGTGCGTCTCGCTCGAGCTCTCGCCGAGCTCCATCACGGGGTCGGCCAGGTGCCGGCGCTCGGTGAAGTCGACGTTCTGGCAGCCCAGAAGAGTCCCGCTGGAGAACAGCAGAGCGATCAGGAGTCGGGTCACGAGGGCGTCCTCACGAGCTCGGGTCGAGCTGGGTTGAAGTTCAAGGCGACCCAGGCTGCAGCCAATAGTCCATGCGCGACGTATGCCAAGGCCATTCCGAGGAAGGCGCCCGAAGGGCCCCAGGTCCGAGCCAAGAGCCAGACCAAGGGGAGCTGCAGCCCGAGGTGCGCCAGAGCCACGGCGCGCAGCGAGAGGTCAGCCCGCCGAGCGCCAGCGCAGGCCTTCCCCAGCACGAGGCCCAGGCCCAAGAAGGGCAGGGCCGGTGCCAGGGTCCTCAGGAGCGCGCTCCCGGCGCGGACCGTGGCTGGCGAAGCGTCGAACACGGCGATCAAGCTCGGCGCCGAGGCGTAGACGCCCATGCCGGCGACGCCTAGGAAGAGCGCGTAGCTCCCTGCGCCCCACCAGGCACAGGCCCAGGCTCGCTCGGGTCGCTCGGCTCCCAGGGCCTGGCCGACGCACGCCGCCGTGGCTTGCCCCAGCGCCAGGCCGGGGTGGATCAGGAGGAGCAAGACCGCGAGGGCAGCCGCGTAGCCCGCCAGGACGGCGCTTCCGAAGGGGGCCAACACGGCGACCAGGACCAGGCCGGCGCCGTTTCGCGCGGCGTGCTCGAGGGTCCGGGGGAGGCCGACGCCCAGGATCGCGCGGACTTCCTCGGATCGGGGCCAGAGGTCACCGCTGCGGACTCCGAGCTTTCGAGGCATGAGGACGCCGACCCAGATCAGCGCCGCGAGGTTGGAGACGACGGTGGCTGCGGCGGCGCCCTCGAGGCCCCAGCCGAGCAGGAGCGGGGTCAGAACGAGGTTCAGCAGCGGAGCGACGGCGCCTGCTCGGAGGGCTGCCCTGCCCTCACCGGCGCCTTGGAGCGCGAAGATCGCGACCAAGAGCGGGGCTTGGAAAAGGGCGCCCATGAGCACGATGGCCAGGTAGTGCGTGGCGGGTCCGACCTCTGAGGCGAAGAGGACCTCGGCCAGGAGCGCCAGGGGCCAAGCGGCGAGGCACAAGAGCGCGCCCAGCCCCAGGGCCAGGCCCAAGCCGGCCCCCGTGACGCGGGCCGCGCCGCCCGCGTCTCCCGCGCCGCGTCGCTGGGCGACGTTTGCCAGGGTTCCGAGTCCCAGACCGAGGATCAAGGTCAGGGCCAGGAGCCAGATCGCGTGGGCCCGCGCTAGCCCCGCCAGAGCCTCGCGCCCCAAGCGACCGATCCAGAACCGATCCCCGAGCATCGAGCACAGGTTCAAGACCCCAGTCCCCAAGAGCGGAAGGGCCAATCCCCACAGGGCCCGGGCGGGGCTCGCGTCAAGGAGGCTCGGCTGGGGAGGAGGGCGGCTCACGGAGTGACGAATGCAACTCGGGTGCCTGACTCAACCCCGCGCGCGCCGGCGCCATCCTTGTCGTTCCTACAATGCCCTCTGCAAGATGTGCAAAGCAGGGAGCCGCTTGCAACGCCCGCTCCGTCCTCCCCTAGGACTCGCTATGGTGCAGACATGCGCTTCGTGCTCGCGATCTTCCTCTCGCTGACCTGTGCCTCGGCCTCCTTGGGTTACGGCTACACCCGCGAAGCGGACCCGCTCCTGAAGTCCTTCCAGGCAGCGATTCGCGCCGCGCGAAAAGGCGACTTCCCCGCCGCTCAGGCCGAGGCCAAGAGGGTCAGCTGGCAGCTCGACGAGCTACGGGACCCCAAGGACCTCGGCGTCGACTTCCGCGAGGCCTTCGCCAAGGCCCACGCCAAGCCCACCGAGAAGGGCGTCGTTGAAGCCTGGGTCAACCTGGTCTACCTGGCCTTCCTCCAGAAGCTGCACTGGAACACCCGCGAGGAACTCAAGGAATACCACAAGGCCAGACCTCGCCTGGAGGCCGCCATCGCCTACTACGAGCTGGCCTTTGCGGGGAACCTCCGCCTCGACGACGAGGCCCGACGCAAGCAGGACCCCAAGGCGCCCTCGCGTCACGCCGACGCCGTCGCCCAGCTCAAGGCGGCCAAGACCGCCCTCGGCAGCCCGGGGCTCTTCGGCGCCGGGAAGCGGGCCCCAGACCTCCCAGCCTTCAAGGCCGCCTCCTTGCGCGTCGCTGGACACCTCAACGCAGTGTTCCCCCGCTTCGTGCGCCCTAAGCGCAAGCGGCCGAGCGGGGGCTAGTGGTCCCGGCCCCAGCCGTCCTCGGGCGACTCCCAGCGCTGCTCCTGGTCGCGGTGGCGGTCTCGGCCATAGCCTTCCGCCTCGCCACAGCCCCCAGCACCCCCGCGACCTTCGACGAGGTCAGCTTCCTGATCGCCCTCGAGCGCTACGACCTCCTCGCCTTCGAGCCCCACTTCCCCGGCTACCCCCTGACCGTCCTCTTGGCGCGCGCTGCCCAGGGCCTGGGAGCCCAGACGCCCTACGCCGCCCTCAACGCGGCAGTCCTCGTCCCGGCCCTCATGGCGCTCTTTCGCCTCGCGGGCGGGAGCTGGCGCGGGCTCTGGGCCGCGACCCTCTTCGCCTGGGCTCCCTTGGCCGTCCACGAAGCCCTCCGCCCCCTCTCGGACACCCTGGCTGCCTCGCTGGCGGTCGTCGCCATTGCGCTCCTGATCCCGCCGCGAGGCGCGCCACGACTCGGGCGCCTCATGCTGGGGGCCTTGGTCCTAGGAGCGAGCGCAGCCGCCAAGCCCGACCACGCGCTCCTCCTAGCCTTCCTGATCCTGCCCCTCAGGCGTTGTGTCTCTCGTGGACTGGCCTGGGCGGGCGTCAGCGCAATCGTGCTGGCCTGGGCGGGGTTCGGACTAGCCGCCCTCGCGGCGGGCTGCGGCGGGCTCGAGCCCGCCCTCGAGGAGGGGTTCCGCTTCCTCGGCGGCCACCTCGGCGAGTGGGGCGGCCTCGCCGAGAGCTCTCCCCGGATCGTCTACGCCGCCGCTCCCCTGGGAGACTTCGCCCCCACCGAAGACACAGGCTGGGGATCGCTCGGGATCCGCCTCGCAAGCGTCTTGGCCTTGAGCGCTGCCGCCCTTCGGGCCCCGCGCTGGCTCCGCCGCGCCCTCCTGATCGGGGCCCTGCCCTACGCCCTCTGGCTCCTCTTCGGCCAGACCCTCTCGCACCCCCGCCACGCCTTGGTCTTGGCCCCGCTCCTCTTCGTCCTCGCCGCTCGAGGCCTGCCCCGATCTCGCTTCGGGGTGGCCTTGGCCTGCTTGCTCCTCGGCGGCGCCCTCAACGCGACCCTCCAGCGCTCCCCCACCTGGCGAGAGGGGGCGCGGCCAATAGACCACGTCGTGGCTGAGCTGGAGCGCGCGCCTCCCAGGACCCGGCTCTACGCGGGCGCCTCGGCCCGGGCCCTCCAGCACCGGCTCCCGACCCATGACGTGCGCCGGGTCCGCGACCTGAAGGGCCTGCGGGCGGACCTGGCCGCGAGCCCCCTGACCCCGGCGGACGTGTGGGTCCTCCCAGAAGTCCTCGACCCCGCGAGCCACGCTGCTTCCTGGCAGCCCCTGGCCTGGGAGGAGATTCCTGACCGGAGGTAACAAAAGCACCGGACACGACCGACAATCAGCCCGTGAAACCGGAGGACCTAGGACAGGACCGCAAGTTGCGGGGGAAGCGAGACGTGCGCCCGTCCTTCTCATTGACGACCTACTTCCTCGGAACCGGGATCCTGACGGCCGTCGTTGTGGCCCTGGCCCTCTCGGCCAAGGCCGCCAACGACGTCCGGGCCGAGCTCCTTCAGACCAGCCAGGACGAAGCGATCCGGGTCGCGCGCCACGTCAACCGCCAGGTCCACCAGCGCTTTATCTACCCCACGCTCTCGGAGCAGGGCTCCGTCGATCTCGAGGATCCAGCCCAGCTCGCCCGCCTCGACGCCGTGGTCCGGCTCTCGATCGCCGAGCTCGACGTGCGCTCGGTCTACTTCTTCGACCTCGAAGGACGCATCACCTACTCGACCCACCCCGAGCATCGAGGGTTTCGCGTTCAGGACAACCACAACTACGAGGTCGCCAGCGGAGGCAAGCCCAGCAGCGTCCTCGTGGGACGCGGTAACCCCCTCGACGTCGAGGGGCGGACCGAGGACGTCAGCCTCCTCGAGACCTACGTCCCCGTGACCCCCCTCGATCCGAGCGGGAAGCCGAGCGGGGAACAAGTCGGCGTGATGGAGATCTACCAGGACGCCACGAAGCTCGTGAGCGAAACGGGAGTCGCCATGCGCTCTGCGGCCTGGAACTCGACCCTCGCCATCGGCTTCTTGATGCTCACGCTCTGGCTCTGGATCCGCAAGGCAGACCACACCATCGCCCAGCGGAGCCAAGACCTCCTCGAGGCCAACGCCCAGCTCGCGGCCCTCTCGGAGGACCTCGAGCAGCAGGTCGAGGACCGGACCCGGCGCCTGGTCCGGGCCGAGACCCTGGCCTCGGTCGGGACCCTCGCCGCGGGCGTCGCTCACGAGGTCAACAACCCCATAGCCGCCATCGCCTCCTCGGCCGAGGGGCTCCTGCGCCGCGCCAACTCCGAGACCCTCCGCGCCCACGACGAGTTCTCCGACTTCCCCGACTACCTGGAGATCATTCGCGACGAGGCCTTCCGGGTGAAGTCCATCACGCGAAACCTGCTCGACTTCAGCCGCGCCGAGAACGACGCCTCGACCCGGGCCCCCGTCGACCTCGGCTCCCTGATCACCGCCGCCATCCAGCTCCTGGACTACCAAGCCCAGCGAGACGGCAAGGAGCTCGTGTTCAATCCCCCCCCCTCGCCCATCGTGATCAGCGCGGACTCCGCGCGCCTGCGTCAGGCCGTGATGAACCTGACCGTCAACGCCTTGGCCGCGGCATCTGAAGGCACCATTCGCTGGACCCTGGCGCGAGATGGCGGGACGGTCGTCTTGGCCTGCGAGGACCAGGGGCCAGGCTTCGAGCCTGAAGACTTAGACCGGGCCCTCGAGCCTTTCTACACCCGGAAGCCTGCAGGGGTCGGGACTGGCCTCGGGCTCTCGATCGCCCACAAGGTCGTGGCAGATCACGGCGGCGAGATCCTGCTCTCCAACCGAGAGTTGGGGGGTGCCCGGGTCGAAATTCGTCTTCCCGTGACTTTGGACCCAGAGACCCTTGACAAGGGAGAGCAAGCATGACCGGAAAGCCCCACGTGCTGGTCGTCGACGACGAGGACAACCTGCGCAAGGTCCTGAGCCTCGAGATCAAGGCCATGGGCTTTCGCACGCACCAGGCCCCTGACGCCGCCAGCGCGCTCAGCCAGCTCGAGGCTCGCGAGATCGAGCTCGTGCTCCTCGACATGCGCCTCCCCGACCGCGACGGCCTCGACGTCCTGCGAGAGATTCGCGAGCGCTGGCCGCGGACCGAGGTCGTGATGCTGACCGGGCACGGATCCATAGAGGCCGCGATCCAAGGCATGAAGGCTGGGGCCTACGACTTCCTCCAGAAGCCCTGTCACCTCGACGAGCTCGAGCAGCTCTTCCGCAAGGCCCTCGAGAAACGGACGCTCGCTGAGCGCGCCGACTCCCTGACCGAGAGCCGGATCGGGACCCCCATCGAGTGGGGCACCAGCACGGCCATGGCCGCCGTCCGGCGCGACCTCGGCAAGGTCGCCCCGACCGACGTCCCCGTCGTCGTCCTCGGTGAGAGCGGCACCGGCAAGGAGCTCATCGCGCGCGCGGTCCACGCCGCGTCCAAAGTTGCAGGAGGACCTTTCGTGGCGCTCAACTGCGGCGCGATCCCGCCTTCTCTCGTCGAGAGCCTGCTCTTCGGCCACGAGAAGGGCGCGTTCACTGGCGCAGATCGTCGCAAGCTGGGCCTGGTCGAGGCAGCCAACGGAGGCAGCCTCTTCCTCGACGAGATCGGCGACTTGCCCCTAGAGCTTCAGGTCAAGCTGCTTCGTTTCCTCCAGTCGGGCGAGGTCTTGCGGGTCGGCGCCACCGAGCCCATTCACGTCGAAGCCCGGGTCATAGCCGCGACCCACCACGACCTCGACCAGGCTCGGACCGAGGGGCGCTTCCGCGAGGACCTCTACTACCGCCTGGCGACGGTCCGCCTCGAGCTCCCTCCCCTGCGGAGTCGTCCCGGCGACGTCCCGCTCTTGATCGAGCGCTTCTTGGGAGAGCTCGCGGATCGCGGTGGCGAGCGGCGGAGCTTCGACGCCAGCGCCCTCGAACTCCTCGAGCGCTACGAGTGGCCAGGAAACGTCCGCGAGCTGCGAATGGTCGTCGAGCGACTCTCGATCTTGAGCGACGGGCCGGTGATCAGTGGCGAGGAGGTCGCGAGCAGGCTGGGTCGACCCGAGCGCCAGCAGCCCCTGAGCTTGATGACGATTCGAGAGGCCGAGGAGCAGCTGGTCCGCCTCGCGCTGCAGTCCTTCAAGAGCGACAAGCCCTCTGCCGCCAAGGCTCTCGGGATCGCCCTCAAGACCCTCTACAACAAGATCAAGGCCTACGACGTCGACGTCGACGCCCTCGGCGATGCCTGAAGACTGGTTCCTGAGAGCCCTCAGACCCGCGAGCGCCCTCGCCCTGAGCCTCATCCTCTTGGGCTGCGTTGCGGCCCCTCCCGCAGGCGAGCCCTCGGCCGCAGCACCCACCACCAGCGAGGGGGCGGCCCTCGGCCAGGCCCCGGACCCCTTCGCCTCGGAGGGCGCCGGAGGGGCTGCCTTCGGAGAAGCCGAGGACCCCTTCGCGGCGCAGACCGCTCCGGTGGGGACGGGGAGTAGCGCCCTCGGCCAGGCCCCCGATCCCTTCGCCGCCCCAGCCGAGAGCGGCGGCGGAGTCAGCCCCGACTTCGAGCCTGACGCCGTCAAGGAGCGCCTCCCGCCTCCCGGATTCGAGGTCCATGGCCGCGCCAGCCTGGCTCTGGTCTTGCCCGAGACCTTCGAGCCCATTGAGCGCTTGCGCGGCCTCTCGCCTGCGCTGTCCTCTGTTGACCTTTACCTGCAGTGGTTCCCCCTGCACTGGTTCGGCGCGGTGGGTGAGGTCGAAGGCGAGGTCGACCTCGGGGAAGAGGAGCGAGAGATCGAGCCCGAGCTGGAGCTCCTGGCGCTCGAGCTGCGCCCCCTCTCGGACGAGCGAATCCGACTCCGCGTCGGATTTGCGCCCGTGCCCTTCGGGGCCGAGCGCCGCTCCTACGCGCCCCCGCGAAACCTCTTCGTGAACCGGCCCGCCCCCTTCCGCCGGCTCTATCCCGGGACCTACGCCGACGCCGGGGCCTTCCTCTGGATCAAGCAGCCCTTCTGGGAGGCCTGGGGAGTCGGCCTGGAGCTCGAGGCGGCCATGACCCGGGGCCTGACCGGCGAGGGCCGCGACGGGCGCCCCGAGCCCTTCGACCACGACGTCAACGGCGAGCCCCAGTTCAGCGGCCGCCTGGCCCTGACCCTCCTCGACGTCGATCCCGAGCGACGCGGACCCGAGACGCTCTCGTTCCCGCTCCGGCTGACCCTAGGCGGGTCCTTCCTCTGGGAGAACTACGACTCCGAAGCCCAGCGCGAGCTCCGCTTCCTGGGCTTCGACGCCGAACTGATCCTCTACGGCTTCGAGGCCCGGGTGGAATACGTCGAGCGCAAGCTGGAGCGGAGCGGTCGCACGGCCCGCGGGCGCGGGCTCTACGCCATCGCTGCCTATCGCTGGCAGCCCGGCTGGTCGCTCCTAGAGGAGGCATACCTCGCGTTCCGCTACGGCGTGCTCGACCCCGACGACGACCTCGGCGAGAGCTTCGACCTCGAGCGCTATCACCTCGGCCTCGGCTGGAGCCCTTTCCACGGAGTCCTGGCCAAGCTCGGCGGCGAGCTGAGTGTGAGCGAAGCTGGCGTCCGCGAGCACGTCCTCTACACCGAGCTGGGGTTCTCCTTCTAATGTCTCTGCGTGACCTAGGCAGCTTCGACCTCGTCGTGCTGGGCGCCGGCCCTGCGGGGCTGAGCGCGGCCTGGGAGGCTGCGGCGGGCGGAGCGAGGACATTGATCGTCGAGCGCGAGGCCGCAGTCGGCGGCCTCTGCCGGACCCACGAGCGGGGGGGCTACCGCTTCGACATGGGCGGGCACCGCTTCATCACCGCGGACCGCGAGCTCCTCGACAAGGTGGTGGGCCTCCTGGGAGATCAGCTCTTGGTCGCGGAGCGGACCAGCGAGGTCGCGCTCCTCGGGCAGCGCTTCAAGTATCCCCTCGAGCTCCCCGACCTCGTCCGCAAGCTCCCCCCGCGCGTCGCGGCCCGAGCGCTGCTCTCATACGGGCGCCAGCTCCTCCGCCGCGATCGGACCCCGCGCAACTTCGAGGAGTGGGCCACTCAGCGCTTCGGTCGGGTCCTCTACGAGCTCTTCCTCGGGCCCTACACCCAAAAGGTCTGGGGAGTCCCGCCCCACGAGCTCTCGGCCGAGTGGGCGCCGCAGCGGATCAGCTTCCACGACCTGGGGGAGGTCACCCGGGCCCTGTTCCAGCGCGCGAACCCCAAGCCCCCGCGGACCTACACCAAGTCCTTCCTCTACCCGCGCCTCGGGATGGGCCAGATCTTCGAGACGATGGCCGCAGCAGCGCAGGCCTCTGGGGCCAAGATCTTGACGGGCTCCCGCGCCACCGCCCTCGAGGTCGAGGGCGCGCGGGTTCGCTCTCTCCAGGTCATGACCCCCGAGGGCCCGGCCCGCGTCCGGACCGACTGGGTCCTGAGCACGATCCCGCTCCCGGCGCTGCTCGAGACCTTCGCCCCCGAGGTCGCTCGCGCCTGCGAGGGCTCGCTGCGCTTCCGCCCGGTCCGCTTCCTCAACCTCGGGCTCGAGGCCCGCGAGGTCTTGCCCACGACTTGGCGCTACGTGGGCTCGGGTGAGCTGCGCGCGGGCCGCCTTCAAGAGCCGAACAAGCGCAGCCCGCTCATGGCGCCGGCCGGAAAGAGCTCGCTGATGGTCGAAATCCCCTACGCGGCGGGCGACGAGATTGACCGCCTCGGGGATCCCGAGCTCTTGGCGCGGACCCGGCGGGAGCTAGACGTACTGGGGGTCCCCCTCGAGCGTGACCCCAGGGTCGTGTTCTCAGTCCGAGCGCCCGAGGCCTACCCCGTGCACTTGGCCGCGACCCGCGGCGCCCGAGACCAGGCGCTGGCGGCGGTCGACGGTCTAGAGAACCTACGCAGCTTCGGGCGTCAGGGCTCCTTTCGCTTCCTCTTCTCAGACGCCTCGATGCGAATGGGGCTCCTGGCCGCTCGAGGGGTCCTGGCCGAGGGGCCCCCTCCCAGCCGCGAGCTGGCGGAGGTCTCGAGTGCCCGGACCCTGACCGAGGTCCGTTCCATCGTCTAGACATCTGCGTGCGGGCGAATCAGGGACCCAACTCGAATGGATTGGGGGCACTTCCGTCAGAGGGGCGCACTCAAAGGCAGCGCGCTGGCACTCAGGCAGTAAGCTAACGCCCGCCCCATGCTGGCCGCCAAGCCCTGCGGAGGACTCGTGCGACTCGCCTCTCTTCTCCTCGTTCTGACCGTCGCTGCGCCGGCCCTGGCTCAGCAGAGCTACAAGGCTCCCCGGACCCTGAAGCGGACCGTGGACACCGTGGTCCTCAAGGGCTCCGTGTTGGGCAAGGCGCAGCGGACGCCGATCTCGCAGCTCCGGGTCTACGCGCTGCACAGCGGATTCTTGCGCCCGATCACCTTCCAGATCGACGAGCGTGACCAATCCAACACCTACTGCTGGACGGGTGGCGCCAAGGATCGACGTCGTCAGGACAACGACCGAGGGCGGATGGACAGCAACGACGAGCTCGTGGTCCTCGCCAAGGACCTCGGCGACCAAGCCCTGCCCTTCCAGCTCAACATGGTCCCGGGCGCGAGCGGCTTCCAAGAGGTCCTGATCACAGACCCCGTCGACAAGGGCCAGGCTTGGATCTACGTCTACCGCTTCCCGCCGCGGGTCGTCCCCGGCATGTCCGCCGACGACTACACGAGCCTCCAGATCAAGAAGCACGCCAACGGGGAGCAGACGCACTTCTGGTTCGGCGAGACCTTCATGTACAACAACGACCGCTCGCGAAAGAACGCGGTCCGCGCGACCTACCTCGGCCTCGGGGCCCCTGGCACGCGCAACTTCCGCGGGATGCCGAACCTGATCGACTCGACCCAGGTCCGCGCCGTGGTCAGCTTCATGTGGGTGACCCTGGTCCGGCAGAGCAACGACATCACCGTCGACATTGGCGGGGTGATCGACGGCCCGCTGCGCGTGATCGCTGAGAACCAGCTCGCGGTCCGCTTGGCGCTGGGCTACTGGGTCAAGGCGCCCAACAGCTACCTGATCTTGTGGCGCAACAAGATGTCGATGCCGACCAACGCCAACTGCCCGGTCAACCTCGACGAGTCCGACGACTCGAGCTACACGCTCTGCGTCGACTTCCACGCCCAGAACCACAAGGGGCTGAAGTTCTTCAACAGCCACAACAGCAAGCCGGTCGTGATCGACGGCAAGACCACGCCGGACGAGAAGAAGCTCAACTGGGCCTATCCCGACTGGAACTGCGTCTACAGCCCCAAGGGCGGCATGCTGAGCAAGTTCGTGATCCCCGACTTCTTGCGCAAGAAGAAGGGCAGCAAGCTGGTCTACATCGACGACGCCAAGCACGAGCGCGACGACGACGAGGACGGCCTCGAGTTCCAGAAGGGCGCCTTTGGCTACAACGGCTACGTAATGGACATGCGCGGGCTCAAGAAGGGCGTCTACCCCGGCGACTACGTCGTCTGGTATCTCCCGCCTGGGTTCAAGCCCGGCGAGGAGAAGGCCTTCCTCAACGAATACGACCAGCCGCTCCAGGGCAAGCCGACCAAGCTCTCGCGGTGAGCGAGGGGCTTCCGGCGGAGGTCGGGCGTCTCGCTGTGACGATTGTCTACCGCCAAGGACGCCAAGGACGCCAAGGGCTTCGCTCGGCGGGATCGCTAGGCGCAGTCACTCGGGATTGGGCCAGTCAGGGGTTGCGCTGAGCACTGCGAGCTACTCCGCCGAGGTCCGCGAGCGCGCCCTCCGCATCCACCACTCCAGCACGGTCTGCGACCTGCACGCCGATACCTTCATCGCGGTCCGCTACGTGGGCTGCAATCTAGGCAAACGCCACACTCCGCCGCGCTTTTGGAACCCGCTCCGCAAGCACTGCGACCTCCCGCGCCTCAAGGAGGGCGGCGTCTCGGTCCAGGGCTTCGGGGTCGTGATCCCGCCCTGGGTCCGGGGCCAAGGCCAGTTCCAGCACGCCCACGGCACGATCCGCTTGATGCACCGGACTTTCCGGCGCTTCGCCAGCCAGGTCGGTCTCGCGAGGACACCTGCTGAGGCGAACGCGCTTCAGGCCCAAGACCGCTTGGGCGGCATGATCGGGATCGAAGGCGCCCAAGCCCTGGCCGGTCGCCCCGAGCGCGTGGACCTGTTCCGCGAGATGGGCGTCAGCTACCTCGGCCTCTGCCACTTCGGGAGCACCGACGTCGTGATCTCCAGCGCCGCCAAGCGCCCGGGCTACCAAGGCCTCGGCCCCATCGGCCGCGAGACGATCCAGCGCTGCAACCGGAGCGGGATCCTGGTCGACCTCGCCCACTGCCACGAGGTCTCCTTCTTCGAGGCGCTGCAGGAGAGCGTGGCGCCGGTCGTCGTGACCCACGGCGCGGCCCGCGCCCTCTCAAACCACCACCGAAACGTCTCCGACGAGCAGCTCAAGGCCATAGCCGCGACCGGCGGCGTGGTCGGGATCATCTTCTTCCCCTGGTTCCTGAGCACCTTCGGCGTGTTCGACGACTACCGGCGCATCGTCGATCACATTGACCACATCAGCCAAACCGTCGGTCCCGAACACGTCGCCCTCGGGAGCGACTTCGACGGCTACGTGTGGACCACCCGCGGGATGCGCGACGTGACCGACCTGCCCTTGCTGACCTGCGAGCTCGTCAAGCGCGGCTACGAGGAGGACGCGATCCGCGGGATCCTCGGCGGCAACTTCATGCGCGCCTGGCAGGGAGCCATCGACGTCTCGGAGCGACTTGGGTAGCGGGGGTTTGATTCTCACCGCCAAGGACGCCAAGGCTGTCGCGACGGCTTCAGCTCCCGGCTCACTGCGAGGCCCTAGAGGACAAGCCCGAACTGAGTGACGACCTCCTGAATCAGCGAGGGTTGGATCCAACTTGCCTCGCTGGCTAGCGGAAGGGATTCCAATCGCTCGCGAACCAGAACAGAGACTGAGCGAGCTCGGGGTTCGCTGCCGCCCACAGGTCGTCGAAGACGATCCACTGCTGAAAGACGTCTCCGTCCCAGTGTGCTGCCTGAATCAAGTGCGGGCTGCAGTTGTGGCGAGACCTCTCGTGGACGTCCGGGTGGACGCCCCAGTCGCTCTCCTCTGGTGACCCGGCGACCAACTCAAGGACATCGAGCTCCTCGATGTCGTGGACTGAGCAGCGCTGGACAGCGTCCGACAGCGAGTGATCGTCGACCGCGAGCGCAGCCTTGAGCGCTCGCAATACTGGTGGACCGGTTGGATCCTCCCAAGGCCGGAGGAACCCCACGAGCTCGGGCAATCGCAGACCCCGAACGCTAGAGACCGCTTCCGCGGCCTCGGCCCTCAGGTAGGTCGTGACCCGAATGCTCATGTCGACCACGTAGAGCGTGCCAGCCTCCGATCCTCGCGCATCCACCTCGATGAATCCCTCGAACTGCGGCGCGAAGTCTCCTTCGCCTTCGAACTCAGTTGGCAGGCGCCAACTTGAGTGAAGCATGAAGGCGGAGCGCTCCAGTCGGCTCAAGGCGTGGCTGAGCGGCAGCAGGTAAAACGCAAGATCAACGTCGTCGTCGTCGACGAGGGCCGACACCACGGGCGACTCGACCTTCGCCTGACCCCAGAAGAGATCGCCTCCTCCCTCGAGGCGAGCGGCCAGTTCTGTCCAAGAATCTGGGGCAGGAGTTTTCTCCTCAGCGACTGCCTTGAAGAGGTAGGAGAGGCCTTCGACGTTGCCCGAGGTGATGGCGTTGGCGCGCTCATAGTTTGCCTCTTCAGCCGAGGGGTCCCAGCCCAACGCATGAGTCCAGTGGTGTCGAATCCACTCGAGGGCGCAGCTGAAATCAGCGAAGCGCGTGATCCGTTTGCAACTCGGGTCGTCGTACGGAGTTCTGTAGATGAGGAGGAGCTCGTCCCCTCCCTCGCGAACCAGCTGCCTCTGATACGCCCTCAAGTCGTTCGTCGGCCAGCCGAGGGAGAGAAGCCGATCCTGATGCCTCAGCGTCCTGTCGCTCACGATCCAGCTATCCCTCGATCCGCTTCAGGCACTCGGCGCGGACGCGCTCGACCTCGATGGTGTCCATGCAGGGCGAGACGCGGAGAACGCCGTCGGGGGTCTCGACGCGGGCGGCGTCATCTCGAGGGCAGCGGCGGTAGCGGCAGGGGCTGCACTCGAAGTCGGCGGCGACGGCGGTCGTGCCGGGCCAGTAGGGGCCGTAGGTGCCTGTGTGCTTGGGCCCGTAGAGGCCGATCACCGGGACGCCCAGGGCCGCGGCCACGTGTAGGGGCCCCGAGTCGACTCCGACGAAAGTCTGGGCCTGCTCGAGGAGGCCCGCCAGCTGGATCAGGTTCAGCTTGGGGGCGGCCTCGGTGCCGGGGGCTTGCTCCAAGAGGCGCTGGACCTGGGCCTCCTCGCTGGCGCCGCCCCAGAGGTAGACCACGCGGACCCCGTCCTCCACCAACGCGCGGCCGAGGGCCGCGAAGCGCTCGGGGCGCCAGGCCTTGAGGGCTCCGAACACCGAGACGCCGGGGTGGATGGCGACCAGGCCGCGCCAGGGGCTGCCGTCAGGCTGGGTCGTCTCAGGGAGCGTGACCTCGGGGCGCGGCGGGAGGCTGGGACGAGGCGTCCCGTCGGGACGGATTCCGAGGGGACTCAGGAGCTCGAGGTTCCGCTCGATCTTGTGGGTCTCCTTGGAGACGGGCGCAGGGACGTCGGTGTAGAAGAGCCGGCTCCCCTCCTTGGAGAAGGGCTTGGGCTGACCGATCCGGCGCTTGGCGCCCGAGAGGCGGGTCAGGGCGGCGCTGCGGAAGTTGGACTGGAAGTCGAGGGCGACCTCGTAGCCCTCGCGGCGCAGCTCGCGGACCCCCGTCAGGGCCGTGGTTCGGAAGGTCGTGAACTGTCCGCCCTTGAGCGCCTTGGTCAGGGTCTGACGCGGGATCACGTGGATCCGGTCGAGGTGGGGATGCCCCGTGAGGAGGCTCGAGGCCTTGTCCTCGACGGCCCAGCCGATCTTGGCCTGGGGGTAGGCAGCCCGGAGGCCCTCCAGCGAGGGCAAGACGTGGATCACGTCTCCCAGCGCCGAGAGGCGCACGATCAGGATCGAAGCGGGGGCGCTCACCGGAGCGCTCCCGAGACGTCCTCTCGAGACGTCAAGCGCTGGGTCATGTCGCCGGCACCGGCGCGCTGCGCTCTTCCTCGACCAAAGGATGCGGGGTCGGCTGCCCGAGGAGCGTCGCGAGTTCCTGGACCGTCGCGCGCAGCGGCGCGGGGGCGGTGCGAATCGCGGTCTGGGCTGGGAGCGAGCCCAAGAGCCCCTGCCAGGCCCGCCGCTGCGAGCCCGTCGCGGGGCCGCGCTCGAGGGACCGACAGGCCACGCGCAGGACGCGGTCCAGGCGCACCCACTCGTCCTCCCCTTCGCTGGGGAGGGTGTTGATCTCGACGGCGTAGATCCGCAGGAGCGAGACGAGGAGATCGCTTCGCCCCGCCTCGAGGGCGGGCTCGAGGCGACTCCGCGCGGCCGCGAAGGCCAGGCGCGCCCCCTGCGGGTCGTTAGGCGCCAAGACCTTGGCCCGCGCCAGCTCCAGGGCCGCCCAGCGCTGGACGAAGGCGGCGCCGCGCGCCTCCGCCGAGGCGAGGTAGGTCTCGGCGAGCTCCAGGGCCGAGATCTGGGCCGGTCCGCTCGAGACGCGGGCCGCCAAGACCAAGAGCTCGGCCCGGATGGGGCTGGGCCGCGAGGGCTCTGGGGCCTCGAGGGCTGCTGCCACGACGTTCCCACCCTGCTCGGGGTGCCCGAAGAGGATCCAAGCGCGGACCTCGACGGCGGCGACCTCGGGCAAGATTCGCTCAGCCTCGCTCTCGGGGCCCGGGCCCAGGAGGTCCCGGCTGATGGCGCAGGCCTCGAGGGCCAGCTCGGGCTCGCCCAGCTCGAGGAGCGCGCGAGCGCGCGAAGCCTCGACCCGCGCCAGAGAGCAGCGGAGGTCGGGGGACTCGGCGTCGACGCGCAGCCGGAGGAGCTCGACTAGGGTCCGGGCCACGTCCGCCAGACAGCCCTCGGGATCGTGACCGCGAGCGCGGGCTGCGCTCCGCTCGACCAGGGCCCGAGCCCGGAGCGGATCTGGCGGCCGCGGCTCGCCCGCTGGACGCTTGGCCTCAGGCGGCAAGGCGGCTAGGGCCGCAGAGCTGGCGCGAAGCGCCGCGCTGGGGTCGTCGCCAATGTCTAGCTCGAGGCGCGCCAGCTCGCAGTAGCCTGCGCTCAAGGCCCGATCTCGATCGGTCCCGCGCGGCTCGTTGGTCAGGGCTTCGAGGGCGACGCGGAGAGCACGGCGTGTCGGCCGCGGACTGCTCAACCCTTGCGAGCCTTCCACCAGGCGCGCCAGCGCTCGACGCCGCGCTTGCGCGAGGCCGCGTTGGCGCCGGGGTCGAAGCCGAGCGAGTCCTTGTTCCGCGAGAGGCGCTTGAGCGCCACGATGGCGGCCTCGCGGACTGGGAGCCGGTCGTCGTCGAGGAGGTCGATCACGTCGCCGACGGGGACGTCACGGGCGCGCGGAATGTAGGCGAAGGCCTCGGCCGCAGCCTGGCGCAGGTTCGGCGCGTTCTCGATGAGGTCCACCAGGCGGGCGCCCGCGTCCTCACCGCCCAGGCGTCCGAGGGCCTCGACGACCGCCAGGCCGACGCTCGGCGTCGGGTCTTGCAGGAGCCCCAGGAGGGGGTCCACGTCCTTACCGCGATCACCGACCCGACCCAGCGCGAGGGCTGAGGCCGAGACGACAGCGCTCGACTCGTCGGCGAGGTGCTCGCGGAGCGCGGCCACCACTCGCTCATGGGCCGACTTGCGCCGGTAGTCGCGCGGGGCCTTGGGGTCCTTGATCCGCGCCAGGAAGCCCTCGACCACGCCGACGCGGGTCTCAGCCAAGAGCTCGGTGTCCGCCACGATGGAGAGGGCCCGGTCCAAGGCGTCCTCGGTCCCGACCTCGTAGAGGCCGCGCACGACGGCGTCCACGTCCTTGGGGTCCTTGCGCAGGGTCCGTTCGATCTCGATCGCAGCCTCCTTGCCGCCACGCGATCCGAGGACACGCAGGGCGACGGGGCGCACGACGGCGTCATCCTTGGACAGAGTCTGCCGGGCAATGTCGACCGCGGCCGGGTCCTTGTCGGCGGCCAGGGTCGAGAGGGCCAGAGCGCGAGCGTGGGGGTTTGCATGTCGCGAGGCGACCTCTTGGAGGGCCTTGCTCCGCTCGGGGCCCGAGGCCGGGAAGGTCTTGAGCACGATCGGACCCAGGACCGGCCCGGCGCGCTCGTCCAAGCCGCTCAGGTAGGCCTCCCGCCGACGCGGGACCGCGAGCTCCTTGAGCTTGCCGACGCCCACCCGCCGGGCGTTCTCGTCCATCACGCTCAGGGTCGCGTCGATCAGGACGCCCAGGCTCCCCTCGTCGCCGAAGCTGACCAGGCCAGCAGCGGCCGGAATCTTGACCTCGGGGATCGCGTTCTTGACGCCGGCTTTGAGGATCTTGCGGCCGACGGGGTCGTCGGGCAGGCGCGCCACGACCTCCATAACTCGGCGCTGGCCAGGTACGCGCAAGATCCCGGCTCCCGAGCCGCCGCGCTGCATGCTCTTGTCATAGGAAGCCCAGCACTGATTAAGGACGTAGGTCCGGTCGTCGGGCGACTTGAGGCCGACGTCAACCAGGCCGTTGCGGTGCCGCTCGGTCTTGCTCCGGTTGTTGAGGTGGAGCATGAACTCCGTGACCTGCTCGGCGCGGACCTCCTCCCAAGGACGCTCGGGGCCTTCGTCGCTGCTCGCGCAACCCCAGCCCATCGCGCTGACTCCGATCAGGAGCGCCCAGGCGAGGAGGTTTCGACTCTGTGGAGTCCGGCTCAGTCGTCCCATTCCAACTCCTTGACGCAGCGGAAGCCGACGTCCTTGGCCCGCAGGCGAATCGTGCACTTGAGGGGGTTCGCGTCGAGGGCCGCCTCTGCAGGCCGCCGCTCGTAACTCCCGCCGATCATGACGTAGTCTTGGCCGCGCTTGACGATCTCGCGAGCGTTGCCGACCAGGTCTTGGATCCCGCTGCTCGAGCCACCCCGCGGGTAGCTCCCGGCGGGCTGCGTCCGGCGCGAGCCTCCGCGCTGATTGACGTTCGCGCGACCCTTCTCGTAGGTGTCACCCCAGGGATAGGGGCGCCCCCCGGCCGCCGCGCGGAACTCCTCTAGGGTCGGCAGCCGACGCTTGGCCCAGCGCGCGTAGGCCTCGGCCTCGAGGTAGCCGACGCCGGTCACTGGGTGGCGCTCCAGGCCTTCTGGGACGCGCGACTTCAGCCAAGCCTTCGGGCCCTGCCCCCCGCCGCCGTCGCTGAAGCGCCCGTCCTTGGCCCGCGCCAGCCCCTCAGGGCCCCAGACCTCGAGGGTCGGCTTGGCGTAGGCCTGAGTCGCGCTCACGAAGGCCGCATACTGTCCATTGGTGACCTCGCTGGCCTCCATGAACAAGCTCCCCTTGGAGGTCTTGCGGACCCAGACCATTCCAGCGAACTCGTTCGCTGTGGCGCGGACTCGGTTCAGGCGCGCCACGAGGTTCTCGAGTCGGGTCGTGTGGACCTCTGCCAAGGCGTGCCCGCCCGGGAGCTTGGGGGTCTGGAGGCTCTGAAGCTCACCCGCTAACTCCCCGAGGTCCGGGCCGTTGACGCGCTTGGTGATCGCCTTGACCTTGCGCTCGAACTCCTCGACCAGGATTCCGCTCCGAGCCTGGGCCTGAACCCGGGCCAGGCGCCCCTTGAGCTTCTCGAGCCGGGCCGGGTCCTTGAAGGGCGAGCCTTCACCCTCCAGGGCCTGAAGCGCGTCCAGAACGAGCTTGCTGGCGCGGGCCGCACGCTGGTTGCGAACCGCCTCCTCAGCCTCGCGGAGGCTGCGGACGGTCGTCAAGCGACGCTGCCCGAGGTCCGCCTCGACCGCGCGGGGAGACTGAACCTCGGCTAGGGCCTTGGCGGCGGGAGGGAAGAGCTTGGCCGCGAGGTCTATCAGCTCGCGCCGCTCGAGAGAGACCGCGGCGTCGAGGAGGGCTTCGGCGCGAATCCGCGCCACCACGCCCTTGGTCGGCGCGGGCGCGGACTCGAACCCAGCCAAGAAGGGCCCCTCCAGGAGCTGCAGCGCGCGACGCGGCTCCGCGTCGAGTCCCTCGAGGACACGGATCAAGTGCAGGCCACGGCGAGCTGCGGCGGCCTCTTGGAAGGCCTTGGGCCGCAGCCCGGCCAGGCCGCCGACCTGGTTCGCGGCCAGGTTGGCCTTGAGGTAGTCGCTCTTGGCGCCCGCGAAGTCAGCGGCCTCGAGCTTGGTGTCGCCGGCTCCCCGGGACTTCTCGGCCCGCCCCAGCTGGGACTGATCACGCAAGACGACGGCCCCGACTACGGCTCCGCCGCAGAGGATCACCACCACCGAACCGATCAAGCCCGGCTTCACCCGCGCCTGCCTTCCTCGTCCTCGACCTACTTCTTCCGGACCCGAATGTCCTTGTACTCGCCGCCGTTCTCCTTCGCGAGCTTCTCGAGGAAGGAGCGAGTCTTGTTCGAGGAGGTCATGCCGTAGCAGTTGAGGCGCAGCTTGCGCGAGCGGTTCAGGACGCGCGCCTTCTCGATGACCTCGTCTTGAGGAATATCGACGGTCTTACCGCCCTTGATCTTCTCGGGGATCCCGTCGCTGAAGAAGTAGATCGTGTCGGCGCCCTTGACGCTGAAGGCTTGCTCGAGGGCGAGGTCGGTCCGGGTTGCGGGCGACCACTTGAGCTTGCGGACGAAGTCCACGGCCGCCTTCTTGTTGCTCTTGGTCGCGGGGACCACGTCCTTCTTCCAGAGCTTGGTGTCCTTCTTGTCGCCGAAGACCACGATGGCGAAGCGCGCGCGTCCGCTCATGCCTTCGATGAACTTACAGAACGCGTCCTGGGCGCGACGGAAGCGGCTGTCCTTGTGGGGGGACTTGGTGCCCTTGGGATCCGGATCCTTGTACTTGAGGTCCTTCTTCTTCTTGGGGTCGTGCCAGGTCTCCCCCATGGGGAGGTCGATCACGCGCATGCTGCTCGAGATGTCGAGCACGAGCACGAAGGCCTGCGAGCGAACCACCGACTCGAAGATCTTGCCCTCGCTCTTGTCGCGCTGACGTGTCCCGGCCTCGCCGCTGCCGTGACGGAGCTTCTTGGGGTCGAGGTCAGCCTTGGCGGTCTCCCACCAGTTCTTCCAGTCGGCCAGGACCTCGAAGGACTGCTTGCTGAGCTTGAAGAGCGCGCCGTAGATCTCCTCGGCCTCAGCGTCCTTGCTCTCGAAGCCGAGCTCGTTCAGGCGCTCGAAGAGGGGCGGGACCGACTCCTTGACCTGGAGCTTGAGGAGGGCCTGGATCGAGGAGATCCGGACCGGCTTGGCTTTGTCGCTGAGGTAGGGCTTTATGACCTCGACGGCGTCTTTGGTGTCCGTCGTGCCCAAGCCGTCTATGACGAGGACGCGCGCCGCGGGGCGCTTGGCGCCCTTGAGCTGCTTCAAGAACTCGGGGCGGAGCTCCGCGTTCCCGAAGGCCTTGCCGAGGGCGTTTTGGCAGGCCGTGTAGACGTCCATGTTCTCGATGACGGCGCCGATCTGGATCAAGGCCTTGAGGCCAGCCTTATCCGGGGCGTCGGCGATCGCTTCAGCGGCAGCGACCATTCCGCTCGTGTCGCGCTTCTTGGCCGCCTTGGCAAAGTCCTTGGCGGGCGAACCCTTGCCAAGGGCCAAGCCCGAGGTAGCTATGAGGAGGAGCGCGGCGACGCCGGCGTGGGTGCTAAGTGCTCTCATTACAAGGGCCTCCGAGTGGCGCGGATCTTAGGTCGTCGCCCCCAGCCGATCAAGGCGAGAGCGTGGATCCGCGTCCACTCGGGCACCGAGCTGAATCGCGATCCGAAGCGCATGTCCAGGCAGGAGTCGCGCTCGGGGGAGCTCGACTTCAGCCTTAGCTACTTGTAGCGCGCTTCGGATCGCGTGAGGGTTCTAGGCTGCAGCGGTGGGGCGAGCGGCCTCGAGGTTGGCCTCGAGCTGCTCGAGCTGCGCGCGAAGCTTGCGCATCGAGCCGAGCAGGATCGCGGCGCCGCGCTCTTGGGCGCGAGTCACGATGGCGCTGCCGAGCAAGCTGTGGAGGGGAGTCGGAGCGACCGGCTCCTCTTCGTTGGCGACCTGCTCCGCTTCCTCGGCGATAGCGACCTTGGCGACCGGCTCCAGGCGGGTCCGGGCGCGCTCGAGAGCCTGGCCCCAGTGGCGCTGCATGACCTCGCGGGTCTCGCTGACCCACTCGTTTAGAGCGGCCGGCGCGGTCTTGAGGAGCGACTCGGTCGCGGGGGTCTCGGCGACCTCCTCGACGGTCTCCATGGCGCGCTCGAGGATGTTCCCCTCGGTCTCGGTGGTCTCGGCGATCTCGTTCTCTTGCTGGGTCATGGGACCTCCTTTGCTGAGGTCCAAGATAGCGACATGGCGCACTGCGTCAAGCGGGAATAACGCAGCGCGTTATCCCTCTATCGGTATTGAGGTTAGCCTCCCTCATGCTGTCTCGCGACCCAGACGGCTAACGCGGCGCGTTGTAGCAAGCCGCTCCTGGCTATGGGGCGACGCTCTTCTGGCAAGACGAGGTCCGCAGGAACAGCGGCTGAGGGCTTCGTGGCTCTCTGGCTAGCGTCAGCGTCCCGCCAGCCTAGGCGCACTGAAGCGCCCAGCCTCCTGCGTCCGCTGTGCCTGCGCTGGGCAACCGACTACACCGCGCTCCCCTAGCGTGCCGAAGCGCCGACCGGTTCGCGCAAATTCACAGTCGGCTTTTCAAGGTCTGAGAGGGGTGGTACGCTCCCGAAGTCCTTACATGGCTAAGATTCGCATTCAATGCAGCTCCTGCGGCCACGAGGCCCGGGTCCCGGAGCAGTTCCGCGGCAAGAAGGTCCGCTGTCTCCGGTGTCACTCCAAGCTCCGCGTCCCGCAAGACGCGGCGGCCGAGGACGAGGCTGCGCCCGCCAAGGTCCCCTCTCGCCCCCGCAAGCGCTCCCGACGCGACCCCAGCGGCCAAGGCGCCCGCGGCCCCTCCTCCCGGACGCGGCGCGAGGCCCTCTCGGTCCTCCGCGAACTGCTCCACGAATACGACCACGCCATTGAGTCCGTCCCGCGCGGCCTCGAGATCGACCTCCGAGGTGTCGCCTTTGGACTGGCCCGCCAACTGGCCGAGGACATGCTCGAGTGCCGCGCCATCCGCGACGTCAAGCTGGCGGGTGGAACCGGCGAGTGCCGGGTCGTGGTCACGCTCCAGGGATGGGAGTTCAACCCCGAGGACTCCTTCGCCGACGACGACGAGGACACCGAGGTCTTCCAGCGCGGGCCCAAGCCTGCCGGAAGCTGGGAGCCCAACGGCCTCCTCGAGCCCGCCGTCGGCGTCGAAGACGAGACCGACCCTGGCTGGAACCTTGATCGGAACCTCCCCGGCGACGTCCCCCCCGAGTCCACGGCCCAGTCCTTCTTCGTCGATCGCAGCCGCTCTGCCGGCGGCGAGCCGGTCGGGCTCTACGAGCGGGCCCGTGACCTCCTCGACGCAGGCGACCCGGCGGAGGCCGTTCCTCTCCTGGAGAAGGCCGTCGCCGCGGATCGCAACTTCGCCCGCGCGGTGCACCTCCTCGGCAAGGCCTACGCGTCCCTCGGTGACTATCACCGCGCGCGGCGAGCCTTCCGTCACCTGACCAAGCTCGAGGCCAACGACCCCGAGAGCCACGTCCTCTACGCGGCGGCCGCGGTCCGCTGCGATCGCCTGGAGGAGGCTCGCCGAGCCCTGATGGCCGCGATCAAGCTCGACGCCAACCACAAGCAGGCCTATCGCTACGCCGCCGCGCTCTGGGAGCGCCTCGGCGACGCCGAGCGGGCGCGCAAGTTCCGCGCTCGCTACCAGGCCCTCAAGCTCCGCGGCTGACTCGCCCAGCGCGCTCTCGGCGCGCCTGACCCAGATAGCGTTCCCCCGTGATTCGATCCCTCCCCTTAGCCCTGCTCCTGCTGACGCTCTGCCTCGCGCCCTGCCAGGCCGACGACGTGGCTCCCCTCCACTCGGCCACGGTCTCGACCAAGCTCCGGACCTTGCGCGGGCTCCCGCTCAAGCGCTTGATCACGAGCGCCAAGGGCTGGCGCCGCGTCACGACCGACCTCGAGGGCGCCCCGCCACCTCCTGCCTTCGCCCAGGGCGAGGTGTGCGTCCTAATCGTCGTCGACGAGAGCGGCGGGGCCGCCTCCTGGATCCAGAAGATCGAGACCCACCCCGCGCACGAGGGCCTGCGAATCAACGTCCTCCGCCGCGACGGCCAGGTCTCCCTCGAGCCCTCGCTCAAGGCCTTTTTCCTCCGCTTCAAGGCCTTCAAGGGCGGCGTCGAGCTCGTCCACACGACTCGAATGCCTGAGGATCAGGGCACGATAGGCACCAAGTTCAAGCCCAACCCTGCGGACAGTGTCCGCAAGCGACTCCCGCGCCTGGGCCCCGACATCAGGTTTCGGACCAAGACGGCCAGCGGAGTCCGCCCCGAGGGCCTCAAGCTCCGTCACGAGACCCGCTTCCCCGGCCAAAGGCACCCAGCCAAGCTCAGCACCGTCGACCTCCCCAAGGGAATGGCCTTTCCCCGCGTCCGGCGCGGCACGCGCGAGCACCACGTGTTCGCGGTCTACAGCAAAGAGTATCGCTGCGAGAAGGCCCTCCTCTACGACCAGCTCCCACCTGTGGGCGCCGACGGGAGCCCCCAGCCCATCAAGCACACCTTCCTCCTCGAGCGGCGCCCCGCAGATCCAAAGCGGAGGTAGCCGTGAGCCGCTACGAGCAGCGCGGCCGCCGCGAGCGCCCCTTCGTCCCGGGCACGGAGCCCGTGGTTCGGCTCAAGTCGAGCCCGCGCAACCCGCACCCCTGGCACTGGCGCGGGCGCGTCGTCGGCCCCAGCAACTGTCCCGGCGGGACGGTCGCCAGGATCGAAGGCCCCGATGGCCAGCCTCTAGGGCGCGGCCTCTATCACCCCCACGTGACCCTCGCGCTCCGCGTCCTGACGCGAGACCCCGACGAGCTCATCGACGCCGCCTTCTTCGAGCGCCGCTTTCGGCGAGCCCGCGCCCTGCGCGAGGACTCGCTCCGGATCCTGGAGGTCTCCGACAGCTACCGCCTGATTCACGCCGAGTCCGACGGGATCTCGGGAATGATGGTCGACGTGTTCGGGAAGGTGATCCGGGTCGACGCCTTCTCGCGCGGGATCTCACGGCTGGAGGAGCCGATCCGCGCCGCGCTGGACGCGGTGTTCCCGGGCAAGACCGTGGTGTTCCGGGGCGACGCTCGCAGCGAGGACCTAGAGGGGTTCCGCGTCGAGCCGCGGGCCGAGGACCCCGACGCCTGCAAGGTCGAGGAGCACGGGGTCCGCTTCCACGTCGACCTCCGCGCAGGTCACAAGACCGGGTTCTTCCTCGACCAGCGCGATAACCGCCGCGACCTAGCGGTCCTCGCCAAGGGGCGCCGGGTCCTGGACGTCTGCACCTACACCGGCGGGTTCGCGCTCCACGCGGCCGCCGGGGGCGCGGCCAGCGTGACCGGCGTCGACCTCGACGAGAAGGCCATAGCCACCGCCAAGCGCAACGCCAAGCTGAACCAGGTCAAGGCCAAGTTCGTCCAAGCCGACGGGTTCCACTACCTCCGACAGCGCACCGAGCAAGGCCAGCGCCCCGAGGTCCTGATCCTCGACCCCCCCAAGTTCGCCCGGGACCGCAACGAGAAGGAGGAGGGCATGCGTCGCTACCGCGACCTGAACCGCCTCGGCCTCGAGGCCCTGGCCGAGGACGGGCTCCTCCTGACCTGCTCCTGCTCGGGCGTGGTCAGCGAGGAGGACCTCCTCGACTCCCTCCGGAACGCGGCCGCGCGAGCCAACAAGGAGGTCACGGTGTTCCGTTTCTCGGGGCCCGCCCCTGACCACCCGATGGCGCTCCACGCTCCCGAGACCCGCTACCTCAAGGCGCTCTGGGCCCGGGTCCGCAAGCTCTAGTCAGTGCTTCCGCTGACTCCGACAGCTTCCAACCTTCGGATCTGGTCCCCCAGGGCGTAGAATCCAGGCTCCCTGAGAGGTATCTGATGAGCGACTCTGCGACCGAGACCACTGCCGAGACCATCGTGACCCTGACCGAGGACGCTCAAGAGCGGGCTCGCTTCTTCCTCAAAGAAGAGGGCAACGCCGAGTCCGTCCTGCGGGTCGGCGTCACGACCGGCGGCTGCTCGGGCTTCGAGTATCTGGTCAAGGTCGACACGCTTCAGAGCGACGACATCGTCCAGGAATACGAAGGCTTCAAGGTCGCCATCGATCCTGTCAGCAAGCAGTTCATTGAGGGCTCTGTCCTCAACTACCTCGACACCGTCGGCTTCGCGGGCTTCAAGTTCGAGAACCCCCAGGCCAAGGACAGCTGCGGCTGCGGCAAGTCCTTCGACTACGAGCTCTAGGCGGCCGCTTAGGCGAGCGTGAGTTCACCCGCCAGCGGGGACGTGGCCCAGGGCCGCGAGACCTGCTCCTTCTGCCCCAAGCTCTGTCGTCACGCCTGCCCCGTCGCTGAGGCCGAGGGCACCGAGCAGGCGACCCCGACCTACAAGCAGCAGGTCGCGCTTCAGGCCGCGAGCGGCGTGCGCGCCCTCGATCCCGAGCGGGCTCGCGTGCTCTACAAGTGCAGCGACTGCTCGTCCACGAGCGTCGCCTGCCGACACCGGGTCCAGGTCGGGGACTCGCTCCTCGAGGCCCGCGCCCAAGCCGTCCGCGAAGGACACGCTCCGGCTGAGATGCAGGCTCTCTCCCGGCGCTTCCAAGAGACGGGATCCCCCTATCGGGCCGACCTCAGCCGACGCGCCCAAGCCGGCCGCCCGCGGAGGGGCGAGATCGGCGTGTTCCCGGCCTGCACGACCCTGGCACACGAGCCCGACGGCTTCCCCCGCGTGATGCTCCTCTTGGACCTGACCCGGACCGAGGTCACGACCGCCCTCTCAGATCCTCCCTGTTGCGGCTACCCCCTCCTGGCTGCTGGCCTCGTAGAGCAGTTCCGCGAGCACGCCCAGCGCGTCGCCAAGAGCCTCCAGAGCTTCGAGCGGATCGCCGTCGAAGGTGCGGGCTGCGCGCATACGCTCAGGACTCGCTACCGAGAGCACGGAGTCAAGCTCCGCCCCAGCGTCGCCCCCCTCGTCGACCTCTTGGCCGCCAACACCGAGGGCTGGCAGAAGCTCTCGCCTGAGGCCCCGGCCGAGAAGACCTACGCCTATCACGACCCCTGCACCCTGGCCCGGCGCCTGGGTCGGATCGAGGAGCCGCGGGCCGTCCTGCGAGCCGCCCTGGGTAAGCGCGCGGTCGAACTCGGAGAGCGCGGCCCCGAGACGCGCTGCAGCGGGGGGGGCGGGGTCTATCCCCTGACCCACCCCGTCGAAGCCCGGCGCTGCGGCGAGCGAGTCGCGGAGCTGGCGGCCGAGGTCTCGGCCGACGTCCTGGTCACAGGCTGTCCCTCCGCAGCCCGCAGGCTCCGCTTGGCCAACCCGGACCTCGAGGTTCAGACCCTCGATCAAGTCCTGGCCGAGCGAATCCTAGACCCCAATCGACATCGCGAGGGGTCGCCAGACTCGACCTAGCGTCCCCTGTGGACCTCGAGTGAGGTCCGACTCCTCTATGGACTCGGGGAGATCCCCCTTAGGCTCACGGCCAAGCGAGGCTCAGTGCGGATCCCTTTCGACAACACATACACCCAGCTCCCGGCGGAGTTCTTCTCCGCCGCGACTCCCAGCGCAGCCAAGAGTCCGACGCTGATCGCCTTCAACGAGGGATTGGCCCGGGAGCTGGGGATCGAGCGCGGCGAGATCAGCGAAGCCGAGTTGGCCGAGGTCTTCTCGGGGGCGCGAGTCCCAGAGGGCGCAGACCCCATCGCCACCGTGTATGCGGGCCACCAGTTTGGGAACCCCGTCCCGCGCCTCGGTGACGGGCGCGCCATCCTCCTCGGTGAGGTCGTGGGCCAGGACGGCCGCCGCTACGACCTCCAGCTCAAGGGAGCTGGCCGAACCCCCTACTCCCGGGGAGGAGACGGCCTCTCGCCTCAGGGACCCGTCGTCCGCGAATACCTCGTGAGCGAAGCCATGCACGCCCTGGGGATCCCGACCACTCGCGCCCTGGCTGCGGTCGCCACCGGCGGCCTGGCCTACCGAGATCGCGCCCTGCCGGGGGCCGTCTTGACCCGCGTCGCAACGAGCCACCTCCGCGTGGGGACCTTCGAATACTTCGCCCGTCGCGGGGATCGCGAGCAGCTCCAGACCCTCCTGGAGTATGCGATCCGGCGACACGACCCCGACCTCCTTGACGAAGAGGAGCGAGCCTTCGAGTTCTTCCTCCGCGTGGCTCACCGCTTGGCGGACCTCGTCGCGCGCTGGAACGGCGTCGGCTTCATTCACGGGGTCATGAACACCGACAACACGGCGGTCTCGGGCGAGACCCTCGACTTCGGCCCCTGCGCCTTCATGGACACCTACAGCGCCGGCGCCGTGTTCAGCTCCATTGATCGCATGGGTCGCTATCGCTTCGAGAACCAAGCCCCGATTGGGATTTGGAACCTGGCCGTGCTGGCCGAGTGTCTCGGGCCCCTCGTCGACGAGGACGAGGCCCGCGCCGCTGCCAAGCTTCGAGAGGCCTTCTCCCACTTCGGCTCCTGGTTCAAGACTCGCTGGCGCCACGTGATGACCGCTAAGCTGGGGATCGCTACACCTGAGCCCAGCGACGACTCCCTGGTCGAGGCCTTCCTGGAGCGCCTCGAGAGCCAGGGCCTCGACTACACCAACTCCTTCCGCGCACTCTCGAGCGAGCTCGACGCCGCGGGCCCCTGGCACGAACGCTGGCGCGCCCGTTTGGCTCAGGAGGGGCGCTCCCGCGAGGACCTCGTGTGCTCCCTGAACGCTGTGAATCCTGTCGTGATCCCACGCAACCACCAGGTCGAGCGAGCCATTGTCGAGGCCCGCGAAGGATCTCTCGAGCACTTCCGCGCCCTCGAGAGCGCCCTCGCGCGCCCCTTCGAGGATCGCCCCGAGCTGGAGCCCTTCAAGGCCCCACCAGCACCTGAGGAGGTGGTCAGCGCCACCTTCTGCGGGACCTAGCCCGGAGCCGAGGGTGGCAGCGCGCAGGCGAGGGAGGGTCTTGGTGCGCGAGGTCCTGGCCGAGATGAGGGCCGGCGCCACGATCCGGGTCGGGGGCTCACGCTGCCACGCGACCTACTTCTTCCGGCAAGGCGGCTGGTGGCTCGAGGACTTCGACGAGGGTCATGTCCGCGAGTTCCCCCTCGAAGAGTCCACGATCCGTGAGTTGATCGCGCGTGAGAAGGACGCTGCTCGAGAGATCATTCGCCAGGCTCGCTGGCGCCCCTTCTCCGAGGCCTTCCTCGCTGGAGGCGACCCGACCCCAGCGCTGCGGCTCCTGGAGGAGTCGCGGAGGTTCGGGGAGCGCTTTCACCACGCCGAGATCCTCGAAGCCTTCCTCCGCTTCCCGCCGCGCCTCGACCGGCGGGTCGCCAAGGTGATCCGGGCCGAGCTCAAGGGCTTCACGGCCTATCACACCTTCATGGAGGCGGCCCGCTGGGATCGCTCGCCCGAGGTGGGCCGCAAGGGAGTCCTCTTCGTCGATCGCTTGATCGCGATGGTCGGGGTCTGCCCCGGCTGCTTCAGGGTCCGCTGCAGCTTCCACGAGCAAGCAGGCGATCTGGAGGCCGCCCTCGCCGACGCCGAGCGCGAGCTCGCGCAGACGCGACCCAAGACCTGGGACCACGACTTCATCACGGACCGAGTTCACACGATCCGAGCCAGACTCCTGCGACAACGAGAAGGATCCAGCCCGCCCTAGCCGGAGAGGCCTCCGGGGACCGCAGCTTCCCGGGCGGGCCCAGAGCAGTCGCCTCCGCGCTCTCGGAGGGCGCGCCGTCTAGTCGCGGTTCGTGGGCCGGAACCCCTGCATCTCCCAGAAGTCAGAGCCTCCGCGGCGGATCTGCTTGAGGTCCACCTTCTCGACTGGGCCTCGGCCGGCGTCGATCAGTCGGCTCGAGAAGGCGTCTAGGGTCAAGCGACGCTGGATCCACTCTCGTCCGACCGGACCGCGGCGCTTCTCCTCGGGCGCTGGCGCCACGCCGATCAGCTCGGCCAGGTCTCCACGCATTTGCTTCATGGTGCCCCGCCGGACGGGGTCCCAGTGAACGCAGCGAGCTAGGAGCTCCCAAAGTCGCTCGACGACCTCTTCGCGCGTCGAGTATTTCCCGCGCATCGTGGGGTGAATGGTCCCGTCACCCCAGTCGAGGCGATCGAGGGGCGCGCGCGCAATGGGAAGGAAGGCCCCGTCGCGCTCTTCGCGCTTGGTGTCTGCGACCTGCTGAATGTCGCGCTCGTCGGGGGGGCTCTCGAGGTGCTCGTAGGGGACGAGGCCGGTCACGAGCTGATAGACCGTGAGCGCGAAGGCGTAGGTGTCGATCCAGGGGCTAAAGCGGGAGCGCTCGCGTCCGGTCTTGGGGTCGTAGGCCCCAGGCAAGACCTCCGGCGGAGCGTAGATCGGCGTCAGCGAGGGGAGGTCCACGCCCTTGACGCCTGCCGAAGCGTGGCTCAGCTCCTTGAAGGTCCGCGCCCCGCCGAGGTCAATGAGGACGCCCCGCCACTCCCCCTTGGCCAAGGCGTTGAAGTAGTCCTTGTCCGAGATCGCAGACTCGACGCACTTCAAGCGCAGGAGGAGGTTCTCCGGCTTGACGTCGCAGTGGGCGATCTTGCCCTTGTGCAAGTGCTCGAGGCCCCGCGCCAGCTCGTAGGCCAGCTCTAGGGCCGTCGAGAGCGGAAGGGGAATGAAGCGCCCGCCGGGCGTCGTGATCCGACCCTGGAGCCGCTCACGGATCGCGTCGCGGTTCAGCGCCCGAAGCGGATTTCCGTAGACACGCTCGAGAATGATCAGGGTGTGGCCGCGAGGGTCGCGGTGGAGTCCCTGAAGCCGAATCAGGTTTGGATGCTGAGGAATGCTCAGCAGGAGTCGAGCCTCGCGCTCGAGGTCGGGCTGCTTGACCCCGACGGTCTTGGGCCCCTTTATGACCGCGGCCTCGCCGTCGTCAGACGTGCACTCGTAGACGATCCCGCCGCCGCCGACTCCGAGCTCGGGGCCGACCTCGAAGTAGATCGACTCTCCTTCGTGAGAGACCGAGCTTATGACTTCGCCAGGATTCAGAGTCAGGGGTCGCGCGTCCATGAACCAACGCTAACGACCCCGAGTGGCCCTCGCCCGGGGGAGCGAGAGGAGACTCAGCGCTTGGCAGGCGGGCTGTAGGTCGGGGTGAAGCGCTTGCCCTTGACCCGCTTGAGGACGTCTTGGACGGCAGCGTCGAGCTGAGGGTCCTTGCCCTCAATGATCGGCTTGGGGAACTGCACGACCTCGAGGTCCGGCGAGACGCCGACGTTCTCGACGGCCCACTTCCCCTTGGTGTCCATCACCCCGAAGCTGGCTGCGGTCACGCCGCCGCCGTCCATGAGGTCTGGGTAGCCCGAGATTCCGACCAGGCCACCCCAGGTCCGCTGGCCGACGAGGGGGCCGAGGCCCGAGTTCTGGAACATCCAGGGCAAGGCGTCGCCGCCGGACCCCGCGTATTCGTTGATCACCATGGCCTTGGGTCCCTTGAAGGTCCCAAAGGGCGTCCGGGCGCCCCAGCCCTCCCGGTTCAGCCAGTGGCAGAGGACGTCGCGCTGGAGAACGTTGACGACGTAGTCGGCGACCTTCCCCCCGCGGTTGTAGCGGAGGTCGATCACGAGGCCCTCCTTGTCGAGTTGGCTGTAGTAGTCGCGGTCGAAGGAGGCCATGCCGTTGTTGCCGGTGTCTGGCATGTGGACGTAGGCCAAGCGCCCACCCGAGAGCTTCGCGACCCGCGCTCGGCGCGACTCGACCCAAGAGCGATAGCGCAGCTGACCCTCGTTTGCGACGGGGACGACGCGAGTCCTATGCTCTGCTTCGCCCCGGCGGAGGGTCAGCTCCGTCAGCTTGCCGGCCGTGTCCTCGAAGGCCTGATAGAAGCTCTGTCCTGCCGCGATCGGGCGTCCGTTGACCGCGATCACCACGTCCCCCACCCGCGCGTCTACGCCTGGGGCCGTCAGCGGAGCCCGGAGGTTCGGGTTCCAGTTCTGGCCGCGGTAGATCCGCGTCAGCGCGTAGCCGCCCTCGCGGGGCTCGACGTCAGCGCCAAGCAGTCCCACGGGGACACCTGAGGGCGCCTTCGGGCTCTGGCCGCCCCACACGTATTGGTGCCCGGTCGCGAGTTCACCGATCATCTCCGCGATCAGGAGGTTGAGGTCGGCCCGGTGCTTGACGTGGGGCAGGTAGGCCGACCAGCGCTGCCACATGGCCGGCCAGTCCACCCCGTGCATGTTGGGGTCGTAGAAGTAGTCGCGCTGGATTCGCCAGACCTCACGCAAGATCTGGGGCCACTCCTGCTTGGGGTCGACCTCGACCTTGACTCCGTCCACGGCCAAGGGCTTGCCCGCAGCGTCCAGGCCGCCCAGCAAGTAGGCCCCAGCCTTGGTCCGGATCAGGAGGCTCTTCTGGTCGCCTGAGACCTCGAACCCCTGAGCGTCAGGGGCGACGGCGCTCTCCTTACGCTGGCTGAGGTCGTAGCGGCGCAGCTCGCCCGAGCGCCAGGATCCCTTGATGAAGTAGACGCTCGAGCCGACCGCGGCCAGGCCGCGATACTGTCCCTCGGGGACGGGAAGCGCCAGGATCCGCTGACCGATTCCCTCGAGCTCGATGGACGCCTCTCCCACGCTCTGGGCCTCGTCTTGGACCTCGTCGCTCTTGGGCTCGAGGGGGTCGCGGCTCTTGCTGCTGAGGACCGCCACGTAGAGGCTCCCGCTCCAGTCCCGCGAGGCGGCGGCGCTCATGTCGAGGCCGAAGCGCTTGGGGCCGCTGTCCACGCTGCCTTGGAAGTAGAGCAGCCGCCCGTCGGGCGAGAAGGCAGGGCTGTCAGCTGATCCGAGCTCGCCGGTCAGGGGCGTCGTCTTGCCGGTCGCGACCTCGTAGAGCGCGATCCGATCGTAGGCCGTCTCGGGGTTCCGCTCTTCGAAGGCGATCCAAGCCCCGTCTGGGGACCAGCGGGCCGTGGGTCGAATCACGCCCAGGGAGCCCACCAGCTGCGCGACCTCGGTCACCTTCCCCGTCTCGAGGGTCAGGAAGGCCAGCCGGTTGCTCTTGTCGCTGAACAAGATCTGCTTGCTCGAGGGGCTCCAGACCGGGTCGTGGACGAAGCCGCGCTCGAGGGGGAAGCTGCGCTGAGTCCCCTCCTCGAGGTCGAGGACCACGAGCTGATACTCGCCGCTCTGGTCGCTGAACCAGGCCAGGGCCTTGCCGTCGGGGCTGAAGGCCGGGTCCCGCTCGTGCGCCCCTGGGGTTCGGGTCAAGACCCGCGCCGAGCCGTGCTCCTTGGGGAGGGTCAGGATCTCACCGCGCGCTTCGAAGGCGACGCGCTTTCCCTTGGGCGAGAGCGAAGCCGCGCGGACGTTGCCCTTGACGGCGCGCCAGCGCGGGAGGGAGTCCAGCCCGTCGTGGGGGACGTGGATCGTGAGCCGCTTGACGGCGCCGGCCTCGTTCATGAGGTGAAGGGCACCCGCTTGCTCGAACACGACGACCCCGCCCCCGCTGCTCATGTTGCGGACGTCGAACTCGCTAAAGCGCGTCAGCTGCTCGACCTCCTTGGCGCCGGAGCGCCAGCGATAGACGTTCATGACCTTGTCACGATCCGACGCGAAGTAGAGCGTCTCGCCCAGCCAGCAGGGAAAGGTGTCGCTCGCTCGAAGGTGAGGGACGACCTCGACCTCGTGGCTAGCCGTGTCGTAGACCCAGATCGGTGTCGTGCGTCCGCCGCGATAGCGCTTCCAGGAGCGGAAGGCGTCCCGGATCGGGGTATAGGCGATTCGCTTGGCGCCGGGTCCGTAGGCCGCTCGCGAGACGCGCGGGAGCGCGAGCGCCCGAGGGGGACCGCCGGCGAGGGGGACTTCGTAGAGACGAGCTTGACGGAGGCCGCTCGCGCGGGCGCTGGCGAAGAGGACCGAGCGCCCTGAGGGGTGCCAGTCCTGGACCAGGTCGCGACCGGGGTGCCAGGTCAGGCGACGCGGTGTCCCGCCCTGGACGGGGATCGCGTAGACCTCGTCGTTGCCCGCGTATTGAGCCGAGAACGCGACCCAGGTCCCGTCGGGACTGAAGCGGGGAGCGCGCTCGGCGCCAGGGCTGCTGGTCAGTCGTCGGGCGGTGCCGCCCGCGCGGCCCACGATCCAGAGGTCCTGGGCGTAGACGAAGACCACGTGGTCTTTGGAGACCGCAGGCTCCTGGAGGAGGAGCGTCTCCTGGGCGCCAGCCGGCGCGAGGAGGAGCCCCGCTAGGGCCAGGGCGAGGGGAAGGGTCAGCTGAGATCGAGTCATGGGGGGAGCCTCGCTGGAGGGGAGGCGGACTCTATCCCGACTCGTCGTGGATTCGAGGGTGCTATCGTCGCGGCGAAATGTCAGACACAGCCCCCACGCCGCCGTCGCCCACCTCTTCACCCCTCCCCGCCTGGGTCCTGGGTGTCTTCGAGCGACCGAGCGCTGTCCCCGTCGAGGACGAGAAGGTGTTCCCACTCCGGGTGGCCTGCTACGCCTTGGGCGCCGTGCTCCACCTGGCCTTGGCGATCATCTACTTCGGAATGGGGGTCGCTTGGGCTGGGGCCTTGAACCTCGTCTCTACCGCCGCCTTCCTCGTCGGCCTGCTCCTATTGCGATCTGGCTACACCAAGTTGGCCACGTCCATTGGCTGGCTCGAGGTCGTGGTCCACGTGGCTCTGTTTACTGTCCTCACGGGACTTGACACGGGCTATGTGTTCTACATCGGGGTCCTCCTGGTGGTTCCCTTCAGCGTGTTTCGCAGCTCCGTAGCTCACGAGCGCTGGACGCGTCGCTTGCTCGTGGCGGCGGGGGTCGGGCTCGCGATCGCCCTCCCCCTCATCCTCCGCAGGCAGCCTGCCCTCTGGCCGCTGGAGGCCTGGCAGTCGCAAGTGGTGGTCGCCCTCAACCTGACCAATGTGATCGTGGCCCTCGTGGCCATCGCCTACTACACGATGTGGGTCACGGACCGGGCGGAGGCTCACCTTGCTGCCGAGCGCGATCGCTCCGAGACCCTCCTCTTGAACATTCTCCCGGCGCAGATCGCAGAGCAGCTCAAGGCCCAGCCTGGAACCATCGCCCGCCACTACGATTCGGTCACGGTCCTCTTCGCCGATATCTGCGGGTTCACGCTGCTCTCGGCACGGATCTCCTCGCAGGAGCTCATCGAGATGCTGAACGAGGTCTTTAGCGAGTTCGATCGCCTCGCCTCCCAACACGGGCTGGAGAAGATCAAGACCATAGGCGACGCCTACATGGCAGCCTGCGGGCTCCCCGAGCCGAGCGAAGGTCACGCAGCGGCGGTGGCGGCTATGGGCCTCGACATGGCCGCTGCCATCAAGGCCTACGCTGAGAAGCACGAGGTCGAACTCGACATTCGAGTCGGGATCCACACTGGCCCCGTGGTCGCCGGCGTAATCGGCGTCAACAAGTTTGCCTACGACCTCTGGGGCGACACGGTCAACACCGCCAGCCGCATGGAGTCTCATGGAGCTCCTGGCCGAGTCCACCTGAGTAAGTCCACGCGCGACGCATTGGGAGAGGCTTTCGAACTCGAGCCGCGGGGCGTGATCCCGGTCAAGGGCAAGGGCGAGATGGAGACCTGGTTCCTGGGCGCTCCCAAGTGAGCGACCAGCGGCTGCGCGAACTCGAGCGCTGCTACCTAGAGAGCGGACTCCCGAGCGACGAGGCCGAGTTCCTCAGCGAGGCTCTCCGCGTGGGTCATGTCGAAGAGCGCCGGGTTCAGCTCCTGGCAGACATTGGCTACCTCCCGGGTCGCCTCCTCGACGGCCGCGATGAGATCACCCTCCTCGAGATCCAGGGCCTCGGTCAACTCGTCCGTGAGCGCTGGGGCCAGTGGGAGCTGGCGTCGCTGAACTACGTCCTCGCGCTCCGAGTCCTCCCGCCGCGTCAGGGTTTCGCCCACGCGACGCGTCTCCTGGTGGACCCTGCCCTGGAGGCGATGGCGGCTTGGTTGAAGCGACCCCAAGCCGAGGCTCGTCAGGCCCTCAGCCGCGCGCTCCGAGGGCTCTCCTCGGCCGAGCTCGCGGCCTGGGTTGACGAGCCCGTGGCAGAGACTCTGCGGGGCGCCTTCGCCACCATCGCCTGGGGACCGACCCGAGGTTTGTCTCGTCACCCTTCCTTCGAGCCGCCTCGCCTCGCGAGCGAGATCCTCGGCCTCGAGGGCTACCTGGCGGCGATCCGCGAGGAGCTCGTTCCTCGCCTCCTTCCACCTGATCCGAGCCCTTAGGGGTTGAGGCCCTCTGTGGAAGGAGTGTCACGATCTCCGAGGCAGCTGGAGCTGATCTGCACATCAGGGGCCGGCGGGCACTATCCTGCTCGCTGCTGGCGCAGATTTCGCTCGCCGCACGGATAAGGACCCTCATGAAATTGCAAGCGTTGGTCGCCTCGGCGGCCCTGCTGGTGTGCATCGGCGCCCCAGCCTCCGCGCAAGATCTCGAGAAGAATCTCGAGAAGAAGCTCGCGGAGCCCTGGATCAACAACCCCAAGTGGGAAACCGACTACGACAAGGCGCTGGAAGAGTCGAAGAAGACCGGCAAGGTCATCCTCGGCTACTTCACTCGCAGCTACGCCTACTGACCTCCTTGCGCAAGTCTGGAGAGCGGTCCGCTCTCCAGCCCTGAGTTCAAGGAGTTCGCCAAGGAAGTCGTGATCTTCTGCTCGATCATGAGCAAGGTCCCTGGTCGCAAACACGACGCCCTGCTTGGTGAGAAGGGTGGCCAAGGCTTCCCCTACCTCGTCTACATGGACGAGACCGGCAAGGTGATCGGCAAGCCCGCGGGCCGTACCGTGGCGGCCTTCCGCCAAGGTGCTCGCTACCTGACCCTCGAGCGCAAGGAGAAGCGCACGGCGGACGAGGAGGTCGAGTTCCTCGAGCTGGGCCTCGCTATGGGATCTCTCGATCCGGCCAAGGCCAAGGAGATCCTCGGCAAGCTCAAGATCAGCGACGAGCAGAAGGCCAAGCTAGAGAAGGCGATCAAGGCTGCCGAGGGCCAAGCCAAGATCCGCGCTCTCGTGAGCCAGATCAAGTCACGTCAGGACGTTCAGAGCAAGGGTTCCGCCATCGGCAAGAAGCTCTACGCGCTCTACCAAGAGGGCTTGCGCCCGGCCAAGGGCTCTCAGGAGTCAATGGCCATGTATCAGCTCATGATCACCCACGGCCTCAAAGACAAGGTCGTCGGTCCGGCGCGAGCTGGTCTTGACGAGCTCAAGGCTGCCCTCAAGGGCAACAAGCGGGCTGCGGGCTTCCTCAGCCAAATGGAAGCTCAGGTCAAGGCGTTGGAGGACGGCGAGAAGTAGGTCCTAGACCTCTTACTCAACAGACCTCACGAGGGCGCGTCCGCTTGGACGCGCCCTCTTTTCGTGTGGGCTGGCTCTTCCGCCTGCCCGTCTCTCTTGCGTCCCAGCGTCTCACTCGGATGGGCAAATCTTGCCCATCCGACTTGTTCGACGAAACGCATTCCCGCGCTAACTCGCCAACTGCCGCTCTCCCGCCTGGCGTGCCCTGTGCATACGTCCCTGTATGACTCTGCCCGCCCCCGTCTATCGCCACGGTCTCTATCTCCTCAGCCGCCGCGCGATCTGGCAGCTCTTCCTCCTCCTGCCGGATCGCGAGGCCGTCCAGATCTTCCAATACGCCCTGGGCGCGACGCTCTTGACCTTCAAGGAGAAGGAGCGAATCCAGATCCACGCCGGGGTGCTCATGAGCAATCACCTCCACCTGGTGGCCTACGACCCCGACGCTGAGCGGACCAACTTCCTCAACCGCTTCCACAGCACCCTGGCGAAGGCCATAAACAAGCTCCGTGGTCGCAAGGGC
>Ga0316204_10001059_pt1 | contig 82400 bp, 65 predicted proteins | sample 6monrhotite_MG_2_FD_205661 | JGI IMG/M metagenome (GOLD analysis project Ga0316204, IMG submission 205661) | Microbial mat bacterial communities from mineral coupon in-situ incubated in ocean water Damariscotta River, Maine, United States -... | ecosystem: Environmental > Aquatic > Marine >... | reverse complement strand
CGCGCTCAGCAGCTCCTCGCTGCCGACGTCTTCCGTCAGCTCTCCCTCGGTGCCTACGACGACCAACTCGATCGGGCATAGCCCGGGCGACTATCTGTGTCACGACGCGGTTCGTCGAACGGATACGTTTTTTCAGGAGTCGTGATCCGGTCCGGGGATACCTGACTCTTGCCGGGCATGACACCACAACGAACTTCGATTCTCGGCATCCTTCTGGTGGCGGCGGTTTCTGCCTGTGCAGCGGATGGCGAGGCAGAGGGAGAGCTTCGGGAAGGACTCATGTTCGGACTCGAGGACGCGGACGTCGTCGAGATTCATGCCCGCTACCTCGGGGAAGAGGACATCGAACTGACGACAGACCGGCTCACCGCTCCGTTCGACTGCAGCCTGTACGACAACCTTTGCGACCAGATCGGTCGGGACGCCGCGATCGAGTTCACCGCTGAGGTGATCGACCTTGCCCTCGACGGCGCGACACCCGAGGAGATCGACGTGTTCAACGACGACTTCCTCATGAGTGCGATGGATGAGCACGAGCCCGAGGAAGGCGAGTCCGTTCACCGGGCGTCAGGGTCCTGGGAGACCGATACATCCGGAAACGTCCGTCTGCGGGCTCGCAACGGCATCACGACGCCTGTCATCGGATCGCGGCAAGCCTGGACTGAGGCGAAGACGCAGCGCCGCAACGCTTTCGGTGCCTGGGGCTCGCGCCGTGCAACGGAGATCTGCGTGAACACAGGGTCGAACACCCAGGTCTCTCGGGTCTGCGGCTGGGGTACACCCTGCAGCACCACGACCCTGGAGTCGATCAACCCGTCCGAGAGCTGTCGCAGTGACGCGAGCTCGCACAAGAGCCGCACGTACCACACCCGCCACAACGGCTACGACAACTATGGGTTGTCATCGAGCTTCACGATCACCGCCCGCGGAAGCGCGAACGCGGAGATCAACGGCGCGAACCTCAGCGAGTGGGTGAGTCCGTTCATTCGAACGTACTGAGCCCCGTGACGAACCCTCGGCGCGCGGGTAGGCGCGCCTGCCTTTGTCGCGGCGTCTGGAACGGCGGCGGAGCAACCCGCCGCTGTGACGGTGCGCCCGACAACATCGACGGGGTCAGCCCATCGAGGCGCCGCCGTCGACGTCGATGGTGCGACCGTTGAAGTACTCGCACTCGAGCACGAAGCGAACGGCGCACCAGATATCTTCGGGCGTGCCGATTCGACCAACTGGGATGCTCGAGACGAGGGTGTCGCGGGCTTTCTGGTTCATGCCCTGCGTCATCGGGGTCTCGATCATTCCCGGGGCCACAGCGCCCACGCGAACCCGCATCGGCGCGAACTCGCGAGACCACGTCACAGTGTTCGCAGCGAGGGCGGCCTTGGTCGCGACGTAGTTGCTCTGACCGCGGCTGCCGTGACGAGAGATGCTGGAGATGTTGACCACCACGCCGCCTGCGATCTCGGTTTGCAAGGCGTTGAGCGCGAAGGCCCGGGTCATGAACATCGCGCCGGTCAGGTTCACCGCGAGGACCGAGTTCCAGGCCTCGGTGCTCATCGTCGACAGTTCGCCGGTCTTGCGGCTGCGCTTTGCGAGCAGGCCGTCGCGGATGATGCCGGCGTTGTTGATCAGTCCGTTGACGCCGCCCAACTCATCCTGGGCCCATTGAACGAAGGCGTCGCACTCGGTTTCGTTGGTGACATCGAGCTTGCGCCTGGCGACGTTTGCCGGAAGCGACTCGAGCCCTTCGACGTCGACGTCACCTGCGGCGACCTTGGCCCCGGCGTTCGCGAGCTGAGTTGCAAAGTGGGCGCCCATGCCTCGGCCGGCTCCCGTGACGATGATTTTCAGTTGGTCCAGTTGCATCGTTGATCCTTCGTGTCGGCCTGCGGTCGAAACGAGTGCGCCCACCGCCGGGTGGACGATGGGCACAGGTCTCGTTCGAGGGTTTAGCCGTTGGTGTTGGCGAACGCGCTCATGGTGCGGCGCGATGCGGTCATGCCCAGGTTCATCCACTCTTGGCTGAGGCGGATGCCGTAGTTCATCGATGCCTTGACGACCGCGGTCATCTCGTCGGCGGCCTCACGGGTCCGGCGAAGATTGGCTTCCTGCGCCTTGGCGAGGTCATCGAGACCTTGGGTCACCAGTGCTCGCTGCTCCTGCATCGTCTCCGTCAGCGGAGCCCACATTTGCTGCGCACGCGAAAAGAAATCTTGCACCGCATCATTTACGGCGGAGGAGGTCGACGCGCCGGAGGACGGGTTCTGAGCTTCCATTGACAGAGAAGTAGTCAGTCCGACTCAGCCTGTCAATACAAATTTGTGCGGTGCACAAAAAGCTAGGGCACGTCGTCTCCCCCTCGGATCGCCCGCTTCAGGTCTTCGAGTTCCGCCCGTAACGCCTGGAGATCATCGCTCACACTGGGAGCTTCGGGGTCCGGGGGTGCTGGGGTTGGTGCAGCCGCAGGGGGAGCGGCCGAGGGAGGGGCACTCTGTCCGGGCCACATGGGCGCGCCTGCAAACATGCGGGCGAACGGGCCTCCGCCTCCCCAGGGTCCAGACCCGAAAGGAAGCATTGAACCGAGCGTCTGGCCGCTGCTCTTCACGCCTAGGTAGACGTCTAGTGCCCACGTGACGTAGCTGGAGAAGAACTCGGCGATGGCATCATCCTGCATTCGAAGCAGGCGATGAAGAAGTCCAACAGGTAGAAGCTTGGCCGTGGGGCTCTCGAGGATGAGCTGGGTGAGCGTCATCTGGGTGAGGTCGTCACCAGATTTTGCGTCGACGACACGAACCTCGTCTCCCTCACGAATCTTCGCCGCGAGCTCGTCGAGGGTGATGTATCGGCTCAGTCCCGTGTCGTAGAGGCGCCGGTTGCTGTACTTCTTGATGATCGTCACGCCTGAGGCTCCGTACTGTGCGCCGCAATATCCCACTGCCGATTCTCGATGGTCAACTCCCGCGTGGGTGGCACAAGAACCCGATTGTAGCACGGTGGCGGCACTTGACGGCGATACCAACCCATGGCTAGTCTCCGCCGTGTCAATGTTGCAGCGCAGCATCTTCGGTTTGAAGCTGACGCTTCTCCTGCTCCTTTCGGGATGTGGAGACGATGCGTCCGCGTGCCTGGTTGGTGCCGACTGCCCCTCGGGGCTCTGCACCGCCGAGGGCCAATGTGTGCCCGTGGGCGGGACGTCCTCTTCAGGGGAGATGGGTTCTTCGGGCGTCGAGAGTTCGACCGGCTCGAGTGCCACCGCTGAGAGCGATGACGCCTCGGGCGGTGCTGACGACAGCACGACCACCTCGGGTGGGGCGGCGGACTGCATGCCGCCCAACGGGGATGGGATCATCGAGCGCGACGAGCTGTTCTTCGAGCCGGGGTTGCAGGTCAACTACCTCGCGGCGCAGGCGGTCACGTTTGACACCGCCGGGGCAACGATCGACGGCGAGACGCTCTGGGACATGTCGGTGGAGTTTCCGGGGGACCACACGAGCAGCGGAGAGTTCTTGTCCATCGAGGGGCAGTGGTTTGAGCCGTCGTTCCCCGGTGCGACCTACGCCACGCGATTGACTGACGCCGACGACTTGCTCGGGGTCTTCGAGGCCACCGACAGCGCGCTGGCTCTACGCGGCGTGGTGTCGCCCGTCGGCGGCACTCAGCGGACCGAACTCGTCTACGATCCGCCGGTCACCGTCCTCAGCTTTCCCCTCGTCCAGGGAAAAACTTGGGAGTCGGATTCTGATGTCACCGGTGTGGCTCTGGGGCTGCCGACCTTCTACAGCGAGAGCTACGAGAATCGCATCGATGCCTCCGGGACCCTCCGGACGTCGTTTGGTGACTACGCGGTGCTACGGGTGGGCGTGGTTTTGACGCGGACGTTCGGCATCATCCCAACCGTCGTGCGGACCTTCGCGTTCGTGAGCGAGTGTGTTGGAACGGTGGGCAGCGTCCGATCCAACGACAACGAGGATTCGCCCGAGTTCACACAAGTGGCGGAAGTACGGAGGATCGATCCTTGAGCCGAATCGCAGCCGTGGCTGCGGGGATGCTGTTGGGTGGATGCCTCCACTTTCACGACGGCCCGCTGCCGAATGAACCTGCCGACGCTAGCTTTGCCGATGTGCAGGACGCTCGCGTCCGGTATGTCGACGAAGGGGAGGGTCCCGCCGTGGTGTTGATCCACGGGTTCGCAAGTTCGCTCGAGAACTGGGACCCGGTACTCGACGATCTTCGCCAACAGCATCGTGTGCTCACGCTCGATCTGAAGGGGTTCGGCTGGACGGACCGGCCACAGGGGGACTACTCGCCGTCGGCCCAAGCGGCGTTGGTATTCGAGCTCATGGACCAGCGCGGCATCGAGAAGGCCGCGCTCGTCGGCCACTCGTGGGGATCGTCGGTCGCGCTGGCGATGGCCCTGGAGCAGCCAGACCGCGTGGAACGCATCGCGCTGTACGACGCCTGGGTGTTCGAAGAGCAGCTCCCGCCGATGTTCGTGTGGGCCCGAGCCAAAGGCCTCGGCGAGCTGTTGTTTCGGTTGTTCTACCTCGAGCGACCCGACGACAAGGTCGAGGTCGCCTACCACGACCTCTCGATGATCTCGCAAGACTACGTGGAGGAGATCGAGCGGGCACAAAGCCGCCCGGGAACGACAGCGGCGGCCCTGGCTGCGGTGCGAGGCCAGCGGTACACGGACGTCCAGAAGCGCTACCACGAGATCGAGCAACCGGTGCTCCTTCTATGGGGCCGTGAGGACCGAATCACGCTTCTGGAGGACGGCGAACGCCTGGCAGGCACGCTGCCCAACGCTGAACTCCGGGTCTATCCGAACTGCGGCCACTTCCCGATGCGTGAGGCGGAGCCTGCATCCACCCGGGCGCTCGTCGATTTCCTGGCTCCCGAGCCTGAGGTCGAGCCCGAGCCGACGCCCGAACCCGAGCCGAACCCGGCTGCTGAGGAACCACAGCCCTCCGAGGCTCCGGAGGTCCTGCCATGACGCTAGCGCTCTCCATGCTGCTGACGACATTGGCCCTGGCACCAGCGTCCGAAGTCGAAGAGCCGACCACGCAGGGGCTCGGGAACTATGGGGCCACGCTTGGCCAACGCCGGGCCAAGGTGTGGGAGATCGGTGGCTATGCTCGGATGCGTGGCGAGCTGCAGCACAACTTCGATCTCGACCACGGGCCCACACCCGGTGGCCAGCTTCTGTACCCGCTCCCGCTGGGAAACCCGAAACGCCAGATCCTGACCCGGGCGGACATGCGACTGCGAACGGACCTCGCTGCCCACGCCCCGCGGGGCTGGATCTCGATGAACGTCCGCTTGGACGTCCTCGACAACTTCGCGCTCGGTTCCTCGCCAGCGGGGATTCCTGCGGCGACCACAACCCAGCTTTCGGGGCCGGAGGTCATCCGGGTGAAACGAGCGTTCGCCCAGGTGCTCACCCCGCTGGGCGTCATTGCGGTCGGTCGGATGGGGAACCACTGGGGTCTTGGCATGCTCGCGAACAGCGGTGACTGTTCAGGATGCGACAGCAGCGATGCGTCCGACCGTATCGCCTGGGCGCTTCCCGCCTTCAAGCACGTGTTCGCGCTGGCCTACGATATCTCCGCGTCCGGTCCCTTTGTCTCGGACGCCGCGGGCACTCGCGCCATCGGCATCGCGCCGCGGGCAGCTGTCCACTCCGTGACGGGGGCGTTCCTACGAACTCGTTCCCCCAACTCGTTGGCGCGTCGCCGGACCGGCGGTCGATTGACGTTTGAGTACGGCGCATACGGATCCTACCGGTGGCAGAACCTGGACGTTCCGAGCACGTACCTCCCACTGGCCAGCGCCGCGCCGCAGCTCGACCGCGGACAGCTGATGATCCGCGGATATCAGGCCGCCGCGACCGACGGATGGCTTCGCCTGACCGGGAAGTGGTTTCGGGTTGAAGCGGAAGGCGCGTTCCTTTGGGCAAACGTCGAGCAGCCCTCGCTGCTCCCCGGTGTCTCGCTTCCGCAAGCGGCCACCTCGAGTCAGGGTGGCTTCGCCCTGGAGAACGATGTCGGCGAGGTCCATGGCCGTTGGAGCGTCGGGGTCGACCTCGGTTTCGCCAGCGGTGACCGTGCGCCCGGCTTCGGAGCGTACCCGGCGATCAATGGCGCCGCCCCTGTACCCGGCGACCTCGAAGGCGCACAGGCCACGCCACCGTACGACAACGCGGTGAACAACTTTCGGTTCCACTCCGACTACCGCGTCGATCGAATCCTCTTTCGCGAGATCATTGGAACGGTCACCGATGCGACCTACGTCCGCCCGCATGCGCGGTACACCGCATGGCGCGGGCCGACCGGGCAACTCGACGTCAACCTCGCGGGGGTGTTTTCGGCTGCGGTGGAGCCGACGTCCGCGCCGGGGCAGCAACGACCACTCGGCTTCGAGATCGACCCGTCCATCGTCTTCCGCACCAACTTCGCGCTCGAAGCCGCTTTCGAGCCGGCGCTGCTCATCCCACTGTCCGGCCTCGACAACGTCGCAGCTGGCTACGCCGCCAAGCCTGCGCAGCTCTACCGCGCCCGCTTGCAGTTCAACTTCTAGCCATGTCTGTCCTACGCTCCGCCCTACGCCCGGCCCTACGCTCCGGCATGATCGCTGGTCTCGTTCTCGTCGGTTGCGACGGCAACGGGGCTCTTCCGCCCGATCGTCCGTTGTACGAGGGCGAGGAAGAGGTTCCGCTCGACTGCATTCCCAACCTCGACGGGGTCATCGATGCGCAGGAGCTCCCGTTGGTGCTCGGCGCTGAGATCACATACCTCGTGTCTCCGCCCGGTGAGCTGCGAACCGTCGACATCGAAGGGGCTGGGGAAGGAACAACCCGCGGCTGGGATTGGTCCATCGACCAGGCCGACGACCAGCTCGCGAGGATCTCCGCCTTCTCGACCGAGGACCGCTGGTATGCGGACCGATTTCCGCCCGATGCTTTCGTCGCACCCTTCGATGACGGCGGAAGCACGGAGACGATCTCCAGGCGCGACGATGAAGGGCTCTACGTCCTTGGCGTCGCTTCGAGGGAGCCCGATCCCCCGACCGGCCGTACGCTGTTGATCTACGACGAGCCGATCTCGCTGATCCGGTTCCCCATCGAGACCGGCACGAAGTACTCATCATCGGCCAACGTGGTGGACGCGGTCTTCAACGGGATCCCCTACGCTGCCCGCGACACCTATGAGGTCGAGGTCTCGGCCGTTGGCGAGCTACAGCTGCCCACCCTCACGTTCTCTCAGGCCCATCAGGTTCGGGTTCAGCTCACGATTGAGCCGGCGTTGGGCGAGACGACTTCGGTCCGCCAGGTCAGCTACTTCTTCGAGTGCTTTGGCGAGGTCGCACGGGCGACCAGCCAGCTGGGCGAAGTCGATCCCAACTTCACCGAAGCCGCCGAAGTGCGGCGCCTTGGCTACTGAACCACCTCCCACGGAGCCCACGATGAACCTCTGGAAAACCTGGAAGACCGCCTTCGACGCCTGGGAGAACAACACCGCGCAGATGCTGGACCCGATCGTCCGAAGCGCACGCGTGTTGGAGCCGGCCGGCTCAGCGCTCAGCGCCGCGATGAAGCTCAAGGCGATGACCAGGCGAGCTTCCGCGGCCTGGTGGAGCGCGATCGGGCTGCCGACGCGGCGCGATCAGGAGCGTGCGCTGCACAAGCTCAACACGTTGGAGAGTCGAATCCTCGACCTCGAGGAACAGCTTGAAGACGCGAACGCGACCCAGGCGGTGCGATGATGGAGATCACGGCACACTTGGAGCTCAAGCCGGCCCCGGCGATCTTGCTCGATCGGGCGGCAACTCGGGGAGCGCAGCCGCGATACATGCTGCCGACCGAGGACGGCGGCTGGAAACCACTGACATGGGCCGAGCACGCGGATGCCGTTCGGGATGTTGCGGCGGCGCTGGTCGAGCGCGGTCTCTCGGGAACGGAGCGCGTGGCGATCTTTGCGGGCAACAGCACGGAATGGATCGAGTCCGCTCTTGGAGCCCAGGCTGCCGGGTTGGTGGTCGTCCCGATCTATCCCGCATCGACGGCGGAGCAGGCCAGCTACGTTCTCGAGCACAGTGATGCTCGCGCGCTGTTTGTCGGCGGCGAAGCGCTCGTTCGCAGGGCGCTTGCGGCATGGGAGAGCCTCGAGAGCGTGGGCATCGTCGTGGTGCTTGACGACACGTCGGTCACCGAGGTGCTGGACTCCATGAGTGATGAGGGCGACCGGGTCCCGTCGTCGGATTGGGTCGAGCGCCGCTTCGTGCACGTCAGCCAGCTCCGCGAGCAGGGTCGGGGCGTACGGCTCGCCCGTCCCAGTATCGTTGAAGAGCGACTGGCGAGCATCAAGCTGGAAGACCCCGCGTTGATGCTCTACACCAGCGGCACCACGGGTCGTCCCAAAGGCGTTCCGCTCACCCACGAGAACATCGGAGTCAACGCCCGCGACTGGATCGTGAACAACGGACCGGCGCTCCCCGAAGATGGGGTCGATGTGCTCTGGCTCCCGATGAGTCACATCTTCGGATTCGGCGAGGCATGTCTGGGCAACAATCTGGGCTTCACGTCCTACCTGTGCGGCCCCAAGCAGGTGATGGATGTGCTCCCGAAGGTTCGTCCGAACGTCTTCATGAGCGTGCCCGCGTACTGGGAGAAGCTCGCTGGAACTTCGATCGCGGTCGAGGACGATGCTGCGGCCAAGCAGACGCTCACCGAGGTCACAGGCGGTCGCCTTCAGTTTTGCCTCTCTGGGGGGGCGGGTCTCAGCATCCCCGTCAAAGAACACTACAAGCGCTGCGGCGTGCTCATCATCGAGGGATACGGGCTCACCGAATGCTCGCCAACCCTCACGCTCAACCGCCCCGCTGACTACCGCTTTGACTCGGTGGGTAAGCCGCTGCCTTCGGTCGAACTCCAGCTGGCTCCGGACGGCGAGATCTTGGCCCGAGGTCCGAGCGTGTTCGGCGGCTATCACAAGGACGCCAGCGCGACCGCGGCGGCGTTTGACGACGACGGATGGTTCAAGACCGGCGACATCGGACGCTGGACCGACGACGGCTTCCTGCAGATCATCGATCGCAAGAAGGAGATCTTGGTGACGGCGGGTGGCAAGAACGTTCCTCCAGCCAACATCGAGCGCCTCTTCGCAAGCGACCCTCTCTTCGCGCACGTCGTCGTCTACGGCGATGGTCGCAAGTACCTCGTCGCCGGGGTGTGGCTCGACACCGACGTCTTGACGGAACGTCTCGCGGCCGTGGGGGCCGCCTGCGATGATGCGGGGGCCCGAGAAACGCTGGTGCAGGCTGCGGTCGATGCGGCCAATGCGAAGCTGGCACGGTTCGAACAGATCAAGCGTTTCCGAGTCATGGAGCGCCCACTGACCGTCGAGGAGGGGCTGCTCACCAGCACCTTGAAAGTGCGTCGGAAACACATCTACAAGGCGTTCTCGGCAGCATTCGAGGGGCTCTACGCATGATGAAAGGCGTCCTCAATCTGGCGCGTCGGGCCAAGCAAGGGCTGCCGGACGTGGGCCGAACGCCCGCGGACGTCGTGCATGCGGAGAACAAATGGTCGTTGCTCCGCTACCGCGCGCGGCCTGATGGGCTTGCGCCGGGGCGCCCGATCGTCTTGGTGCCCTCGCTCATCAACCGGCACTACGTCCTCGACCTGATGCCGTCCAAGAGCTTCGTCGAATACCTCGTTGACCAGGGGCGCGACGTGTACATCATCGACTGGGGAACGCCGACCGCAGAGGACCGCTACATCACCTTCGACGACATCGCGGACCGAATCCTGGCCCGCGCGTTTCGGGTTGCGGCAAAGCTCTCGAGGAGTCCCGATGTGCATGTGCTGGGGTACTGTCTGGGCGGTACGCTCACCGCGATCCATGCCGCGGTCCGTCCTCAGCGCGTCGCAACGCTCACGGTGCTCGCTGCCCCCGTCGATTTTCATGACGACGGCCCGCTGTCGCAGTGGACCAACACGAAGAGCTTTGATCTGGATGCGCTCGTGTCCGCGACCGGGCTCGTGCCGTGGCCACTCATGCAGGCGGCATTCTATCTACTTCGCCCCACGATGCTCCTGTCCAAGGGCGTGACGCTGGCCGACCGGGCTTGGAACGACGAGTTCCTCGATGGCTTCCTCGCGATCGAGCGATGGGGCAACGACAACGTCTCCTTCCCCGGGGAGTGTTACAAGCGCTACATCGGCCGGCTCTACCGGGACAATGCGTTGATCGCCGACGCCTTCTCGCTCAGCGGCGAGCGGGTGTTGCTGTCCAACATCCGGTGCCCGGTTCATGCGGTCACGTTCGGCCACGACAACATCGTGCCGTGGCGGAGCGCTGCCAAACTGATGGATGTCGTGGGTACCGAGGACAAGAAACACCTCCACCTTCCCGGTGGGCACGTGGGGGCCGTGGTGTCCAAGAAGGCTCGGCACAAGCTGTGGCCTGAGCTTCTGCAGTGGTGGCAGGAACACGACGGCGGCCCGGCCGTGCGCTCGGTCTCGGCCGACGCCGCTGGGACCTGAGATCGAGCCGGGGTAGTCTCCGGCTCATGCGGCACAGTGCGTTCGGCATCTCGGTAGCGTTCGGCATGCTCCTCGCTTGCGATGGCGGGGACCAACAGGCTCCGGCAAAGCCGACGCCAGTGGTGAAGAACGAGAAGGCCGCAGTCTCGAACGCGGACTCGAGCGACACGCCAGCGCCCGGCGGGGAGCCGGTGGTGAAGGTCATTCGGTCACAGGACGAGGATCCCAGCGCCGCAGATACGCCCCCCGCCGAGAAGCTCGAGGACTTGGAGGCGGCGGAACTCGGTCAGGCCTACGGACAGGTTCTCGTGGGTACCCGCTCCAACGAGAATCACATCGCCGAGCTGACGATCGTTCGTGCGGAAGGTGTGAAAGCTCGAAGCGGCTCCGTGCGCTACACTGCGGAGCCCCGTGTCGTCGTCGCGAAGGCGAAGGCGAAGGTCGAGGAGGCAAACCTGCTTGGGACCGGAATCACGGTCGACATTGATGGTGACGGCAAGACGACGTCCAAGATCCGGACGAAGTGTGACGATGGTACCGCGGTCCTCGAGACCCAACCGCCGCTGCGTCTCGAGCCTGTGACAGAGCTGTCAGAGGCCGTTGCCCGCTTTGACTACGGCAAAGGCGATGCTCGCATCCTCGCGAACGAGAAGGCCGGCGCAGTGCTCTACGCGCCTTGTGACAAGCAGATGCTGATCCTCGGGCTCGACCCGTCTGGGCCGTTGAAGATGCACGAGGTTCCGAGCCCAGCGGTGTTCGCCGTGTACCGGGTCGAGGTCGAGTCGGCCGATACCGAAGACCCCTTCACGCTGCAGAAGGTGGGCAGCGGGGACAAGGAAGTCGACCACGAACTGTACTCGTTCCGGGAGTTCTCGGTTGAGGACGACGTGGTCAAGGTCTACGCGGCGCACCTCGTTGTGTTCGCACTCGACCCCGAGGCCGCGTTGCAACACATCTCGCTCGAGATCGCCGGGGAGAGACCTGAGTTCGTCACAGCCTCGATCAACGAGGTCGACGCCGACGGGCAACGAATTCGCTACGGCGACGGCTTCAAGCCGTTCCAGTAGTCGAGCACATGGGGGCGTGACAACAGCGGCCGCGTAGCCTAACTAGAGCGGGTGAAGGCTTTTTGCCGGCTGCTCGTCACCCTTGCTCTCGCCGCTGCATGCAACGCGGGGGGTCCACGCCTCGCGGAAGGAGCCCAGGCGCCCGCGCTCGCTGCGACAGCTCATGACGGAACTTTGGTCGACCTCTCGGAACTCGCGGGTCGGCCGACACTCGTCTTCTTCTATCCGAAGGACGGAACGCCCGGATGCACCAAAGAAGCGTGCGCCTTTCGGGACGTGTGGGACGACTACGAGTCGGCCGGCGTCGGCATCGTTGGAGTCTCTGCGGATTCTACCGACTCGCACAAGTCGTTCGCCGCTGAGCATGAGTTGCCGTTCCCGTTGGTTGCGGATGAGGACGGACGGTGGGCGAAGGCCTTCGGTGTCGACACGACCTTGGGCATGACGAGCCGCGAGAGCTTTCTGATCGGTCCCGGAGGGACGATTGCCAAGGTCTATCCTGGTGTCGATCCTGGGGTGCACGCCGCCGAGGTCCTCAGGGACGCACAATCTCTGCATTGAAGCGCGTGACCGTTCCGGATGCCTGTGGTGCGTCCGCGCGGATTGACACTCTCGGGTCGAGCGCGAAGGGCTCGCCAAGAGGCGGCCGGCGATGAACCTTGCAGCTGAGAAGGGGCGTCGCAAAGAGTGTTTGTGTGGAGGCCACGCCGGCAGCGAGCGTTGGCGGTCGCGCACCGGTTACTGGACGGATCTTCAACCGGCAGCACACGGCCGTTCGCCGGGCCAATCTGGACGCGGCCCGTGCCGTCGCGTGGGGCGATTCGCCACATCGTGCCGCCGAAGGTCACCCACTGTGAGCCGACGTCGGTGAGCGTCTCGCTTCGGCGGCGGCCCACGCAATCCCATGATTGTGGGCCGTCTCCGATTGGTCCAACATCGAGGGGCCGCAAATGACCGATCGCTCCACGAAGCACCCCCCGGGGGATTGATGACCTCTTGGCGCCGCCGCCCTTCGGAGTCGCTGAAACCACCGGTGATCAGCTGCTTCCCATCGCGACCTCGATGGAGCATGTGCTCGATGAGGATCGGGTTCTGCTCTCAGAGCCAGAGCCAGAGCCAGAGCCAGAGCCAGAGCCAGAGCCGGCGCCACCTATCGTCACGAGTCCAGAGCCCAGAGTGCAGCCGAGGCCATCGCAGCCGGTTGCGGCCCCTCGGCCTGCGGTTGTCGACGTTGACGAACCCTCAGCGAGTTCGAACCGGACCGTTGTGATTGCAGTGGTCGTTGTTCTCCTTCTGGGACCCGGGGGGGTTCTTTGGATGAATCGCGGGGGCGATGCTGCCCAGGAGCGACCCGGTCAGGCCAACGCAGGCGCGGTGGGCTCGGCTGGCGGTGGCACCCCGGGGGCTGCATCGGATACGTCGCCGACCCCCAGCCAACCCATTCCTTCCGCACCTTCTGACACTGCGCTTCCGACCGATCTCGACGGTCTCCGAGCGCTGTCCTTCGAGGTGCGTCACGCCGGCCTGGCCAACACGTCCGGTGATGTTCCGGTGGAGTTGCACGTCGGTCTCGACCTCCTGCAGGCGCAAGAGAGTTCGGAGCCATGCCGAACCTTCTCGGACGCGCTGTCGATCATCGAGTCAAGCGAGGACGCCACCACATACAAGTGGGCCGTTGACGAAGCGAGTGTTCCGACCGAGGCGGATGCCCCCAGCTGCAAGGGCCTCACGGAGAGGCTCGCAGCTGCGAGAGGCGGCAGCGATGAAGTCGAGGCATCGAAGCCTCGCCCTCGCCCCCTGCCTCGCGCGAGCAGAGGCAACACGCGTTCAAAACCTCGGGCACCGCGTCCCAGCCCAGCCGCCAAACCGCCCCCGGAGCCGCCGAAGAAGGCTGAGCCGGCGAAGCCAAACCCACCGCCACCACGGGAAGCGCCCAGCGTCGCCACCAAGCTCGACGATGACCTCCGGGGTCTTGGAGAATGATCATGTACGGCCAGTTCAAACAAATCCTGCTCGGTCTCACCACGGCGGCTTCCGTCGCGGGTGCACCTCTCGTGGCCTACGCCGAGCCCCCGCCCGATCCTCCAACGAATGCCACGGACGGGGACCTCGAGCGCGCAAAGGAGCTGTTCGAGAACGGTAGAGGGCTGTATGCAGAGGGCAGCTACAACGCCGCCATCGCTGCGTTCCGGCAGGCCTACGCGCTCTCCGGCGACCCCGTGTTGCTCTACAACATCGCATTGGCCCACGATCGGGCGGGCGACTTCGACGAGGCGCTCGAGTACCTGGGCTACTACCGTGCCTACGCGCCGGAGAGTGAGCGCTCCGCGCTTGCAGAGAAGGAAGACAGCCTGCGAAAGCGGAAGCTTCGGGCCCAGACCGACGAGGAGGAGGCTGCGGCTGCGACCGCAGAGGAGGGGACCGACGACAGCAGTGACGGTCCACCGCCACCGAGCGCGTCGGTCTCCGACGACGGTCCGACGGACGGCGCGACCAAGCCGCAGCAGAAGATCTTCACCGTGCCGGTGTGGGTTTTGACCGGTGTCACGGTGGTGGGACTTGGCGTCGGGACAGGCCTCGGAGTCGCGGCGCTGGGTCGTAAGGATGACGCGGACGCGCTGTGCACCGGAGACGGGATGGGCGGCTCGGTCTGTCCGGACGCGGCCGAGTCCGACGCCGACGCTGGCCGGCGAATGGCGCTCGGTGCTGATGTGGCGTTTGGCATTGGCGCCGTGGCCGGTGTGGTCGCGATCGTCCTGATCGCTCGGAACGCATCGCGCCGCAAGAAGAGCCAGACCGCGACGCTTGTGCCTCGTTCCCGCGGCGCCGGGATCCAGCTTCGGTTTTAGCAGGACGAGGAAAAACCCAGCCCAACGTCTCACTCGTCTTTCTCGCTCCTGGCGGTTGCGGCTGACGTTTGCACGCCGCCGCTAGAGGTCCCGCAAGTCTTCGTCGAGCTTGGTGGCGACGCTCGACGGCTTGGAGGGCGACGTCTTGCTCTTCTTCCTGGGCTGTTTGGGAGGAGCCGCAGCGGTGGGCGACGGCTTGGCCGGCGAGGACGGAGGGGCGGAGTTGCGCTTGGAGGGGCGCCGCCGCGAGCTCCGTCGAGCCTTCGAATCATCGGGGATGGATTTGAACTCATCGAACGCTTCGGCCAGGCCTACACACGAGTCGTCCGGGGCGATTCCCGCCTTCGAGCCGGGCGCTGAGGTCGGCACGACGACCCGGTCAATGAGGTCCCGTTCTGCGTTCTCGTCCGGGGAGTCTTCGAGCGTCGCGAGGGCTGCTGCAAACGTGGCGCACGGACGATCGGCATCGTTGGCCTGCCACAGGTCGAGCATTGCGTTCCAGCGTTCGTTGACTCGCTCGTTCACACCTTCACGCTCGGCGAGCGCAGACAGGAGCTTTCTCCGCTGGCGGAGTGGGAGGACTGCACCAAGGTCGGTGCGGTTGACTTGCGCGAGCCAGACGATAGGGTTGCCCTCAAGCTTTGCGTCGGGCGCTGAAGCTTCCGAGGGGTGCACCTTGTTGGACGCTGCCGAGTCGGGCTGCGGTGCAGCGGCAACAGAGGCGGGTGCGGCGACGGGCGCAGCGCTGGGCGCGGGCGTGTTGCCGCTCCCGCCGGAACTCGCAACGAACACGAGGCCGGCCGCCGCGACCCCGGCAAACAGCAGACCCATTGCTAGACCTCGTCGCGACCGGGGGGGTTCCTCAAAAACCGGGTCGGCTCCGGTGGGGACCGGCGCCGACGCGGGCAGGTCGACATCGGACTGCTTGTAGTCAGCTTCTTCCGTGAGTGGAAGCTCGAACAGGCCGCTCGAGATCGCGGTAATCTCTGGGCTAGGTAGCCATTCGAGACTGAAGGGGCGTGATGCCTCTTCGACAAACTCGGTGAACCGGAAACAAACCTCGCTTGCAAGCGGACGGTATCCGGGCTCTCTGGCGAGCAATCCGTCGAGCACCCGGACGAGCGCAGCCGGAGTGCTTGGGGACGAGAGTGCCTTCAGAACTCGCCCCGCCGAGAAAATGTCGGAGGCCTCGGTGGCCGGTTGGCCTTGGCCAAGCTCAGGGGCGAGCCACTGGGGATTCGCGCCGGTCATCGGCTCTTGCTTTTGACCGAGGACGCGGGCGAAGGAGAAGTCCACGATCTGCAACCGAGGATGTCCTTCCTGCTCACCGAGGACGACGCCCTGTGGTGTGATGTGACCGAGGACAATGCTCTGGTTGTGAAGGTGTTCCAGGCCGCGGACGAGCTGCAGTCCGACCTCGGCAAGCTCGCGGTCGGGGAGCGACTGGCCGATCATGCCGGTCAAGGGTCCAGCCACTGCCATCTCGGTGACCGTGTAGAGACTCCGGTCAACAAGCTGTCCCGCCCCCAGAGCACTCAGGCAGTTTGGATGGTCGACGCGTCCGAGGAGCGCAGCGACCGTGCTGAATTGCTTGCGAGCGGCAGCCGACGCCGACGGGGCGACGATACGAACATCGACCTTCGCGGCATCGGAGAGCCGGCGTCCGACGAACCGTGTCTCGGATCCGAGGTGCTCGCCGTTGTCCGTGAGCTCGTACAGCCCCTCGATGATCGTGCCCTTGCTTGCTGCCATGTCGTTCCCTGCTTTCGACTACTCGTTGGTTGCTTGAAGCCTGGGCTCGACCACCCGGTCCTCAGCGGTCGAGGACGTCCGGGTAGCGGGATGCGTCTCACCGTATCAGAACAGGATCCCACGCTCGTACCGTGGCCGGTGGTCCCGAGGTGAAGGCGTGCAACAGCGCAGAAGGCACAGCTGATCTAGTGGGCCAACACACCAGTTCTCATCTATGGATGTTTCGAAACGAGACGCACGCTTCAAACGTGGGGCGCAGTCCCGCGTCGAGAATGGGGCAAAGGGGGACGGTGTCCCGAACCGCCACATTGCGATCCTGTTGCAGGGTTTTTGTAGTGCGGGGCTACATGCAATGGATGCGTAAGGACCGCATGGAAGTCGAGTTCGAATTTGGGGGCTCCCCGGATTCCGACCCCCGGTGAAGAGCCCGGGACGCGCGGTTGAGCACCGACAAGATCGGAGTCGGACGGGCGGAGTCTCGAACCCTAGGAAGCTCCACTGAAGCCCGCAGCTGCGTCGCTTGCGGAGGACCGTCAGCTGATGTTTTCTTCAGCGGTGTCCCGGGTCGGGCACCGCCGGAGTCGTCGTTCAGTGGGCGGGTCGTTGCCGGGCTCCTCCAAGCTGCCCATAGAAGGATTCCGATCATCAGCGCCACGCCAGCGCGGTGCTGAGGGATCCGCGAAGGTCGGTTCTGAACAGCGAGTCCGTGCGTGACGGGGCGCGTTGGCACCGACGAACTCAGAGCGTTCACATGTGCGCCATCGATGGCTTCGCTCACCTCTTGGAATCACTTCGCCGGACCCGCATCTGCTAACATCCCGCAAGTCTCCGACGTCGTTCCCCGACGTCAACCATCGCGCAGGGACGCCCGCGCCAACCCGCCGCCCATCCCTGTCATCGCGCGGATGCCGGTCCCCAGCGTCTGATCTCTCGAGGAGTTCGCCCCCCATGTTTACTCGGCATCCCTTCACGGTTTCACTCCGCATTGCGGCGCTGCTGCTCGCCCCCGCTGCTGCCGGTTGCACGCTCGCCGTGGGCGAGCCCGAGGTCTGCGATGCGGATCTCGAGTGCGTCTCTGGGTTTGGCTTCGGCTCGGTCTGCCAGTCCGACGGCTTCTGTTCCACGCCCCCCCGAGGTTCCAGCTCGCTGCGGCCGAACCTTCCCCGACGGTCTCCTCGACCAGCCGGAAGAGTTTGCCGACCACATCATCATCGGGTCGCTGTTCTCCTACGAGGCACACAACGACACCCTGCAGGCCGCCGAACTCGCCATACGGCAGGTCAACCAGAACGGAGGCCTCGAGGGGCGCCGGTTCGGGATCGTCCACTGCGACTACGAAGCCGAGGCGGGCGACAACCTCGATGACATCGAGGCGGTTGAAATGCTGGCCCCGTACCTCGCGGAAACACTGGGCACGCCGGTGATCGTTGGGCCCCGAGGATCTTCGCGAACAGAGGCCACGTTCAACGCCGTGCGTGATCTCGACACTGTTGTGATCTCCCCGTCGGCGACATCGCCCGCACTGACGGCCTTGGACGGAGGCAGCGGCAGCGACTCCTCGCCCGGGTTGCTGTGGCGCACAGCACCGCCCGACTCGCTGCAGAGTCGAGTCATCGCTTCGACCATGCTCGACAGTGGCGTGGAGAACGTCGCCGTCATCTTCCAATCGGGAGCCTACGGCGATGCGCTGGCCGCCCTGTTCCAGGCTGACTTCCTCGAGAACGGAGGCGGAAACGTCGAGTCGTACCCCTTCGAGGCCGGCAACGACTTCTCGACCAGCGTGGCGACGGTCTCAGCCGGAATCACCGCAGGGGAGATCGACGAGGTCCTATTCATCTCGTCCGACGGCGCAGACTACGTTTCGTTCCTCCTCTCAGCGACGGCCACCGCGGCACTCCGCACGGCATTCGTCGACACGCTGGGCGCCGAGAATCGCGGGCTCTTCTTCGCCGACACCGCCTACTCGGCCGACATGATCGCGGCGACTGTTGGGAACGCCGAGGCGTTGTTCGGAAAGATCCGGGGTACCCGGCCAGCACCCGCGGAGGGAGCACTCTTCGACGCGTTCGCAGCGGCCTACGTCTCGACCTACGTCGAGGACTCCACCGGTTCGGCCTATACACCGCACTCGTACGACGCTGCCTGGTTGAGCATCTACGGGATCGCGTGGGCCACGTTCAACGAGTCAGAGGTCACCGGAACGACCGTCGCACGTGGTCTCCGCAAGATGTCTAGCGGCAGCGACTACGACATCACGCCCACGACGTGGACGAGCGTCATCAACGAGTTCCGCTCCGGATCGTCCGTGAACGTGCGCGGTGCTTCGGGAGCGCTCGACTACGATTCCACCACCGAGGAGACGACCGCACCGATTGAGACTTGGGTGGTCGTGCCAAGCGAAGACGACGACAGTGGATACGGGTTCGAGCGCGCCGCGCTGACTCTGCCGTAGAGAGCCGACGGGCTGTTCAGAGCTCCATCAACAGCTGCTGCGCAGGACCGTCGCCGTACTTGATGGCCTTCTCCAGGTGGGTGCGTGCCTTGGCCTTACGGCCCAGACATCCCCTACACTTTAGCATCAGATATTAGAGTGTTTCAAGTTGCGGAAAAAACATTTTGCAAAAGTGCAGTATCGCGCACCTGGAGTCGGTGCTTCTGTGAGTTGATCACCGAGCAACGAAACCGCTCGCCGCTCTAGCCGAGCTGAGGAGGTGCGTCTGGGGGATCCGACGAACCTCGCAGCGCAGTGATGAGCACTCCGACGAGGTCGGACTCGGTGACGATCCCTACCAGTGCGTTCCCCTCCACGACCGGAAGGCAACCGATTTTGCGCCCGTGCATCAGGGTGGCCGCCTCGAGTAGAGGGGTCGTGGGGGCGACGACTGTGAGGTTGCAACTCATGATCTCACCGACGGAAATCTGACGGCGGTACGTCCTCGCGTCGCTCTCATCCAGACCGGCCAAACAACTCGCTGCGGCCGACAATAGGTCGCGGTCCGAAACGATGCCGACCAGCTGATCGCTCTCGCCGAGCACGGGCAAGTGCCGGACCTCGATCGCCTTCATGAGCTGGTCCGCCAAGCTGACGGTCTCCTTGGCCACGAGGGTGACCAGATGAGTGGACATCACATCACAAACGAGCATCGTCACCTAGAGCAGGCTCCCCGCGACGGCGATCCAACGCAAGCGCCGTTCTTGCCGGCACCCGCCAACCAACGAGCATCCTCTGCCGCCGCGTGGTGTGGCAGCACAGGATGCGCGCCGAGCCAGATTGACACCCGGATGGACGGTCGCAGAAGATCCAAGGCATGGTGTCTTCTCGTTTGGACGTAGTGAGTCTGGGTGCGGGCTTCGTTCTGCTCTGCGGGTGTTTCTCGCCCGACAGACCCAGCGGCGAAGCCGAGACGGACGGTACCGACAGCGAAGCGTCGTCGGGGTCGGGTTCTACCGAGACGACGCCAGGGACCTCAACGACGGGGACAGACACGTCGGGGCCATCGACCACGGACCCGACGAGTGGCACGAACCCGACCGGCGGAACAGACCCGACCGGAGATCCCGACACGACTCCGCCGACGATTGAGGACTTCGACGTCTCGCCGACTGTGGTCGACGAGGCTCGCTTCGTTCAACTGAGCGCGACGGTGACCGACGACGTTGCCGTTGGCCGGGTGGAGTTCTTCCGGGGCGACGAGCTGATCGCGACCGCCGGCGAAGAGCCGTACGAGGTCGACTGGAAGATCAAGACTGAGGAGCAGGACGGCGACTATCAGGTTCGTTGCGTCGCGTACGACACGTCGGAGAACTCCGTGGATAGCAGGAACATCGCCGTCGGGATCGACCTCCCGGCACGAGGGACCCTCGTTTGGCACGATGTCGTAGACGCGTCGTCCGGATTCTTCGAGTCTGGTCGGGCGATCGCCCCCACACAGACCGGTGGTGCCCTGGTGGCTGGTGGCAAGGACGTTCGCGACTTTGGATTGAGCGTGAATACCCAGGACATCTGGTTGCGCGAGTACAGCAGCGGCGGGACCGAGTCCTGGACTGTCACCAACAACGCGGACAGCTTTGCGCATGATGGCGCAGAGGCGATCGCGGTCGACCCGATGGGCTTCATCGTCGTCGCGGGTTGGACTCGACCCGGCAACAACCTCGGAGACCCCACCGGGCCTCGGAACGTTCGGGTGATCAAGTACGCCCCGAACGGACAATCCATCGACTGGGCGCGCGAGTACGGGGAGGCTGCCGAAGAGTGGGCCGCCTACGGAGTTGGGACCGACGACGCCGGCCGGGTCTACGTCGGAGGGGTCGCGAACGACGACGTCTGGGTCGCGAGGCTCGGCGAGGACGACGGCGGGATCGAGTTCGAGGACACATTCACATCCGTCGACGGTCCATCGAGAGTCAACGCGCTGGCGGCCGACGGCGACGGCAACTTCGTGGTGGCAGGCGAGGCGGCGGGCGACGTTTGGATCCGGCGGTACAACGCCGACGAGACCGTCGACTGGACCGAGACCGTCGATGGCCCCGACCAGGCGGGCGACCGTGGGTTCGGCGTCGCGATCGGACCGGATGGGGATGTTGGCGTCATCGGGCAGTTCACGGGGCTCCCGTACGACCTCTCGGTGTGGTTCGCCCGCTACGACGTCGACGGAAACCTACTGTGGTCGCAGACGCACAACCCGGGCGCCGACGAAGGCGAGGGCCGTGCGATCGCCTTCGATGCGGAGGGGGAAGTGGTTGTCACTGGCATGGTCGAGGAGACCCACAACGGGCTCGACATCTGGATCGCGCGCTACTCGGCGGATGGTCAGACCGTCCTGTGGGAGACCACGTACAATGGCTCCACCATCGCGAGTGGTTCGGATGACTACGGACATGCCATCGCGGTCGACGAGGTCGGCTACGTCTACGTCACCGGAGGAACCCACCAGTACAACATGCCTGCGGAGCCCGGCTGGGACACCGACTGGAACTCCGCGATCTGGACGCGGAAGTACTCCCCCTGACTCTCTCCTGCGGCGATGGTGCAGTGCTCTGACTCCAGCATCGTGTGGGGCCTGGCAGTCTGTCATGCTCGATGTCCCGGATACCTTCGAGCTGGGCAACGTCGGGTATGAGGACGATCTTGATGCGCCGGTTGTGCTGACGTCCTCCCTCGGTGGCGTTGTCGTCGACCGGGGCGTATTCGCCGAATCCGGCGGCCGAGAGGTGAGCGGGCGGGAAGTTGTTCTCGACCGGAGTCAGTCTTTGCGGCACCAAGCACCCATGCGCCGATGCGGCGTATGCCGTGGGCCGGGTCAGGCCCAGATCTGCAGTTGCCGAACGAAGCGGTCACTCAGCTCGTGTTGCCGTCCGAGCCGGTCGAAGATCACGAGCATCGCCTTACGCGCGGCCGCATCGGCGTGCCGGTTGTCCTTCTTCACAACTTCGAGCAGGACCTCGAGCGCACGGGCCCAGTCCTTGTCGATCGCGAGGCTGCACCCCAAGGCGTACTGAAGGTCGAGGTCATCGGGGGCGTTCGTCACTTTCCCGTCGATCGTGCTGGTGTCTCCGTGTTCGTCGCGCGCGTCCCAGAAAACCAGGCCTCGGACGAGCGCCGCCCCTTTGGACGACAAAGGATCGTCATTCGGAATGGCTTCGGCGTGATGCTCGACAAACGCCCGCTCCCCGTTGGTGAATGCGATGTCGGCGAGGAGCCAATGGGCACGGGGGTGGTCGGGCCGTTCGTCGAGTGCCTGCCGAAGGAGGCCACGCGCACCCGCACTCTTGGTTTCGATCAGGGCCTCTGCTTCCTGGACCAGGTCGTCGGCTGCACTGGGGAGGTGGGTGCCGAGAAACCGGCGGACCTGCGAGCGGGGTAGGGCGCCCATGAACTCTCCAACCACGGTCCCCCCGACAAACAGCTTCACCGCGGGGATACTGCGGACCGAGTACCGCTGCCCAAGTCCGGGGTGGGCTTCGGTGTCGGCCTTGGCGAGCACGAAAGCACCGTCCATCTCGTGGGTGAGTTCTTCCAGAACCGGTGTGAGCGCACGACACGGGCCGCACCACGGCGCCCAGAAGTCGACGAGCACGGGGGTCTCATGGCTTCGCTCGAGGACGTCGGCATCGAACGATTCGGCGGTGAGCTCGATGATCTCGGCTGGCATGGGCGGCAGCCTACGATCGTGGGCACGACCTGCTAAGGTCCGGCCGACGTGATCACCTCCGACCTTACAGCCCTGGGCTGGGACGACGAGTGGGCGAAGTGGCTCGCGGAGTCCGCGCTTGCCGGGTCTCCCGTGGGCCGGGTGGCGCGCATGGAGACACAGGTGGTGACGCTGTGGGGCGCGGGCGAGCCGGTCATCGCCCAGCTACCCACCCGACTCAAAGCACCGGACGATCGCCCTGCGGTTGGCGACTGGATCGCGTTCTCCCCCGGACCACCCACGGCAAAGGTGAAGGACATCCTGCCGCGCCGCACGATCTTCGAGCGACGCGCCGCCGGTCGCAAGACGCAGCGTCAGGTCGTCGCCGCCAACGTCGACGTGGTGTTCGTCGTCAGTGGCCTTGATGGCGACTTCAACCCGCGTCGCATCGAGCGTTATCTCGCGGCCGTCGCCCACAGTGGGGCGCGACCGGTTGTTCTGCTGACCAAGGCGGCCGCACTCTCCGAAGCCGAACGCGATCAGGTCTCGGTGCAGGCGCACGGGGTCGCCGGGGGTGCTGCGGTCCATCTGATCGACGTGGTCGATGGCCTCGACGCCGACGCTGCGGAGCAATACCTGGGTGTGGGGACCTCCGCCGCCCTGGTGGGATCGTCGGGCGTGGGCAAGTCGACGCTGCTCAACCATTGGGCTGGCGAGGCGCGGCAAGAGACCCGCGAGGTTCGAGCCCGCGACGGTCGAGGCCAACACACGACGACGCACCGCGAGCTGTTCGTCCTGGGCGGTGGTGCGCTCGTCATCGACACGCCAGGCATGCGAGAGCTTGCGCTTTGGGCCGACACCAACGCACTCGACGGTGCATTTCCCGACATTGTCGCTCTGTCTGACTGCTGCAAGTTCGGGGACTGTCGACACGGGGTGGAGCCCGGTTGTGCCGTGGCCGAGGCGCTCGCGTCGGGCTCCTTGGACGCGGCGCGTTTCGGTAGCTTCGTGTCGCTTCGCGGTGAAGTCGAGGCCACGACGGATGAGGTGCACGCCCAACGTCGTCGTGCGAGTGCGGGCAAACAGAAGGCTCCTCGTCGTTCGGGGTCTTGGTCCGGGCGCCGGTAGCGCGAACGATTCCCACCGCTTACGACGGGGCCGCGATCCGAAGCGAAGGATCCGCACGCATTCGCCATGCATACTTGCTCATGGTGGATGGCAGTGACGGACGGCGAAGAGTGACCGGCCGGTCGGTGTGGCAACTCGTGTGCGGGGCCGCGTTGAGTGTGGCCCTCACCGGTTGCAACGACCCGACCGCCGGAGGTGAGGACGACAGCGGCGGTACGGACAGCCAGGGGTCCAGCGGCGTCGATCCGACTCAGCCCAGCGGGACGTCGACAGGGCGGGGCAGCAGCGGAGGGGAGGATGAGTCCTCGGGCTCGACCGGAGACCCTCCTGCAGCGGACGCGGTTCCACCACCGGGCGGCGTGCGACGACTGCTCGCGCCCCAGTACGTCCGGAGCGTTCAGCTTCTGCTCGGTGACGCGGCCGCCGCGGCAGCCTCACCGCCCGAAGACCCGATCATCGGGAACTACGACGCGATGGGTACACTGGTTTCAGCGCCAGCGCCCGCAGACGTAGAGTTCTACGAAGGCTCCTCGACCGACATTGCAGCCGCCGTGGTTCTCGATCCCAGCACGCTGGCGGAGACGGTGCCTTGTGTTGTCGATGGCCCGTTCGATCTGGACTGCTACGACGACGTCGCGCGCAGCTTCGGTCGCCTCGCGTGGCGCCGCCCGTTGAACAACGCCGAGCTGACTCGCTTGACCGACATCGCGCAGATGGCCCAAGAGTGGGACGAGGGCGAGTTCATCACCGGCGTGCAGTACATGCTGACCGCGATTCTGCAGTCGCCGAACTTCCTGTACATCGTCGAAGTCGGCGAAGAAGGAGAGGGGGACTACCGCGAGCTCGACGGTTTCGAGACCGCCACCCGACTCTCGTTCTTCCTCACCGGTCGAACGCCGGATATGGCCGCCCTCGAGCTTGCCGCGAACGGAGACCTCGATTCGGACGAAGGCGTGCGAGCGCTGGCCGAGTCGCTCCTGGATCGGCCCGCAGCACGCGGCGCGGTTCGGGCGTTCTACGGCGAGTACCTCACCGTCCGAAACCTCCCCAGCAAGAGCAAGGATCAGGACCTCTTCCCCGAGTTCGGCGACGCCATCAAAGACGCCATGCTCGAGGAGACGATGCGTCTGGTCGACGACGTGGTCTTCGATGAAGACGACAGCGTGCTGACGCTCTTCGACAGCGACACCACGTTCGTCAACGACGACCTCGCCGCGCTCTACGGCGTGGATGCTCCCGATGGAGGGTGGGAACGCGTGACGCTCCCAGCCTCGGAAGGGCGTCTCGGCGTACTCACCCACGCGGGCTGGCTTGCGATGATGAGCCACCCCAACGTGAACTCGCCCACTCGGCGCGGCTTGTTCGTGATGGAGAAGCTGCTGTGCAACGACATCCCGCTGCCACCGCCGCGGGTCAACCCAGAGCCGATTCTTCCCCAAGAGGGACAGACGCTTCGCGAGACGTTGAGCCAGCACATGACCGACCCTGGTTGTGCAGCCTGTCATGCCCTGATGGACCCCATCGGCTTTGCGTTTGAGAACTACGACGCCACCGGGGCGTATCGAACCCAGGACAACGGTCAGCCCATCGACGCCTCGGGCGAGGTCGCAGGTATCGGAACGTTCGATGGTGCTGCCGAGCTGGCCACGATCATCGCCGCCGACGAGCGGGTGCCCGGCTGCATGGTCGACAACCTGTTCACGCAGACGCTGGGGTTCGTCCCCGAAGAAGGGCAACAGCCCGGACTCGACGCGGTCACCAACACGTTCACAGCGCAGGGGCACCGCATGAAGCGGATGCTCGTCGAACTCACCACCAGCCCGATCTTCCGCCAGGTCGACCAAGCCAAGTAGGAGGCCGCGATGCACGTACTCGACAAGTTCAAGCTCAGCCGCCGTCACATGCTTCGTGGGCTCCTGGGGGGAAGCGCGGTGGCGATCGGCCTTCCGCCACTCGAAGCCATGATGGGCCGTAGTCGCACCGCATCCGCGGGCGGGGAGTTGCCCAAGCGCTTCATCTCGTTCTTCTTCGGCAACGGGGTCCAGCTCCGAAACTTCGAGCCGGACAGTCCGGGTGCTGGGTGGACGCCCAGCGTTCAGCTGCAACCGTTTGCCGACGCGGGCGTGAAAGACTTCGTCACGATCTGCAGCGGGATGCGCAACCACACCGAGTCGCAGCCGATCACCCACCACGAGGGCATCACCATCATGTCTGGGCACGACTACATCCCGTCCAATGCGGGTGGGTTCGCGTCGGACTGGGGTGGACCCACGATCGATCAGGTGATTGCGGACATCATCGCTGAGCAGTCCCCCACGCCCGTGCGTTCGATGCAGGTGGGGGTGACCAAGTTCGACAGCCCGGTCGACAACGGGACTGCCGCGAAGGCTCTGTCCGCCCGTGGCACGAAGGGGGCCGTCACTGCACTCTTCCCGCAGCAGAACCCGCGGACCGTCTGGTCCAGCCTGTTTGGCGAGTTCGAGGCGCCCAAGGACGACCGCGAGATCCGGCTGTCGGTGCTCGATGCGGCGAAGGACGACATCACGGCGCTCAACATGCGGCTTGGTACCCAGGACAAGCAGCGGCTCGAGGCGCACCTGGACAGCATCAACGAACTGGAGAACAAGATCAGCGCGCTGCCGCCAACCTGCGTGCTGCCCGGAGATCCGCTGTTCGACAACGCCGAGGACAACGGCCTGGAGCAGTTGTTCGAGACCAACCGGATCATGTCGGAGCTGATGGCCTACGCGTTCGTCTGCGACGTGACGCGGGTCGCCTCGAACCTGTTCTGCAGCGTCGCCAGCGAGGCTGTGTTCGGCGACGTCGACATCTCGTCGAGCACCCACCACGGTCACAGCCACGCCAACGACGAGGGCTACAACCAGAACATCCAGTTCGTCATGAGCTGCTTTGCCCAGCTCCTGGTCACGCTGCGCGACACCGAGGATGCGGCCGGCGAGAGCCTGCTCGAGTCCACGTTGGTGTTCGGCAGCAGCGAGTTGTCACAGGGCTACTCGCACAGCTGGCAGCGTCAGCCGATGATCATCGGAGGCCACGGGCGCAACCACATCCGGTACCCCGGCGTGCACTACCAAGCGACGCCGCAGATGAACGAGAACGACGACCAGTCCGCGGCGGGCAATACGACTGACGTGCTGCTGACGTTGGCACGGGCGTTCGACCCGGCGATCCCGAGCATTGGGTCTGGCGCGATGATGTCGAACTCGGTGTTGTCCGACATCATGGTGTGATGCCGGGAATTCGGACGCTCCGCAAACAGCAAAGACTGCGCTAGCGTCCTGAATCCGGCCCGTCGCTGCGCGCTCTGTAGAAATCACCGCCGCGGCTGATAGGGTCCGAGCGTGTCGGTGAGACGGCGGCGGATCTTGGGAGCACTCGTCACGACCGTCGTGCTCGTGGGGGCAGGGGTGCTGTGGTCGAGGTCCCGGATCCCGGAGGTCACCGTGGTCTCCGCAGATCGCGGCCGGGTGGTCGAGACGCTGGCGATCATCGGCCGTGTCGCGCCGCAGTCCGAAGTGCGATTCGCGGCCCGGGAAGGCACGTCGGTGACGCAGGCGCCGGTCGAAGAGGGCGACGCGGTTGCAGCCGGTCAGCTTCTGCTGCACATGGACGATGCGGAGGCCTCCGCCTTGGTCGCGCAGGCCGAAGCCGCCCTCGCGCAGGCCAAGGCACGCACCCGAGAGGTGCAGACTGTGACTTCGAAGACCGCCGCAGCGAGGCAGGCCGAGACCCGGGCCGAGCTGGCCAAGGCGCAGCGAACGGCGGAGCGCGAAGAAGGGCTGTTCGCCAAGGGGGTTCTGACGGCGGCCGATGTCGACCGCGCCCGGACGGCGTTGACCGTGGCACGCTCACGGAAGCGGTCGGCCGACCTCGCGGCCGCGGCCACCTCTTCCCGGGGTGCCCAGTGGCAGGCCGCCCTCGCCGCAGAGACATTTGCCGAGGCAGGCTTGCTCATCGCCAAGGCTCGGATGGAGCGGTTGAGCCTTCGTGCTCCTGCGGCGGGAGTGGTCACGAGTCGGTCCGTCGAGGTGGGTGATGTCATCCAGCCCGGCACGTCGTTGATGACGCTCGTGCTCGATGGGCCCAAAGAGCTCGTCATCGAGCCCGACGAGAAGAACTTGGCGCTGCTGTCGATCGGCCAAGCCGCGATGGCTTCGGCAGAGGCGTTTCCCGATCAGAGCTTCGACGCGACGCTCGACTACATCGCGCCTGCGGTGGATGCCACCCGGGGCACCATTGAAGTTCGGCTCGCGGTCCCGAACCCGCCCGAGGCTTTGCGGACGGACATGACGATATCGGTCGACATCGTGGTGGGGGAGAGCACGGACGCGCTAACGCTTCCAGCATCCGCGGTCATGGACCTGGCCTCCGGAGCACCGTGGATCTACATCGTCGCCGCGGAGAGACTCGAGCGTCGCGACGTGACGGTCGGGCGCCGGGGCGGACGGCAGGTCGAGATCACCGAAGGGGTCACGGCGGAGGACCGAGTCGTGGGCAAGCCCAGCGGCGCCCTCGAAGCGGGGACCCGGGTTCGGGTGGTGGAGGGCTGATGCCAACCACGCTGTTTCTGGCGCTCAGCTTCCTGCGGGAGGGGCGAACGCAGTCGGCGTTGATCAGCGCGGCGGTGGGGATGGGGGTCGCGGTGATCGTGTTCCTGTCGGCGCTCATCGGTGGGCTTCAGGTCGATCTGCTGGCGAAGACGTTGGGCACGCAGCCCCACGTCACCGTGAGCCGACCCGAGGAACAGCCGCGGGCGCTCTGGGCCGGGCAGCAGGACGGGGCCATCGTGCTCACCCGCCTCGAGCAGGCAGCCCAGCGCCAGCGGGGGCTCACGGGTTGGCAACAGACGCTCGAGGACATCGAGCGCGCTTCGGGAGTGGAGGCTTGCTCCCCCGTCGTGGCGGGGCCCGGGTTCGCGGTGCGGGGGACCGTCTCCAAGGCGATCAATCTGATCGGCATCGACCCGCTGCGCTACGACAAAGTCATCGACGTGCGCAGTCGTTTGGTGGATGGGCGCATGGTTCGAGGCGGTGCCGAGGCTGCGATCGGTGTGGAGCTGGCGGACTCGTTGGGGCTGAGCCTGGGCTCCAAGCTTCGAGTGCAAGCGGCCGGAGGCCGTACCGAGTTGTTCACGGTGGTCGGGTTGTTCGACATGGGCAACCGCGAGGTGAACGAACGCTGGGTCTTGACCCCCATGCGGGCGGGCCAAACGTTGCTCGGGCAGGTCGGAGCGATCACCCGGATCGAGATTCGACTCCCGGACCCGTTCATGGCCGATGAGGTCGCCAAGGCTCTTGCGGGGCGGACGGGCTTGGAGACCCAGAGCTGGATGCAAACCAACGGGCAGCTCCTCGCCGCGCTCCGTTCGCAGGCCAGCTCCAGCACGATGATCCAGGTGTTCGTGATCTTGTCGGTCACCATCGGCATCGCCAGTGTGTTGGTCGTCTCGGTTGTTCAAAAGCGGCGACAGATCGGGATCCTGCGGGCCATGGGTTCGTCCCGTGGGGACATCGCCCGGATCTTCTTGTTTCAGGGCGGCATGCTTGGCGTGCTGGGCTCGGTCGTGGGCGTTGCGTTGGGGGCGGGTGTTGCCAATCTCTTCCGGAGCGTTGCGGTCGACGACGCCGGAGAGCCGCTGTTCCCGATCTTGCTCGACACCCAGTTGATGGTGACCGCCAGTGTCGTCGCGATCAGCACCGGGCTCATCGCTGCGCTCCTTCCCGCCCTGCGAGCTGCCCAACTCGACCCTGCGGACGCGATTCGCCATGACTGATGTTCTCGAGCTGGACGGTGTGATCAAGGAGTTCGGGGACGAGGTCGTCACCCGAGTGCTGCACGGCGTCGACATGCGCGTGCACGAGGGGGAGTTCGCCGCGTTGGTGGGTCCGTCGGGGTCGGGCAAGAGCACCCTGCTCAACATCTTGGGTCTACTCGACCGACCCACGTCCGGCTCGGTGAAGGTCGAAGGGCAAGAGACCACCGAACTCACGGAGGGAGAACGCACCGCGCTGCGGGGCGAAGCCTTGGGCTTCGTGTTCCAGTTTCATCACCTCATCTCCGCGCTCACGGCAGCCCAAAACGTCATGCTTCCGCTGGGCATCCAGCTTGGGCGAATGACGTCCGAGCAAGAGGCGCGGGCGGTGGAGGCGCTGGGAGAGGTGGGATTGGCCGACCGGGCGGGCGAGCAGATCACCAAGCTCTCCGGCGGTCAGCAGCAGCGGGTTGCGATCGCGCGGGCGCTCATCAAGCGGCCTCCCCTGCTGCTCGCCGACGAACCCACTGGCAACCTCGACACCGAGACCGCCGACGACGTGTTCAAGATGATCCGCGCGAAGAGTCAGGAGAGCGGAATCGCGTGTCTGTTCGTCACGCATGACCCCGCGCTGGCCGAGCGCTGCGACCGGATCTTCAAGCTGGTCGATGGGTTGATCGTGGACGTGCGCCCGGGCGTAAACGCGGGGAGCTGAGGCCGGGGAGGGCGGCTGATGGTGGACGCACATTCAGCGCCGAAGCCCGGCCCACCACTGCGCCATCCGCTTCACCATCGGCGTAATCCGTTCGATCGATCGGTCATACGCGATGTCCCGCAGCATCTCGGAGCGCGTCGGATACGGCCGCACCGTCTTCGTCAACGCCGCCAGGCCTTCCCCATGCGTCATCGCGTGGGCAGCGGCCACGATCTGCTCCGACGCCCCACGCCCCACGATGGTCGCCGCGAGGAGCTTGTCTTTCCCGCGAACGAGGTGAACCCGAGCAAAGCCTTCGGACTCCCCCTCGACCGTCGCCCGATCGTTGTGGGAGACCGGTGTGCTCACGGTATCGAACGCAATCCCCTGGGCCCGGAGTTCCTCCGCGCTCGGGCCAACATGCGCGACCTCGGGATCGGTAAACGTCGCCCGCGGAATCACGCGCCGTTTGGCCCCGAGAAAGACCGGAAAGAAGGCGTTGAGGGCTGCGTACTCGGCCCCGGCCCACGCGGAGTGGGTGAAGCTGGGCATGCCTGCGACGACATCCCCGGCTGCATAGATGCGCCGGTTCGAGGTCCGTAGCCGGTTGTTCACCGTGATCCCGGCGCGCTCGAACTCGACACCGGCCTCCTCGAGCCCGAGCGACTCTGTGTTTGGCACACGACCCGTCGCGACCAGGATGCGGTCGAAGGCGACCTCGGTGGTCTTCCCAGGGGTGCGAACCGAGGCGACGTGATCGCGGATGCGTTCGACCGCCGCGTCCAGCAGCACCGTGACCCCCTCGGCACGCAGTGTCTTCGCGACCAGCTCGCTCGCTTCTGGGTCCTCACGGGGCAGCAACCGTTCGCTGAGCTGGACGATCGTCACTTCGCATCCAAGGCGCTGCAGTGCCTGAGACAACTCGCACCCGATGGGGCCGCCGCCGAGCACCAGCAGCCGGTCGGGTCGCTCGGTGAGCTCGAAGACGGTCTCGTTCGTGAGCGGTTCGTGTCCGGAGAGCCCGTCGATGTCGGGCATGCGTGGCCGGCTACCCGTCCCGATGAGCGCCCGCTTGAACCGGATCGTTGCGTCGCCAACCTTCACCGCGTCGGGCCCGACGAACCGGGCCTCGCCGGCGATCACATCCACGCCGCGTCCGGTCGTGACTTCGAGGCTGTCGTCGTGGGCCACCCCGGCCCGGATCTCTCTTACTCGGTTCATCGCCGCGGCAAAGTCGACGGTGACCTCTCTGGTTCGCACGCCCCAGCGCTCGGCTCCGCGGGCCCCGTGGGCAACCTTGCCGGCGAATACGAGCGCCTTCGACGGAACGCAGCCGTGCACCAAGCAGTCGCCACCGAGGCGCTCCCGCTCGATGATCGCGGTGCGAAGGCCGAGCAACGCGAGCCCACCCGTGGAGACGAGCCCGGCCGTGCCGCCCCCGATGGCGATGAAATCGTACGTATCGTCTTTGGGTGCGAGGGCCTGCCCGGTCGTTCGCACGAGGGCGTCCATCTTGGCGTTGGAGTCGGACATCAGCAGCAGGAACTCGGCTGCTCGCAACAAGGCTCGGCCGCAGCCTTGGCGTCGGTACGCTTGGGGACCCCCAGGGCGAACGTCATCCGGGCGTACTCGATGACACCGGAATCCACGAGTGACGTGGACTGCTCGATCAGCGCCCGCGCAGACGCGATGTCGAGATTCATCTCCCCCAGCGCCCCGGCCATCTTGCCGAGACCCACGACCACCAGCTTGCGCTTGAGCTCGCGCGCCATCATGTGTAGGCCCTCGCTTTCGTCGATGTAGGCGGTGGCACGCAGTCCCGCGTCCAGGAACAACCGTTGGTAGCCCGGGACGGTCATCGCGTCCTGCAGGCATGCCCAGGGCCCGATCACATCCGCCAACGCGGCCGGGAGGGGTGCGTTGAGCACCATGTCCGTGATGCCGACCAGCCCTCCGGGCTCTAGGACCCTGGCGATCTCCGCGACGGACTTGGGCTTGTCGGGGAACGTGCTCAGCGCACACTCGGCGAGGACGACCGTCGCGCTGGCGTCTCCGAGGGGGAGCGATGCCGCGTCGGCTTGTACGGTTTGAATCCGGTCATCCAATCCCGATTCTTCCGCCCGAGCGGTGAGTCGGGCCAAGTTCTTCTCGCTGAAGTCGATCGCGATCACCCGATGGCCCCGGCGAGCCAGCGCGAGCGCAGTCGTGCCGGTGCCGCATGCGATGTCCACGACGGTGCAGCCCTCGGGTAGGTCGAGTCCATCCAGCAACCGCTCGCTCATCGCGGGGCCACCGGGGTGGAACGAGTCGGCCATCAGTGTCGCGACCCAGTCTTGTTCGTAGAACGCAGCGCAGCATGCAGCCCTGTGGTCGGGCGGGTTGTCGGGGGTGATCTCGGTTGTGCTCACAGTTGTCTCCCCGGGTCTGCCATGGGTCGGTTGCGTGCGTTGTATTCGCAGAAGGACACCGGAGTCCCATCCGTCGCGATGATGTGAACGCAACACTTGTCGATGCGGTCCTGGTCGTACGTGTACGCGTCCATGAAGGGCTTGATCCCGATCGCGAACAGCCCTCCCCAGGTGTCCGCCGTCTCGGCGGTGGCCGCTTGCCAGTGTGCGATGCGGTCCAGCAGGGCATCGACAGCCTCGTCGCCAAGACCGTCGAGCGCACCGCTGGAGAAGGCCCATTGCGCGGCCTCGCGAAGGTCGGTGGCGCTATCAAAGGTGTCGGTTACGGACGCGATGAGCTTGGCGGTGCCGGCATCGGCCCAAGTGTCGTAGCGCGGGAAGTACCGGGAGACGGGGACCATGCCGCTCTCGGTTCGCAGCGCCAGCGCCATCGAGAAACAGTTCGGATCGCTGCAGGGGATCGGCCCGAAGTCGTCCTGCGTGAACACGCCATCTGTCTGCTCGACGATGCGTCGCGTGACCTCGGCCACGGTCATGCGCTCTACAACCCGCGGCGACTCGTACCGGCCCGAGTACATCGCGGGCTGAATCATGATCTTTCGGACGGCCTTCGGGTGCGAGATGCCCAGCCCAATGAATCGCCCCAGCTGGTCATCATTCACATCAGGGGTGAGCGTCATGACGGGCACGGTCGCAATGCCCAGGTCCTCGCAGTGTTGCAGCGCGGCGAGCTTGGTCTCTAGAAGGTCTTCTCGCCCTCGAAGAACCTTGAGCGCACGCCGTTCGAAGCCATCGAACTGCAGATAGACCGAGACCCGGTCCCCTCGGGCCGCGAGCTGCTCGGCAAAGTCGCGGCGGGCCAGCTTGATGCCGTTGGTGTTGAGGTAGACCTGCTTGAAACCACGCTCGAGCGCGATGTCGATGAGCTCGAAGATCTGGGGATGGATTGTAGGTTCGCCGCCTGAGAGCTGGACCAAGTCGGCGTCGCCCTTGCCCTTGCCGAGCAAGTCGTCGAGCAACGCGGAGTAGTCCGCGACCGAGAGTCTCTCCTCCCGCAGTGGAGAGCTCCCGGCATAGCAGGTGGGGCAGGTCAGGTTGCAGCGCTGCGTCACCTCGATGAGCATGTTGCAGCTGTGGTTGGCGACCTGATCACCACTGTGCCGGGGGGCCGGGGCGCATCCGCTGGGCCCGCAACAGCTACCCAAGGCCTCCACCCGGGGGTCGGCCACGTAGTAGTGCCGGACGTCGTCCGCGAGCAGGGCGGTGTAGCTCCCGTGGTCGGCGCAGGTCTTGTCCATCCAGACCTTGCCCTCGCGCTCGAACACCTTCGCGTCGGTCATTTCGAGGCACTGCGGACACAGGCTCCGCGTCTGCTTGATCTCGCGGCCCGTGAACGCGTCCGGGGCGGCCTGAGTGTTCTCGGCGAGGTCCAGCATCTCGCCGAGGCTAACGCTCCCGGCCGCGGCGCGTTACCGCAAGGGCGCGGACTTGCGACCCGCATTCGCTCGCCGTCTCCGTGCGTTGAGCTGGGCGAGCCCGAAACCGCCGCAGCCAGAAGCTAGCCGCCCGTGGCGACAGCCGCTTGTTGCTGCTTCTGTTTGCGAGCGACCACGACGGAGACGATGCTCATCAACACGAAGATGAACCCCACCAGGCCGACGCCCAAGTAGAGGTCCAGCGACGTATCAGCCTGATACTCGATCTCGACCGCATCTTCGGCGAGCTTGACGCCGTGGTTGTTGCGCAAGTAGTCGGCCTCATCCGAGGGGAGGCCTTCCCACATCACGGTGCGGAGGACTCCATCCACTCCGGCGGCAGGGTCGAGTCCGACCGCTTCCTCGGCGCTGAGCTCGTGGGTCTTGAGCACCACATGCACCGGGTCACCACTCTCCCAATCTTCGGGGACCAGCGGGATGGCCCACTCGATCGTGGTGCTGCCCTCGGAGGTCGTCTCGATCTGCAGCGCCGCGTCGATCAGGAACTGCCCCTGTTTCACGGTGACGTTGCGGCTGTCCGGGGAAAAATCCGCATCGCCAAGCTGCGCCACGGTGACCTCCGCATGGCCGCCGTCGATGCCATGGATGAGCCAGGGCATCACCATGATCAGCGCGCCGAGGGTGAACAAGGCGGTCATCACAACTGGGATGATCGCCGAGACGTTGGTCGCTCCCATCATCCGGTGCGCCGTCTGGGAGTCGTAGCGACGGAGGTCGGCCTCGGGCTTGTAGTGCGCGAGCGTGTCCACAAACCGCCGGAACTCGGGGTCCCCCATGTTGGCGTTGGCCCGGTAGATCTTCGTCTTCCCCGGAGCCGTCTCGTGGGAGATGACCACCTCTTCTGCTTGGTCGCCGTGGCGGACCACATACACGTACTTGATCGCCGCGAGCGTCGTCTTCAACTTCCGCAGGCCCATGGTCACCTGCACGCCGCCGCTGCCGTCGATGACCGCAGAGACACCGATGACCATGTACTTGAAGTTGAACTGCTGCGGCTGGATCACGCCTCACGGTACCGAACCCTGGGGACGATGAGGAGGTCCGATTCCGCCCCAGGCTGTCGATTGGGGGCCTGTTCTTGGTCGTGTTGTCTTCCACGCGAACCGGACGCGACGCGGTACGATCACGTCATGATGCGGACTTGGGGATGGCTGCTCGGATTTGCGCTCGTGGGGTGCGGGGACTCGGTGGCGGGGGACACGGATACGGACGGTGGGACGGACACCGACGATTCGACATCGGGCACGGATCCAACAAACACGGGGCCGGTGACCAGCGGCTCGGGGGTCACCTCCGAAGGCACGACGACAAACCCGAGCACCAGCACGGGCTCGGGCACGACGACCGCCGTAGACGAGTCGAGCTCCAGTGGCACGTCGGCCCTCACCGTGAGCGGAGTTGTGTCGGGGCTCAACGGGTCGATCACGCTGCAGAACAACGAGAGCGACGATCTCACCCTCGACGCCGATGGACCGTTCACGTTCGAGACGCCGCTGGAGTCGGGCGAGGCCTACTCGGTGACCGCATCCGAGATCCCCGGCGTTCAGCTGTGCGTGGTCGATCGTGCCGAAGGAAACGCGGATGACGATGTCACGGACGTGCTGGTGCGGTGCGGCAACAAGGCTGTCTTCGATGGGCGAACGCAGGCCGAAGGCTCCGAGCCGTGGATCACGGATGGCACCGACGACGGCACGATCATATTGGGAGATCTGAACGTCGGCGGCGGAAGCTCGGACCCCGTCTTTGTGGCGGGAGTCGGCGGGCGGCTGATCTTCAGCGCCCGAACTAACCCGACCGGCAACGAGCTGTGGAGCACCGATGGAACGCCCGAAGGCACCGTGATGCTCGAGGAGATCGGCGCCGGTCCGCTCAGCTCGGCCGCGACCCCGGCGGGTGTCCTCGATGGCCTGCTGTACTTGCATGTTCGCGGAGCGCTGTGGATCACCGATGGCCAGCCCGGAGGCGTTCTGGAGCAGTTCTTTGACCCCGAGCCGTCCACGCAAGGCTCGGCCTCAGGCGCGGCGGTGCTGGGCGACATCATGGTTTTTGAGGCTCAGTTGTCCGGGGACAGAGAGCCCTGGGTGACCGACGGAAGCGAGGGGGGCACGATGCTGCTGGCGGATCTCAACCCCAACGGAAGCTCGGAACCGGAGTTCTTCGGAAGAGCGCTTGGTGGTCTCGTGTACTTCACCGCGCTGACCGAGGACGGCCGCGAGGTCTGGGTGACCGACGGCACGCCCAAAGGTACGTCGCAAGTTCTCGATGCGCAGCCGGGGCCCGCAGGCTCCAACCCCGTCATCTCCGGGTGGCTCGGAGAGCGAGTGTTGTTCAGCGCACTCGTGCCCGCGGAGCTCTCCGAACCGTTCATCTCTGACGGGACGGTGGGCGGCACCGTGTCGTTGGGAGACCTCAATCCCAACGGGAGCTCGGATGCGGTTGGCTTCACACCGCTTGGAGACTCCGCGGTGTTTCGCGCAACCGACGGCGTACTCGGTCGCGAGTTGTGGGTGACCGATGGGACGTCCGAGGGCACCGAACTCCTGCTCGACATCGATGAGGGGGGAGCGACCGGCTTCGACGATGGAGCTTTGTACGTGCCGGCGAACCCGAATCTCGAGGACGACGCGTGGGCAGTGTTCGCGGCGAACAACGGGGACGACGGCCTGGAGTTGTGGGCCACAGACGGAACCGCCGATGGCACGCAGATGCTGATCGACATCTCAACCGGCCCAAGCTGGAGCTCCCCGGAGCAAGTTCAGCCCATCGGTCCAGACCTCGTGTTCTTCTTTGCAAGCTCGACTGAGGAGGGCTGCGAGCCCTACGTGACCGACGGCACCCCCGGTGGCACGGTCGCGCTGCCGCCGATCTTCCCGGGTCCCGGCGACGGCTGCGGCTGAGCGCGCTCGCGACGAGATCGCCGCGGCCAGCGGGTTCGAATCTCGGCCGGTTCGTGTTCCTGTCGCCACCCGTGCAGCGCCGCGGGGGCGCGGTGCTGCACATCCGTGTCCAGCAGGCCGCGATCGCAGGGGGCCGTCGGCAACGATGGGTTCACAGATGCTCTGAGGCTCACCGGCGAGATCCGAGTCGACGACCTGCTCACCGTTTTGATCGAGATCGGCGGTTTTGACCACATTGGAGCCCCTTCAACGCTCTGTGAGATCCTGGACTCCGACACCACAGACCCCGTCACGGCCCCGTCGCTAGGCTAATTCGACGTGCAACGTTTGGTGCCGTAGCGGTGTAGACTCCATCGGGTGAACGCCGTGGCTTGGTGGCTTCGAGACCCGACCGGAACGCGCCGCGAGATTGGCGCGCGCGGCCTGTTGATCGGGCGTGCGTCGGACTGCGACATCGTCGTGTCTGAGCCCGAGATCAGTCGTCACCAGATGCTGGTTCATCTCGAGTCGGGCGAGCCGCGAATGGTGCCGCTCGGTGCCGCGCCCTGCTTGGTCGACGGCAAAGCGGTCGACGCGCCGGTGAGCGTCGTCGAAGGTGTCACGCTGCGCATCGGTGAGCTGGAGCTCTCGGTCATCGCCGAGCCCAAAGAGGAAGACGGGCCGCGATGGTTGGTGCAGATGGTCGGCGGAGGTGTGTACTCGGTCGCCAAGGAACGCTTCACGATCGGTGGAGGAACCGGTGACGATCTCCGGACCGATGCGCTGGCAGAAGGCGCGGTTACGCTCAGCCCCCGAGATGGGTTCGTCGCCGTCGAGGCCAACGTCGAGAACGTGAAGGTGGCCGGCAAGCTCCTCGAAGAGGGCGACGTTGGCACCGCTCGCGTAGGCGACCTCGTCAAGGCGGGAGGCCTCGCGCTTCGCGTTCTCGCGGGGGACTCCTCCTCCGCCGAGACCACGCGGCACCACCTCCGTCCTGAGCCTGGCGCCACCTCGGTCACGCTCACGTTCTTGCCGCGTGGCGGTCGTGTGGAGATGCGCGTCGAGAAACGCACCGTGACGGTCTACCTGGCAGAGCGTCGGTGCAACCTCATCGCAGCGCTGCTCCAGCCGCCGTCCGACTTCGATCCTGGCGATTTCGTCGATGATGAAGTCGTCATCCCGCGAGTCTGGCCAAACCAGAGCAAGAGCCGAACCGATCTCAACACGTTGCTCCATAGGGTCAGGAAAGACCTGATCGGGGCAGGCGTCGATGGGGCGGGCTTGGTCGAGCGTGCTGAAGGTGGCGGGGCCACGCGCTTCCGTCTCGGCAAAGACGCCGTCGTTCGCGTCGAATAGTTCGCCTCGGATCGCAAGCTGGCCGCGATCGCGGACACGTGGTCTACGGCTTGTCTTGAAACGAGGCCGTTCCGCCCACGTGGCGCTTCTTCTTGTAGTCGAAAGGACGAAGTTTCCTGTGACGCAAACGGAGGCTCGTCGCACTACCTCGGCGTGGATTGTTGGAAGTGTTTGTTGCCGGTTGTCGTCGCCGTTTCGGCGTGCGGAGATTCCCCGGCGAACGTCGAAGACGGGTCGACGGGTACGTCTTCCACAGAGATAGGCCCCAGCTCTGGACCCTCGTCCTCTACTTCGACGTCCTCCAGGGGCAGCACTGAGACGACTGACGTCCCGGCCGGAAGCGATACGACCTTCGCGGACATGTCCTCAACATCCATGTCCGGAGAGGCAACGACCTCGTCCGACGCCGACGACACATCAACGTCCGGCGAGACTTCCACGTCCGGGGAACCCGTAGTTTGTGGAGACGGCGTCCAGGACAGCAACGGCGTCTGCCTGAGCGAAGCGGCCGACTTCCCGGCGGGGGCGTCCGCGGTCGCGATGGTGTCCGGTGACTTCAACGGCGACGCCAACATCGACGTCGTGTTGTCCAACAACGCTGGCGATAGCGTGGTCTTGCTTCCTGGGACCGGCGCCGGAGGGTTCGGTGCTTCGCTGGTGACCCCCCTGGCCGTCGGCGCCGAGCCTCAGGCGATGGCGGCTGGCCTGATCTCCGACGACACGGTCGCCGATGTCCTGGTCGCCAACGTCGGCAACAACACGGTCTCCATCCTCTCCGGCAGCGATGCGGGGTTCTCCGAGTCAGTCCTGCCCACCGGGGGATTGCCAAGCGATGTAGCGTTGGCTCATCTCAACGAGGACGACCGGCTCGACTTCGTGTTGGTCAACACCGAGGACGAGGTCTTCACCGCCTGGACCGCCGACGACGATGGCTCGTTCCAGCTTTCGGATGTCAACGATGGCGGCCCGATCCCGTTCATCGACACGGTTGTCTTGGGCGAGGTGGCGCTCCCTGGCGCTATCGACGTCGTCTTCTCGGGCGACCTCGTCGTCGGTGCGTCGCCGGGCAACGGGGATGGTTCGATCGGCGAGACCGTGGCGGTGGCCGCGGAGATCTCTGCGTCTGCCCTTCATATGCGGGGTGGCGACTTCAACGAGGATGGAGAACTTGATATCGCCATTGTAACGGCTGTGGGGGTCGTCGTGCTGCTCGGGGACGGGGACCCACTCGAGGCAGGCTTCGACGAGCAGGGGTTGGGTGCGCACGACGGGGTGCTCGACGTCGCGGTCGCGGATGTCACCGGGGAAGGCAATGACGATGTCGTGGTTCTCGCCGCCGGGGACTCCGAGTTGGTGGTCTACCCAGGGCTTGGCAACGGCAACTTTGGCAGCCCCGTTACGATCGAGATTGGGGACTCCGCATCTGCGATCACCGTGGGCGATCTCGACGGGGACGAGCGCAAGGACGTGGTCGTCGCAAACGCCGACACACAGACTGTGAGCGTGTTCTTGGCCGAGCCCTGAGGTCCACTCTCGACCTCTGGTGCTACGCCAGTGCGGCAGCCCGTGCGAGGCTCGCTCGCAGCTCCGCCTTGCGGGCGTCGTCCACGAAGCTGGCCTCGATCGCGTTCTCGGCCAGCAGCCGCAGCTGCGTATCGGACAAGCCGAGTGCCTGCTGGCATTGCACGAAGTTGTCGTTCATGTAGCCGCCGAAGTAGGCCGGGTCATCGGAGTTGATGGTCGCGCACAGGCCTGCATCGAGCAGCTGGGGCAGGTTGTGCTGCGAGAGGTCTTCGAACACGCGCAGCTTGGTGTTGGACAGCGGGCACACGGTCAGCGGAATGCGCTCGGCAGCAAGTCGATCGACCAGCTTGGCGTCCTCGAGGCAGCGAACGCCGTGGTCGATACGCTCGACGTGCAAGGCATCGAGCGCGCCCCAGATGTACGCGGGCGGCCCCTCTTCGCCGGCGTGGGCAACACGGTGCAGACCTTCGACCCCGGCGAGGTCGAACGCTTCGGCGAACCGCTCGGGCGGGTTTCCAACCTCGGCGCTGTCGAGTCCAACGCCGACGAAGTGCTCGCGGTAGGGCAGCGCGTCGCGAAGGGTCTGCACGGCGGCTTCGCCCGAGAGGTGCCGCAGGAAACACAGGATGAGCGACGAGCTGATGCTCAATTCATCGCTGGCCTTCTTGCAGGCGGCCGTGAGCCCCTCGATGACCGTCCCCATCGCGACGCCTCGATCGGTATGGGTTTGCGGGTCGAAGAACAGTTCGGCGTGCTCGACGTTGTCACGATGGACGCGGGTGAAGTAGGCCCACGCCAAGTCGAAGAAATCCTCCTGCTTTTGGAGAACGTTTGCACCTTGGTAGTAGAGGTCGAGAAAGTCTTGCAGGTTGCCGAAGTCGTAGGCGGCGCGCAGTGCTTCCACGGACGCGTACGGCAACGTGACCCCGTTGCGGTCCGCGAGCGCGAACATCAACTCCGGCTCGAGCGTGCCCTCGATGTGGAGGTGCAACTCGACTTTCGGCATGCGTTCGGCGAAGGACGTCATCGCCGGGAGGATACTTGTGCTCAGTCCTTCGTGTCGCCGAAGAAGTAAGCGAACCCGATGCCCATGAACAACCCCCCGTGGTCTCCGAGATCGAAGCCAAAGCCGGGCCCGTTCGTCGTGCCACGTTTTTCGCCAATCCCGCGGCCCGGGTTGGCGTCGAACTCACCGTTCTGGTCCGGTTCGCGGTTGCCCGGGATGATGCGGAATGCGACGCCAAACTCCGGGACGATCGCGACGCGCTTCCCGATGAACAGCTGGATGCTCGCGGGGATCTCGACATCGATCTCGAGCGGGGTGTCGAGCGTGTCGGTCTCCTCTTCTTCGAGCTGGCCAAGGAATCCGAAGTAGGTGGACACGCGAGCACCGACGCCAAAGTCGGCGTACACCTGCTGGCTGCGGTCGCCTTGGAACGGCCAGTAGAAGAACTCGGGGCCCACGCCCATGGCGCCGACGGTCCGGGTGCGCTCGAAGTCGCCGTTGTCGTCGGTGTCGCCGTGGGAGAACGTCGCGGCGCCGAGGTTCAAGCCCACGGTGAATCGGTCTACGGCATACCAACGAACGAACAGCCCGTTGAGACCGGCGAGCGTTCGCATCGCACCGAAACCGACGCGGTTCTTCATCGGAGCCGCGGCGCTTCGAACCTTCTTGGCTTTCTTCTTCTTCTTTTTTTTCTTCGGCTTGACACTCGCGCTCACCGAGGCGTCGGCCTCGGGGGAGCCGTCATCCGCTTTCGTTTCTTCGGCATCTTCCTCAGCCACGTCCTCGGCTTTGTCGTCGTCCTTTGCAGGAGCGGCCGCGGCGGGCGAAGCGATTGCGAGCGCTACTCCGAGTGCAGCGGTGAGGGTGGTACGTCGTGCGAGGGGTCCCCGAGCAAGCGAAGGCACGCGCCGAGTATATCCATGCTCGCGAAGTCGCTCACGAACACGATGCAGTACATGTGTGACGCTAGACGTACCTTGTCGTGCATGCGGGGGGCGGCGGCACCTTCGTTGGGGGGCACGGACCCTTTCGCGTGCTGTGCATCTCGCTACACTTGGTTGGGATGTTGGGGAGGCTGCTAGCGATCGGACTCGGCGCGGTCGCGTGCGTGGGGTGTGGCGATGTCATCGGGCTCGACGCGAGTGACCCGGCACGCGGACCGGGGCAGCTCGTCGGAAACGGTGGGCCGATCACGGACGGTGTTTTTCGAGGCGGGGCGGATGCCATGCCCGAGCCACGGGACGTCGAGGCGCCGGCGGAGGGCGTAACCGTCGACTGCGATGGTGACTGTGCCAGCTACTGCGACGGCCTGCCGCTCGACAACCCGGTCAACGTCGGAATGTGCCCGGTCTCTTGGGGTGCAGGCCTCGCGACACGGCCGCTTGATCGCGGCGAAGCGTGTCGCCGCCTGTACGCCGACTTGCTGGGCCGCTTCCCCAACGCCGAAGAGAGCGCGACGGTTTGCCAAGCCGAGACCTGGGGACAGACGGTGTCGCAGCTGCTGGCGACCGACGAGTTCGTTCGAGTGCAGCAACTACGCTGGGCCGATCGGTTGCTCTACAACAACCGCGCCGTCAACTTCGAGCGCGCCTACGACATGGACGAGTTGGTGGGCAAAGCGTTCGAGGGCCGCGTCGCCTGGGATGAATTCGCCGCAGTCACCAGCGCGCACCCCGTCATCATGCGACGGCTGGACACTCCTGCCGACCGGGCGGAGTTCATGTTCGAGCTGTTCTTGGGGCGCCCGCCGTACGAGGGCGAGCGCAGCGACATCGCCCGGCTGTATCGCCTGTGGAACAACGGCTACTTCGACCACCCGCACGTCGGCCGGTTGCCCGACTCGTTCATCGAGTTTGCGTGTGTCGATGAAGAGGGCAACACGGATCCTGCGACGATCGGCGAGTGCACGAGCGTGCTTTGGGGCCACCAGGAACTCACGCTGCGGCCCGACGCCAAGCGGGTCACCAAATCGGGTGAGCTCGAAGGCCTGCTTTGGACGGGCAAGCTGCTTCCCGAGGAGTGGAAGAAGCTCCAGCTCCCCGGGCGCATCATCGCGAGTGACCCCGCGTTCTGGGAGTTTGTCGTCGAGGAGACGCTCACCCGCTACCTCGGGTACGACCTTGCCATCGACGCTCCGGCGGTTCGCCATGAACTCGTGAAGTATCTGCTCGAGTATCAGGGGGACATCCGAGCGCTGCACTACGCGATCGCCACCTCGTTCGCGTACTTGCAGTCGTCCCAGGGCGGTGCGCAGACCGAGCGTCGTTGGACGTACGGCCCCTACAAGCAGATTCAGGTCGAAGGGTGGATCGATTCGGTCAAGGCCACGACCGGCGCCAACCTGGCGCGTTGTGACCATCGCCTGCCTCACCCCGAGGACTACCTCGAGGCCGACGAAGAGGAGGACGGGTACGGGGGCGGGCTCAGCGGTTGGGCGCTCGCGCTGATTCGAAACTCCCGATGGCAGGTGACCGGAGAGCTCGAGGTCGAGGACGACTACCGCAACCTGGCGCGCACGCTGGGTGGATGCCCATCGAACGAAGTCGGCGGGCGGTTCACGACGATCAGTGTGCTCAACACTGCCGTGCAAGAGTCGTTCGTCGCCGAAGTCTGCGGCATCGGTGATGCTGGGGGCGTCGACCTCGGACGGCTGATCCCCGGGGGCATGAGTGGCGACACCGTGCTGGACGATGCGACCGCGGACTCGATTCTTGCCTACCAGCAGGCGTTGTTCCTGGGGCGGAGTCCCGACGAAGAAGAGACCGAAGAAGCTCGTGCTGCCGCGTCGCAGTGCAATCCTGCCCCTTGCACGGCCGAAACGTTTGCGCGGCCCTTGTGCTTTGCCCTGCTCTCCAGCTCGGAGATGCTCTTCTACTAGGAGGCTCGCGACCCATGGCACGTTCCAAGTTTTCGCGACGACGACTTCTCCAGGGCGCAGGCATGACTGCGGCCGGGCTGGCCTTTCCTCATCTGTGGATCCCTCGAGAGGTGAAGGCGACCGAGGCGTTTGGCACCGCCAAGCACCTGATCTACATCCGCCTCTCCGGTGGCTTCCGGTTCCCGGTCGCCTTCAACGGCGCGGTCGGAGAGCAGTTCAACCCGTTCGGAATGGCCAGCGGCATCGCCAGCGGCACCGAGTGGGGCGTGGGCCGCATGCTCGACCAAAACGAATGGCGGACCGACGAACTCGCTGGGCTCGGAATGAAGCGAGTCCCCGAGTTCGCCAACGAGATGACCGTGCTTCCGTGTGTAGACCACGAGCCGCTCTCCGGTTCGGCCGATGGCAACCACGCGACCGGTCTCGAACGCTTTCTCACCGGTGAGGTTGGGGGCGCGACCGGGCTGTTCACCATGTTGGGGTATGGCCTGCGCGAGAGGACCGACGCCGACACGGCTGCAGGAATCGTCAATCTTCCGCCCGTCATCATGGGCGAGTCCGGGATGGGCCGGGGCTCCGGGGAGTACGCGGCGTACCGACCTGCCGTGCTGCGCGGGGACGACCTCGACCGTTTTGCGGCGGGCTCGACCGAGCAGCTACCCGACTGGGCCCGCTCGATGGCGGAGGGCTACGACGTTCGCAACAAAGAGCGCCACAACCCCTCGCACAGCCCGACGGTCGACGCGTACATCCGGTCCCGTGAAGCGACGCGGGCCTACGCCGACATCTTCGCCAGCGACATTCTCAAGGTCAGTGAGGGCAGCGGTGAGGTGTTTGACGGGCTGAGCAACGGCGAACTCGCCACCGTGTTTGGCGACACCAACGGAGGCCGAGCGGTTCACCTTGCGTTGCGTCTGTTTCACTTCGGCTGCCCGGCGGTCTACATCGACCAGGGCGGTTACGACATGCACTCCGACGAGGAGATGGACTTGCCCGGGCGCATGGAGGAGTTCGTGCAGATCCTCTCCGCGTTGGAGTGGTCGCTCAAGCGTCTCGAACACCCCAGTGGCGGCACGTACTGGGATCACACGATCATCGCGGCAGGCAGCGAGTTCTCGCGCAGTGCTCGAGGAGCCCGGTTCAACTCCGCCCGCGGCAGCGACCACGGAGGCGACTTCGCCACCCGTTGGATGTCGATGCCGTTCATGGGTGGACCCATCGCCGCCAAAGGGCGAAGTCTCGGCAGCACCAACCCTGACGACCTCAGCCCAACCGGCGATGTGTTCTCGTATCGCTCGACCTGGAAGACGATGATGGACTTCCTCGGCGCCGAGAGCTCTGAATTCTTCCCGGCGGATGACCCGTATGACGCGCTCTGCACCTAACGCCGCACTTGTCGTTCTCGCGCTCCTGGCCTTGGCCGGGTGCCGAGAGACCGTCGACTACAACAGCGGCCGGATCGACTTCGAGCCCGAACGCCCCGAAGTCCCGGAGTCTGAAGACATCACGCCCTACGACGGGGATGATGAGACGGTCCTCGATGCCCAGATGCGGTTTCCAACGGGCCTCGATCTCCATCAGAAGGTGATCTGGCGGACGTGCACGCCCAACGGTGGCGTCTGCCACAACGCCAAGGAGTATCCGGACCTGCGGACGCCGGCCAACCTCGCTTCGGCCTTTGAAGCGCCGTGTAATGTGCAGCCCGGCGAGCCCACGTCGGTGTTCGACGGCTGTGAGCCCAGCGGCGACCGGATTCGTTTCAGCGGCAGCCTCGACACCGAGCCGGTGGAGATCGCCTACGTCGAGCAGATCGCGGGCGATGAGATCGACGACTTCGATCCTTCGAACCTGTCGCCGGAGAGCCCAGGGCTCCACATCCATTTGGTGACGCCGGTTCAGACCGACCGCGACGGTGGTTGGTCCACGGCGCGTTTCGTTCGGACCTTCGTCGAAGGCGGCGAGGTCGACGAGATCACATACGCATCCTATGAGACTCAGTGGGCGGTGCTCGAAGGAGGGTCGCACCTGATCGGCAACGTTCGGGAGTATCAGTCCGAAGAGGTCGAGGAGCTGATCAACGTGGGGATCGAGGAGGCGGACGCCAACCGCAACGGTGTCGCCGGAGCCACGGCGGACATGGGGGTGGCCATGCTCGTCCCGGGCCGTCCCGAAGACAGCTACTTGATCGCGCGCATCCGCGGCGAGATGCACGACGCACCGATCCCCGGTTCACGAATGCCCTTGGCCAACTCGCCGCTGAGCATCTCAGAGATGCTTGGGCTGTACTGCCTCGTCGAAGGGTGGCCCGAGGGCGCGGATCAGGCGTACATGTCCGGCCCGATCGACTATCGGAACTGCTCCTACTCAGAGGATCCCGAGGCTCTGAACCTGCTTGGCAACGGAGTCACGTGGCAGGCGAGGGTCCGGCCGATTCTCGAAGCCAACTGCGGTGGGTGTCACTCCGAAGCGGAGCAGCAGGGGGACCTGGTGTTGGTCGGTGAGGGCGTCTACGAGCGCCTGTTGGGGAACGCAGTGCAGTTGCCCGACCTCGCACTGATCGCACCCGGCGATGCCGAGAACAGCTACCTCTATCAGAAGCTGATCGGGGCAGACGGCATCATCGGGAATACGATGCCCTTCAACCCGTTGACCGGGGAAGGGCAACTGACCGAAGCGGAGCTCGGCGACATCCTGACCTGGATCAGCAACGGCGCGGTCGAAGACCAGTAGCGAGCTGGGTCCGAATCAGCCGTCACAGTACGGCGGGAGCCACTGGGGCAGCCCGCCTTGATAGGGATGCGGGGCGACGCCGAAGGGGTGGTCGACAAGGAAGTTGTACGCGTCGCGGCGTCGCCAAACGTCGATCTCGTTGTCGGGGTAGCCGTGCCCGGTTCCGTGGTCGCAGATGATCGCTTCCCCGCCGCGTTCGGTGATCACGTTGTAGTAGCCCTGCGCCGCTCCGCTGAAGGAAACACCGCCGACGTTGTCGGAGGCGCCGCCGTGGAAGATCAGCGAAGAGGGAGTGGCATCGGGGGTCTGGGAGGCCGCGCCGCTGTAGACACCGCCCGAGTAGACGACGGTCGAGGCCATGTAGGAGCTGCGCAGGATGCTGGACATTCCGACATGCAGTCCGCCGGCGCTGAAGCCAACCCCGTGGATTCGGTAGGGATCGACGCCGCCTTCTTCCACAGCACATGCGACCATCGAATCCATCATGACCATGTCGTTCTGGGCACCACCGGTGACCAGGAACCACTCGGTTCCAGCAGACGGGTCGGGGAACGGGGCGATGACCATGCCTCCGCTCTCGACGACGGCCGCGATGGCGTCGTCGGTGACGGTGGCGGTCGCATCGTCGGGGTTGCCACCTCCGCCGTGAAAGAAGAACACCAGCGGGCCGCCGCCACCTTGAGCGGGGTCGTGCCATACCAAGGCGTTGCGACTTCCGGCTCCGACTGGAAATGCAAGGTCGGTAGGGTTGTCGCCCACGCCCAAGACGAACTCGGGACACTCGCCCTGGAGCTTTGGAATCTGCGGTGCGCCGGGGTCGTCCCCGGTCTCGGAGTCGGTGGACCCGGTGGGGTCCGTGTCGCCCGTGGGGTCGGTCGGACTCGTAGGGTCCGTGCTTGTTCCCTCACTGGAGTCTGCCGATGTGTCCTCGCTCGTTGCGCCCTGAGTGTCGGCGGTCACCGCCGTGGGGTCGGTGGATGGGCCAGTATCGGCCGTCCCCTCGGTGTCTGTTTCACCGTCCGTATCCGCTCCATTGGAGCTGGAGCCACACGCGCCGAGGAACACGGCACAGGACACGGCGAGCAGTCGCGTTGCACTCATCTGAAGAGACGGACGGGACACGGCGCGAAGGGTTGCATGCGGCCGGGGGGCTCGCCAACCTGCACGCGCGCCGCTCGACCCTGGAGCTACGCCGTGCCGCGTCGGAAGCGCCCGGATCCTGGCATTCACTCCACGCAGTAGTCGGGGACCCAGCTGGGCAGGGCTCCCTCGTACGGGTACGGCGCGATGTCGAAGGGGTGGTCCAGCAGGAACTGCCACGAGTACACCCGGGCATCGGGAATCGAATGTGCGCCTCCGTGATCGCAGATCACGGAATAGCCGCCCAAGCTGTTGATGTGTGTTTGGTAGCGCTCGCTGGCTTGCTGGAACGAGATGACGACGATGTCGTCGGGACCCCCGTGATAGATGAGCGCAGGGAACGGTCGCTCCGGGGCGTCGCTGACGATCTCAGGATTGAGAATCCCGCCGGAGTACGTCACGACGGAGGCGATGTATGAGCTGCGCCTCACGCTGACCTGGCTGGTCTGCAGACCGCCCGCGCTCATGCCCAGAGCGTGGATTCGACTTGGGTCGATGCCCGGTCCCTCCGCGGCGCAGCCGACGATCTCGTCCATCAGATGGATGTCGTCCTCCTCTTGCCCTAGCACGAGGTACCAAGGGAACTGGCCGGCTTCGGGGTCGGAGACTGGAGCCACGACCATGCCGCCGCGCTCCAGGATGTCGTCGATGCCGGCCTGGCCGATTCCGAACTCCGCCTCGAGTGGGTTGCTGCCCGTTCCGTGCCAGTAGAAGACCAACGGACCACCGCCACCGGCCTCGGGGTCCACCCAGACTCGGGCTGAACGCGGTCCCGTCTCACCCGGTGCGAACTCCAACGTCCCGGGTTCGAACGTCGGGCAGGCGCCGTCGGGGGTGGGCAGCGCCTCTGGCTCCCCGAACGTGGGTGCAGGCGCGCCGCTGCTGCTGCTCTCCGCTCCCTCGCCGGTGCTCGAGTCGAGGGTCGCCCCCGTCGAGGACGAGGAACCGAGCGGACCGGTGGTCGAGCTCCCCTCGTCTTCCGAGGTCGTGCTCGAGCCGCCCTCGGAGGCGGGGTCCGTTGTGCTTCCGCAGCCGAACATGGTGATGACGAGCAGTGCAACGGTCCCCGAACGCATTGTCGGAGCATCGCATGCCGCGGCGGTCAACGGAGGCACACCGCCGTGTCATTCGTCGTGGACTCGTTGTGAACGGACCTCCGTGAAGACGCTGAAGCGTTCCTCCTCCATTTCTAAGTCCCTCTCCCTTGCGGTTGCAGGCATCGTTCTGTTGACCGCGGGCTCGGCTGTAGCCGCGTCGTACTGCTACACCTTCTCCGGACCCGCTCCGGGCACAAGCCACACGGTGGGCGACACTCTGACGCCCACCGGATCGACCGTCGAATTCCTACAGTTCCAGTGGTCGAGTGGAACCTGGACTCCCGATGGCGTCGCAACGGTGGTGCTGAGCAACAACGCAAACGGCCTCGCCAACGAACTCAACCTCAACAACATCAACCTCCGCGTCATCCCTGACACGCCCGCCCTCACCGCTTCGTTCAAGTACGCCGACTTCGGTGGAAACGTGAACCTGGGCGTCAACGGGGACCTCCGTAATACGAACGACATGATGGACCTCGACGGCGCGGTCGTCGGAGGCTGCGACATCGAGGTCACGGAGACCGTCGCCGTGGGTCACGTCTTCGGAGAAGTCGACATCATCTGCCCAGACCCGGTCGTGATCGACCGGTTCGGGATGGGGGGACAGGAGTTCTTCGTGGACGGCATCTGCTTCGAAGACTGACGTGACAAACGGGAACTCGCGGTTTTGCTGAAGCCGCGGGTGTCCCGACATCCAGCTCGGCGTCGTTTCGCGGACAGCTGAATCCGTCAGTCAGACGGTCGTGGGCGCCGGGAGCCGGCTGGCGAGAACTGCACCCCACGCCAGGTGCCCGACGACCCACGCCGCAAATGTGGCCAGCCCCGGAGAACCGCCGGGTGCCACCTCATACGCAGCCGCCATCGCAGCCAGCGTGAGCATGACGGCGATGGCGTTGGGCCGGCGAAGAGGTGGCGGAATCGTCTCGCGATAGAAGAGCCACAGCGCGGGCGCGTGGCCGAAGAACGCGACGACTCGTCGGAGCATGGGCGGCCCTACTTGCGGAGTTCGGCCAGCATCGCATCGACGTTCTTCTTGGCGTCACCGAACAGCATCTCTGTGTTGCCCTTGAAGAACAGCGGGTTTTGCACGCCCGCGTAGCCGGTGCCCATCGAGCGCTTCATGACGACGGTCTTGCCCGAGTTCCAGCACTCGAGGACCGGCATGCCGGCGATCGGGCTGTTGGGATCGTCGAGGGCGCTGGGGTTGACGATGTCGTTGGCGCCGATCACCAAGGCGATGTCGGTGCGCGGGAAATCGTCGTTGAGCTCGTCCATCTCCAACACGATGTCGTAGGGGACGTTGGCCTCAGCCAGAAGCACGTTCATGTGTCCCGGCAGCCGCCCGGCGACGGGGTGAATGCCGAACCGGACCTTCTTCTTCTCCTTGCGCAGGATCTTCACGATCTCGCTCAAGGAGTGCTGAGCCTGGGCCACGGCCATGCCGTAGCCGGGGATGATGATGATCGAGTTGGCCTCTTTGAGGCACCCGACGACCGCTTCGACGTCGGTGGGGACCGCTTCGCCTTCGACCACCTGTGCGGGGCCTTTGGGCGCGCCGCCATCGGAGCCGAAGCCGCCGAGGATGACGCTGAGGAACGAGCGGTTCATCGCCGCGCACATGATGTACGAGAGGATGGCGCCTGAGCTGCCGACGAGCGCGCCGGTGATGATGAGCAGGTCGTTGCTCAGCATGAAGCCCGCTGCAGCGGCGGCCCAGCCCGAGTAGCTGTTGAGCATCGAGACCACGACGGGCATGTCGGCGCCGCCGATGGCCATGACCATGTGCACACCGATCACGCAGGCGATGCCCGTCATGATCAGCAGCGGCGTGAGGCCGGCTGGGTTGCCGCCGTCGGTGACGGAGTGACCGGCATCGAGGAACATGTAGCCGAGCACGAGCGAGCCGGCGACCATACCCAGGTTGAGCATGTGCCGGGCCGGGAGCATGAGCGGCTTGCCGCTGAGGCTGCCGCGCAGCTTGGCGAACGCGATGATCGAGCCCGTGAAGGTGATCGCGCCGACGAAGACGCCGATGAAGATCTCCACCTCATGGATGGTCACCTCGACGGCGGTGAGCTGTGGTTGTGGCCCGAGATAGGTGGCGAAGCCCACGAGAACGGCGGCCAGTCCGACGAAGCTGTGCAGGATGGCGACCAGCTCGGGCATGGAGGTCATGGCCACGCGCTGGGCCAAGAACCCACCGATGAGCACGCCGGGAATGATGGCTCCGGCGAGCATCGCGTAGCCTTCGACCCCGGGAGTGGCAGCCGTCGCGACGAGTGCGATGGCCATACCGAGCATGCCGTAGTAGTTGCCGCGTCCGGCGGTCTCCTGAGACGACAGGCCGCCCAGGCTGAGGATGAAGAGGATCGCTGCGGCGATGTACGAGACGGTGATCAGAGATGCGGTCACGACGGTCTCCCTCCTATTTGCGGAACATCTGCAGCATGCGCTGCGTAACGAGGAAGCCGCCGGCGATGTTGATCGTGGCGACGAGGATGGCGAGGGCGCCGAGGATGACGGTGGCCGAGCCCGGTGTGCCCGAGATCTGCAGCATGCCGCCGACGACGATGATGCCGCTGACGGCGTTGGTCACCGACATCAGCGGGGTGTGAAGCGCGGGCGCGACGTTCCAGATCAGCTGCCAGCCAACGAAGATGGCGAGCACGAACACGGTGAAGTGCGACAGGAACGACTCGGGCGCGCCGAGGCCGATGCCCAAGAGCGCAACGCCGGTGGCGATGAGCGTCCAGGGGATCTGAACCGGCTTCTCGTTGGCCGCGACCACGGGCTCGTCTGCCTCTTCGGCGACGGCTTCGGGTTTGGGTCCCTGCTTGGGTTCGGGCTTGGGCGCCGCGACAGGCTTGGGCTGCTCCTTCTTGGGGGCAGGCCAGATCATCTCGCCCTGGTGCACGACGGTGCAGCCACGGACGACTTCGTCCTCGAGGTCGAGCTTGAAGCCTTCCGCTTTGCCGAGGTCGTCGAGCAGGTGGCAGATGTTGGTGCCGTACAGCTGGCTCGACGTGGCGGGGAGCCGGCTGGGCAGGTCGGTGTAGCCGATGACCTTCACCCCCTTGTGGTCGATGACCTTGCCGGGCTCGGTGACCTCGCAGTTGCCTCCGCGCTCGGCGGCCAGGTCGACAATGACGGAGCCTGGGCGCATGGCCTCTACAGCTTCCTTCTTGACCAGCAGCGGAGCGGGGCGCCCGGGGATGAGGGCGGTCGTGATGATGATGTCGATCTCTTTGGCCTGCTCGAGGAACAGCGCCATCTCGGCGGCGATGAACTCGGGGCTCATCACCTTGCCGTAGCCGCCGGCTCCCGTGCCGTCTTCTTCGAACTCGACCTCGAGGAACTCCGCGCCCATCGACTCGACCTGCTCTTTGACGGCGGGCCTGGTGTCGAAGGCACGAACGATGGCACCGAGTCCGCGAGCGGCTCCGATGGCGGCCAAGCCCGCCACGCCAGCGCCGATGACCATCACCTTGGCTGGGGGAACTTTGCCGGCGGCGGTGATCTGCCCGGTGAAGAAGCGCCCGAACTGCTGGGCTGCCTCAACGACCGCTCGGTAGCCGGCGATGTTGCCCATCGAGGACAACGCGTCGAGCTTCTGCGCGCGTGAGATCCGGGGGACCTGGTCCATCGCGATCGCGTTGACCTTGCGGCCCTCGAGCATCTTGATGGTGGCGTCGGCTTCGGCCGGCCATAGGAACGAGATGAGCGTACTGCCTTCGGCGAGCATCTCGGCCTCTTCCTGGCCCGTGCCTTCGTGGTACTGCGGCGGCCGAACCTTGGCGACGATGTCGCAGTTCCAGACCTCGGAGGGCATCTCGACGATGCTCGCGCCAGCGTCTTCGTAGGCGGTGTCGGGGAAGCTTGCCAGGACGCCTGCGTCCTTCTCGACGACGACCATGAAGCCTTGCTTCTTGACCATGCGCCGGACGGTGTCGGGCGTCGCCGCGACCCTCCGCTCGCCCTCGTAGATTTCCTTCGGGATACCGATTTTCATAGGCCTACGCCGCTCGGGGGCGAGCGACATTTAGCAGGTTATCCGCCCGATTCCGAGCGTTTGCCCCTGCTATCGTCGCGGCTGTGAGCGACGACCCTCTCACGCACTTTGACGAGGCCGGAGCGGCCCGCATCGTCGCGATCGACGAGAAGCCAGAGACCCCGCGCGCTGCAACGGCCCGGGCGCGAGTCCGTATGGCACCGGCAACACTTGCGCGCATCGAGTCGGGCGCCGTAGGCAAAGGGGACGTGCTCTCGGTTGCGCGTCTGGCAGCGATTGGAGCGGCGAAGGGGACCGCGGGGCTGATTCCGCTGTGTCATCCCGTGCGGCTCACGAGCGTCGACGTCGACTTCGCCATCCTCCGGGACCTCCCCGGGGTGGAAGCCCGAGTCACGGTTCGAGCCGTCGATCGGACGGGACCGGAGATGGAAGCGATGGTGGCGGCATCGACCGCTGCGCTCACGATCTACGACATGTGCAAGGCGATGGATCGAGGCATGGAGATCCTCCAGGTCGCGTTGCTGTCCAAGTCCGGTGGAAAGTCCGGCAAGTGGACCCGCGAAGAGGGGGGAGAGCCCTCGACGCCCGACATACGCTAGTACGTCAGTTCTGAAGTTCGTTCCGGGTTTTTTGAGGAGTTCAGAGCAAGAGAGCGAAGCGTCCCGGAGGGATGCGTAGCGGAAAAGAGGGTAAGTACCGAACGCAGGCCTGACCAACCGAGGGTTTCGGAGGGCCCCTCCGCCATTCGCTACGCGAATCACTCCGGGTTCCGCGAATCGCGGGGGCGCGATTCTCTCTACCCCACACCCGAAGGGGGGCCGCAGAAACCCGGCACGGACTTCAGGCATGAGGTACTAGAGCATATCTCACAACCTCGCCACGCCACCTCACTGGTCTTTGGGCCCCAGTGGCGTTGTCGCGAAACCTTGCAGTACCCCGGTACAGCGGCGGCTCCGCTCCTGGCCATCGGCCCCAAATCCGCTCTGAGCCGGCGCGTCGAGGTTGTGAGATGTGCTTTAGTCGTACTCTTCGATCTTCGAGGGGAAGTTCGGGGTCAGACTTGCCGGCTCTTCTCGCACGGGCTTGGCGTCGCTCTTGTTGCGGATGCCGGTCTGTAGCGACTCGTGTGCGATCGGGGTGTGTGTCTCGAGGACCTTGTTCAGGGCGTCGTCGAGGGCCCGAAGTTTGCGGTGATGCGTGTCATGGCCGGGCTTGGCAGCGTAGTCCGCCGGCTTCTCGTTGGGGGCGGCAGGTGGTGGGGCCTGACGTGCTTGGGCGGGCGCAGGTTGAGGCGCGGGACCGGGGGCGTCCTTCTGCTGCCGGCGAACCCCTGGCTTGTCGAGCAAGCGGACCCACGGTTTGGCGTCAGAGCGCAGTGTTCGGGCGATGCGCTCGAGCCCTCCGATGGCGGAGGCCGCATCGGAGTAGCGCTTCGCTCGCTCACGAGCGATCAGCTTGCTGAGTCCCGCGTTGATGAGCGGAGGTACGGACGGCGGCAGTGGTGGGACTCGGCCGGCCACGTGTGCCTTCATCAAGGTTCGCGCGTCGGTCGACGAGAACGGCGGCGCACCCGTGAGCATCTCGTAGAGGATCATGCCCACCGAGTACAGGTCGGCCCGGCCGTCGATGTCTTCACCCAGCGCCTGCTCCGGGCTCATGTACGCGGGCGTCCCGACAATGGCGCCTACCTTGGTCGTGAGTCCGTCGGCGAGCGCTTCGTCCACGATGCGGGCGATGCCGAAGTCGACGATCTTGAGCAGATCGTTGCCGTGGTGATCCTTGGTGACAAACAGGTTGTCGGGCTTGAGGTCCCGGTGCACGACGCCGTGCCGGTGGGCATGGTCGAGACCGCGCAGCACCTGCAGCGTCAGAGCGATGCACTGAGATGGCGGGAGCGGCTTGCCCAGGACCTTGGCGAGCTCGCGGCCCTCGAGCAGCTGCATCGCCATGAACTTGAGGCCGTTCTCCAGCTCACCGCAGTCGAGAACCGCGCGGCAGTTGGGATGGTCGAAACCGGAGGACGCCCGAGCCTCCCGAGCGAATCTCGCGGCGATCTCCGGGTTGTCTCCGTACTCGGGGCGCAGGACTTTGATCGCCACCGCACGGCCCAGCCCCATGTGCTGCCCGCGAAACACGACAGCCATGCCTCCGACGCCGATCAGCTCCTCGACAAGGTAGCGGCCAGCCACGACTTTTCCCTGCAGCTTGAGCTGCCGCGGAAGGGCGACGTGCCGGCTAGCCATCGTCCCCGATGGTATCAGGCGTGCTCCTCGCTAGGGCGGGGCATCGCGGAGCATCCTGGCGCCATTTGCGCCAATCGGCTGTGCCGCTGTGATTGCGGAGCGAGGCGGGTGTGTCCGCGACGTTGCCCAGGGTACTCGTCGCGGGACTATTCGACGGTGACGGACTTGGCCAGGTTGCGAGGCTGGTCCACATCCGTGCCCTTGAGATCGGCGACGTGATACGCGAAGAGCTGCAGCGGAATGCTGGCTACGATGGGCTGAAACAGCTCGTGCACATCGGGCACGAGCACCACGTCTTGCGCGATGTCGGCGATGGCCGAATCACCGACGGTCGCGAGCGCAATGATCTTGCCGCCACGCGCCCGGACCTCTTCGAGGTTGGATACGACTTTTTCGTAGCCTGGCCCGCGCAGTGCGATCACGACGATTGGCACGTTGTCGTCGACCAGCGCGATAGGACCGTGCTTCATCTCGCCAGAGGCGTAGCCCTCGGCATGAATGTAAGAGATCTCTTTGAGCTTGAGTGCGCCCTCGAGCGCAACGGGAAAGCCCAGGCCACGGCCCAAGAACAAGAAGTCGCGGGCGTGGGCGTAGCGGCGAGCCACCGTACGAATCGAAGCGAGCTGTCCGAGGAGACGGTTCATCGCCTCGGGCAGAGCGCTGAGGCTCTCCAGCATGGAGCGCTGAGCGTCGTCGTCGAGCTTTCCGGTGAGCTGTCCGAGCTTGATCGCGACCAGGCTCATCACGACGAGCTGGCTGGTGAACGCCTTGGTGGAGGCGACGCTGACCTCGGGCCCGGCGTGCGTGTATAGGACCTGGTCGGCGGCTCGGGCGATCGTGGAGCCGACCACGTTGCAGATCGCCATCGTGCTCGCGCCGCGGCGTTTGGCCTCGCGCAGGGCGGCGAGGGTGTCGGCGGTCTCTCCGGACTGAGAGATGACGACGGCGAGGTCGCGCTCGGAGACGATCGGGTCGCGGTAGCGAAACTCGCTCGCAAGATCGACCTCGACCGGAATGCGGGCCACGGATTCGATCAGGTACTTGCCGCACAGGGCCGCGTGCCACGACGTGCCGCAAGCGAGAATGATGATGCGATCGAACTTGGACACGTCGAGTTCGACGTCGTCGAGGATCACTTCGGGGACCACGACCGTGAAGCGCCCGGACATGGCGTCGGAGAGCACACGCGGCTGCTCGTGAATCTCCTTGAGCATGAAGTGCTTGTAGCCCTGCTTCTCGGCGGCGACGGGACTCCAGTCGATCTCTCGGCTGGCACGCTGCACCGGCTCGCCGTTGGCGTCGAACAGGCTGTAGCCGCCGGCGGTGACGTGTGCGAGATCGCCGTCTTCGAGGTCGACGACGGTGCGGGTGTGGTCGAGCATGGCGACAACGTCGGAGCCGATAAACATCTCGCCCTCGCCGATGCCCAGCAGGAGCGGCGCGTTTTGGGCAGCGACCACGATCTCGCCCGGCGTGTCGTCGTGGAGCACGCAGATGGCCCACGTGCCCTCGACCTGTTGGAGCGCGGCGGTGACCGCTTCGCGGAGGTTCGCGGCGGTCGCCATCTTGCGATCGACGAGGTGCGCGAAGATCTCGGTGTCGGTCTCCGAGTCGAACACGCAGCCCTGATCCTGCAAACCACGGCGCAGGGTCATGTGGTTCTCGATGATGCCGTTGTGGACGACGCTGACCTTGCCCTGACGGTGAGGGTGGGCGTTGGATTCGGTGGGGCGACCGTGGGTGGCCCACCGGGTGTGGCCGATTCCTGTCGTGCCTCGAATGGGCTCACGAGCGAGCCGTTCGCGCAGGTTGGCGAGCTTCCCCTCACATCTGGCGATCGACGCGCCCGGGCCTTGGCCGCCCAAGATGGCGACCCCAGCGGAGTCGTAGCCTCGATACTCGAGCTTGCGCAGGCCCTCCAAAAGGATGGGGGCCGCCTCATTCTCACCGATATACCCAACGATGCCGCACATGGTGTGGTCTCCGTATAGCGTTGGGATGCGCGGAGAACCAAGATTATTCCCGCTTCGATCTGCCGCGCTGCTAGCTTCGAGGGCTGTGGGACTGCCGGTTGCCAACGACTTCTGTGCGCAGGCTTCGAGTGCGCTCGAAGAACCCATCATCGGGACCGCAGCCGCTCTCACGAGCGTTTGGCTGGGGGTCGAGGTGCGGGGTGTTTGGCCTCGCAACGCATTCGATTGCACGACCGTTCCCGACGCCCTTCGGTCCCAGCTGCCAATGTGGGCCGCTGCGGTCCCGGGCTTTCGGCCGCAGGCACTCCGGCGTCCTGGCCGAGAGCAGTATGCCGAGCCGGCGGTGTTCGTCGCCTTGACCGGCCCGGACTGCGACACGGTCGTTCGGCTCGACGTCCCGTCTCTCGAAGCTCTGTCCGAAATCGACCTCCCGTCCGTGGTCGAAACCATCCGCGCAGGTGGCGTCCCGGATCGCGGACGGCGGGTCGAGGCGCCGGCGGTCTGGGTCTGTGTGCATGGCAAGCGCGACCGCTGCTGTGCCAAGTTCGGGGTCCCTGTCTACGAAGCTGCGGCCGCCCTCGAGGGGGTCGATGTCTGGCAGACCTCGCACCTCGGCGGCCACCGTTTTGCCGCGACGCTCCTGTGCTTGCCGGCGGGCCTCTGTTATGGCCGGCTACAGGCCGATGACGTCGAGCCGTTGGTTCGCAACCACAGCCAGGGGCGAGTCCACGACCTCTCGCGATTCCGAGGCCGAACGTGCTGGAGCGCGCCTGGGCAGGCCGCCGTGCATTTCGTCCGCGCCCATATCGGGGAGATGGCTCTGGCAGGGTTCGTGCCCACGTCCGAAGCCACGATCGAAGCCGGCACTCGTGTGCGCGTGGCGAGCCCGCGGGGGGCGTTCGATGTGTTGGTGGAGAAGCGACCCGTGGGTGGTGAGGCCTCGCCCAGCTGCGAGAAACCCCCGGCGCCCGTCGCCGGATGGTTCCAGGTCGACCTCCAGCCAGCGTAGGGCTTCACGACGGACGCGCGCCCACGTTCCTTGTGCACGCGAAATGTCGACCGAGCGCGCGGATGACGCGAGTCTCTTCGGGATGCCAGCCCGGTGACGTTGTCAGACACCGTATGCCTGCGCTATCCCTGCGGAATGCGGACGCTTCCGGTGCTGCTTGCCCTTCTGTTGGGTGGATGCGCGACCACAATCGACAAGGCGCGGGACGCTCGTAACATCGGTGAGTACGACGAGGCCCGGTCGCTCTACGAGGAGGCGATGGCCGAGCCGAAGATGGAGGACACGGCCCGCGAAGAGCTCGCGCAGATGTACGTCGACCGAGCCGCGGCTGCCGAGCCCTCGAACAAGCAGGAGGCCGAGCGTGAGTATCGGCAGGCTCTGGCGGTCGATCCCGTGTTCGCGCCGGCCCTCACCGGGTTGGTCCGGCTGTTGCGGGAAGACGCGCGGATCAAAGATGCCCGCCTCGCGATCGATGGCGCGCGCAAGGCCGGGGAGTGCCCCACGTGCAACCGACTCGAGTTGGTGGTGTTGCTGGAGGAGGCTGACGCCGCCGCCAAAGCTGAGCAGTGGCAAGAGGCGCTGACGCGTTACACCGAAGCACAAGAGGTCCGGCCGCAGCCGGCCGTTGCACTCTCCATCGTACAAGCCCACATCGCGCTTGGGGCTCATGCCGAGGCCGTCGCGGCGCTGCAACGCTCGGTTCCCATGATGATCGAGGCCGACACCAATGCGACCGGAAACTTCGTCGCACTTCGCCAGCAGCTCTTCACCCACGCGGTCGATGGCGGCGATGTTCCAACGGCGGACCAAGTGCGCGCCCTCGCCCTGGCCAACGAGGCACAGCCGCCGTTGTTCGCGATGGAGCTTCGTGTCGCCGACCATCTGCTCGAGAAAGTCGACGGAGAGCTGGCACTCGCTCGTTACGAGTCGATGCTGGCCCGCAAGGACGGGGAGGCGCTCAGCGCCAAGCAGGTGGACGCGGTCAACACTCGCGTCGCTCGCATCTACGCCAACCGGGGAACGGCTCTGCTCAACGAGGGCAAGAGCAACAACGCGGACTGGGCGTTCAAGAAGGCGATCGAGATTCGCCCCGACGACTGGTCGCTCAAGCTGCAGCGCGTCATCGCGATCTCCGAGTCCGTCGGATCGGAGAAGGCGTTGCAGTCGCTCAGCACCGTCCCCGAGGGAACCTACGGCCTCAAGACCACCCGGGGCATCGTAGCGGCGCTCAAGGTGCGAGAGCTCCTCGAACGGGGCCAGATCGACGCGGCCCGAACCGCGCTTGGCGAGGTGCAGTCTGAATACGGGAGTGTCCCAGAGGGGCATCTCGTCGCTGCGATGGTCCTCGCGAAGACGCAGTTCGAGGGTCTGTCCAAGAAGCAACGCAAGGCAGCCTTGAGCACCAAGGCGTTGGTCATGTATCCCGGGGACCGAATCTACCGGTATGCAGAGGCCAAGGCCGAGCTGGCCTGGGTGAAGATGGCGATGGCGGCCTCCGATAAGGACAAGCTGTTCATCGCCCCGTGGTTGGGGACCGAGCTGGCCCGCATGGATCGCGAGCTCGCCCTGGCATACCCGCCGGAGGTCGAGTTCCGTGCAGATCCAGAGCCGGTCATCGTGCTGCACAACGCCCAGGCCGGGTACATCGATGTTGTCGTCGAGGGGGAAGACCTCCAGCAGGAGTTCGGCATCCCCACAGGCGACCGGACGGAGTTCACGGCCCCGACTCCGGGCCTGCTGCGTCTGCGCATCAACGGGGAGAAGCGGGTGTTCGTCGCAGAGCCCTACGCGAAGGTCACGATTCGCATCTGAGTCTGCCCGCGACGGATGACCATGCTCGGTACGTTGCTCGCTCTCGGACTCGGGGTCCCTTCTCCACAACCGCTGCCGGTCGTGGGTGGCGAGCCCGCTCCGGAGCAGGAGTTCGACGCGGTGCTCGAGGTCGGCAACACCTTGACGGGCCCTTGCTCAGGCGTGCTGATTCGACCGGATCTTGTACTGACCGCGGGGCACTGCGTCCGGGAGGGAACGACGCTGCAGACCCTCTCGGTCGTGCGCCCGCTGAGTCTGGGTGGAGGCCTCGTCGACATCGAGTCGTTTGGCCCGCACCCCGACATGTGCCTCACCTGTGAACTCGATGAATTCGACTTTGGCTATGTCCTGCTGGCCGAGCCGCTCGATGTTCCACCGCTCGAGGTCATCACCGATCAGGTCGTTTGGGACTCGCTCGTCGGCGATGAAGGACCGGTGACCGTCGTCGGTTGGGGGCACGTTCCCGAGCGGGGCGGCCTGCGAGGCGAGCGGTGGAAGGTCGAGGTCCCAATTCGTAGATTCACGGAGACAGGGTTCGAGTTCTATGCAGGCGGCGAGGGCAAGGACAGCTGCGGTGGCGACTCCGGTGGTCCCGCGCTGGTCCTGGGCGAGGATGGCGCGTGGAAGATCGCCGGCGTGACGTCTCGCGGCTCGACCGAGTGTGGCTCGGGTGGATTCTACGGCGTAGCCTATCACGCGATGGGGTGGCTCTCCGAGGAGGTTATGGACCCGTCGCTATGCGGCACCGACTGTGGGCCGTGCGATTGCCTCGACACCCGGCCTCCGCCGCAGGAAGGCTGCTGTTCGACCGGGCGCGCCATCGGGATCCCGTGGGTGTTGTTCGCGCTCCTGGGGCTCCGGCGACGATCCGCCAGGGACGAAAAAGCCCCCCACACCGAAGCGTGAGGGGCTCATCGCGGAGTCGCGGACCGGCTCAGCCCTTGGGCTGAAGGTCGGTGCCGTACATCTTGATCGTGGCCTTGGGCAGGACCTCGCGAATCTGCCCTTCGATGGCCGCCACCTCGCCCACGATGACGACGTGGGGGATGGGGTGCATGTACTTCTTCGCGGCGTCCTGGACCTGCTGGGCGGTCACGGCCGAGATCGAATCGCGGTAGCCCTTCCAGTAGTCGGTCGGGAGTCCGTACGTGAGGGCCGCCCGGATCTTCGAGGCGATCTGGCCGGCGGTCTCGAGCTCCAGCGGGAACTGTCCGACGATACGCGCCTTGGCGGTGGCGAGCTCTGCGTCGGTCGGAAGCTCCTTGCGCATGCGACCGAGGTGTCCGAACAGCGCAGCGAGCATGTCGGCGGTGGACGCGTTGCGGGTGCGGGTGTTGATATAGAAGGTGCCGGGCGCCTGCGCCTCGTCCAGGTAGGACGAGACGTTGTAGGCCAGACCCTTTTCCTCTCGGACGTCGAGGAAGAGCCGCCCGGTGGCGCTTCCTCCCAGGATGGAGTTGGCCAGCTCGAGTGCTGCCCAGTCCTGGTGGTTCCGCGCGATGGCGAGGTTGCCGATCATGATCTCGGCCTGGGCGGAGCCCGGTCGATCGACGAGGTGAATGACAAGCTCGGTGGGGACTGCGTAGTCCTTGAACTTGTTGAGCGGGTTTCCGGGCAAGGCTCGCTTGGTGGTGGACTTCCACCGCCCGAGCGTGCGCTTCACCAGGGGCTTGGCTTCGGCGACGGTGATGTCGCCCGAGAGCACCAGGAACGAGTTGTTCGCCCGATAGAAGGTCTCGTGAAACTCGCGAAGGTCGGCGACCTTGATCGCGTCCACTTCCTCGGCGGATGGATCGAGCTCGCCGTACGGGTGTCCTTCGGGATACGCGAGGTGGTCGAACAGCATGCCCGCGAGGTAGCCGGGGCTGCCCGCGTTCATGCTGAGGCTCGTCTTGATCTGCTGCTTCTGTTTCTCGAGCGCTTCCTCGGGGAACAGAGGGTTCATGACCTCGTCGGAGAGGAGCGTGAGACCCAGCTTCAGATCCTTGCCCAGCGTCCGTGTGAACACGAAGCTGTTGTGCACGCCGGCGCTCTCGCCAAGGGTGCCGCCGACGAACTCGATGGCTTCGTCGATCTTGGCCTTGCTCCGGGCGCGGGTGCCCTCTCCAAGCATGTCGGCGGTGAGGCCGGCGACGGTGGAGTTGTCCATGCTGCCGGCACGAACGACGAGTGTGCTCGAGACGATCGGAACCTCGTGGTTCTCGACGATGTAGACCGTGAGGCCGTTGTCGAGCTCGAACTGGACCGCGGACGGGAAGTCGACGGGCTGTGGGGCGCCTGGACCCGGAGGCGACGGGTACACGCGCTCGGCGACGGGTTCGGGCTCCGGCTCGGGCTCGGGCTCCGGCTCGGGCTGAGGAGCCGGGGCAGGTGCCGGGGCTTCGGTGGAGGTCTGCACCTTGCAGCCCGTGCCCAAACAGAGCGCGAGCGCGATGGACGACAGCGATACAATGGAAGTGCGCATGGTCCGGAGTCCTTTAGGGCTTGGGCACGATCTCGAGCGTGAACCAGTCATCGCCCAGATAGGTGTTGGCAACCCGCTTGATGTCCTTGGCGGTGACGGCTTGGGTCAGCTCGAGGTCACGCAGCACGAACAGTGGGTCGTCGTGGAACAGGGCGCCTTGCACGATCTGGAAGGCACGACCGTTGTTGGTCGCGAGTGCGCCGACGGTGTCGACCGTGGCTCGGTTCTTGGCCTTGGTCAGGTCGCGGCTGCTGACGCCCTTCTTCTTGACCTTTTCGACCTCTTCTTTGACGACGGCCTGAATGTCGCCGAAGGAGTTCCCTGGCAGCGGGATGAAGCCGGCCATCTCGCTGCCCGCGTTGCGTCCACCTGCGGTGCCCATCGGCAGCGCGGCGACGACCATCTTCTTGTCGTCGGTGAGCACCTTCGTGATGCGGGCCGACTCACCGCGCAGCAGCATGCTCATCAGGAGCTCGAGCGCAGGTCGGTCGGGGTGATCGTAGGGGACGGTCTTCCAGCCGACGACGTACAGCGGCTGCCGTGCGTGGGGGTCTTCGGTCCGCTTTACGACCGCTTTTTGGGTGTGGTCGACGTTCTTGCGGTCCGTCCGGGCTTCGCCCTTGGGGATGTCGCCGTAGAACTTCTCGATCTTCGCTTTGACCTCCGCGACCTCGACGTCACCCACGATGGTGATGACGGCGTTGTTCGGCACGTAGTACTTGTCGAAGAACGCCTGCACGTCCGCGGTTCCTGCGGCGGTCAGGTCGGCTTGCGAGCCAATCGTGGTGTGCCCGTAGCCGGAGCCTTCCCACAGGGAGGTTCGGAACAGGGCGAGAGCCTGCGCGTAGGGCTGGTTCTCGTACCGCATCGCCCGCTCTTCTTTGACGGCGCTGCGTTGGTTCTCGAAGTTCTCGTCGGTGATGACCAGCGAGCGTAGGCGGTCGCTCTCGAGCCACAGGATCATGTCCAGGTAGTGGCTGGGCAAGACCGCGAAGTACTGCGTGACGTCGGCGCTCGTGAACGCGTTCATCACTCCACCAACACCCAGGACGTTCTTGAAGTACCCGCCGTCGGGAACGTTCTCGCTGCCCTTGAACATCATGTGCTCGAAGAGGTGAGCGAAGCCGCTGCGGCCATCTTCTTCGTCTTGCGAGCCCACCTCGAAGGCGGTGTGCATCGCGAATGCGGGGACCGAATGGTCCTCTACGACGTGGACCCGCAGGCCGTTATCGAGTGTGAACGACTCGACCGTCAGTTCCACGCCTAGCGCGGAACCGGTGGTCTTGACGGTGCCAGAGGGCGCTGCGGCGGTCGTCGCCTTCGGCGCTTCGGCGTTCGCAGGGGCGGCCAAGCCAACGCTGGCCGCGAGCAGGAGTTGCGTCGGGAAGTTCCAGAGCATGGACGGGCCTCGAACGCGCGAACGGTATCAGGCCGGGGAGAAACCCACCACGCGCAGCAGCGGACGCCGAGCCATCCGCGCCCGGTCACCGTAAAAGCCGTGACTTAGCTCCGGATTCGAGCCAGGCCTGAGTTCGGACCTGGCCCGATACGGGGGCTGGGCCCGCTTCAGCCCTGAGCGAGGAAGCGCCCGGAATGCTCCGAGGGGGAGGTCGGCGGGGGATCTTCGTTGCGGGACAGCATCGCGATCGCTCGCTCTGCGTGCTCGATGCCCGCTGCCCACTGAATGCCTTGGGCGAGCCGGAGTGCTTCTTCGCAGCGGCGGCGAGCGTCCTCGAGCCGGCCCCGAGCGGCACGGGCCCGGGCGCGCTCGATCAGAAGCTGCGCGGTGGTGAGGCGATCGCCGAAGTGACGGGCCTCGTCTAGCGCCCGAGCGAGGTGTTGCTCGGCCAGCGCGAGCTGGTTGAGGTCTCTCAATACCCACGCCATGTGGGCGTGGCAACGCAGGATGCCCAGGCGGTCGCTGGATCGTTCTGCGTGGGCGAGTGCGTGCTCGCACCAGCTGCGGGCCTCGGAGAGCGACCCGCCGTGCCGGCTGTAGTCGCACATCCGCAGCAAGTACCTCCACACCGGGAAGTCGAGCTGGGTCTTGGGACCCTCGCCCAGCGTGAACATGTCGAGCCCTTCGCGGAGCTCGGTCAGTGCGCGCTTGAAGTCTCCGCCTTGAGCGTAGGTCCGGCCGAGTTCTTCATAGGTGTCCGCCATGATCTGGCGGTCGCCGGCGGCCATGGCCGGCCCCAAAGCGCGCTTGAGGGTGTCGAGTGCGGTCGCGCCGTCACCCATGCGTGCGTACGCTTGTCCGAGCCCGGTCTTGATCTTGGCTTCTTCAGCGGGTTGGAAGCCGCCGAGTGAGAGGCGGGCTTCGATGAGGTTGATCGCCTCTTGGGTGGCTCCGCTGGCTCGCATGACGCGGGCTGCCATCACGCAGAGCTCGGTCTCCAGCGCGGAGTTTCGTTCGCCCTGCTCATCGAGCAGCCGCAGCGCAGCCCGGAGAAACTCGGCCGCGGCCGGATCGTCAAACGCCCGTTCGGCTCGCTTGCCGGCCTCGCCCAGCTCCTCGTAGGCGGTGGCGTGCGCGGCTCGGAGGTAGTGGAGGGCGCGGACGGTCTGCGAGGCTCGGGCGACCCGCGAGGTCGTGGCGGCCAGCGCGTGCAGCTTGCGTCGACGTGGCTCGGGAATGCTGGCGTAGACCAGGTCGTGCAGTAGGCCCTGAGAAAACGCCCGCTCGCCGTTGCCGATGATCAGCAGCATTCCGCCGACGTGCAGAGACTTGAGTGCCTCGTCGAGATCGGAGGCACGGCCGTCTTTGCCGTCCGCTTCGAGGATGTCGACGAGATCGTGCTCGAGGAATCGCTCTCCGAGCACCGAGCCGCACTCGAGTACGTTGCGAGCGGTTGCACCGAGCTCACCGAACCGGGTGCGTAGAAGCTCCCGATCGGTGGCGGTGCCCGGAGCTTGAATGCCCCCGGCGAGCAGCCGGAGGTGGCACTCGAGTTTGAGCGGAGTGAGCGGGGCGACCTTGGCCAGAGCTTCGGGCAGCTCTGACTGCGGGTTGACCTCCATCGTCACCTGACGACCGAGCGACTCGACCTCTTCTGGGGTCAGCGCATCGAGCTGTTCGATGGTTCCGCCGAGCCACTCGACGTTGGGTTCGGCGCTGGTGCACAAGACGAACACCGGGTTCTGGGCCTGCGCCGCCGCGATTCGACCGAGGATCTCGCGCGAGGGGGTGTCGAAGGTGTCGACATCGTCAAAGATCAGCAGGAGCGGTTGGCCACGGCCACCAGCCATCATCGCCTGGACGGCGCTGGAGAAGCACTCGCGACGGCGAACGCCGACCTCGAGGTCGTGGGCCGGACCCTGGAGCTGGAACAGCTCGGCCAGTCCCGGAAGCACCTCGAACGACATCCCGGTGAGGTTGGCGACGCGGCCGAGATCTTGGGTGGAAACCGCCGAGGTTTCGAGGCCGAGCAGCAACGAGACCATGTTCTGCACGGGCCACAGCGGACTCTGGGCACCAGAGGGATCAGCCCCGACGTAGTAGGAGCGCCAGCCCAACGACTCGGCCAGAGAGGCGATCTCATCGCCGAGCCGGGTCTTGCCGATACCGCGTGGTCCCGCCAGGACCCGGACCCGGACCCCCGCTTGCGGGCTGGTCAGCAGTGTCCGCGCTCGCTGCATGACGTGGTCGCGACCGGAAAGAGGAAGCGGGAAGTTGCGAACGACGACCTCGGCCGTCGGCTCGCCCATGCGCGGCAACGTGAGACCGGAGCCCCGGGTGCTGCGATGCCGTCGACCGCTGCGCCCCGTGGTCCCCGAAACTGGAGGTGCTGCCGAACCGCACGCGGGGCAGAAACGATGCTCCTCGCGCATGCCCGCTCCGCAGGCCGGGCAGATGATCGTTCCTGAGAGCTCAGCACTCGTCGCGGCGATCAGCTCTTCGCGGAACTCGGTCGCGGAGCTGTAGCGATTGTTCGCGTCTTTCTCGAGCGCCTTGAGACACACCGCCTCGAGCGGATCGGCCTGTGACCCGAGCAGCTGACTGGGCGGAATGGGATCGTCGTGCAGGTGCTTGTGCAGCACGTCGACCGCGGAGGCGCTCTCGAACGGCGGTCGCCCCGTGAGCATCTGATACATGATGCAGCCGACCGCGTAGAGGTCGGAGCGTTGGTCCAGTTTGTGTCCACGCGCCTGCTCGGGCGACATGTACTCGGGCGTACCGCAGACCATGCCTTGGCTCGTGAGGCCGGTGCCGGCCTCCGCCTGGTCTTCCATCAACTTCGCGATACCGAAGTCGAGGACCTTTGCGAGCTCGCCGTGCGTGCGCAGCTGCTGCACGAGGATGTTCTCGGGCTTGAGGTCGCGGTGGAGGATCATCAACCCGTGCGCTTCGGCGAGCGCAGCGAGGATCTGCAGGGTGATGTCGACGATACGATCACGCGCCAGCGGGTAGTCGCGCGTGATGATGTGCTCGAGCGTGTCCCCCTTGATGAACTCCATCACGATGTACGTGATGCCGTCGGGGGTCTGGCCGTAGTCGACGGTCGAGACGCAGTTTGGGTGGTTCAGACTCGCCGCGTTGTGAGCTTCGCTCGCGAACCGAGCGTGACTGGCCTCGTCGTTGAGCAGATGAGGCGCGAGAATCTTCGCCGCAAACGTCTTGCCGAGCGTGAGCTGCCGAGCTTCGTACACCCGGCCCATCGCGCCCTCGCCGATCAGGTCTTCGATGACGTACTTGTCCGCGAGGATCAAACCCTCGTACGGATCGCCCGCCTGCGCCTCGACATGTCCGATGTCCTGACCGCAGTGCGAGCAGAACAGCGAATCCACGATCGAGCGGCCGCCACACTGTGGGCAAATCTTGTGCGATGAGCCGATCACGTGGTGTTCGGTTTCCTCCCCATCCTCACCAACATCATCCCACAACCGGGGCTACAGATCGCCGCCGGACATATGGCTAGGCCTCGGATGACGCGTGGGCGCAATGGGCGCTAAGGGGGGAGTGGGGACTGCAAACCCCGACAGTGTGGGGGCTGTCAGCGGCTCGCGTACATCTGGTGGAAATACTCCCGGAGAACGGCCTCTGCGTGCTCTGGCGGGAGCGCATCCAACACACGGTTGATCGCTGCTGATTCGCCCGCCGTACGCGCAGGATCGGCACCTATCGCGGAAACCGCGTCGGGAATCGAGAGCTGTCCGGAGACAAAGGCCGCGGCCATCACGGCCATCGGGTCCGCCGCGGGGCTGTCCTGCCCGGCGGACACCTGCAGGTCGGCGACGCATCCGGCCAGGTCCGCGAGGAAGGCATCACCATGGGGCACGTTGATCGGCGTGACGGTGAGGTGGACCGATTTGGGTACGTGACCGTGCCCGAACTGAGGCTGGATGTACCACTTTCGCTCTCTCATGGCGTCCACCAGCGAGAACACATCGAGGCTGTCCGAGCTGAACGCGAGCAGGCTGCCATCGGGTTCGCCCAGCACATGAAGGCCGTCGATTGCGTTGACCCCGTTGCAGAGCTCGAGGACACACGCCCGGACCTCGGTTTGTAGCGTGCGGTAGCGATCGGCCCCGATGTAGCGCAGGACCGCCCACGCGGCCGCCACGGATGCGCCGCCGCGGCTGCTCTGCACGGTGGCGTTCGTGATGCCGTATCCAGGCCAGCGCGTGTGTGCGAAGAGCTGGTGTCGGCGCAAGTCCGGGTCGGCATACATCACGATGGATGCCCCCTTGGGACAGTATCCGTGCTTGTGAAGATCGAGCGACATCGAGGTCACCCCCGGAACTCGGAAATCGAACGGCGCAACGGCATGGCCGGCCTGTTCGAGGAACGGCAGGAAGAATCCGCCCACGCACGCGTCAACGTGCATCAGCGTGCCTCGCTCAGCTGCGGCGGCAGCCAACTCGGGAATCGGATCGATCACGCCCTGGGCGTACGACGGGGCAGAGCCGACGACCAAGACCGTGTTCTCGTCGATCGCCGCCGCCATGGCTTCGGGGTCGGCGCGGAAGTCCTTGCGAACGGGGACGGATGTGACGTCGAGGCCGAAGTAGTGCGCCGCCTTGTGAAACGCGGGATGCACCGAGTCGGGGACGACGATGTTCGGGTGTTCAATCCCCCGTTCGCTGCGGCCGTGGTCTCGGGCCGTCTTGACCGCAAGTAGGATGCTTTCGGTGCCGCCGGAGGTGAAGTTGCCAACCGCCGCGTCGCCGTGCGCCAGCTCGGCTGCGATCTGGACGACCTCGTTCTCCATCCGGACGAGGCTGGGAAATGAGGTCGGGTCCAGAGCGTTCTCGGTCATGAACGCCGTGTAGGCTCGCTTGGCCACCGTGCCCACGTCCTCGCCCGCGCTGAAGACGTACGCGAAGCAACGCCCAGCGCTCCAGTCCAGGTCGTCTTTGCGAATCTCGGCGAACGCCGCGTCGATCGATTCTGGGCTCAGTCCACCGTTTTCCAGCGAATCCACGTCGCAAGCGTGACACTGGGTGCCATGACAAGCAAGCCTACCTACCAGACGATTCCCATGCTGATCCCAAACTCTCAGCGTAGCGGCGCGATGTCAGGCTTGGGCGCCTCGTGTCAGGCTTGGGCGCACCTCGACCTGATGGTCGATCCAGTCTCCGATGGCCTCGATCACCGGAAGCGACCGCAGTGACACCAGGAGGTCAAAACTGTGGTGCGCGCCGGGTACGATGGTGAACCGCACCGGATTGCGGCTCACGGCGCGCAGCTCGGTGACGAAGTCCTTCGCGTCGTCCACCGGAACCATCGAGTCGCGGCCGCCGTGCACCACAAAGAACGGCGGCGCATCGGTGCGCACCCGGTGAATCGGCGATGCGTTCTCGAAACGCTCCGGTTCATCCTCAAAGAAGGCCTTGAGAAGCAGGGGCTCGAGCAACATCGAATGAAACCCGGGGGCGTGCCGCTTCTTGACGTTGGTGAGATCGAAAACCGCGTACATCGGAACCGCGGCTTGCACCGAGCAGTCGGCGTCCTCGAAGCCCGGTTGCAGGCTCGTATCGCCCTGGGTGAGCCCACACATCGCGGTGATGTGCCCTCCCGCTGAACCACCGATGATCGTGATGAACGAGGGGTCCACCCCGTACTCCTCCGCGTGCTCCCGAACCCACGCGATCGCGCGCTTGACATCGGTGAGGTGGTCCGGCCACGTGGCTCCGGGGGATAGGCGGTAGCTGACGTTGAAACACACGTAGCCGCGGTCGGAGAGCAATGCCATCAACGGGATGCCCTGCTCGGTCCGGCTGCCCACGACCCAGCCGCCACCATGGACGTGGATGACCGCTGGACGTGGGCCCTGGAACGATTGAGGCGGGTGGTAGACGTCGAGCCGCAGGCGCTGGCCGGCCACGCGCGCGAACTCGATCCCGCGCGTCACCCTGTGTTGCGAAAAACGGTACGGAAAAGGCCAGAGGATCCGGGCCCATGGGAGCCGTCGGTCGACAGAGAACTCGGGCACATCGCGGTGCAAGGTGGAGGTCGCACGGACGGATGAGATGAGCTGGCCGGTCAGAAGTGCCGTCGCGAGTCCGGCGAGCCCAAGCGAGAGCCACCCCGTCCATCCTCGAGGCTCACCAAACCATGCCGCGACGCCGAGGCCTGCGAGGAGCAGGGGAAGGATGAACACCGAGGTCTCGGCGAGCAGGGTTCCTGCGAGAAAACTCGGGACCAGCAGAACGCGGGAACGCCGAATGGGTGCGACGGCATTGATCGCCAAGGCTGCCAGCGACGCCGCGACCAGAAGCAAGCCCCACCCGAGTAGTTCGGTCAACAACGGCTCACCTGCAGCCCCCGTCGATCAAGCACCGTGCCTTGGCCGCCTGGCGAAGCTCGGTTCTGAAGTCGGGGTGTGCGACCTCGATGAGCAACTCAGCCCGCTCACGCAGCGAGCGTCCTCTGAGGTTGACCGCGCCGTACTCCGTGACGACCCACTGCACGTGACCGCGCGTGGTCACGACGCCCGCACCCGGCTGCAATCGCGGGACGATGCGGGATGCTTGGCCGTGACGGGCGGTGGAGGGCAGGGCGATGACCGCCGCACCCCCGGGGCTACGCAGCGCACCCTGCACGAAGTCCATTTGGCCGCCGATGCCGCTGTAGATGCGCTCTCCGACCGAGTCGGCGCAGACCTGGCCGGTGAGATCGACCTGCAGCGCTGAGTTGATGGCGACCATCTGGTGCTGCTTCTTGATCTCGTTGGGATCGTTGACGACGTGCGAGGGATGGAATTCGACGAAGGGGTTGTCGTGGACGAACGCCTGCAGAGCCTCGGACCCGGCAGCAAACGAGGTGACGACTCGTCTCTCGAAGCGAGTCTTGTGGTGTCCGTTGATGACGCCGGTCGTTGCGAGGTCGAGCAGGCCGTCGCTGAACATCTCGGTGTGGACACCCAGGCCTTCGTGCCGACTCAGCGCAGCGAGCACCGCGTTGGGAACCTTGCCGATGCCGACCTGAATGGTGGCCCCGTTGGGAACGAGGCCCGCAACATGAGCGCCGATGGCTTCCTCGGTGGTGCCGAACGCAGCCGGGACCATTCGGGGCAGTGGCCCATCGACCTCGATCGCGAAGTCGATCTCGTTGATGTGCACGGCCGAGTTTCCGAGCGTGCGCGGAACTTGCGGGTTGATCTGCGCGATGACGATCTTGGCGGCTTCGACCGCTGGGAGTGCGCACGCGACCGACAGACCCAGGCGGCAGTACCCGTGCTCGTCAGGCGGCGAGACTTGGATCAGCGCCACGTCGAGCGGCAAGGAGGCGCGAAACATCGAGGGGACCTCGCCCAAGAACACGGGGGTGAAGTCGGCTCGCCCCTCGGCGACCGCCTGTCGGGTGTTGGGGCCGACGAACAGCGCGTTGTGGCGCAGATGTCCTTCCAGCGAGGGATCCACATGCGGCGCATCACCATCGATGTGCAGGTGCACCACCTCCACACCCTCCAACTCGGGGGCCCGGGCAACCAGGGCTTCGAGCAGGACGTGGGGGACCATCGAGGCCTCGTGCACGTAGACGCGCTGGTGGGACTGCACGCAGGCGACGGCGGACTCGGGCTTGCAGATCTTCATCGCGCGCGCCCGCAGTGTGGCACGCCCGGCGATCGCCTGCAGGTGCGCGCCAACCCCGATCTGCTCAAACATGCCGTCCTGCCGGAGGCCGCGCTATGGTCCGCACATGGAGCCTCCCTCCTCGCTTCCCGCCAAACTCTCCGGGCCCGATGTCGCCAACATGTCGGAGCGGGTTCCGGGCAGCTATGAGCTGCGGGGGCAGATCGCACAGACCGTGACCATCGCGCTCGAGGCGGGACAGTCGATGTGGGCGTGCAAGGGGGCGATCCTCTCGCACGACGCGGGAGTGCAGTGGCAGCTCAAGGTGCCTGGGGCTGCGGTCTCGCGGATGCTCTCGGGCGAAGGGCTGGCGCTCACGTACGTCAGTGGTCAGCGTCCGGGCGCAAAAGTCACGCTCTCGGCGAACCAGACCGGCAAGGTCGCGGTCTGGGACCTCGCGTGGGGTCCGGTGACCTGCACGTCGGGTTCATTCTTGGGGGCGATCGGCGACGTGAAGATCGACGTCACCGTGGCCCGCCGCTTTGGTGCCGCCCTGTTCGGCGGCGCGGGCTTCCTGCTCCAGAAAATCTCCGGGGAGGGGCTGGTGTTCATCCATGGCTCGGGCGACTTCGTCGAGCGCGACCTCGAGCCCGGGGAAGAGGTCACGGTGTCGACTGGCAACCTCGCGGCGTTTGGCTCGGGCGTGGGCTACGACATCGTTGGCGTTGGCGGATGCTTGAAGGTGTTGTTTGGCCGTGAGGGCCTGTTCATGACCCGCATGACCGGACCCGGACGCGTACTCATGCAGAGCATGAAGCGGCAGCGTCTGCAGCCCGGTCGACAGCGATAGCTGCGGTTCTCGGCCCCGGCTGCACGACTATTGCGAGGCCGCCGGGGCGCTGGGGTCGATGGTGGTCGAGATCCGCGGCTGAAGGAGCTCGGCTTCCGCCCGGGCCGCGTGTTCTGCGTCCCGTGCCTGGCGCTCGGCTGCCACGCTGACCGTGGAGAGCAGGCCGGAGGTCTTGTTGTAGTTGATGTGCGAGCCGAGGTCGCGCCGCTTGAATGCGGTGTACCGCTCGATGAACTCCTGCCGCTCCCGCATGCGGCGAGAGTGAATGCGCCGTGCGTCGTCCGGCGAGTCGATGATGTGGGGGACCATGACCATCAACAGGCTGACCTTCTCCCTGCGTCGGTTCCGCTTGCGAAACAGCCAACCGATCACGGGGATCGCACCCAGGCCCGGGACACGGCTGTCCGTGATCGCATCGATCTCGCGGGTGAGTCCACCGAGGACCAGGGGCTGCCCCGGATGCGCGACGACCTTCTTGAGGTCGAGCTTCCTCTTGAGGGTCCGGTAGTTGCCCGTGGTGCCCTCCAGTGCTCCGAGCTGTCGGTCCTCGAGAAGGATGTCGAGGGACACGGTTTCGTCGTCGTTGACGTAGGGCGTGACCTCCAACTTGAGCGTGACGTCCTCGTTCGCGATGTTGTCGATCGTGGGGGCCACCGGGTTGCTGGTGGTGGTCGTCCCGGTGCGAAACGGAATCGTCTCGCCAAACTCGGCCACCGCCTGCTCGTTCTCGGCCGCGTAGAGGTGAGGCTGCGCGACGATGTCGATGTCTTGTTGGGTCTCGAGTGCTTGGAGCGTGACGCCGAACGCGGGGATGTCGGCATCGAAGCCGAACAGTGTCGTGGATAGGGTGGGACCGACGAGGCCCGCGGCCAGGCCACTGAGCGCTCCAGGAGCGATCGAACTCACGTCACCGGGCGCGCTGCTGGCGTACCCGAGGCCTCCACCGGCTTCTTGTCCGAAGTGTCCGCTCACGTCGATGTTGCGGCCGAGTTCGGTGCGCACCTCGAGCAGGTAGACCTCGAGGTAGAGCTGCTGACGCGGGTGGTCGATCCGCCGGATGACCTTTTGTAGGGCCGCGAAATCCAGGGCCGTGGCATTGACGATCAGCGTTTGGGTCGCGGGGTGGGCGGTGACCTTCACCGGGCCGGAAAGCGTCGCTCCAGCGACGGCAGCCTTGCCTCGGTCGCTCTTCGGCTGTGATCCACTGGAGAGGCTGGCTAGGACCCCGGCAACCTCCTCGGCATCCACATGCGCCAGCTCGATCACATGCAGCGTCTCCTGCCCCTCGCCCCCGTCGATGTCGAGTTCATCGAGCAGCCGCGACACCGCTGCAAACGTCGCGTCGGTGCAAACGACGAGGAGCGTTCCGGTGCGAACGTCGACGGTGATCGTGGGCGTGTCGTCGGTGGCACCCGAGGTGGGCGTGGCCGCGGTCTTCGGGGCACGCCGCTTCTTGTTTCCGTTCTTGCCCTTCTTCGCCGCAGGCTTCACGGACGTCGTCGTCGCGCCCGAAGCCGATGCGGCGATGTTTCCCAGACCTGCATCGAAGACCGAGCGAACGACTTCACCGAGGGTCTCCGCATCGGCGTAGCGCGCCCCGTACAGATGGACTTTCCGGTTGGGACCCTCGGGCTGCTCGAGGTCCGCGAGCAGTCGCTCCAGTGTCCGAATCCGGGCTCCGGTGTCCGTCACCACCACGACATCCCCCACGGTCTTCACCACGCCACTGTCGGTCTTGAGTTCCGTGAGGAGTGAGGCTGTCTGTACTTGTTGATCTGCGGGGGGGCGCCACACCTTGGTGACGATTCGGCCATCGGCAGGAACATCCGCGCCGGGGCCGTACACGCGAAATCCGGCGGAGGCGACCTGGGACGTTTCGACGATCTTGTAGAAATCGCCCGCAGGCTCGACGGTGGCTCCGATCGTTGCCAGCGCTGCATGAAAGGCCGCGTACGCCTCCGCCATCGTGACGGGCTCGGGGGCGACGATGTTGACCGTCTTCGTGCGTAGCTTGGGGTCCCAGATGAACTTCTGGCAGCTCACGCTCATCATCCACTCGACCAGGTCCTGCAGCTCCGCCTCTTGCTTGAGCGTGATGCGGAACTCCTGCGTACCGCCCGGTCGATCGCACTGGTCGGGCAGGGCTGAGACCGCGGGCGTGGGCAAAGACTGAAGCGCGGCTGCGTTGGGTGCGGGTTGCGACGGGGGCGGTGCTGTTGCGTCCGGAGGTTGGGCGGGTGCTGCGACCGCCGGACCCGCCGCGAGGAGCATGCAGGCAAGCAGCGCGGGAGCGAGGGGGCGGCGAGGTCGCATGCTTGGTCTTCAAAGCAAGTGCCGCACCACGCCGGATTTCAACGAGTTGGCCGCCACGCCGCCGCGGAAGCCGACAAAAAGGCAACTCGGTCCCCCGAGGGGGACGCGGATGTCACTGGTGGTGCGCGGCGCGGACTCTCGAGTGCTCCGTTGTGTCGCCGGGCTGGTCCGTAGGCGTAACGTTGAGCGTGCGCTATGGGTAGTCCCGAACATGCGCTGGCTTGCACTCCTTTGCGTTCTTGGCGCTGGTTGCGATGCGCCCACAGACGAAGACCACGCCGACACTCTCGACCCCGACGCGGCGCCTCGGGTCTCGGTCGATCGGTTCGGAACGAGGAGGGCGGATGCTCCCGTCGAACTCCCCGCGGCCGATGAAGCGATCGACTTCGATGCCCAGTTCACGACGCGAGCATTGGGCCCGGACGGCCAAGCGGTGGCGTACTACGACCTTGGTCCGGCGACGGGCCTGACGATGCCCGTCTTCCGATTGGTCGACCCGCAGGGCGTGCCTATCGACGGGCAGCTGCCCATCATTACAGCCGCACCCGGCGACACCTCTTACAGCGACTTTTGGCAGGTCACCGAGGTCGAGGTCCCGGGCAACTACGCGGCAAACACGATCACCAGCGCGTCGGAGCTCGAGGCCGCTGGCTACCCACACACGCCAACAGCCGAGGTGATGAACCGGCCGGTGGTGCCCGAGGGCAGCACGGCAAGGTTCGCGACCGATGACGGTCGGCTGTACGAGGCCTGGCTCGATGACGGTGTCGCGCTGTCGTTCGACTTTGCCGAGGACGAGCCGAACGTTCGCGGGGCGCTCGTCGACTACACACCGATCTATGTTTGCCTCACCACAGCTGGCGTGTTCTGTGCCGACGAGACCGGAGGCACCCACAACGTCGTGGGCGCAGTGCCCTCGGAGCCGGGGTACTCGCCGCTGTGGAAGGTGAGCGTCTACCCAGAGTCTGCGTTCGATGCGGTCAAAGACTCCGAGTCCGCACAGGCGGCGGACCCTGAACCGCAGCCGGCCCTGGTGAACTGCCCGCTGATCGAGTGGTAGCGCGGACCGCGGAGAGTGCGCTACTTCCGAGCGCCCAGGATCTCAGCGAGCTCGCCTGGCTTGGGGAATCGGCCGACTTGGCGCTTGGAGAAGATGAGATCGCCTTCCACGACGACGTCAAAGATCCCGCGACCACCTTCGATCATCCGAGCCTGGGTCCCCAGCGCGGCTTCAAGCTCAGCGACCAACCTGGTCGCATGCGGCTTGTAGTTTCACATGACGCAGTATTCGATGGAGATGTCCACACACGGTCCATGACACGGACAGGGCCGCCCGCAAAGCACTCCTCGCGGGTGTCCGGTGTTGCGCCTACTGCGCTTCTCGAAACGGGGCGGGTACGGGTGCTGAGAAATCGTTGACAGGCCCGATGCCCGGGCCCTATAAAGCCGCCCTCGCGTCCGCCCGCTGGGCTGACAGAGGTCCTTAGGGGCGTCGACAAGTGGCTTAAGTCGCCAGGTTTTGATCCTGGTATTCGCAGGTTCGAATCCTGCCGCCCCTGCTACCCAAACCCCCGCGCACCACTCGGTTCGCGGGGGTTTTTCGTGGCCGGGTTCTTGGGTGGGTCCGCAGCGGGCCGGCCGCGACCGGTGCCTCTGCGTTTGCGCCGCGCGCCGCGGTGAACGCCCGGTGGCGCGATCCCCCGGCTACGCGGGCGTGAGCCACCCTTTGCTGCGGGGGCTCGATCTGTTGCGGACCGTCTGCGAGCATCCAGGCGTCGCGAGGCCCCGATGAACAAGACCCTGAGCATCTTTGGCGGCAACTCCAACCCCCAGCTCACTCGCGACGTCGCCGAGTACGTCGGCACGCCCGAGGGCAAGAGTCGGGTGGAGAGGTTTTCCGATGGCGAGATTTTCGTCGAGATCGGCGAGAACGTTCGCAACGTGAACTGCTTCATCGTGCAGTCCACATGCACGCCGCCGAACCGCAACTTGATGGAGATGCTCATCATGATCGATGCGCTCAAGCGGGCGTCGGCCGGCAGCATCGTCGCGGTGCTTCCGTACTTCGGCTACGCCCGGCAGGATCGCAAGGTCAAGCCGCGGACACCGATCAGCAGCAAGCTCGTCGCGGACCTGCTGACCGCGGCCGGTGCGACCCGGGTTGTCTCGGTCGACCTGCACGCCGGACAGATTCAGGGCTTCTTCAACATCCCCTTCGATCACTTGTTCGGGAGCCCCGTGCTGATCGACAGGCTCGAGCGGTTTGGGTATCGAGGCGAGGACACCGTTGTGGTCTCGCCCGATGCTGGCGGCGTGGAGCGGGCGCGCATCTACTCGAAGGCGCTCGGCTGCGGCCTGGCCATCATCGACAAGCGGCGCGACAAGCCCAACGTCAGCCAGGTGCTTCACCTCATCGGCGATGTGAAGGACAAGAAGGCGATCCTCGTCGACGACATGATCGACACCGCCGGTACGCTCTGCAACGCCGCCAAAGCGGTGATGGATCATGGGGCGACGGAAGTTGTGGCCGCCGCGACACATGGTGTGTTCTCGGGACCCGCGATGGAGCGGATCAACAACAGCGCGCTGAGCAAAGTGTTGGTCTCGGACACGATCGCGCAGCATGACCGCGTCAGCATTTGCGACAAGCTCGAGGTGCTGAGCATGGGTCGCTTGCTCGGTGAAGCCGTCAAGCGCATCCACCACGGCGATTCGATCTCTTCGCTGTTCGCCTGATCTTCCGAACGGCCTGCGCTGGCGCGAACTCGCCGCCGGTTTTCACTGGGTCCAAGTGACGCCGCCGTTGCTGTAGGACCCTGTACGTCCTATCGTCCGCCAGTGGTGATGGGTCTATGAGGAGAGCAGCAATGGTTGGGGCGCTCGTTCTCGTCGCGTCGGCGTGTGGCGACGACGCAGGCGGGGACGGCGACGAAGGCAGCGGTGGCACGACCGGGGCGGAGACTGAATCCGGGGCCTCGACCGGGCCAGCGACGACCGATGACCCGAGCATGGGTTCCACGTCGGCGGCGGACACCGAAGGGGAGACCGAGGGCGATACCGACGGTGAGGTTTTCGACCCCGAGACGTTTGTCCTCGAGGACGTCTTTGGCACGCCGAACCTCGACGATGATGACGGCAACGATCGCACCGATTGGCTAGAGACGGTCTTCGAAGCCGACGATGACGTCTCGGTGCTCGATGTTCCCGGCGCGCCAGAGGGCTACACCGTCGAGCTTGTCGCCGGTGGCGACGTCTACGACTTTCGACTCTGGGACGGCGATGTGTTCGCGATCGGCGTGGCCGACGACGTCACCGCGGACACGTATTCGTTGGAGCCCGGGCCCGAGGGGGCCACGCTCGACGTCGAGTTCGGAGCCTTCAATACCCAGGGCTCGCTCGAGGTCCGCCTGCTCGACCCCGAGGGCACCGAGGTCTCGACCCAAGAGATTCGAGTGATGGGCTCACCGCTGATCATGAACCACCACCTACAGCCCTCCGAAGGGGTCTGGGTGATGGACGTCGATGCGGACTTCGGCACCAACGCGGCGATGGTCGGTGTATTCGCGTCCGTGCTCGGCGATCAGTTCGATCCGGTTGACGACGCGACCTATGGCTTTGACGTCTGGGTGCAGGATGAGATCGAGTTCGCCACCGCGACGGGTCTCGGCAGCCAGCGGCTGGACATCGTGATCGACTCCGTTCGCGACCGCGGTCTGGACGACTTTCCCGAGGACGAGTTCGAAGGTCCTAGCTTCATCACGTCCCGATGGGGCGACCCGTTGCAAGCCACCACCTGGGACTCCTTCGGCAACCTCGAGGCCTCGCCACCTGTCACGGTCGATGGGGTCGAGTATCCCTTTGGCAAGATCTACTACGGTCGTGAAGGGACGAACGGGTTGCAGTCGGAGCTCGGCGACTTCCTCGCGTCGCAGACCCTGCAAGCGCCGTTCGAGGTGGACACGCTGTGGCTGTGTGTTGGCCACGTCGACGAGTTTTCCTCGTTCGTTCCGGACCCAAGCTCGGACAAAGGGTTCAAGTTCCTGATCTCCGATGTGGACGCCGCCTGGGAGATCATCGACGCGCTGCCTCCGAGCACGCCGCTGGGACGCTTCGGCCCGGACCACGGGTTTGCGACCGCCGGCGATCTACAAAGCGATGCTGGCCTGCGCGCGCTCAACGAGGAGCTGCAGGCAGACGAACTCGACCCGATTCGGGAGCGGTTCATCGCCGAACTTGGGCTGGAAGAAAACGACATCATCTACGTCCCGAGCTTGTTCGAGGACATCCCCGGATGTGGCGCCGCGGCGCTCATCCCAGGCATGGTCAACTTGATCGTGTCCAACCCCCAGGACGGTCCCATCGACCTGTTCCTCGCCGATCCCTTCTTTCGCCAGAACGAAGGCGACCAGAGCGGGGACCCGATGATCGAGGCGTTCACCGACGCGCTCCCCGAGGGCTTGGTGCCGCACTATGTCGACAACTGGGACGTCTATCACCTCGCACTGGGCGAGGTGCACTGCGGAACCAACGTGCTGAGGACCCCGAGCGAAGACTGGTGGACCACCGCACTCCCCCTGCTGGAGAACGACCGATGAAGTCACGACACATCCTTGCCATCGGTACTGCTCTCTTGCTGTCCGCTTGCGACGACGGCTCGACGGACGAGCCCAACGCCGAGCGGCAAGCCCAGGTTCAGGCGAATCCTGCAGACGGCACGACGCAGTCGAAGGACGTTGCGTTCGTGCTCGGCACGGACTGGCGTGGTTCGGTTGAGGATGCGGTCGCCCAGCTGCGGGCTCGGGATCCGCAGCTCGCCGACGCGCTCTATGCGATGGAGCCCCGCAGCACGCGGGCCGGAACGGCTCGGTTCACCGGGCCTCTCGTGCGTCATCCGGTCGCCGCGGCGGTGTTCCTCGATCGTTTGACGGCGGAGGGCGGCACGTCCGCCGAGGTTCGCGCGGCTCTCGTCGAGGCGTTGCCGCGCACGACCGGGCCTTTCGGTCCTGCGGTCGTCGCGTTGTTGGCCGAGGAGAGTGATGCCAGCGTTCGTGCTGCCATGGTGTCCTCGCTTCGAACCGCCGACGCTGCGTCCGCCCTTGCCGGGCTCGAGCTGGGCCTGTCCGATTCGGCTGCCAATGTCCGGCTCACCGCGGCTCGCACGACGGCTCGTCGCACGGATGGCATGCAGCTGAAGGAGGCCTTGCTCACGGCCGCGGGGGATGCGGAGCTGAGCGTCAAGCGTGAGGCGATCCGAACGCTGGGTGTGCTCCGTATCGAGGCTGCCAAGCCCTTGATCGAAGCTGAGCTGACGGCCGTTGATGCGGACATGCGTCTGGCGGCTGTCCGTGCGCTCACCCGAATCGATCCGGTCGATGCGGCGAGTCGTGTCGGCTCCCTCACCGCGGACGCCGATCCTCGGGTCGCCAAAGCGGCCCGCAAAGCACTCGAGAACTGACGCTACGGCGCGCCCTAGCGCTTCGCTGCCCGCCATGGATGCCCCGTTTCGCTAGCACTTGGGCAGTGGGGTTCTCGAGGACTTCGCCGCCGATGCGGGCGTCGCCGTTGGCCGACGATGCGTTGGGCGACCTACGCCCAGATGACCCCGCACGCCTTACTGGCCGGGCTGTGTGCCCTCGTGCCTGTGCCGAGGGCGCACACGGTTCTGTACTACGGCGTGCTGTCGGCTCACCACGCACTGCGCTCGGCGGTGGTACCTCGCGCTGAGGAACCTGCGCCCGAGTCCAAGCAGCTCGCGCTGTTTGTCCCTCGCGGATACCTCGAACTCGCGGCGACGACAACGTTGCTCGACGCTCAGCTGCGTGACGCGGCTCCGTCTCGCATGTCCTGGATGACGCTGGTGGTCCGCGTGTTTCGCATCGACATCTCGGTGTGCGCCCGCTGTAGCGGGCGCATGAAGGTGACTCGGGCGGTCACGACGCCCGAGGACATCGCGGCCGAGCTTCATGGTGCTCGGTCCCCGCCGCGTGGGCCAGGGGCCGGACAACTCCAGCTGTTCTGGGCTGTGCCCTGAACGCACTGGGTTCTACCTCTGGATGCGCGCCGCTTTGCATCGCGGCTCGTCTCGGCGTGCATGGGTTGTGGGCCCGGTGGCTCGGTGCTCCGCTTCGGGCCCGCCGTTCGCCCCGATGCCTTCGCTCTGCGAGGCTCAGCCCCGATCCACCCCCGGCCGCAGCCCCGCTGCGCAACGACGGCGCTCGCGGGAGGCCCCGCCGAACTCCCTCCGTCCCTGCTTCTTCCATTTCATTTCATTTCGCTCGAAACGCTCGCGCCGTACCTCGATCGCCTGTTTGGGACGTGTTGTCGACCCGAGGGCGACCCCGCGGAGATCGGTGTGGACGAGCCGCACCCTCGCGGGTACCTGCGGCTGTTGCTGTGGCCGTTCCTCCCGAAGCGCCGCTCGTAACGAACACGCGATCCGGGAGGAACGGGACTCATTCAGTGGGGCTACTCGCCGAGCAGTGCTTCCTTGCGCAGCGCTCGTGCGTCCGGAGCCAGGTCGTCTTTCTCGGCGAGGTAGCGGGCTTGAGCGTCGCTCATGCCTTCCGCCACGCGGGGCGGGGCTTCGAACACCGTGTCGTCATCGGGTGCGAGTTCCCTCGCGGCGGCGGCCTGGTCTTCCTGCAGCCGGAATCCCGGTTCGTCGAGTCCACGCGCGCGAGCCATGACGTAGCCTTTGGGCCGGGTGTCGCGCGTTCTCTCGGTGTCGCAGCTCCGATGACGCATGCTGTCGATCTCAGCCTCGGCTTCGCTGTCGTCGGGCCGCCCGAACTGGGCCGCGGCCACTCGGCCAGCTTCGATCTCTTCGGTCGCCTCATCGTCGGCGTCTTCAAGTTCGGCGAGATCTTCGATCTCGTCTTCGGTGTTGGCCTCCGGTTCGGGACCGGTATCGCAGGCGGACACAACGAGGAGGGGGAACAGGAGGTAGGAGAGTTGTTTGATCTTCATCGTGGAATTCGCTTTACGGGTTCAGTCGAGGCCGAAGGAGGAGGGGCCGCAGTCGGCTCCGTTGGAAATGCCCAGGCAGATGCCGCGTTCCATCACCTGGAAGTCGTTGCCGTCCCGGAACTCCGCCCGGAATCCACCGTCGGCGAATGGGAGGAACCGCAGGTGCACGTCGCCCAAGGGGCTGCTCGTGTCTCCGCCGTCCTGCCGGATCCAGACGGCCTTCATGGCGCCCAGGTCCTCGTCGTCGTACATGGCCATCCCCGAGCCGTCGAGCAGGTTGGTCCAGACGTTGCCCACCTTGCCCCGACGGGAGCTGGGGAAGAACACATCGCCCAGCGCTTCGGCGGGGTCGGTGCTGATCGGGTCGGAGATCCACATGTCGACGAAGTCGTAGACCGCGCCCGCCTGCACGACGCTCAGCCAATAGGCGCCGCGCATCGGGTCACCCGCTCGCGGAATGCCGAACAGTGACCGGTATGCGTGGTAGGCGAGGCCTGGTTTGCCCACGGTCCGCGGTTGCGTGCCGGGGAACGCCGACGCTGAGACGTCCTCGAACCGGTTGGTGGCGCGGTCGTAGCAGTACAGACCGACGTCCCCGAGGGTGTCGGTGATCGCTCCGCAGGTCGTGCCGTTGCTCGTGGTGCTCGGGTTGTAGGGCCACGCCGCGAAGGTGGGGCTTTCGGTTCCGGTTAGCGTACCGCCGGTGTCGGTCAACAGTGCGCCGCGATACGTCGAGGACGTCGACGTCGCGTCGGCCAGCGTGCGCCAACGGTATTGGCCGGTGGACTTGTCCCGATACATCAGCGCGACGACGAGCGACTCCCCGCCGAACTGAGCCGGGTCGACACGCATCAGCTCGGCTTCCGGCTCCTTGTCCGTGGTCGCACTGTGGTAGCGCTCTCCGGTCCATCCGGTGAGCGAGCCGCTGGTGTTCGCACCTGTGGCTCGAATCGTCCGTAGGCTGTCCCACTGGGTACGAAATGCGAGGAGCACCTGACCGTCGGCGTACACCGCCGTGAGGCCGCGAGCGTTCGCGGATGTCGGCACCGTGACCGCTCCGCTCCAGTTTACGCAGTCGTCTCCGATCTCGTCGCCGCCGGGGCACGAACCCTCGAACTGGTCACCATCGAGCATCGCGTGGCGGTACACGATTCGGTCGTCGTCGACGTAGAACGTGTACCTCGGAGTTGCACGCCGCCGCGTAGCGTAACGTCGTAAAGCACCGGAAGAACGCCCTGTTTGGGGGTCTAAGAAGCGGTTTCGCAGCCAGCCTCTTCGACCAACAGGAACGAACTTCC
>Ga0316204_10001058_pt1 | contig 82420 bp, 76 predicted proteins | sample 6monrhotite_MG_2_FD_205661 | JGI IMG/M metagenome (GOLD analysis project Ga0316204, IMG submission 205661) | Microbial mat bacterial communities from mineral coupon in-situ incubated in ocean water Damariscotta River, Maine, United States -... | ecosystem: Environmental > Aquatic > Marine >... | reverse complement strand
AGTGATCAGCAATTTATTTTATGTATTTTAGTGCATTGTAAACAAAGCTGTATATTTTTTATTCGGAAATAAAAACATGTCGCTCCTATATCTCTCTTGTTCTTGTGTTTTTTATAAGTGCTTTATTCTTGTTTATTAATAGCAAGGATTGACAGGAAGCAACAGGGAGTATTGAATTTATAGACATTGAGACTGTTAAAAAACAATACAATTTCATCTATGTCTTTAAATAAATCATTCACTGAATATAAAATTAATCTTTGTTATATATACCGGGTTGCAGGTAAGGAATATAGAGGAACTCAGTTCTACCCACTTATATCAAATGTATTTTTTGATGAGAAATATGCAAATAAGTTAATAGAAATATACAAATCAGGGGAAACAACACAAGTATATTGTAACCCGCAAAATCCTCATAACTCCTGCTTGATCACATCTAAAGATCTTTCCTCTGTTAATTATGATTGGTTGGGATTCTTCTTTTTAGTATTTATTGTTATTTTTACAGCAGCCTTTTATTACGTTAATAAGTTATTCAACAGTTAAATAATCGCTATATGTATACTAATTATTATTTCTAATATGCAAAATTTAATCCTAACCATCCGCCATTTCATATCATTAGCATTTCCATTTGTTTTTCTACATTTTTATGCCAGTTATTTTTATCATTTATCACTCTGGGATATCACTAAGTGGTGGGTATTAAATTTCTCAAAAGTAGACCATGTTGGTGTTTATATCTTAGGTTTATTTTTTATTGTTCTAGTTTTATCTTTGTCTTTCTCCGGGTTTATGAATGTATTATTTCTCGGTTTGGTTGGTGATAAACAGGAGTTGGTTTATCTGGGTCATAAAAGTGAGAGTACCGGGGTTTATTATGAAATTAATGATATAGATAAAAAGGTAATATCTGGTTATGACGTCGATAAAATGTATAACACGACATTCAACAATATATATCGTTCGCAGGTATTTAAAAAAGACCCTGTTTCAAAAAATAATATAGGAACAAAAGCTAATCGGTTTCATATTTACTCGGTTTTTTCAGTAACAGTTGGCTTGCTCGTATTTTCTTTGGCGGGTGCAGTCATTTTAAATGCTTGTGTCTATCCTGTTTATATTTCAAATCCTACTGATACAGTTTTGCCTTTAACTGGTGCTCAAGATGCCTTTGATGTGATTATCAACAAATATGATTTAAGTAAAGGTTGGTTTTATGGCTTTATGTTGATTTTACTATTTGTCTGGTTAGGTTTAATTATCCTTATTCCTAAAAATAATAATTCTGATCTACTTATGCCCTTACCCACTTATATTAAAGATAAAGCAATTATTGAGGGTATACCTAATGAGTTACAAATACGTTATATAGAGAGGCTTAGAAATAATAGTCTAAATGAATATGAAACGGTTGATAGTGGTGAGCGTTTTGTAAATTTTGAATTTACTAAAGGCTTTAGTCATACGGTTTATGTCGTTACAATAATTGACATGGCTACACACGCAGATCTAGTCGGTGTTATTGAGCAAAATATAATGTATAAAAAGCCTATGCTGTTAACAGTTGATGAGCATCGTGGTATTACATTAAAATAATACTCATTAATTCGTCATTAAAACAACTTGAATGCGTCATACCTTAGGGTAAATCATGGGGTAGTAATAAAGCCTGTTATACTCAAATTCTACCATCCTGATACGCCAAACGCAGGAAGCGGGACTTTAGTAAATTAAGAAAAATTATAAACAACAGATATAAAATATATGAACTATACAATAATTATTTTTATAACTTATTTATTCATCTCTTCAACACATGCAACAGAAAATAGCAATGGTCCTAATATGAGTATTTTACAAAACCAGCCTTCATTTCTTATTAAAATCGATACATTTGGTATACGTTATATCCTTAAGTTAAACGGGATAACAGTATTACGGGAAAATGGATCAGACGGTCAGCTGTCAACTACTCTACCTGTTAATCACTGGATACATACTTCAAACAACAAAATTGAGGTTGAAGTTAGACCGCCGAATAAAGGAGAAGAGTTTAATCCGCACGCCCGTTTAGAATATAGCCTTATTCTAAAAAGCAATCTAGATGAAAATTTATTTCATACTTTGTCTACAATAAACATCACTGGATTATCAGCAAATAATTCAGAAGAAATAAATAGCTCACCATCAGGTATATTTGATTCTAACAATGAATTTAAAATTAGCGAGAATGGAGATATTAAGGTATCAGACATATCTGTTGAAAAAATACCTACGTTCAAAGGTGGCCTTGTCTATTCACGGAAAATACATGCACCTTCCTCTATCCCTTTATGGAAGTTTTTTGAAAGTGATGATTTAGAAAACTATGATATATTAGGTGATGATGAATATTACCAAAAACTAAATACCCTGTTAGCAGAGTATTTAAAAGTACAAGATGCGATAACTAATAAAAATATTGAAATATTGAAACCATTATTCATGGAACGTAACAATGAATTAGATAAAGCGTTTTATAGAAAGCCAGGAGAAACTGAAAACACTTTATTCGAATCATTAAATGATTCAGCTTCTGACAAAAAACTAAAATTAATAGACCTAGATAAATTAAGTGTTAACTTCAACGTTGAAAAAAACGGTAAGTTAACACGTCTCCTTAGACCTAACTGGGTTCCTGCGATAGCATTTAGCATTGAAACTGGTGGTTCGATCCGTTACGACATGTATTTCAGAAAAAAAGATGGTAAGTGGATTTTAACTAGATAATTAAAAATGAATTTATACCAATTAATAATAATTATTACTCTTGTTTTTTCATTAAATTTTATATGGAATTATTACCTCAAAAAAAGAAGTAATTCCTAATAAAAACACTCAGCAAAACTCTATAGAAACACAAATAAACCTGAAACAAACAACGTTATAAAATATATTTTTACATTTGTAGCCCTATTCCCACTATTAATGGGGTTATGGGCAATGAATTACTGGTTACGTGACTATAATATTGCACTTGATACAGTTAATTGGGAGAAATGCCCAGGCATCATATTATCTAAAAATGTATATGGTGGACATACTGCAACAACCACATCGCAATCCAACTCTGGAATGACTTATAGCCCTAAAGTTGAGTATTAATTTAAATATAAAAGTGAGACTTTAAAATGGTCTCGTATCGATTATCTAAATAGACCTAGTGATGGAAATAAACAAAAATCACAAGAAATATTAGATTCTCTACCAGAAGAAGGTCAACCTGTTACAGTATATTTCAGCCCAGAGATGAGGCTAGCGGTTCTTAAGCCAGGAACACAAGGATTAAGTTATTTTGGGGTAATGGCTGGAGGATTGTTTTTCATAATTGGCTTGATTGGCATTAAATTAATCTATCGTTTCTAATTATTAGGGCTTAGTAAAAGCGATTCTGCTTTAATTGAAAACGAAATTATACGAAAGCTAGATAATCAAAAAATATCCCTATACATATTATTTATCGACATTGATTTTCTATTATACAAAGTAGTGACTGGATAAAAGTAAAAAATATCATCTGTTAATTCTGGTTGATATGCTCATTCATTTTTAATATTCCTACTAGTTTTTGTTCTTTGTTTTTATGGTTTAAATAAGATTATCGGTAATTAAAAAACTTTAAGCTAAAACAAATCAGGATATGCTCGATGCTGAGTTTGCATTTACTGCAATTACATTCAATTCGATATACCATACAGTAATTAAATAGACGGCTTCACGTGGAGTTTAAGCTTTAGGGTATTAATATGTTAAGGAAACACACAATAACTCTAACGATGTTCATAGTGGTATTTTTTCAGAATTAACTTTCGGAAAGAACATCTCTAAACTTATATTCATTACAAAATACGATAAAATAAATAGACTCCTTGAAATTTATGGCTATCTAGATAGTAAAATCAATAACTATTACTACTTGCTTAACCAACTGGAAAATATATGAAATTGTATATCTCATTATTTATTATATTATTAATACTAGGGTTTACAAAAAACACTATGAGTAAAAATAACATATTATCCGCAGATTATTATTTTTTAAAGGCTGAAACGCATGATGCAATTGCTACAATAAACATTAATGACGCACCAATCATCGTTTCACCCGATACTGACAGTCTCAACACTATTGTACCTATGAATACCTGGCTAATCGAAGGTGAAAACACTGTTTCAATCGACATATTACCTTCACCTGATAGTACTGAAGACTATAACCCTAATATATCAATAAGCATTTTTTTACACGACCCTAAAAGTAAAACCCCCTTAGCCAAAACAACTCTGGTCACACTTAATTATAGAAATAAAGATGAAGATATTGAGAATTTTATATACCCATTATCACGCTCAGTAAAATTCGATTTTAATAAATCAATACCTACCAAGTTATGGAGTACAGCATCTGTTCTTACAACATTAACCGAAGCAGACAAAACTGAAATAGTTGACATTCTGAACTTATTAACAAGCAGCTTAAGCAGCAACAACATTAGTAAGGCTATTGAATTACAAAAATTTAAAGTTAAAGACGAATCTCTATCTGTTAATAAACCGTATTCCGTTTTAGAAGATGCTGTTACTACAACATACAAAATGCTTGCTGATCAAACAGGCTTAACTAGCCAAATTATAAAAGCTGAAAATTTAGAGTTCAAAATTTGTGGAAAGAATAAACTCATATTTATTACAACAACTACAGGCGAGAACCCAATAGCATTCACATCAGATGAAATGGAGTTTGAACTAGAAGTTTTTATGGCTAAAATTGATGGAAAGTGGAAAATTGCAAGGTAGAGACGAGTTTGCGTATTATATAATCTACACGTATCTAATATGAAGGTTTCTATTGTCTTAAATGACCATATTAATTGGTTATTTTGCTACTTCGATGTTTTAATACGTCAGATCAGTAAGATATCCAGTTAATTCTCAAAAGTATGCCCATGCATTTGCCAGAATATCCTCTAAATGGTATATTTCACAATCTTAAATAAATGTTATATTACTTTTAACCTATTGATTTATCAGTAAATAGAACCAATGTTGCAACAATGGATTTGAAGAAATGAACAACAGGTTCAAAAATGTATTTAAAGCCCTCCCTCTGCTCTCTGTTTGTCTATTTATTAGCCAGCCGACCTTATCTGATCAGGTAAAAATAAACACCCAGATACAGAAGTTAGAAGACCGTTATAAAAGCCTCTCATCTGTGTTTTATCAGGATGTTAAAAGTTACTCTGTAGAAAGCCTGAAAAAAATAGCTGATATCGATGAGCTATTAATTAATGTTAATATACTGAATGATTCAAACCAGTCAATAGCCGCTATTCAGTTAATCTATTTTAATATTGAAACAGTGAAAGATAACCTCGATACTAAAGCTGTTTTCGAAATTATTGAACTGCTTTTAGATAAAAATGAATGGAATCTGGCTAATACGCTGTTTAAAGAAATTAAAAACGAAGGCGATAAGTCGTTACTAAGCACCGTTCAGTTTATATTTGCTAAATATCATGCACAACGTAATGAGTGGTCTCAAGTACATAAGTTACTAAAAGGTATTATTGCTGAGTTATCAGAAGAAAATGCAGCCTATGCACTGTTATTAAATGGCTCGGCTTTACAACATCTTAAAAAACACCGCCTGGCTGTAGAAAACTATAAAAAAGTAAAGCCAACTTCTCAATATTATAGTTATGCGCAACTCAATACCGCTATTGCTAATATTAGACAAGGTTGGTGGACAGATGCACAAACAAAAATTCATGACCTGATTGTTCAATATAACAAGACTAATGAAGACGAATTAACGAATCGTCTTTATCTGGTATTAGGTTATGCCCTCTTACAACGTGAGTATTATCGAGATGCACGTGATGCATTTAGACATATCGGCTTAGAAAGTCGTTATACAAATAGAGCATTATTAGGAATTGGTTTAACAGCAACTAGCCAGGGTGATTTTGTAGGTGGCTTAAATGCACTGACAATATTAAAAAACAAAAAAACATCTGATCTGTCAGTTGATGAATCATATCTGCTAGTACCTTATGTATATGAGAAACTTCAGCAGGAGTTAACAGTTACAACCACTTATACCGAAGCTATGAATTATTATCAACGACGTTCAGCTAATCTTGAGAGAATTTCAAATAAAAAATCAGACTTTAATAAACTGATATATAACGCTGAAACATCCAGCTTTATAGTTGAGAATAATAATTTTGATTATACAAATAGATACCCAGAGTCATTTATTAAAAATTATAAACGCTTAAATGAATTCAAGACTCTATCTAAAAATAAAAAGATAAAAAACAAAATTAATAAGCTAATAAAACGTTTTGATACTACTTATCAACAGGTGATTACTGATTTAGCCAATCAGAGAAAAGAGTATTTAAAGAGTTATCTAAATCAATCTAGATATGGTCTCGCTCGTTTATACGACAATACCAAAGAGACGAATAATTAATATGTTTAAGAGATACAATATGAAATGGAGTTTGTTATTCACTTGCATGGCGCTTCTATCCGCATGTATGTCAGAGGATAAACCGCCTAGTCTGGCTGATATAGATGTATCAACAGGACTGCAATCTAAGAATAAGGTTTTTATCAAACCTAAATCTGAAGATGAAATTAGAGAAGCTTATACGAACTATTTAAATAACGCCGGCGAAGATGATAACACCCGTTTAGAAGCGTTAAGTCGACTAGCTGAACTTGAATTTAGTTATAGTGACAAATTATTACAACAACAGGAAAATCTAAGTACAGATGAAAAAGAAGCATTTGATGACAGGCGATATAATGCACGACTGGATAAAACAATTAACCTGCTTAGTACTTCACTTAAGGATTATCCAAAGTCAAAGAATAACGATACCCTGCTCTACCAAATAGCTAAAGCATATGATCAACGAGGTGATCATCAGGAGTCAGTAGATGCTTTAACCCAGTTGTCTGAAAAATATCCTAAAAGCCCATTTTATGCAGAAGCTCAGTTTCGTATAGCAGAAGATGCTTTTTCATATCGAGATTACAGTACAGCTGAATTTTCATATACAGAAGCCATAATAGCCAAAGATAATACGATATTTTATGAAAAGTCTCTATTTAAACGTGGCTGGTCAAGGTTTAAACAACAATATTATACTGATGCAGTAGACGATTTTTTAAAAGCTGTTTTAGAACATGAGTTTGATGAATTTGAAAAATTAAATAAATCAGAACGTGAACAGTTTGACGAATACTTCAGGGCGGTAGGCCTGGCGTTTTCATATTTAGGTGGTGCTGAACCTTTACAGGAATATTTTAAAGATCAACCTGATTTTATATACACTTATCATACCTATTCTATGGTTGCAGAGATTTATCTAAAACAGGAACGGTACTCTGATGCAGTCGATACTCATCAACAGTTTATTAAGTTTTATCCAAAATCAGATAATATCCCCTACTCTCATCTAAAGATTATTGAAATATGGAAAAATAGTGGTTTTACAAATAAAGTTTACGGTGCAATAGAAAACTTCTACCTGCAGTACAACCCTTCCAGTAAATACTGGAAAAATCAGAATGAAAATTCGAGTATAAACCGAGCGATTAGACGTTCATTAAAAGAATATGTAGTTTTAATGACGGGCTACTATCATAACAAATATCAGAAATCAGCTAAAACAGCAGATTATAAATCAACAGATCTCTGGTATAAAAGATACTTAAAGCATTACAGTACATACGCTCAAAAAGATAACATTTACTTCCTCTATGCTGAGTTATTAAACCAGAGAAATAACTATAAAGACGCTTTAAAGTATTATGAATTAGCCGCTTATGATAATGATTTAATCATCCATAAAAAAGCGGCCTATGCCTCTATTATTGTTAGTGACAAATTATTATCTAAGGATATCAAAAACAAGGGTTATCTTAAGAAGCATATATCTTACGCTTTAAAATACTCACAAAAATATCCTGCAGATAAACAAACGCATAAAATTATTTTACATGCTGCAGAGTTAGCTTATAAAGCGACAGAATATAAAACGACTATTGAATTAGCTGATATTTTAATCACCAATAGTAAAAATAAGAATACAACGTATATCAGTGGTCTAAAAGCAGAGTCATATTTTAAATTAAAAGAATATGCTGAAGCTGAGTCACTATATAGCCAATTAGTTATTACACCTGGTATAAGTAAAAAGGAAAAACTTAAATTTACTGATAAATTAGCGCTTTCAATCTACAAACAGGGTGAAGTCGCATTAAGCAATAAAGAAACACCTCAGGCGATAAAACATTACTCTAGAATTTCAATGGTAGCGATGGGCTCAGCAATTGCAGCTACAGGCCTGTATGATGCTATCGCATTAAATATGCAGCACAAACAATGGAATAACGCTATTACAGATATAAAACGATTCCAGAAGTTATATCCACGTAATAAGTTACAGCCTGACGTTTCAAAGAAACTCTCAGTAGCCTATCTAAGCTCTAATCAGGGGATTAAAGCAGCAGCCGAGTTTGAGAAGATATCGTCTATGGGGGGCAATGTTGCTATCAAGTCTGCAGCATTATGGCAGGCTGCTGAATTATATGAAGAGAAGAATAAAACTAATGATGCTATCCGTTCATATGAAGAGTATGCACGTAAATTTAAAAAACCCTATCCCCAATATTTAGAATCAATGAATAAACTGACCGAGTTATATGATAAAAAAGGCTTAGTGGGTAAAGGTAATAAATGGCGTAAAAACATTATCAAGGCAGATAAAAAAGCCCTTAATAATGTGAAATCTGACAGAACACGTTACATAACTTCTTTTGCTAATATTGGTCTGGCCAGAAGTGAAAAAGCTCGCTTTGAGAAAATCAGGTTATCTTTGCCATTGAAGCGGAGTTTGAAGAAGAAAAAAGGAGCTATGCAAAGTTCAGTTAAATATTACGGTAATGCTTCTAAATATAAAATCTATGAGGCAGCTACTGAAGCCACTTTCTCTATCGCATTAATATATAAGAATTTTAGTATTTCTCTACTTGAATCTGATCGCCCAACTAAACTAAATGCTGAAGAGCTCGATCAGTATGAAATATTATTAGAAGATCAGGCATTTCCATTTGAAGATAAATCAATTGAGTTTTTTGAGATCAATTTAACTCGAGTTAAAGATGGCCATTATAATCAATGGATTAAGAAGAGCCATGAACAGTTAATTTCCCTGTTTCCAACTCGATATAATAGAAAACCTAAAGTGGATAACTATATAAATGTACTTCATTAAATCTATTATTAATTCAATTTATAATTTAGCTATAAGTCGTAGTCATCTTATATTGATTGCTTCAGCTCTGTTTATATCTTCCTGTGGTCAGGAAAACACCAGACCTACTGGTGATGATAATACCGTAGAAGAAACAGAACAAAGTAAGTCTGTTTCTAAGGCTGACCGTGATAAATATCGTAATGGTATAACAGCTTTATATAATGATGACCTGTCTAAAGCACAACGAATTTTTAATGAATTTATTAGAAATAAACCTGACCTTGCAGGCGCTTATTCAAATCTTGCATTAGTTCATTTCAAAAAGAAAGAATATGAAAAATCATTAAAGCAAATAAATAAAGCCCTGGAGTTAAACCTAAAACAGGCTCAGGCATTAAACCTACGGGCACAGCTCTATGTTATTGATGGAAAGATACACAAAGCTAAGGATGATTATATAAAAGCAGTTGAAATAAAACCAGCTTATGCCAATGCGCAATACAACCTGGCCTTACTATATGACATATATTTGCAGGAAATTAATCTCGCAATTAAACACTATAAGATATACATGAGCTTATTGAAAAAACCGGATGAAGCCACAAAAGAATGGATTACACATCTGGAAGGAACATTGAAAGATGGTTAATCGTTTTATAATATTGCTAGTAATTACAGTTATGACTTCTGTCGCTTATGCAGAAGACAAAATAGAGCTACGAACAACCATCATTAAAGGAAATAAAGAATTACCTAAAATTCTCTATGTAGTACCGTGGAAAGATATAAAAAGAAGTAAAAAGGCCGAAAGGAAATTAGTATTACACAGCCTGTTTGGTGATTTGTTTGATCCTGTATTGCCTAAGCAAATTAAATAATAATGTTAGATGGTTATTTTTAATGTATTAGATAACTCAGTTCCTAATGAGCACAAGATGTAATAATCTCCGGGCCCATTAAATGAAACATGATCTTTAATAGAAATATTAAATAATCCTGATACATTGTTCGAGTTAATAGTTACATCATCTTTAAAAACAACAATATCTGAAAATGGAGAGACCGTTTGATAATTAGCTGAACGTGTCACAACTAATACTATATGTTTAAGTATGTTTTCGTTAGTACTCTGTATGCATGTTTCTTCATTATTAACACTAAATTCACCCTGTACTTTTATGCCATCAAAATTCGTGATATTTTCTGATGCATTAATTTCAATATAATATTCTTTATTCATTTTAATTAATCGTTTTTAAATTTAGTAGTTACAGTCAAGACATTAGATTTATATTCACCAATCATTGCATAAACCGTATACACTGCTTCCGATATTGGTAGACCTGCATTACTAACAAGATCAACATTAAAATAATGTTTTCTTATAAAATCATGAGTCAAATTATTTTTACTTAAAGTGCCAATTGGTTTTGTTCCAGGTCTGCCATTTTTTATCATCTTAGAACTGTACGCTTTTGCTGTTTTTTGATCTACGGCTACAACTAAAATTTCATAGGAAACATCACCATCAAAATCTAATGTGGAGTCTGGAATTTTAGCTAATCCTGAAATTGTAAATTTTAGAGGGCTATTATTCCCTCCATTAGGAAGAGATTGATAGTTTTCTATAGAATCATTTTTAGGCCATATGTACTCTTTTGCGGAATTGATTAAAAGCCCTGTAAACTCACTAAAGTAAGGGTCCTTTAACACAGGGCTACAATCAGTTTTCATTGTATGGTTATTACCAACTTTAGAAAAATCGCAACCTGAAGGAAGTTCAAAAAGATTTGTTTCTTGATTCATTTTCTCATTCGCATTAAGAGTTATAGAGATTAACAATAATAATAATATTTTAGAAAGCATATATAATTCTAGCTATTCTGATAGATCAAGTTTTCTAACTAGAGGCTTACATTCATCACAATAACTGCTTGGGGCATGATTATTTCCAATCCCATTTGCTCCAAACATTACACATTCAGGAGTACCTGACCATGAATCATTTGCTTCATCATAAGCTGCACCTTTTCCACAATGCGGGCCTCGGTGACCACCATAATTTTTTCCATCTGCATCGTAATACATTTTGCTTGGTGCATCTGGTAATTTTTTTCTTCTTGTTGCATCACCATAGGTGGCATTACCCCAGGGAGTCATTCCAAATCTATGACCAATTTCATGTACCCATGTATACTCTCGAGTATTTGAAGGCATATCTTCCCACTCAACCTTTCTAGCACAAGTTATGATTTTAGTTGTATTGTTATATGGCCAGCTAAATCCATTTGTCCAGCCATCAGCAATCATGACATCAACTTCAACTTCGACAGTTCCAATAGCTTTTGTGGACATTGTTTCTAAAGTTGTTCCAGGTAGTATAGCAATTTGGATTTTAAAATAACCACCATGAGAAAACCAGGCCGTTCCATTTACATCAACGTCTGACTTATTTATCAGATAGGTTAGATTATTCGCGCTATTACTGGCATCTCTATACTTTACTTCACCGCCATCAAAGAATTCTTTATTAGCATCTTCTGTATCATCTAAGCCATGCCATAGAAAGCTATTACCTTCTACAATAAGGTGTGTTCTTGTAAATTGCGCATTAATTGAGCCACCATTAGCACCTAAAACAATAGCTCCACTAAATACATCACTACCTTTGTCAGCTAAGTATTCCGTATAAACAACTGCCATACCCATTTTTTTCAATTCATTATCTATATTAAATGCATTCGATATTGAGGTACCAAAGGGAGTTAAATTATGCCCATTATCTTGCATCATTACTGTCTTCATGTATGGGATTTTAACTTCACTTCCTTTGTTTTCAATTGTAATATGATGTTGCAAACTATCATCTTCAAGAAAAGACATGGAGTATGAGGGAACAGTATTCGATCCTGTTTCCATCGAAATTTTTTGATAGTATAATTTTCTACATGTTTCAACTTCAACTGGTGTCGACACAGTATTACCCGCAGCATCTTGTACTTCAACTTTATATTTATATCCACCTGCAGCTGGGAGACCTATGCCTTCAACGAGTATTTTTTTACTATCAACAATACCCGCAACCCCTTTACGTAATCTGAATTTTTTATTTCTAATTAGCTCATCTTTATTGTAAATATCTTTAGATTCTACAGGTGTGACTTTCGCTTTATAAGAAATTGCTTTATCAGCTTTATCTACTTCTACTTCAATTGTTATATCACCACAACGATCGATACTATCTATATCACTATCCTTAAAAATTTCTTTTTTGGGTAAGTTTATATATTGTTTTATAGTCATATCAATTTCTCCTTATTATATGACTTTCACAGAAGTTACTTTATTTTCTACTTCTTCTTTATCTGGAACTGGTATAACAATTAAAGGAGGCTGAACCTCAGGCATAGGTGGCGTATTCTTTTTATTAGTTATCATCATGTCACCAAGACGAGGTACATTCTTACCTTCAACTTTCACATCAAATGAATAATTGATAAAAATAGCCTCTCCTTTTGTAACACCTGAAACAACGCCTCCTGCAGAACCTGGTTCGTCACCTGTGCTTTTTGAAAATTTTGAATCTTTAAGCATGATCGGGTTGCCGTCCATTTTGACGTCTTTACTACCTTTAGCTGTATCACTGGACATGGCTATATTTGGATAGGGTATGGGAATGGGCCCAGCAGGTGTTGGAGTTTTACAGACGTCTGGAAATGCAGTTAGTATTCCTGTACTGGATTTATGAACAACTGTTCTCTTATTTGCATTGGTTTTAGCTGCCATTGTAATATCCTTTTATTAAATTATGCCTGTTCAAGGCATAATGCCATGCGTTGTTCAGTGTCTGAAGATGACCATAATAAAGCTTTATTGCTTTCATTTAAGCCTGTTTGAAGTGCATTTGTAGCACTGGCAATTAATAAACCACCGGTTGCTGCACCTATATCGCCAACATATTCAGCTGGGTGCTCGAGGCTGGTTAATTTATTGAATGCAGTATTAAGCCGTGTTAGCTGTATGCCCCATTCAAATGCATAATAACTTTCACCGTTTAAACTGCAATAAACAGACTCAAAACTAGTATTAGAGCTGTTATCTAATATACCTCTGATTGCCTGAGTTAAACCACTACCACTGCTCGTTTTTTCAGAGCTAATCACGTCAGGTTCCAGGCCTTCAGCGATAGAGGTAATCTTAGCAAGTATCTTCGCTCCTCGGGCCTTAGCATGGCTTTCTGTCTCTAGCATAAGCATAATAGATGCCTCGCCGGGGATGAAGCCATCTACGTTTCTATCACTGCGTATACGCCAGGTAGAGTCTAGAAATGCTAACCTGTTATTTAATAAATAAGAGTCAACGCCACCGACTATGCAAAACTCGCTTGAGCCACTTTCTAACAGGTCTATGGCTTCACTTATATGAGCAAAAACACCGGTATGACCACTCTGGTTAATTTTAGTGTTTTGAAACGAGGTTAAACCGGTTTGTTTACACAGTGTGGGTAATAAATTAGCTGCCAGACCCAAATTAAAAGTCGCTTCATCTTGCTGTGGTAGAGATAAATAAAATGAAGTTTTTGCTAAATCTGTGCGTTTGAGATTAGATTTTTCCATCACTTCAGTTAATGAAGGCATGGATAGTTCCATGAAACGATCTAACCCATCTGTAAAGGGATCAATAGTCGGTACACTGGCTGAAAATAAAGGTAAATCTTCATCCCATTCAGGATCATCCGGCGTACATTGGTAATAAGCATGTTCAGTAACTCGACTAATGCCTGCTTCTATTGCGGCACAAGTTGCTTCTACGCCTTCACCTAACGGTGTTAAAGCACCCATTGCTGTGATGACAACTGATGATTTTTTAGCTGTCATGCTTTTACCTTTTTGCCTATGGTTATTGAATTGATATAAAGAAACTGTTTATAACAAGGCATGGTTACACGCCAGGTTAGAGAAACATTGTTTATATCGGGTTCAATAACAACTGTATCTAATACGGGTTTAATCGATTTTGAGCGCCCCTTTACAGTTACTTTTACTGGTAGTGTCCACTCAGGTAAAACGAAATTAATATCACCTAACTGACTTAAATTTCTTAACTGAATTTGTTCACCACCGATAAGGTGCTGTGGCGTTATTAAATTAGGATGGGCCGCGTTAAAATATTTTTCATCAAAATTCAGGGGTAATAAGGGCTGTCTATTTTCTTCCCAGCTTTTATCGTAAGTACCAGCTAAATTAGTTCTGGGCTGCCAGTTACGTGAGATAAATCCAAAACCGCTCGGCATGGGTTTATCATTATAATGAGAAATTAAAGCCTGTGGATTTTCAATATTCGGCAGGTGTAAACCTTCTACAGGCGTTTTTTTATTACCTACAAAACCTTTACCTATTGGGTTAAATTCAGAATACTGTACTAACTCTTCCTCAAGAGTGGAAATATCTACACCACCAAAAGCATTTTCATACGTTAATGCTATTCTATCGAACGTTTTAGTTTGAGTGACAGACCAATTAAGGCCGCTTTTTACCCATTGACGATCACCAAAGACTCGATAATTAATATTTTGATTATTAACCTGTAACCCAATATCTACCGATTGCGCCATTTTATTATTGGGTGCATATGCATGACCATTTAATACAATGTCTGTGCTGGGTTTCAGAATGCAGGTATCAGATTCATATTGAACGCTGGAGTTATCCGCTTCATCGTAATATTTATCCGCTTTAATTAGCTTTGCAGGTTGTTGTGATAAAACCAGATTTGGGTTAGCAGGGTTTAGTGTGAAATTCCCTTTTATTATAAGCGCAGCATAGTCATAGCCATTTTTATCCAGACCTGGAATAATTTCAGCCGATAGTGGTGTATGATTTTTTAATTCTAACATCTAACTTACTTTGCCACGTGTATTAAATAACTTTTCGTTTTTATCAATCAAGGAAATCTCTATAGCGATAGCATGACGTTGCCTTTGAAGTGCTGTATCTAAATTATTCTTAAGAAACAGTAATCCAATATGATTACCTAAAAGGTATCTCTGCCCTGCTGTATAATTAGCTTTAATTGAATTCCAGTAACTTTGTACTTTTAAAGTGTTAGGCCATGGTAAATTTTCATCATCATGCATTTTAATGTTTTCATCATCTGGCTCATCATTTGGTGATGAGTCATTGTTTTCAGGTGCTGGACTGGTCATATCCATTTTACTTAAATTAGTACCCGTAATTAAACAAAATGCTTCAGCTGCAACTCGTGCAAATTCAGTTTCATTCATCTTTTGCAGTAACCAGTCAATGGCGAATGGGTCACCAATAACACCCGTTATAATAATGAGTGTTCTAATCTGTTCAGGGTCATCAACTAACTTTGATACCCACTGTCTTGCGGTTTCTACCGGTAAAACTCTAAACGCAATTTCAATGGCTTCATGTTGTAATTCAGACGGCTTAGAAATATATGGTTCTAATTTAGTAACCTGGGCTTTATCACCTATAAATATAGCTGAGCGAATTGCCCAGAATTTAACCGTCTCATCATCGTGTTCAATTGCTTTAAGTACATGTTCTAATAAATCAAAACGTTTAAGTTCACCAGTTATTTTTAAGGCGGCTATATATAACTTAATATCTTCCAGGCAATCTTCACGTTGCAAGATACTAACCAGGTAATCAGCCGGGTTTTCACGTCTGATATTACAAACCTGAATAGCCAGTTTTTTGTGGTTTAAATCTTTACTTGTAAAAAACCGTTTAACCCAGTCATGAACCAGATTACCCGGCAACCATGTTAAGGCATATAATAATCCCTGGTAACCTTCTTCAGAAGACATTGCGGTTTCAACAACCGTTTGAATTTTAGCTTGATCATGACTTCTAAAAGCAAGAATAGTCGCGGTGAAAATCTCACCTGAATCTGCGCCATCTTCAATTCTTTGTTCACATATAGCCCATGAGATATCAAGATTACCTATTAGGCCAGTTAACTGAGACTCAATTCTTTTTTCAAGATTGCGCAGCTCTGTAACACCGTAATGAGGCTGGTCTACTGCTATGGTATGCATTAACCAGAGAAAGGAAGCCTCATCAACATATTGTTCATATATGTCTAAATAGGCCAGCTCGCTGGTAGTAAGAGTATTGCTCATTTATTTGGTATCAATCGGTAATTTAATTTATGAATATAGAGTGTTATTGTTTAACATCACTGCCTTCAAAATATCCATAATTGTCAGCATTTTTTATTATTTTCAAGCAACTGTTTAATTAATTTGAACCGATCCACCTACGATACGATTAACACCAGATGATCGATTAAGTAAATATTTCCCTTTAATTAAAATTTTTCCGGCTTTCGTTAATGTAATACTGGATTCACCACATTTAAGAACGATTTCTTTTTTAGCTTCAAAAACCATTCGTTCACCATCAAGCAACATATCATCTACAGTATTTTCACGTTTCTCTGTTTCTGTGTTGTTATCTATGTTTAAACTATCAGTATTACCTAGTTCAAAGTTATCAAGAATATCCTGTAACGGGTTATGAATTAAACCCACAATAATCGGTTTTTCCAAATTATTATCTTCAAATAAAAGAGCAACCTGACGACCCGAATGCTGCAAACTAATGCATGCAGTGGAGATAGCTTTAATCGCTTTCTGTTTAACGTTTCCCGGGAAATCAACTAATGCTTTACCCTGATGATCTAGCCCCGTTAACGTGCCTATTATGACCTCGCCCGGAGATATATGTTTTTCAGGTAACTCTATTAACTGATCTAAATTATTTTCAGTAGTTTCTTTATCGTTCACAATTATTCACACTAGTTTGTAGAAACACTGCTACCTTTAATAGACACAGCACTACTTGCTTTAATATCGATTTTTGCAGAACCGGTAACTTTAATATTTTTACCTTTAATCGTTATATCGCCATTTTTCTTCATGGTAATAGAGGCCGATCCGGTTTTTAAAACAATTTCATCACCAGCTGTGATTGATAATTTCTTACCAATATCTACACTTTTATTTTTACCAATACTTTCAGCTAGATTTTTGCCTACTGAGATAGACATATTTTCGCCGATGTCTTCACTGTGGTTTTTACCCACACTGATTGTTTTATCGTCGCTAATGCTTTCAGTGTAATTTGCGCCAATGGTGGTGTCTTTATTTTTACCAATAGATTCAGTCTGGTTTTCACCAATAGACTTATCACGGTTTTTACCAATGGTATACGACTCGTTGTTACCCACATTTTTGGTGCGATCAACATCAACTTTTAAAGTTTCATTGTTTTCAACTTCAGTATCCATATTTTTCTCAGCATGGATGAAAAGTTGTTCTGACCCTTTTAAGTCATCAAATCGTAATTCATTGCTATTACTTGTTGTTCCATCTTTACTGGAACGTGTACGAATACCGCTTTGAGTTTTTGAGGTAAAGGGTATTGCGTTATCACCGTTATAAACCGAGCCGGTAACTATTGGCCGATCAGGATCACCGTCAAGGAAGTTTATAATCACTTCCATACCAATACGCGGTATGAAAGAAGTTCCCCAGCCTGAACCTGCCCAGGGCTGCATTACACGTATGAAACAGCTACTGGTTTCGTTATTCTGACCTTCACGGTCCCAGTGAAACTGAACCTTAATTCTACCCAGTTCATCTATGTAAATTTCTTCACCTGCAGGGCCAACAACTACAGCAGACTGTGGTCCACGCATTGTAGGTTTAGGGTGAATTTGAGGTGGGCGGAAATGCACCTTTTCTGGAATACAGGCTAAATCATTTCCGTACTCACTCTGGCTTTCATTTCCCGCTAAATAACTGTTATCAAACGCTCGGTGTCTAATAGCCGTTATAACATACGTGCCTAATTCTTCTTTAACTGCATGTTTTGATAATTTGAATTTACCACCGGCATAAAAACTGCTGCAGTCGCTTGCTGCTTCAATTACATCCAAAGGTGTTTCTTCAGCTTCTATACGTTTTTTAGAAAGATCTTTTAAACCCGCAAAGTCGTGATAAGGCGTATATTCGTAATGCTCATATTTACTGGCATTAGCAAATTTACTGGTAGATGCGGTAGTTTGGAACTGATCCTTAGTGGGAGTATTAAAGTCGTAGTCGTCTAAACTCCACTTACCTTTTCTAAACTCATACACATGTTCCCAACGGGTTAACTGTGTATTAGGCTGGTTACCTTTTGAATAGGTTAAATCTGTTTCGGGGCATAGTTGATGTGCATTTGCAGCATCAACAATTTGCATAATATGTTTGCCTGCTTTCTGTTCAAAGAAATAAGAAATACCATCTTCTTCAAATAATCGGCTTATAAAATTTAAATCACTTTCATTGTGCTGAACACAATACTCTCTAGGTGTTGCGTTACCCGTTGCCTTGTAGTCAAAATCATTAAAACCAAGATCCATAAAAACTTTAGATATAATATCTTTAGTCGTCATTTCCTGGAAAATACGGTGGTTGTTGGTTTTAGATAAAAACCATAACCAGGGAACCATGGTTAGATGATAGGAGCGCAGGTTATCTGCTTTTATTTCACCATAGGTGAAGCGGCTAACAAATCCATTAAAAGTTCTTTTTTGATCGTTTTGAATTGTAATATCAACGGTTTTGCCGATGAGTTGATCAGGTTTTATAGAATGATTACTGGATAATACTTCTATTTGAAATTCAAACAGGTCAGAAATATACTCTGTACCTTCAAATGAAGTCAGTAATAACTCATCTTTTGGTAAAGGAGATGATATTGAAATTAATCGCGAATCTTGAGTTAAATCACTCATAGAAAAAGAACCCTCGTAGCGAGGTTATTAAATAAACCTCTTCCATGGGTAAAAAGAACCACATTGTTATTAGAATTTATATTGTTACTCCGGGTAAATATTAACCCGAAGTAACAAGGTGTGTTATAAGCATATAATTTGAGTTTCAAAATAAACTGCTTATTTAGAATTGCTAGCTTATAAAGGCTTAGCAGATTCCAGGTCATAGCCAACACGCTGTGGATTGCCAGACTTATTCGTCTTATCGAAGTCACTGTAGTTAATCATGATTTTTGAGTAACTAAGAGTGATAGATTCGATTGGCTCACCTTCTGCATCAGCAGAGATAGAGTAACCACTTACTAGTACGTCAGATAGTTCGTAGTCCATGTATTCCTGAACTTTGTCAGCACCAGTACGTACGAATTTAACTTTAACTGTTTTACCAGCATTTCCCGTAACTGCTTCCTTGAAGATAGCAGTAACTGAATTATCAGCCGCTTTAGTTAAAGTGATTTCACTCAGACTGGGGCGAGTAGATTCACGGTTAGACAGGTTACCTGCTTCCATTGAAATGCCACGTCCTACACCAAACTGTACAGACATAACTGCAATGTGATCCTTGTAACCTTCAGCAGTTACATTTCCTTTAATACCATCGTATTGAAGATAAATAGCCATTTATATGTTCCCTTCTCTTTATTAAAATTTTTTTCGTAAGTGTTATGGATAATAGATCATAAATCGGAAGGAATCAACGCTAATGAAATTAATTTTTTGTGATGTAATTCATATAGTTAGCGCAGTTGACAAGCTTATACCCTAAATCCCTACAAGCTCATCGGAAGCTATACTGGAAATCGAAGACGAGTTTGAAGCTATCATCAGGAACTTCTATGTCAGTTGATGAGAAATCTTCACCAACCGGGAAGGCAAACTGTATATTACCCTTAATATTATTCAAATATGAAAACTGAAAACCAAAGCCGACGTCCATTAACTGCCCTGTACTATTGTTCTGAGTATCAACCAGAGAAATAACTTCACCCCATGATGCATCTAAAAACAGGAAAGGTCTGGTCATCGTGCGTAAGTTGCTGCTTCCGATGCTTAAATCAAAGAAATCAGGGGCATCAAATACCCAGTCAGCACCCATATACAGCGCATTATCTGCAGAGAACTGATTTACAGGATATCCACGTACTTTAGTCGGACCAGCTAGTGAAAACTGACTAATTGAAGATAAAGCTGAACTGGCATACTGCAATGAAGTACGATAAATAATACGTGTATTAGATTCAAAATAAGGTAATTGAAAAAATGTTAATAGAGTGTAATTAGCATTTAAAACATCATATTTTTCATCCTGCCCTATTTCTACACCCTTTTCGAAATTACCAGATGTGAGCTTTACATCACCCTGATGTAGAATTTTGCTTTCCTCATCGAGAATGTCATATCTGAAAACAAGAGCCGTATTTTTTATAACATCATCCAGACCAACGTCACCAGCATCTGGTAGAGCACCCAGGCGGATAATGGATTTTACTTTTTCACTTAAAATCTCACCATAATAGTTCTGTGTACGACTTCGTTTGAATCGATAAGTGAATGTAACATCTGCCTGTTGCGTTTTACCTTCTAGTTCAAGGTCGTTAATTGATTCAGAGTTACCAGGTCCTAATACGAAATCATTACTGGCTGCGCCAAAAGACATACTGAAACGAGGACTGAGTATTCTCGTTGAATATCTGAGCTGCCCATACAGTGTATTTGATGGGCTCGCTGTCAGTAGAGTTGCCAGATGTAGCTGATCTGCATTACCTAAGGGGTTATTCCAGAGACCTTCTGCATATAAGCGGTATTCACCGGTCTGTTCAGAGCCGTGATTATCGAGTCGTACATTAACATCGTAGGCTTTCTCTGCTTTCACATCTAAGGTGAGTTTAGTGTCCCCTACCTGTGCACCAGGTTGAAAGAAGCCTGTTGTTAGAACACCAGGGTAATCATTAAGCAGATATAAGTTCTCTTCAATGGCTGTACTGGTTACAGGCATGGTTAACATATTATCAAAAGAAGATGCGAGGTACTCACTGTCATATAACTCGTTACCTGTCACTTCTATTTCACCGAGTGAGCCTAGTAAAAGTGTCAATGTGACAATACCATCTCGAACTTCCTGCCTGGGTATATAAGCTTTTGCTAAAATAAAACCCCGTTCTCTGTAGAACTGAGTAATTCTATCCGCAACTGTTTCTATTGTGCCTAATGTAATACCACGGTTAGAACGTTGTTCTCGTATTAACCAGACAAGTTTTTGTACTTCCAGGTCAGAAACGTGTCGATCAAGTGTTTCTTCTTCGATATCAACTAATAAATTAGAAACATCTTCTAGTTCTGTTTTTGTAAAGCCGGATTTTTCGACTTTATATTCCTGCATTAACTCAAAACGAATGCTTTCAATAAGTTTATCGATATCTTCTTTAGTTATGCCTAGTTCAGGGTATTCAACGATGCCCTGAAGTTTAAACCGCTCAACATTCAAACGCGGGCCTGAATCCGGGTCAGGGTCACGGTCACGAACACTCGGTATATCAAGGTCTTTGAGCATAGATTTACGCTCTAGATCAGGCATTTCAGTGATTTCTGGCATTTCTAGAAAGCCCGCCCATGAAATAACAGGCAGACACATTAAAATAGCCAGTAGATATAAAGTAGTTGATTCCCTGTTTTTCAAATTCAGCCCTGATTTACTCTTACACCCCGCCTATCTAAATGACTTAGGGAGGATAAATGCCTTTAGTAATTTAAAGATATAAATAGTTTGATATTAATATCTTTGTTTAATCATCTTAATTAAATAGATAATACGAAAGCGCAAATTATACATGTTTAATTAAGGTAAAAACAGGTTCATTTTTTATGAAATAACATCATATATGACTATAAAAAGAAGAGTTTATCTAAATGGATTAATCAAGAATAGATTCTGATATTAGTATTAAAACTCATGATTAAACATTAGTAGATTAGACTAAATCGAATAACAAAGATTCTATAAATTAATATGACATTATAAAATGTGTGTCACTTAGTAGATGACACACACATTTATCAGGTTTTATTTTTGCAAATAGAATTCTATTTAATATTTTGAATAGCTCTCTTAGCTTCTTCAGATGTTTTAACCATAAGCTGGTTCATGGTTGTTCTCATTAAACTCTGGCTTAATTCCTCTTTTTTCTCTACCGGCTTTCTACCTAAAACCTGCATGATTTTACGCATCAGGAACAAAACCCACTGGCCAATTGATTTTGCTATATCCAGGCCTTTTCTGAGTATCCATGCCAGGGTATCTGCTAATGTCATCACGCCCATAAAACCGGTTTGAAGAATATGTGCAGCAGCTCCAACTATTTTTTTAATCACATAAATAAGCGCTTCATTAATCCACTGCCAAATTTTGGGGCTAGAAGAATTAACGGGGGCTTTTGATTTGAGCCAGTTCTCAACTGCAGATTCCATGCTATATGGCGGTGACCTTCTTTCAAGCATACTCCAGCTTGATGTTTTAACCGAATTTAAATATTTACCCATATCATGAGCATCAGCAGAAAGAATATTTTCACTTGAGGGAATATAATGACCGAAGCCGGGTAACGGTGGATGCACAAAAGGAAATAAAGGAATCATCGGCACCGGATCGGTAGCGTGATATGTTCTAAAAATATTTTGTTTGCCAAGTTTGCGTGTCAGGTTACTGGCAAAAAGAAACAGACCTGGCTTAGGGGCGCCAAATGTATAAAGTTTCACATTTGCCTGAGAGTTTGAAGTAAGCCAGTCAGCTGTTAATGATGCAACTGCACCACCTAAACTGTGGCCTATGCAATGAATAGTTTGTATGTTTTTAGAGCCTTTTATGAAGTTACGAATTTGCGGTAGCATACTTGAAAAAATACTGTTAAAACCTATATGTACTGGCATTCCATTTTTTGAAAACTCAATCCCAATTCGTGCATTGCTCACCCAGTCTGCATTATGATTAGCACTAGTCGAGCCTCTAAAAATTACAAATAGTTCATTCTTGTTAGCATCACCACCCAATGCACACACACCAAAACCATCACGTGTATTAATCAGGCGAGAACCGACTTCTGCTTTAAGGTGTTTTGAATCTTCAGATTTAGTAGAAAATTCCGGACGTAGTAAAAATGCTTTTAACATCCGCTCCTGTTGAACCAGATATATATCTTTTGCTAATTCAGCGGCTACCCTTGGGCTTAACTCTGCCATACTATTTCCCTTAATTATTGTTTTCTATTGAGTCCCATTTACAAACAGTCATTAACAGTGCGTCATCAAATCGATGAGGCATATCTTCATCTGTTAGTTCACAGGTTAGATTAACGGGTTTTCCGCCTAATTCACCATAAATATTTTTACTGGATTTACCCATTGTCCATATCAAAAATTTTTCACCATGGTAATAAACAGATATTTCCTGCGAAACCACAAACTGTGAAATTTTTGATAATTTAACCGTTTCTTCTAATATAGTTAATTCGAACTCACCATTCTCGTCTGAAACAGTTGTATCAGTTTCACCCGTTTGATCTTTCCAGCTTACTTTTCGTTCAATTTTTGCACCAGAAGCGGCTTTGTTTTTAAAGGTTATAGTACCCTTCATTGGTGAAAATAAAACAACCTTCTCTTCAGGTTTAGATAATAAAGACATTGATGTAGCCTCTGCTGAAAATGTAAAAAGCAAAAATAGTAAGAAAAGTAAACTGGTTTGAAAATGAGTATCCTGTAATTTAATGTTCATTCTTAACCTGTTTATTAAGCAAATAAATTATATTAATTTTTATGTTCCAATTTATAAACACTTATTATGTGTATTTAGTAACATTCTATTGATCGGTGTATAACGGTAATAAAATATTATTCCCAAACTAATCACATAGCTGGAAGTGATTAGTTTGCGCGATCATACTCTTCAAGCTCGTCTTCAAATAACTGGTCTCGAGGCATGCGAATAGAAATCTCTTCCATACTAAAGTTCTGTAAATCAGTAAAGATGGCCTGATCAACTTCACCCAGGGTTTCAACCTCTACTAATTGCTCACCAGAAATAGCAGCTAATGTATCCAGCCCGCTAAATTGCAGTAAAGATTCATCGTTAACTATCGGGCGAGGCTCGGCAAATTGAGGGTTTAAACTTGCACGAGTCTGAATAAGCGCTGAGTCGCGTATATTTAAAACTAAAGGTCTTTGAGTTGTACCAAATGTTCCAGCGAATCCAAAGAAAGTTCCTGCTCGTGCAGTGATATCTGCATTAGTAAATGGAGGTTGTGCACCCTGACCTAAATAACTTCCTGTAGATCTCATTATTAATGCACCCGTGTCATATCCTGAGTCGACACTGCCTGGGTTTATCAAATAACTTCCATCGTTTTCAATAGTAATGTCACCTAAACTACCCAGATTCTTTAGCGCAATTAAGTTAACTTCACCAGTGTTGTTAATTTCAACTTTACCACTGCCACTGCCAGTAGCACTATTAACAACATCCAGCGATGATGTTACTGTCTCTATAGCATTGCCCTGACCTATGCCAGTTTCAGCATGCAACACTACGTTTGTTGCCAATATGTTAGTGCTATCAGCATTAGCATCAATAATAGAGCCCGTTGTGGTATTAGCTGTAGCACTTCCACTAGTTGCAACTAAAGATGTTAAATCAATATTAGTTACTGCATCTAGTAGTATGTTTCCGTTAGTAGCCGTTATGTCACTGTTTGCAGCCATAGTTATACCCTGACTAGAGTTAACTCTTGTATTGCTATTATTAGAAATTAGAGAAGCATTTAAATTAACCTGAGAACCGGATACCTCTAATGTACCGGAATTAGTTTGCACATCTGTATTAATTTGCATAACACCGGTAGTGCTATCAAGATTTGCACCCGTTGCACCAGTAACAGCGCCAGCAATGGTCATACCATTTGAACTTAAATTAACTGTTCCACTTGTGGTTGCACCATTAACCAATAAAGCATTAGCTCCATTGTTTACCGTGGCATTACCAGCGCTAATAATATTAAGTGTATTAAGGTTGTTATCAAGATTTAGAACAGTATCCTGACTTCCTGTATTGATTGTTGTGTTATTTCCTACCGTAATTAATCCACTTTGAGTCAAACCATTACTTGAATTAATAATTAAGTCATTTGTAACATTTATACTAAGTATATCTGTTAAAACACTATTGGTAATTGTCGCCTCTAATAAATTTCCTGGCCCATTAGATGACATCGAAATAGCGCCGTTTAATTTGTTACCAGTATTAGTTAAAAGGACACTGTTATTATCCGCAGCTACAAAATCAGAGGTGCCTGTAACATTTAAAGCACCTGTTGTATTTAGTATGCTACCAGTAGTGGCAGTGACATCGAGATTGCCATTAATCACTGTTGATAACAAATCAATCGAATTAGCATCCACTAAAGTAACATCAGTGGCATTTGCGATATTAACAACTGAGAAATCATTGGTTGCAGCATCTAAAGTAATGTTGCCGGCACCCGCACCGGCACTTAATGTTGTATTTCCTGCTACGCTTAATACACTAGCCGCATCATTAATATCTGTGATATCACCTGCTAAAGTCGTAATATTTAAACTTCCACTAACATTTGAATCAAGAGGAGTTCCCGGGTAAGTACTTACATCTGCAGCTGTGGCACCTATATTTATGCCGTTTATATCTGTTATAGAAACTGAATTGGCATTATTTAATACAATATTATTAAAATCGTTAGCTGTATTGTCTAAAGTAATTGAATTACCATTTGCTTCAATCCAGGCAACGCTGCCCACAGTTAATGTACCCGAGTTAGTAATATTGCCAGCGGCAGAGACACCTAAATGTCGACTAACATTGATATTACCAAGATCCAATGCCCCACTATTTGTAATTAAAACGTCAAGTAATGCTCCGCCGCCTAATGCATTGAAAGATATACCCGCCTGAAAATTATTAGCAGGATTTGCCAACGAAATTATTTGACCAGCATCTACAAAAAATCGTGTATTACCGACTGAAGTTATTCCACCAACCTGTGTAATATCGCCTCCATTATCAGCAGCAACTACAATACCCCCGGTTCCAACATTAATGGTATTCAAACTAACACCATTAATATCTAATATTCTTGATTCTACTGCACTAGTACTTGTTAAACTTACAGAACCTGTAAAATCATTTGAAAAATTACCGAGATATGCTCTACCTGTAGTTGCATTAAATGAGACATTACCAGCATTAGCAGCTTGAGTAATAGCGCCTGATTGTTCAATACCAACTGCATTAACTGTAAGTGTTCCCGTTCCAAGTACTGAGGTTGTGAGTGTTATATTATTCTGATCTGTTATCGAAGTAGATCCACCCGTATTATTAAGAGAGACTAAACCGGTAAAATCATTATTCTGAGTTAAATCAATAATACCGGAGCCACCATTAAAAACAGTTGCACCAGCACCTGCCTCCTGAACTATTGCTCCATTTTGAGTTATACCCGTCGCATTAACGGTAAAGGTACCAAAACCAATATTTGAAGCACCAAATTGTAAATTATTCTGATCGGTAATAGATGTGTTATTTAACAGTGAATTATTAAGACTCACGGCACCCGTAAAATCATTTGCCTGTGTTAAGGCGATTTCATTAGCGCCTGCATTAAATATAGTTGCCCCTGCAGCTGCCTGTTGTGTGAGAGCACCCGATTGAGTAATTGCACCTGTAGAATTTACTGTTAATGTTCCTGAACCTATATTTGATGTAGCAAGTTGAATAGGGCCTGTATCATTTAAAAATACATTATTTGCACCCGAATTAAACAGAGCAATATCACCCGTAAAGGTATTTGCCTGGGCTAAATTTATTGCTCCCGCATTTGCATCAAAGCTAGCAAGTCCCGCAGCTGCAGTCTGGGTAATGGCTCCATCCTGATTTATGCCTACAGCATCAACCGTTAAAGTGCCTGTACCAATATTCGAAGTTCCCAATAGAATATTACTAATGTCGGTAATCGAAACAGCGTTTGCGCCCGAATTATTTAAACGAACTGATCCGGTAAATTCATTAGACTGGGATAAATCTATTGCCCCCGCACCTCCGTTAATTGTGGTAGTACCTGCATTTGCTTCTTGAGTAATAGCACCAGACTGGGTTATACCTGTCGCATTAACCGTTAAAGTGCCCGAGCCAATACCGGAGGTTGCAAACTGAATTGCATTCGTGTTGGTAATAGCAACATTATTGGCTCCTGAATTATTGAGTGAAACATCCCCGGTAAAGTTATTTGCCTGGCCTAAAATAAGCTGTCCTGCATTTGCATCGAACGTTGCTAACCCTGCACCAGCGGCCTGAGTAATTACACTATTCTGAGTTATACCAACTGCATCAACTGTTAATGTATTTGATCCTACAGATACTGTGCCCAGTAATAGTGCATCTTGATCGGTAAGAGCAACTGCATTATTACCACTATTAAATAAATTCACCCTGCCGGTAAAATCATTAGCCTGCGTTAAATCAATTTCACCAGCCCCAGCACTAAACTGAGCAGTGCTGGCACCAGCTGCTTGAGTGATAGCACCAGATTGAGTAATACCCGATGATGCACTCACTAAAAACAATCCACTACCAACATTTGATACACCAAGCTCAATATCATTATTGTCAGCAACTCTTACCAGGCCTGGTCCGCTATTATTTAAACTAACCGCACCAGTAAAATCATTAGCCATATTTAAATCAATAGCCCCGGCACCTACATTTAACGTAGTTGCACCCGCATTTGCTTCTTGAGTTATAATTCCAGACTGAGAAATTGCGGTTGCTGCATTTACTGTTAATGTACCTGATCCCACATTAGAAGTAGCAAGCTGAACAGCGCCACTATTGGTAAGTTCAACATTATTAGTATTGATATTATTTAGAGAAATATTACCGGTGAAATTATTATTTTGAGTAAGAATAATTGAGCCGTCACCACCATTAAAGGTAGCTTGCCCAGCGCCAGCGGTTTGTGTAATTACACCGTTCTGGCTAATACCAACAGCATTGACAGTTAATGTGCCAGTGCCCACATTAGATGTACCGAGTAGAATATCATTAGAATCAGTTACAGTTACCGCATTAGCACCACTATTTGTTAATCGAACGGCGCCGCCAAAATCATTCTGCCCATCATTAAGTGTAATAACACCACTTGAACCAAACGTACTGATGCCACTGATATCAAGACCACTGTCAGCAACAGACTGAACAATTGATGCGGCACTGTTTGCAGTAATAGTGGAAGCAGTTATGCCGCCTAAGGTGATAGCACCTGTAATGCCATTCAGGTCAACCGTATTTGCGGTGATTGTTGAGCCTGTGCCATTAAAGGTTGTGCCATTGGCGTCGAATGTGCCGGTGCCAGCTGTAACGGTGCCTTGAATGGTTACACCTGCAGTTACATCAATATTAACATTACCAGCACCATTGCCTGTGGTTATCAAAGAACTGGTGCCACTGTTTAATGAGACACCTGTAGATGCTGTAGCTCCCTGAGCAGTAAAATTGCCGCCACTAGTGTCAATTTGGCCATTAATAGCAATAGCACCACCAGTATTTGCTGTCATAGTGACATTATTCCCTCCAGTAGTTATAAATCCTACTGCAGCGTTAAGAAATATATTATCACCAGTTGCCAGGAATGTGCCGCCTTCTGTTTCAATCCTAGCATTAATAATAACATCACCGCCACCTACAGGAACTGCTTCATTTGTATTGGCATTAAGAGTTAAATTAAGGGTATCACCACTATTGTTATTGTCACGAATTAAAGCATTAATTTCGATATCATGATGTGCATTTAAGGTAAGGCTGCTTGTTCCTATCCCATTGATATCTAAAGTGTCATTCAAATAAATATTGCCACCTACCGGTTCCAATTGTCCATCCACACCTGCAGGCACGCCAGTTTCAACAATTACATCGCCATTACCAAGCGCAGTCAGTAATGTTGAAATTCTAAGAAATGACGCATTTTTTTCTGCTGTAAAGGGTGACGCAGCAGGAACACCGTCATCATTTGTAGTAGAAATAGTTAAATTATATGGATCAATTAACCATGTGCCATTGACACCATTAGTTGAACCGACATCTACGTTTGCACTTAAATCGACAACCTTTGCGGAAGTTTCAACAAAGCCTCCATCCCCTGAATTAATTCCTCCACGTGCGGAAATAGAACCATGAGTCTTGGTAGACTCATTTCCCCAAATAATAACCCTGCCGCCATTACCTTCTGTAATTGCACTGGAATTAATTATTGTATTTTCACCAAGATAAGTGGCAGTGGCATTTCTAATTTGAGTATTTAAGCCTCGGTAATCACCACCAATTAGAACTTCACCTCCGCCATTATTTCCACTTGCATCTACTATTGATTGATCAAACAAACCAACTTTATCTGCTAGTAATTTAATTGAACCGCCAGAACCATTTTCTTCAGCACGAGCCGTTGTCTCACTATTGCCTGTTAATAGTAGAGTGTCTTTAGCGTGCAACTCTATCTCACCACCATTAGCCGTTTGTGCTCCCGCATGAATCTCACCACTGTGTGTGAAGTTTTCTGCCAGAACAACAACTTTACCTGAGCTCGCGCTTTCTGAGGCAGCCGCTGTATCGATTACGCCATTATTTAAACTTTCTGAAGTCTCACTCAGGCTATAACTTCCATCTTCATTCAGTGAAATATCATTTTTCAGTGAGTAACTACCATCCTGTTGTAATGTAGTATTATTGGTTTCTGTTGCGGTTAACTCTGAAGATGCATCGATAAAACCATTATTAACAACATCAGCACCTGCACCTAATATAAAACTACCGTCTTCGTTTACAACTACACTGGTGGCCTGTGTAACACCATCATGATTAACTGCCTGTGAAAATACATCTTGCGACTGACTAGCTGTCAATAAAATACGACCTGATGTTGCCGTAATAATGCCATTATTTAAAATAGCCGGGTCAACACCTAATTCGTCCTGTAAAATCTCTTTACTAACTCGAATGCCCATCAGGCCCTGGTTATCAAAAGTGAGCACTGCTTCATGACCAGCCGCCAGGTTAACCGCGCCTAAGTTCGCACTGATTAAACCTTCATTAACTACTCGTTTACCCAGCAGTGAGATAGAGCCACCCAGTGAAGCGTTTAATACACCGCCATTAATTACCGCACCGGAAGTTCCATCAATTGATTTAAAAACATAATCACCATTCATAAAATCAACGGGGTCTATATCTAAACCAGAAGCAATTAAGCCGCCTACATTAAGGGAGGCGCCTGAACCAATGAAAATACCATTCGGGTTAACCAGCACAACCTGACCATTTGCATTTATCTGCCCAAATATTTCAGATGAAGTACCACCAATTACACGGTTCAGCAGAATCGATGAAACATCCGGCATATCAGCAGTAAAAATTTCATTAGCCGATAGATTAAAACTGTGCCAGTCAATAGCCATTGAACTGCTGATTTGGTTGACAGTGGTAAGCAGGCCTGACTGGTTTATGCTACCGGTTCCTCCAACAATATTGTGGCCAGATGGCCCAGCATATGAAAATGAAGGATAACTAAAAAGAAATGAGTAACATAAGAGCTGTGAGTAGCCATTAAATCCTAAACGTAAACGATTTTTATACAGTGAAATTGCACGTTTAACTACATCACTAATTCCATCAGTTATATTTACTACCATGTTTGTTACTCTTTTTTAATTTTAAATTACGGCACTTCCCTGCGCATAATTAGCTCATTTAAATAAGCTTTTTAAGTCAATCCATTTAGTCAGCAAATAAATACAGGAACTTACTGTACTGTCATAATTGAGAAGTTGGCATTCGTGCCATTGGTAGCAGCAAATAACAGAGTGTCTTCAGCAGCTGAACCATCAACTACGGCAAAAAATCCGGTGTAACCTGTACCTTCGTGATCACAAGTAGTGCCCGGCTCTTCTACAACAAGAGTTAATTGATAAATATTTGCAGTGGCATCGGGAATGGATTTAGTGCCTGTATATAAACAAGCATAAGGAGCCCCTGTGTCACCTTCGATAGTGTCATCAATATCTACTGATTTAATTCGAACGACACTACCACCAGCAGTTGTATGTGGATCACCTACCCAACGAGCAGGCGAAATAGTTGCAAGTTTTGCTACTGTAGCACTTCGATTATAAAGCAGGTCAAATGTTAAACTTAAACTACCTGCTCCGTATCCACTACCAGTCAAAGTTAGAGACAAGGTTGATTGACTAGTAACAGTGCCTGTAACAGTACTCGTTGAAACCTTAACACCATCTTTGTAAACATCTGTAGTGCCAGTGATATCACTAGCTACAATACCGGTTATTTGACCATCATAAAGCACACTGGTATCTTCATCGAAAAACATAAAGCGTGTGCCATGAACAAAACCGCGCACATCAGCTAATGCTGTGTTGGTATTAACCGTACCGATGCCTTTAAATAAACCGCTAGCGTCTTCATTAACAACAGGTGTAGAACTACTGCTGCTACAAGCCTGAAGGCCGAATAAACCAGTCAGGCTAATAAATACAGCTGCAATTAAAGATAAATTTATGTTTTTATAACGATTAGAAGTGAAAATCATTTACATCATCCCATGTAGTAAGCGTGATTTTGAATCAAAATTTGTCATAAATTATACAGATAAAATCAAATCAGGTCATGCTAAGAGTCTGATTTTAGGTGATTTTTATCACATATTTTTGTAGGGAAAATCCCTATATCCTGAATCATTCATGCAAATATGATCAGTTTTAAGCATTAAATAGAAATCTTAAGATCCTATGCATTATGCCATTAACTAAGCTTAACGCGTCTTTTAGCGGCATATTCCAATCCAGACCCACCATTTTTAATTCGTGCGAGAGCACAATTGTTTCTAATATACTCAGTAATTAACGATATATACACCTCGCTCATCTTCGACCTTCGGGCGACCTGCTTTTGCTCTTCTTGTCTGTCGTGAGGTGATTTGATCTATTTTATCTTTGAAGTTAGAGCGGCCTAATACCAATTCCTGATTTAAAGAGTTTCTAATATCCTCTAACAGCTCCTCGTTTATATGTTGTTGAAATAAATCTCTATAGTTTTTTAGTCTGTTATTATTATCATTATCCAAACTTAAATAAACAGGGTGTTTTTGTATTAAAGAACTATTAGTGCCTTGAGCATTAGCGGTATAACTAGACCAGAGGTATTCTGCTGGGTGTTCTACTAATTGAGCTCGTAAAGGGTTCGTTTCAATATAACGCATGCAGATAAATAAATAAGCATCGCTATCAACCAGGCTAGACTTAAATCGGCCCTCCCATAACGAACATACTGACTACCTAAAGATTGCATCATTTCTGATATTGATTCTTCAATCTCGGGCGTTAAAAGCAAGTGGACATGGTTAGTCATTAAAACATAAGCATGAATTTTACAACCTTATTTTAAAGCAGTTTTTTCTAACAGGCTAAGATAGTGAGTATAATCATCTTGTTGGTAAAAACAGGGCTCACGATTATTGCCACGCTGAATAACGTGTTGAGGTATGCCAATTAAATCTTTTCTTTCTACCCATAACTCACAGACTTGTGATTTTTGAAAAACTTATTAGATTAATTTTAGTATATTAGAAAAAATTGTGCTCTGGCACCAATTAATTAAAACAACTATTCTAGATGTTCCGTACTTTTATTTGACACACCTACTGGCCACTGCAATGGAGGGTAATCATTTATCAATGAAGCATCATCCAAGCCTGCAAGTGCAATTTTTTGAGCGTTCAACGCTTCAGATGAGAGTGTAAGTTGAAAGCTATTAATAATTTCATCTATTAGGTCTAACATAGGTTGTTTGCTTACACGTTTGTCTAGTTCTTTTTGTGTGATATTTAATATTCTACTTGGTCTAAATTGTACACTAGCAATAACATCATTAGAAATTGGGAAAAACATTATGTGTACATCACTACCTACTGGCATGACGTCTTGATCTAATTTAACATCCATTCTAGCTGCAATTACTTGCCAACAGCTCAAAGGATTCCAATTTACTGGTGCTATGTAATGATGCTTTCCATCATGTGAATCACTTGTAAATCGAGAATATTGATAGGTTAAATAATCACCTATAATTTTTTCAAACGCACGTGGGTGAAATAGCGAAAAATCATTCTCATAATTAACCACCTTTACAAAACTAAAATTCATACTTAGATGAGCTAGTGATCCTGTTAACCAAGACCCATTAAAAGCCCAGTCATTTTTGAACACACTAAGCTTTTTCCAATTATCTTTAAGTTTACTTGTTTCATCATAATGAGATATAAAAGGCATTCGAGCTAATTGGTATTCTTTTTCAGGGAGGGTCTGCCCAATATTTTTGTTATATGGATAGTGCTTAGGGGTTTTAAAACGAATTAAGGTGCCATCAATATCAATACAAATATTGCGCCCACGGGAAAAACTTGGCCCTTTAGGAACAACAAATTTTTCTGATTCTCGTAATTTATAACGTACATGCATCATTGTTATACCTACTATTTATATTTCTTGCCTTGTAAGTTTTTATGCGCAGCCTTTATCGATCCACCAATAAAATACATTGCACCTGCTATGCTTACTGCACCAGCAACAACCGGAAGAGCACCAGTAAGTGCCAGTGCCGCACCGGTAGCAGAAAGACCAAAACCTGTCGCCTTAACTGCACCGATGGCAGTTACATCTGTATGCATAATATGGCCACGTAATTCAATAGGCGTGAGGCCAGACTTTTTACCGGCCCCTAATGGTGTAATTTTTAATTTTTCAGCGAGACTAATTGCCTCTTTAGTGCTAGAAGTAGGGTGATTCAGAAAGATAGAGTGATTTTCTAATGAAATACTTTTCTCTTTATCTAATATCTGTAACGCCCTCGTAAGTACAGCAGACCCACCCCAGTCTGAATACCATAAAACACCGTTAATATTTCGAGCTTGATACATACTGTTAGCAAGTAACATCGCAGATTTAACTACATTTTTATCTTTATCTGTAAATAATGAGTCTTTTGCTTTTTTAAGACCGACAAGACCTCTATTCCCCGGAGTATAGTGAAGATCAAATCCATTAAATTCAACCATTTGTTTGATTGTACCATTGGCTTTTGATAAGTCTTTTTGAGTTATTGCGGCAACCTCTAAAGCATCTGCCTTTGCCATATCCGAAATTATAACGGGTCGAAACTCCTTATTTTGTATTTTCCCCTCTTTTTGGTGCACAGGGGAAACATCTGAATCGCCACTGACTTTCCATAAACCAGGCTTCAAACTTTGCTCTTGAAGCTGCTGATAATTATGATCCGCTTTAATAAATTGTAAAATATACTGACCATTAGAAAGCTCTTCTAATGTTGCAGTCACACCAGGCAGCACAATATGAAATGCCCCTTTACCATAAGCAATTCCATTTTTTTGATCAATATAAATATTATCTAAATGTAATCGACCTGATGTTAAACCCTTGATGCCACGGATAATGAGCCCGGCCCAATGATTGCCATTTTGCGCGAGTTTTACAATATTGTTAAAAACAGGTAATGCCTGAGCAGAGCATTGAACTCTTTTACCACTGCTATCACCTGCTATTACGATGTTTTTACCGGGTGAAATATGTAGACGGTTTGCTTGTAGCATTTAAATTACCTTCCATTGTAATTATATTAAATTTTCTAGTATTGTTATATGAAACAAGAAATCAAATGATTTAAGCATGGTAACTTTCGCTTGTAAAGCCAACAACACAAATTGGTGCGATAACAGAATAGCTCTAAGTTAAGAGCTTCCTGCACAAAAAACACTTTAAGTGATAGCAATAAATTAATTTTAAATATTAGATTACTTGTTGATAGATGCAAATTATATCTAGCTAAATATCTCACTCCCTTGTGATAATTTAATAGAGTTAATCTAAATTTTAGAAATATCAGTTGATATTAAGGTCTTCTTCAAGTGCCGTTTGATAATGACCAGATAAAACACTTAATGCGTCTTTATACATGTAGAGTAATTCTTCATATTCTTCACTGTGTTCAGGTTCTATTTTGGTTTTGTATATTAGAAACAATTGTGCTCTGGCACCAATTAATTAATTGACCAGCATAAGAAAACGAAGGATAACTAAATAGAAATGAGTAACATAAGAGCTGCGAGTCGCCATTAAAACCTAAACGTAGACGATTTTTATACAGTAAAATTATACGTTTAATTACACACCAAATCCATCAGTTATATTTACTGCCATGTTTACTACTCTTTATTTTTAAATTTTGCACTTCCATGTGCGTTTATTTATTAAACATAATAAAAATCTATTGATAAGTTTCTAAAAATAGAAATGTTAACTCATCTAGTCTTTAAGAAGGTTCTAAGTTACGGCACTCTTGTCATAATTGAGACGTTTGCATTTGTTCCGTTAGTAGTTGAAAACAACACAGTATCATCAGCTTCAATGCCATCAATAACTGCAAAAAAACCTGTATAACCTGTGCCAGTATGATCGCAAGCTCCTGTATCATCAATAATCATTGAAAGTTGATAAATATTGATGCTAGCATCTGGTATGGATTTTGTACCTGTATAAGCACAAGAAACTCCCCCAAGAGCAGTACTACCATTAAATGTTTCATCATTAAATGAATCAATAGTCGTAAATGTGGAAGCGGTAGTAGCTGCGCCACGCCAGGCATGTGGTGTTGTAGCAACTAACTTCGCTATTGTCGCACCACGATTATAAAGCGGATCAAAAGTCAGGCTCAGTGTACCAGAAGCAAAACCGGTTCCATTTAATGTTAGTGACATACTAGACTGGCTAGTCACCGTGCCCGTAACACCAACATTGGTTGTGGTTACTTTTATACCATCTACATAAACATCAACTGTCGCGGTTAAATCACTTGCAGTAATCGCCGTTATCTGACCATCGTATAAAACACTTGCTGCTTCATCGAAAAACATAAAGCGTGTGCCATGAACAAAACCGCGTACATCAGCTAGTGCGGTACTGGTATTCACTGTACCGGTGCCTTTAAATAAGCCGCTAGCATCCTCATTAACAACAGGTACAGAACTACTACTGCTACTACAAGCCTGTAGGCCGAATAAACCAGTCAGGCTAATAAATACAGCTGTGATTAAAGATAAGTTTTTATTTTTATAACGATTAGAAGTGAAAATCATTTACACAATCCCTTGTAATTAAGTGTGATTTTGAATCAAAATTTGCCATAAATTATACAGATAAAATCAAATCAGGTCATGCTAAGAGTCTGATTTTAGGTGATTTTTATCACATATTTTTGTAGGGAAAATCCCTATATCCTGTATCATTCATGCAAATATGATCAGTTTTAAGCATTAAATAGAAATCTTAAGATCCTATGCATTATGCCATTAACTAAGCTCAATGCGTCTTTTAGCGGCATTTCTAATCCAGATCCACCATTTTTATTTGGTGCCAGAGCACAATTGTTTCTAATATACTCAGTAATTAACGATATATACACCTCGCTCATCTTCGACCTTCGGGCGACCTGCTTTTGCTCTTCTTGTCTGTCGTGAGGTGATTTGATCTATTTTATCTTTGAAGTTAGAGCGGCCTAATACCAATTCATGATTTAAAGAAATTCTAATATTTTAAAATTGATCTTCATTTATATGCAACTGGATGTTGATGTGTTTGATAGCGACATTTAATAATCTAAACGTGCCTAATTTGATTTTTATAGATATTAAACCTTTTTCGAATTTTAATATCTTAATTAAAAATGAACCCGGAAAGTTCGATCAGATTTGTATTTTTATTTCAATTATTTTTCTTTCTACTCGTAACTCACATCCCTGTGATTTACATAAACTTACATTTTTGTAAATATTATTTTAGTAAACATTACTCTCTGAACTGTTATGTTTTTTATATCGCAAATTTATTTACACTGAGTTCTAAAACGTGCTGCACGACCACTACACAGATCAGATTCAAACTGTTCGTTCTCTTTCTTATCCTGAATTGCTTTTTGTGCCGCGGCTTCTTTCTCTTCTAGAGCTTTTGACTGGGCCTCTAACTTACGTCTTTCCTTGGCCAGTTGTTGACGCTCAGCCTCTAGTTTCTTACGTTCCTGTTCAGCTTTTAGCTTTGAGTTTTTTGCACTATTTTCTTTAGCCGCTTTTGCTTCTCGAGTTTTACGTGCCTGATCTGCTTTGCGTTTTTTTGCTGCTTCCTCTTCTGCTCTGGCTGCTTTAGCTTTTTGCTGGGCTTCCTTTTTTTTACGTTTATCTGCCTTCTTCTGTTTGAGTTTTTGCTCTACATTATAGAGGCGATGCTCTGATTCTAAATTACCCGTGCCTGATGATGACTTATAGTATTTCTGTGCATTATCAAGGTTTTTCTTAACACCAATACCATTTTCATTCATGTCTCCAAGAATAAACATGGCTTCACCATCACCATTTTTAGCATCGTTAACCAGGTCTTTGAACCAGGGCTTGTGTGACGCTTTAAAGCCACTCCCTTTAACATCAATATAAATCAGGCGATGACTGGCAGCAGTGAAGTTATTAGCTGCTGATTTCTTGTACCACTCTTTAGCTTTATTAATATTTTTAGCTACACCTCGACCGGTTTCATACATAGTGGCAAGTTGGTATTGAGCCCGGGGGCTTCCACCTTTCGCCAGCTTTTTCTGAAACTCGAAAATGCCAGAATCATAATTAGCCGCCTGCAGGTTTACTGGCATTGTTATACACAAGCCCAGCATAACCAGCATTAGTATGTTACTAATCTTGTTTTTTATAATTGTTGTGTCCAGTTGCATAAAATTTCTTTTGCTCTAATTAATTCTAAGATCTCGTAATTAGAAGATCACGTCCATAGCTACACTTATAACATTATACGAATCAATGCTGCCAGGTGTTGTAACATTTTCGTCGATTATACCAAAACCATCACCTTTACCTTCAGTAAGGTCAACAATCTGATATTCGAACTTTAATGCAACGCTGTCGTCAATATCATAACGTAGGCCAAGTGCTGCAGAATCTTGAGTACGAGGCATTCGTGCTGCAGTAACACCAGGAGGTAGTGCGCCCGTGTAATCATCACCTTCAGATGTACCCAGAGTAAGATGAGGCAGGAACTTGCCCATTTGATAACCCACTGTTACATATGCACCTTTCTGGTTGGGGAATATAGCCTGAGTTTGACCTTCGGTATCCGTTGAAACTGCTTCTGTGTAGAGTATAAAGTTATTCCAGTCGATAGAGGCACCCAACGTCCACATCACACCTCGATCACCCAGATCAAGCGCTTCAGCTGTTAAACCTGAGCTTAGATCTGTGGCTTCTAACTGAATAGTTGGGCTAATTGCACCGGCGCGTAAAGTAAAGTTTGGTGTATCAAGCTGAAAGTTAACTCCGTAACCATCTGTTGCCCTGAATGTGAAAGCACCTTCTTCTACCTGAGCAGAGCCTACAAAGAACTGGGTGGTTAGTTTAGTGGATTTATCTAAATGACCAACGTATAACCACTCTGCGCCAAGAAAGTTTTTAAGCGGGTTGTTTTCGTATACTTCAACTGGTGGGCGAATCCACGGGTAAAGGTAACCAACAGTTGAATAATCCGATAATAGAAAAGTCGTTAAATTAAGTTTACCCGCACGCAGACTTGAAGACTCTGTAAATTTGTAACTAACATAAGCCCATTCCGCTTCAATATTAAAGTTACTATCATTCGCTGTAGCCAGTAATTGAGCTGCGCCACTTACGCGATCACTTATCTCTGTACGAATATTAATACCATAATGAGAGTCATTCTCGAATGAAACATGCTCAGTAACATTATCTAGATATCGGCCATCTTCACTAAGTGTAGACGCGCCAATTGTCAGGAAGCTGTTCATCTCAATATTTTCAATGGCATGAGCTGAAAGACTAATGCCTGACAGAGTTGCTAATGTTAGTGTTCTTAAGTAATTCATGTGTAAATCCCTAATATTTAACGTTTTTTACTTCACTTGTAGTAAAGCAGTTAGTCGCATTTCTTATCAGGCTCCTGAAAATTTGAAAAATGCTTGCAAAAATAAAGCGCGACTACGGTGTAATACTCAAATTGAATAATTATCACCATGGGTTTCATGCAGTGCGCGTAACCAGCCTGATCAAATTTACGGATCGGGATTAGTCATCATTAGGTAACTACATCCAAACCTGTGCTTACTTCGATGATCATTTGAATAGCCAGATAAGAAATGCGATTGCAGTGAAAGAGGCTATTTTTTTAAAATAAGAATATTAGTATATAACAATCAGCTTGTAAAACACTTTCTTAAAAATAAAGGGCTCGGTGTTAAATTGGGTATTATTAACGCCAGTTAATCTATGGTTTTTCTACACTTTATAGATTATGTTATAACAATGTTAATACTGTTTTTGATGGATTTGCAGGTGACAAATGCAAAAGTGCTGCATCTAAAGACAAACGTACAGTTAATGGCTGGAAAAATTCAAATCTTCCATGTGGTTATAAATTAGATAAAGAAAAAATATATTTTGAATAAGTAAATTAACTGAAAGCCTTACAGGTTTTTTTGTAAGACTTTCAGATTTACTATTTTAATGTAATTCAAAGTCACTTTAAAAAGCTTTAAACTACCTCAACCTCTCGTAAACTAAAATACGTACTCACCTCTTTCTGATCTTGCTGATAAAAATAACAGGTGCCGACGCTAACTTTTAACTGGCTTCCATTGGCCTGTTTAATGTTTATTTTATAATCTTTAATTTGTTGTTCTGACTTTATATTATGGCTTATTGCACAATGTGTGCAGCAGGTGTTAACACATTTATCATCACCACCACATAAAAGATATGAGCAGTGTTGTCCTGTTATAGAACTGTTTTTTGGAAAACCAAATAATTCACTGCAACTCTCATTTAAATAACCTATATTTCCCCCTGCATCAACACCAAACACCGCGTCTTTGCTTTTATCAAATATTGAATTAATAATATTTTTTACAGTTTTTTCTTCTGCCCTTTTTGTTTCTTTAGTTTTTGTATTTATTATAGTTTTTATATCATGCTGAAGTTCGCTACATTCTGTAGTCATATTTTTTAAAGCCCTTTTAAAGTGTATTCCCTATTAATACGGCTCCCTTTGAGAGCAATTTATACCGACTGAGCATTGATATCTCTGTGACATATATCACTTTAAATCAGGTTAAATTAAAATTCTCCTAATTTAATAAAAAAGATAACCCGAACGAGTTAGTCTGTTTATGTGTGATGATTAAATTTTAAACAACATATTGTTAAGCCATTACTGCTTATGAGTTAACTAATATTTATTCATTTGATTATTGAACTGGATGATATCTTGATATAAAAAACTGCTTTTTGACATTAAGCTTTAAATCGACTGATTTATTCTGGCTCTTACTTTATTAACAATTTCTATTAAATTGTTTTTATTTAATTCGGGCAGGGTTTTTGAATTAGCCACTTTATCTGTAAAACTTTCTGTTACCTGCAAACTGGTACTTATTATTTCTTCAGTTTCACTCGGTGTCAGACCTAAATGTTTTGCCAGATTTTGTAAAGCTTCTGTTAAACCGACCGGTTCATCGCGGTCGTTAATTATTTGCCCGTAATCTCCAAAAGGCATTACTGATAACATATTGTGTATAGCATAAGCGCGCATGGGAGTTGGGTCATAAACTGGTGTAAACTCGGCTTCCCCCTGACTTAGCTTTACCGACAGATTTTCTAAATGTAAATCACCGTTACCCGTTAACAGTGATAAAACCAGTCGTTTCATTAACTGAGTTTTCCCCTGTTTGCGCTGACTAATAATATCCATTGGGCTTTTATCTATTGCGGTGCCTATGGCGTCATAACTGTAACTATAATGATGGGTGATATCCGCATCACCGGTTGCGAGTATAGAATAAAGCGTTTCAGTAAAAACGGGTGTATTTGCCGTATTCCGATCAAACCGCTCTACTGCAAGAACAGGTATACCGCGCATATCTGATAACCAGTAATTTGGCACATCAAAGCCTGCTTCTTTATGAATATCCAACGCCAATGCTTCCAGTTCGTTTATGCCTGGGTAAGCAGCATTTTGTTCAAACTTCACTACCACATCGGTCATTTGTGGTGCAGGCCCTCTGCTGGGCAAACCGATTCTGTTATCCCAGCCCGTATCGGGAATACTCAGTAATATTTTAGGAATAGCACCACCCACACTGGGGGTTGGGCCAATGATATTAATTAATTCACTAGCGTCCTGATCTAACCAGCTTAAGGTTTCTTTTAAAGAGAAACCCAGGTCTTCTGTTACCTGAAATAATTCTGCAGCTGGGGGTGTCGCATACCATTGCAGGGCTTTGTCATCATTTTCAAATACATCTAAATGACCTATTGCTCCGTGACCCGCTATTTTGAGTATTTCCCAATCGGCTTCTAAGCCACTTGCGGGATGTATGCCCTTTTTAGCCAGATAAGATAACACCAGTTTACGTTGAAAATTATGCTCACCTTTGGGCGGCACTAATGACTGTATTGGGGGTAGAAAATCGAAGAATTCAGTTCGAGGTCGAATAATAGTGCTTTCCTGAACCACTTCAGGGGCATATAACAAACCTAAACCCGGTTGTTGTAATGACAGGTAATCAAGCTCATATGTGAAACGACAATCTGACTCGGTGAGGTATAAACGCCCCATCTTTACGGGTTTACCGCTTTGACGTGTCCAGACTACGGCCTGTCTATCACGTTGGTTGCTGGTGCTTTGCATAACGCTTTACTGACGCTCAGTTATTTAAACAATGAACCGCTATTTATCTTTTGCATGACCGGCTCATCCGGGCCCAGACACAACTTAAGACCCACTATATTTGCCAGATTTTGCAGGCTGGAAAGATGCATATCACCTGCCTTTTTAGCCCTTGATAGTGACTCGGCAGACAGGCCAGCGCGTTCTGCCAGATCTTTCTGTTTAAGCCCTTTACGTTTAGCCAAATCTAGAATTTGTGCAAGTAGTTGAGAGGTAATGCTCATATTCTTGACCTTTAAATCAATAGATAACTCAATATTAGTGCATATTGATATTTAAGTCAATTTAACGAATTGATGTATAAATCAATAACTTAGTTTTATTCACAATTATTGATGTAAAGATCAATATTAATCATATATGAATACAAATAACAAGATCAATCAGAATCTTAAACTTTTAGATATATAGAACAAACCATAAGAGCTTGATAAATACTGATTACACAAAGGTTAACAGCGTGTTTAAGAACAGAAGGTGGAAGTTAATGCGACAGGTGAGCATTATTAAAAACTAAACCGTAATAAGAAATCACTATTAATATTAAGCTCTTCACCAAAACTAACCACACCTGTCCCCTGCAATAACACTTCTTCACGACGCAGAAAGATAGGTTTATTGTTCTGCATTTGCAGGTAAGTGCCGTTAGTGCTTTCATCAATCAACACAAACTTGCCTCGTCGACATTCAATTTTGGCGTGTACTCTTGAAGCTAAAGTAGAGGCAACCATCTGATCACAGCTTATATCTCGTCCGAAGGTATAAGTTTCTGAGCCAGAAGCTAACTCCTGTTTTTTGTGTTGATAATAAAGACATAAGGGGCTGTTGTTATTAACAATTGCCACATTATTACTAATAATGGTCGACATACGGGTTGAGTCATTTGGCTCCCAGACGACTTCAATAATAGAAATTGCTTCTACTTTACCTTTTACGTGGGTGCAATCAATCTCGCGGCATTTGGGTAGTAAATCTAATGATGTTAAACGTTGTTTTATAAACTCAGTTGTGATTATTTGACGTGCTTTAGCCAGACCGGCCATTCGAGCAGCCAGATTAACCGCATCGCCAAAGATATCACCATCTTCACGCAATATTGCCGGCCCCCAGTTAATACCAATTCGAAACACCAGACCTATGCCGTGTTGAATCGGCTGAACCTCCATTATTTCGTGAATTTCACAGGCACATTGAACCGCATTGTCAGCACAGGAAAATCGGCACATCACCTCGTCACCGATATGTTTTACAACAACACCTTTGTTCTTTTTGATTAAATCGGCAGCCAGTTTTATGGCGCCGCTAATCATTCTATTTGCTGTTTGATCACCCAGGCGCTCATATAAACGAGTGCTTCCGGCGACATCTGCAAACATTACAGCGTAGTTTTGCTGGGTTTTATCCATGTAATAGATGCCTGCTTTAAAAAGAGTTTAATCAATTTTAAATAGTATGCATTATTGTTTAGGTCTCATATAGTATAGAAAAACAATTTGAAATAATCAGGTAATTACATATGAATACATCCAGCTCCATGCCACTAATCCCTGAAAGCTGGCAAAGTAGCCTCGCTATGGAAATGGAGTCAGCTTATATGCAGCAACTGGATGCTTTTATAACGTCTGAAATAAACAGTGGCAAAGATATTTTACCGGAGAAGAAAAACTGGTTTAACGCATTAAATAGCACCTCCCCGGAGCAGGTTAAAGTTGTTATTCTTGGGCAAGACCCCTACCCAACACCAGGTCACGCTCATGGATTATGTTTTTCAGTTAAAGCAGATGTTAAACCTATCCCTAAATCATTAATTAATATTTATAAAGAGCTTGAGTCAGATGTTGGTGTATGTAACCTCCACGGCAATTTACAAAAATGGGCGAATCAGGGAGTATTATTACTAAACAGTGTGTTAACGGTTGAGAGTGGTCAGGCCAATGCTCATCAGGGAAAAGGCTGGGAGAAATTTACGGATAAAATTATCTCAATTCTTAACGATAGTGATCATGTCATTGTTTTTGTGCTGTGGGGTGCGTATGCGCAAAAGAAAGGCGCTATAATAGACGAACACAAACATCTGGTAATCCGTTCGCCTCACCCGTCACCCTTGTCTGCCTATCGTGGTTTTTTTGGCAGCAAACCTTTTTCAAAAATAAATACTTTTTTGCATGAGCAAGGGCAAGCTCAGATAGATTGGAAAGTATGACTTTGATTACCGTCTGTGGATTTAACCCGGGAACAAATAACAGGAAGCAGCCGTTATCCCCTGGCGAATTGAGTAGTGAAACTAACTGCTAAGGTACTTTACACGCGAGGACAGATCTTGCATTTTAAGCCCTGTTCCCTGATTGATTCCATCAGGAGTATTTGGCTCAAGAACCTAACTCCGTGAATAGTTTAAACTTTCTCTAATATACACCTATGTTTTACCCCCTAATTTTAGTATAATCCGCGCCTTCGTTTAAAACAGATTTAGTGTAGCTTGAAAAAGGCACTGGTTTTTAGTCTTAAATAACTTTAGATTTATTCTATAACTTATTGATTAAAGATCCTTTTCAAGAGCGCCAAATTGGTCGAAACAGATCGATCAATAACTAATAATTTAACTTTTTAAGAGTAAGAACATGACAGATCTATCTCATTACAGAAATATCGGCATATTCGCTCACGTAGATGCGGGTAAAACCACCACTACAGAGCGTATCCTTAAGCTGACTGGTAAAATCCATAAGATTGGTGAAGTACATGATGGTGCTGCAACAACTGACTTCATGGAACAGGAAGCTGAGCGCGGTATTACTATCCAGTCAGCTGCGACTACCTGTTTCTGGGATGATCACCAGTTCAACATTATCGATACACCGGGACACGTTGACTTCACAATCGAAGTTTACCGCTCTCTTAAAGTATTAGATGGTGGTGTAGGTGTATTCTGTGCATCTGGCGGTGTTGAGCCACAGTCTGAAACTAACTGGCGTTATGCGAATGAATCATCGGTTGCACGTGTTATCTTTATCAACAAGATGGACCGTATCGGTGCTGACTTCTACCGTGTAGTTAAACAGATCAAAGATGTTCTTGCTGCAACTCCTTTAGTTATGGTTTTACCAATTGGTGCAGAAGACGAGCTTAAAGGTATTGTTGACCTTATTACACGTAAAGCGTGGATCTGGGATGACTCAGGTGACCCAACTGCTTATACATTAGAAGATGTTCCAGCTGACATGGTTGACCAGGTTGAAGAATACCGTGAAATGTTAATCGAAACTGCTGTTGAGCAAGACGATGACTTAATGGAAGCTTATCTTGAAGGCAACGAGCCTTCTGTAGAAGACCTTAAGCGTTGCATCCGTAAAGGTACAATCGCACTTGACTTCTTCCCTACTTACACGGGTTCTGCATTTAAGAACAAAGGTGTTCAACCTATGCTTAACGCTGTTGTTGATTACCTGCCTTGCCCGACTGATGTTCCACCTCAGCCAGAAGTTGATGAAGACGGTGAAGAAACAGGTGAATTCGCAATCGTTGATGCGTCTAAGCCAGTTCGTGCTTTAGCATTCAAAATTATGGATGACCGTTTCGGCGCACTTACATTCGTACGCATCTACTCAGGCACAGTTAATAAGGGTGATACATTAGTTAACACATTTACTGGCAAAAAAGAACGTATTGGCCGTATGGTTGTGATGCATGCTGATAAAGCTGAAGAAATCAGCAGCTGTCAGGCAGGTGACATTGTTGCATTCGTTGGTTTAAAGAATGTTCAAACAGGTCACACTTTAGCTGATGAAAAGAATCCAGCAACATTAGAGCCTATGGTATTCCCTGATCCCGTTATTTCTATCGCGATCTCACCTAATGATAAAGGTGGTTCTGAGAAGATGGGTCTAGCACTTTCTAAGATGGTTCAGGAAGATCCTTCGTTCTATGTAAACACTGATGAAGAATCTGGTGAAACCATTTTACGTGGTATGGGTGAGCTTCACCTGGATATCAAAATTGATATTCTTAAGCGTACTCACGGTGTTGACGTTACAGTTGGTAAACCTCAGGTTGCTTACCGTGAAACGATCACTCAGAAAGTTGAAGACAGCTACACACATAAGAAGCAGTCTGGTGGTTCTGGTCAGTTTGGTAAGATCGATTATGTTATCGAGCCAGGCGAAGCTAACTCAGGTTTTGAGTTTGAATCAAAAGTAACGGGTGGTAATGTACCTCGCGAATTCTGGCCAGCGGTTGAAAAAGGTTTCGCTAGCATGATGGGCAAAGGCGTTTTAGCTGAATACCCATTATTAGATGTGAAATTCACACTGATGGACGGTGCTTTCCACGCGGTTGACTCCTCTGCTGTTGCTTTCGAAATTGCAGCTAAAGGCGCTTACCGTCAGTCTATTGCTAAAGCAGGTCCGCAAATCATTGAGCCAATCATGAAAGTTGACGTTTTCACACCAGAAGATCACGTAGGTGATGTTATTGGTGACTTAAACCGTCGCCGTGCAATGATTCAGGGTCAGGAAGCTGGTCCTACCGGTGTTCGTATTAAAGCCGACTGCCCACTAAGCGAAATGTTTGGTTACATCGGTGACTTACGTACAATGACTTCAGGTCGTGGACAGTTCTCCATGGAGTTCTCACACTACAACCCTTGTCCGAAGAATGTTTCGGAAGAAGTTATTAAAGAAGCTCAAGAGCGTAAAGCTAACAAGTAATCGCTACTCATTGATTACTTTAAAGGGCGCCTCATGCAGGCGCCCTTTTTTGTGCCTGTTTATTAATATGCAGGGATTATCAGACCAATAGTACTTGACTAATTTACTCAGGAATTCTATAACATCTATAGATAGCACATAAATGACTAAATTTAAGGAGATCACCATGCACATTCGTGTTACTACCGATCCCATCTCACAGAAAGACGTTCATGACCTTTCTACTCGCCCTTGCCATTATGAAGGCGACGGAGAAAGCGGACTTGAAATCTATTTTGAAAATCAAAAGAATATGGACGAGTTTCTAAACTGGGAGAAAGATGAAGACCATAAAATAACCCTGAAAGGTAACAATAGCGCTGACTATGTAGCTGAGGGTTAAATAACTTTTAATAGATATACAAATGACAACCTTATAAAACCAAACCGGTTTAAGGAGCTTATTATGTTCCGTCGATTAAACTTTTTATTACCTAATGCCAAACTCGCGCAGAAAGTGGTTAACGAACTAAGCAAATTAGGCGTTAAGGATAGAAACATTCACACCTATGCAAAGCATAACCTGCCAATGGCCTCACTTAACCCGGCAACTGAAAATCAGGTTAATGATGAAGCCCAGGAAATAGAAAATATATTCTGGAATGGCAATCTGGTATTGTTTTTTATTTTTTTATTGATAATGGTTGTGGCTATAACTAATCAGCAATACATTCTGGCATTATTATCATTAGCTGTAATGATTATTAGTTTTGCTGCAGGTAATTTTTTTGCAAGACATATACCCCATACTCACCTTAGTGAATTTAAAGAAGCCTTAAACCATAATGAATTATTAATGATGGTTGATGTGCCCGATGAAAAAGTACGTGTTATAGAAAACACAATACACCGCCACCACCCCGCCGCCATTGAAGGCGGCAGCTCATGGACACTAAAAAGCGTAGATATCTAAATAAAGAAATAAAGGGGACGTAAATAAAGGGGACGGAGGGATTAAATTTTAACCAGTTATTCATCCTGGTTTAGCTTAGGTCTCCCCCTTTTACTTTGCCCAAAACTTATACCATACTCACTTTCAATTTCAGCTCTAAAAACATCATCTGCAAGTGGCTGGCTATAATGAATAGATGATTTAATTAAATCATCTTCTATTAATGTAATCTTTTTATTAAATAGTTTACGATAGTTATTACAGCGTTGTTCTTCAGTTTTTCCTAGCTGCATAAATACATCGTGTTGCTCTAGCCAGCTTGAACAACCTAAAGCATTAACCTTATAACTCGACCACTTATAATCCTCAGGATGTTGAATCATATTTGCAGCTACAGGGTTTGATTCAATATAACGACAACAAGTTAGTAAATACTTATCTGTTTGTACAAGACAGGATTTATGACGCCCCTCCCATAAAGTGCCGGTTCGTTTATATTTTTTATTTATATATTGCGCATAACGACTGCCCACTACTTTCATTATGTTGGATATCGCCTCTTTAGATGTCGGAGTAGCTAGAAGATGAATATGATTCGTCATTAAACAATAAGAGTGAACAGATACTTCATATCGTTTTGATAATGATTCCAGTAAAGAGAGATAAAACTGATAATTTTCTGCTTCGATAAAACAGGGCTCTTTATTGTTGCCGCGTTGAACAATGTGATAAGGAAACCCGGGAAGGTAAGATCGGTTTCTTCTTGGCATAGCAAATCCTTTGCAGTGAGTGCCTCATTACTACATCTTATTTAAGGTTACTTGTCAAATACAAGGAATGAGCCAGATTGATCAAAATTTAATCCCTCCGTCCCCTTTTAAGACTGATTTTGTAAAAAAAGTTCTGCTAGCTGCAGGTCGAATGCGCGGGTAATTTTTATATTGTCTTCGTGTGCTTCAACTAACATAGGTTTATAACCTGCTAGTTCCATCGCAGATGCATCGTCAGTGATACTTGAACTATTATTGCGTGCATTACTTAATGCATTTAATAAAAGTTCCAGCTTAAACATCTGGGGCGTTAATGCGTGCCATAAACCATCTCGATCCACGGTTTCTTTTACTTTATTTTCCTGACCATGTTTTGTAAACACCGATCGTTTCATTGTGTCCCTAACGGGTAAAGCCAGCAGTCCGCCATCATCATTTATACTGGCTAGATTCATAAGATCCTGTATGTCTTCACTACGCACACATGGACGGGCTGCATCATGCACTAACACCCATGTATTTTCTGTATCAGAAAGTTGTTGATTTAATAATGTCAGTGCATTTAAAACAGAGTCACTTCTTTCTTTTCCACCGCTAGCAATTAATAACGGTTTATTGCTTTGGTAATTTAAATCTGCCCAGTATTCATCTGCATCACTTATAGACAGCACTACACCGGTAACTTCCTGCATGTTTAACAGTTTATCTAAGGTGTGCTCAATTACGGTTTTATTTTGTAGTTCTAGATATTGTTTTGGTCTGTCGGCTAACATACGTTTGCCAACGCCAGCAGCGGGAATGATTGCCCAGAATTGTTTTTTTTGCATTTAGAAACTATCTCATTTAGAAGACTGAATTATTTGATAGAAGGTTTCGTCTTTACCGATCATCCCCATCTCACTACGAGCTCGTTCTTCTATTGCATCTTTTCCCTGTTTTAAATCTTTAACTTCTGCAGCTAGAGAAGCATTGCGCTCTTCGAGTTTCTTTTTTTCTATCTGCTGTTTTTCTATTTCTTTTTCAAGATGTAAAACTTCTGGAACAGCACCATCACCCACCCATAGTTTGTACTGCAAAAGCAGAAACAGAACCATGAGTAGTGATAGCAGCCATTTCAAAAAGATTAACTCAGGTTTTTATTTAAGATGTTTAAACGCTGATTTACCCGCATAAACCGCTTTATCACCCAGAGTTTCTTCGATGCGTAATAACTGATTATATTTTGCAACACGGTCTGAACGAGATAATGAACCTGTTTTTATCTGACCCGTACTTGTTGCTACACATAAATCTGCAATCGTTACATCTTCTGTTTCACCTGAACGATGAGATATTACAGCTGTGTAACCTGCGTCATGCGCCATATTAATCGCATCAAGTGTTTCACTTAATGTACCAATCTGGTTGAATTTGATCAAAATTGAGTTAGCAATGCCTTTATCAATACCCTCTTTAAAGATTTTAGTATTGGTAACATACAGATCATCACCCACTAACTGAGTCTTATCACCAAGACGCTCAGTTAATTTTGCCCAACCTTCCCAGTCCGCTTCATCCAGACCATCTTCAATTGAAATAATAGGATATTTCTCTACCCAGTCAGCCAGATAATCAACCATTTCTTCAGCGCTTAATATGCGACTTTCAGAAGCCAGATTGTAATTACCATCTTCGTAGAATTCAGAGCTAGCTACATCAAGTCCAAGATAAATATCTTTACCCGGTTCAAAACCAGCGTTTTTAATAGCTTCTAAAATAACTTCAATCGCTTCTTCATTTGATGAAAGATTAGGCGCAAAACCACCTTCATCACCAACGGTTGTTGCCAGGCCGCGATCAGATAATACTTTTTTCAATGAATGAAATACTTCTGTGCCGTAACGTAAGGCTTCTTTAAAAGAAGGTGCACCAACTGGCAGAATCATAAATTCCTGTAAATCAACGCTGTTGTCAGCATGTGATCCACCGTTGATGATATTCATCATAGGTACAGGAAGTTTATAAGTACCATTACCCAGATAATCATAAAGATCTTTATTTTCAAAGTTTGCTGCTGCATGGGCCGCTGCTAAAGAAGCCGCTAAAAGTGCATTTGCACCTAAACGTTCTTTGTTTTCAGTGCCATCCAATTTTAACATGATGTCATCAATCGCACGCTGTTCCCGACAGTCTGTACCGATTAATGCCTGTTGAATTTCGCCATTTACGTTGGCTACCGCTTTCAATACACCCTTACCCATGTAACGGTTCTTGTCATCATCGCGTAACTCAATAGCTTCGCGAGCACCTGTAGATGCGCCTGATGGAACTGCAGCACGGCCGCGTACACCACTTTCTAGAATAACATCTGCTTCCAGTGTTGGGTTGCCTCTTGAATCGAGAATTTCGCGAGCGATTATTTGCTTAATTTTTGACATGTTTTCCTCAATACTTTCATGTATTTACGTTTATTTTCTTACTTAGTTTCTAGCTTCTTTTTTGCTACTATTTACTTAATAACGAGTTGTTATTTTGTAGAGCTTTATTTCTGTTTGGCCAATTGATATCACGACGTTACAGTTTATCCAGCTTTGTTATATTGCTGGAATCCCGATAAAGCATTCGGGAATAATCTATTAAATTCTATTACTGCCTAAAGCTCAGTTTCTTCAAATGCTGATGATTTCACTAACTCATCAATACCTTTAAGACGCGCTAGTAAGGTTTCCATTTTACCTAAAGGCCAGGCGTTAGGGCCGTCACTTAATGCTTTTGCTGGATCTGGGTGAGTTTCCATAAATATACCTGAAACACCCGCTGCTACTGCTGCACGAGCTAGAACAGGTACATGCTCACGTTGCCCGCCAGAGGTTGCCCCCTGCCCGCCGGGTAACTGCACTGAATGAGTTGCATCAAAAACCACGGGGCAATTAGTTTCACGCATAACCGCCAGAGCACGCATATCAGATACCAGATTGTTATAACCAAAGGATACTCCCCTGTCACACACCATTATCTGTTCATTACCGGTGGTTCTGGCTTTATCAACAACATTTTTCATATCCCAGGGCGCCATAAACTGCCCTTTTTTAATATTAATCGGGATACCTGCAGCGGCGGCTTTCAAAATGAAGTTTGTTTGACGGCATAAAAATGCCGGGGTTTGAATAACATCAACTACCTCGGCAACTTCATCCATCGGTGTATCTTCATGTACATCGGTAATTACCGGCACACCCACTTCATCCTTGATTTTTTGCAGAATTCGCAGGCCTTCTGCCATGCCTAAACCTCGAAAACTGTCAATCGATGAACGATTCGCTTTATCAAACGATGATTTATATATAAACGGGATACCCAGTTTATCAGTAATTTGTTTCAGTTCTGTTGCAGTGCTTAGCGCCATGGCTTCTGACTCAATAACACATGGGCCAGCTAACAGAAATAAGGGCTGATCTAGTCCAGCCTTGAATCCGCACAAATCCATTATGACTGACCTCTTGTATTACGGTGATTACAGGCTGCTTTTATATAATCAGTGAATAATGGATGCCCCTTACGAGGTGTAGACGTAAATTCAGGGTGGAACTGACAGGCAACAAACCAGGGATGCTCAGCCACTTCAATTACTTCTACCAAATTACCGTCTACTGAACGGCCAGAGAATTTAAGACCTTTATCCTCAAGCTCCTGTAAATATGTGTTATTAAATTCATAACGATGACGGTGACGCTCAGAGATTTGATTAGAGTTATAGATTTCGGCAATTTTACTGCCTTCTTCTAACAAACATGCCTGTGCGCCTAAACGCATAGTGCCACCTAAATCAGAATGCTCGTCACGTGTTTCTGTTTCACCCGACCCTGACTTCCATTCAGTGATTAAACCAATAACCGGATGTGTAGTCGCTCGATTAAATTCAGTACTGTGTGCATCTTGCATATCCGCTTTATGGCGAGCGAACTCAATAACAGCCACTTGCATGCCCAGGCAGATACCCAGATAAGGTACCTTGTTTTCACGTGCATATTTTACCGCAGCGATCTTGCCTTCAACACCGCGTTTGCCAAAACCACCGGGAACTAAAATAGCATCCAAATCATCTAGCTGACTCATATCACCCTGCTCAAAGTCTTCTGAGTCTATATAACGGATATTAACTTTTACTTTATTCTGTATGCCTGCATGACTTAACGATTCATTTAAAGACTTATATGACTCTGTAAGATCAACATACTTACCAACCATGCCAATAGTAACTTCTGACTGTGGATTTTCCAGTGCATCTACAACTGCCTGCCAGTCAGACATATCAGCTTCTGGAAGCTCCAGGCGTAACTTGTCAGCAACGATCTTATCCAGACCCTGCTCCTGCAACCACTGTGGTATTTTATAGATGTGATCCAGATCTTTTGCAGAAATAACGGCTTTTTCTTCTACATTGGTAAATAAAGAAATTTTACGCCGCTCTTCTACCGCTAAATACTCTTCAGAACGACATAATAAAATATCTGGCTGAATACCAATTGAGCGTAATTCTTTTACCGAGTGCTGTGTTGGTTTAGTTTTAACCTCACCTGCAGAGCGAATATAAGGTACCAGCGTCAGGTGCATAAATAATGCGCGGTCATGCCCAAGCTCAACACCCATCTGACGTATCGCTTCAAGGAATGGCAAAGACTCAATGTCACCAACCGTTCCACCGATTTCAACCATCGCAACATCAGCACCTTCTGCGCCTTTAATAACACTGCGCTTGATCTCATCGGTGATATGCGGAATAACCTGAACGGTGCCGCCCAGATATTCTCCACGACGCTCTTTACGAATTACAGTCTCGTAAATACGGCCGGATGTAAAGTTACTGGCCTGAGAAGTTCGGGAGTTTACAAATCGCTCATAATGACCAAGGTCAAGATCGGTTTCAGCTCCATCATCAGTTACGTAAACTTCACCATGTTGAAACGGGCTCATTGTGCCAGGGTCAACATTTATGTAAGGGTCGAGTTTGAGCATTTTGACGGTAAGGCCACGGGCCTCAAGAATAGCACCAAGGGAAGCGGCAGCGATTCCTTTACCCAGGGAAGAAACTACACCACCGGTGATAAATATATAGCGTGTCATCAGGTTAAATTGGCCTTAATAGAAGTGTTTAGGAGCCACAGAAATCGAAGAGTATATTAGCAAAAAATTATTGGTTTCTCAATGACTTGTGAGGTAATTAGCTGAATGAATTTCAACCTGTTATAACAAGTCGACTAAATTCAGCTTAACTAAAACCGTAGATCCAGCGATATAGTGTAATGAATTTTTACAAATTATATTAGTTATGAAATAATCTCACTCATAGGTCATAATTAATAAATATAGAGTTAAAAAAGAGACAATGACTGGCCGTGAAACTCATTATAAATCACTATAAAAAAATCTTCTATCTTATTGTATTTAAAGGACTATAAGTCATAAGTTTAATTTATGAGCATAATCGAAGAATACAATAAACAACTGGATAACAAGAGCTTTCAAACTGATGTAGAGCAATATAATGCTGTGCATAAACTGGCAAAATTACAGCAGGATATCAGCCAGCTTTTAAAACAAAAACAAACGCTAACATACAGAATCAAGTCGCTTTTAAAGCTTAGCCTGCCCACTGTTTCCGGTTGTTATATCTGGGGAGATGTCGGCCGGGGTAAAACCTGGTTAATGGATATGTTTTTTGAAAGTTTTGATGGTTACTCATTGATTGGTGAGCGCAAAATAAGACTGCATTTTCATCACTTCATGCAGGCTATACATGATCAGTTAAGTTTAATAGGCGATCAAAAACAGCCCTTAAAATATATAGCCAGATCATTTGCCAGTCGCTATCAGTTAATCTGTCTTGATGAGTTTCATGTTTCAGATATTACAGACGCTATGCTTTTATATGGCTTGCTTGAAACTTTGTTAGATGAAGGGGTTATCATGGTGGTTACCTCTAATCAGATACCAGACAACTTATATAAAAACGGTTTACAAAGAGAACGCTTTTTACCAGCAATAGAGTTACTTAAACAACATTGCCACATTGTTGAACTTAATGGTGCAGTTGATCACCGTTTACGCTTACTTGAAAAGGCTGATACCTGGCATTTGTTATCAGATAATAGCCATAAACTACTGGAATCTCGATTTAATGAACTTATAACCTGCCCTGCTCAACGTAAATATAAGGTCCATATAAACTATAGAATCATTGAGAGCATCCTCTATACAGACGATATCATATGGCTAGATTTTCACGTTATTTGTGGCAATAAACGAGGATCTGCAGATTATATTGAAATTGCCAGACAGTTCCACACCGTTTTTATAAGTAATATCCCCATTATGGATGATGGACTGAATGACAAAGCTAAACGTTTTATTAATATGATTGATGAGTTTTATGATCGAAACGTTAATTTACTAAGCAGTGCAGAATCTCGACCCGAACAGCTATATATTGGTAAACAGTATGCTTTTGAGTTTAAACGCACGATTAGTCGTTTACAGGAAATGCATAGCCATGAATACATGCAAAGACCGCACAAAATAAGTTAGAATAGTAATCAGTACTCGTTTTGTTAACAGTTGTGATTTAGTCAACCTCGATACAGGTAGTAGACATTTTTAATATAATGCGTTTTTTAATTTCAATCATTTTACTATTGGTTAGTGCTTTCGCATTAGCCAATCAACAGGATATTGAAGACGCGCTTGTATTTGACGACACTCCCCTTAAGGAAGACCTGCATTTACCAGACTGGTTTAGTCTCAGTTTTCTAGATTTACAGGATAGCCTTGATGAAGCCATAAAAGATGGTAAAAAGGGCATTATTCTTTATTTTGGTCGCAAAGACTGCGCCTATTGCCAGTCACTACTAGAAGTTAACTGGGGTGACCCTTCAATTATAAAATTTACCCAGGAACATTTTAATGTAATTGCAATTAATGTTCGTGGTGATCGAGTGGTAACTGATTTCAATGGTAAAACCTGGTCTGAAAAGAGCTTTGCTGCTCATCGAAGAACGAACTTCACACCTTCATTATTGTTTTATAACTCGAAAAGCCAGCTGGCTTTAAAACTACCCGGTTATCGCCCTAAATATCAATTTAGAGCTGCTTTAGAATATGTGGCTGATGCTCATTATCAACGAGAATCTTTTCGCCAGTACCTAACACGTGCTGAAGCCGCTTTAAGCTTTGGCTCAGAAGAACTAAATGAACATGAAGTTTTTTCATCCCCTCCATATGACCTTCAGCGAAAGAATAAAGAACTCGACAAGTCTCAGGTCAATCCTCTACTTGTTTTTTTTGAACACCCTCGCTGTCATGCCTGCGATATTTTACATGGTGATACTTTAAGCAAACCTGAGGTAACCACCCAACTATTTGAGCTTGATGTGGTGCAATTAAACTCAATGGATAATACGCCTGTTATTACACCTGAAGGTAAACATACAACATCAAAACAGTGGGCTGAAGATTTAAACTTAACCTTCGCACCCAGTATGATATTTTTTGATGATTCAGGAAATGAAATATTACGGGTAGAATCAGTAATTCGTTTTTATCGTTTAAATAATGTATTACGTTATGTCATTGGTAAGGAATATAAAAATTATCCTACCTTTCAGGCATGGCTACATGAAATACGTAAGAACAATGAGAGTAATAAGCAACAATGAACCAGAAAAGAGTTATTCAGGCGATCGAGAATATATGTAGCATGGGTTGCACAACTGTTAACGCTATTATTCTAACATTAGAGTTAGGTAACAAGGTTGAAGGTACCGAAGATTTTTCTGACGATGAAATAACAGAATTAAAGAATGAACTTAAATCTATTATGGCGGTTTATGAAGATAAAGCCTGAAAGCTAAACAGCTCTATTTCTTCTTATGTTTTTTGGGATATTCAAAAGCGAGTAAATCACCATTACCAGCTTTAATATCACTCCAGTTAGCTACTTCAAACTGAACTATAGCAACACTACAACTTGGCATATCACTCACACCATCTTCTGTGCAATAATTTACCACTTCTGTCATTGTCGGATTATGCCCGACTATCATTACAGTAGATTTTTTAGCCGGCAGTGTTTTTATAATGTTAATAATATCCAGATGTGACGCAAGGTAGATTGAATGATTCTGCAATACCGGCACATCAGGAGTTAAGCATTTCTTATACTCTTCAGCAGTAGCAAGTGCCCGTGCAGCATCACTACTGATTATTTGATGAATAATATAACCGCATTGCTGAAGATATAAAGCCATTAACGGGGCATCACTTTCACCCTGCTCATTAAGCGGCCTGTCAAAATCACTAATGTCAGCTTCATTCCAGTTAGATTTAGCATGCCTGGCAAAAAGAACTGTTTTCATATTTCACCTATCTTTAGTGCTTTAATCTATATTATAAGATATTTGACGCTGAGACGTTGAGACACAGAGTTTTAAGATGTAAATAAATTAACTAATTTACTATCGATGTTTCATAACATGCAGCATATCATTAACACATTACACTCACTGTACCTCTGCATCAATCTTTTCAGAATTTATTATTTCTCATTTAATAAAGCCCTTAACTCAGGAATACAGGATCCACAATTCGTACCCGCTTGTAAAGCTTTTCCTATTGCATCAACAGAGTCAAGATTATCTTCTTTTATAGCTTTTAGAATTGTATTACGCCCTACTCCGAAACAGGCACATACACTTGATCCCGCATCATCACTTGCTTCACCTGGACGCCCTGATAGTAAAAATGCTTTATCTTTATCATCTAAATGAGTCTTGTCAAATAAAGCCATTAACCAGTCACGATTTGGCAGGTGCTGATTAGGACTAATAAAGATACAGCTTTCTAATTGCTCACCCACTAAACGAGCTGCACGATAGTGCTTCGCTGATTGATCAAAATACTCCATCCATGAAACATTATCTTCATGTGCACATAATAAATTACGCGCATTTTCAGCCCAGTTATCCGGGGTTTCATTACCGGCTATTTCATAGCGCCATAAATGATGACCTTTATTTAAATTCCAGTAATCCTGCGTTGACAGGTCAAGCTGACGACGACTTAATAAAAAACCATACCATGATTTTGTAACAGACTGAATTGAAACAGGTGTGTGTTTAAATTCAGGCTGACCAGAATAAGGGTCACGATCAGGGTTTACAACTTTATCAATAACTGCATTCGAGGAGTATTGATCACTCCAGTGCATGGGCATAAAGACCATACCTTTAGGCACTTCTTCACTTATACAGGCTCTAACAGTTACTTCGCCCCACTGACTGCTGACATTAACTAAATTTTCTTTTGCAATGTTATAAATTTTAGCATCTTCAGGGTGTATCTGGATAAATGCTTCAGAAATATGCGTAGATAATTTGGGCGACTTACCGGTACGCGTCATTGTATGCCATTGGTCACGAATTCGACCGCTGTTTAAAATTAATGGATATTGTTTAGAAACAGGATTTGCCGGACCCCGCGGAATAACAGGTATCATTTGCGCTTTACCTGAAGCAGTAAAAAATTTTCCGTCCTCAAATAAACGTTTTGTACCTGACAACTGAGCAAAAGTTACTGGCCATTGAGTTGGTATAAATTGTTCATAGCCTTTCTCATCAAGATCTGAAAATAATGAAATATCAAAATCACGCGAACCATTATTATCTTTGCCGCTTAAACGTGCATATTCTGTGAATATTTCTAGTGAGGACTCATAATTAAAACCATTTTCATAGCCCATTTTAGCGGCAGCCATAGAGATAATTTTCCAGTCAGGCAAGGCCTCACCTGGAGATGTTCTAAATGCACGCTGACGTGATAAACGTCTTTCAGAGTTGGTCACCATACCGTCCCTTTCACCCCATGTACTGGCGGGCAATAAAACATGTCCTAAATCGGTGGTATCGGTATTTTGCATACAATCCTGTACCACTAAAAAGTCACATTTTGATAAGGCTTCTCGAACTTTATTATTATTAGGCATACTCACAGCAGGATTAGTACCAATTACCCACAGAGCCTTTATTTTGCCATCTAATATAGCATCAAATAAGTCCACGGCTTTGTAACCCGCTTTATCTGCTATATGGGGTGATTGCCAATGTTTTTGAACCAGTTTTCTATGTTCTGCATTTTCTAAATCCATATGTGCTGTTAACTGATTAGCTAAACCACCAACTTCTCGACCGCCCATAGCATTGGGCTGACCCGTTAATGAAAAAGCCCCCATTCCAGGCCGACCAATTCTTCCAGATAATAAGTGGCAATTAATAATTGCATTTATTTTGTCTGTTCCAGAGCTACTTTGATTAATGCCTTGTGAGAATAATGATACAACTTTTTCTTTACGGGTAAATAAGGCATAAAAAGATTCAACCTGCTGTTTAGTTAAACCACAGGTTTTGGCAACGTTATCTATATTAATTGTCGATTCATATGCTGTATCTAGCGTTTCCTGTAACCCTTCTACACAGTTATCTACAAACAGTTTATTAAGTTCACCCTGATCGTTTAAATAAGTTAATAATCCATTAAATAACAGCGGATCTTTTCCAGAATTGATAGCAAGATGCATATCTGCAATGTCACAGGTTGCGGTTTTACGTGGATCTATTACCACGACCTGTAACATAGGGTTATCTTTTTTAGCCTGTCGAATACGCTGAAAAATAACAGGGTGACACCAGGCGGTATTTGAGCCAACGATTACTATCAGGTTGGTACGTTCTAAATCTTCATAACTACAGGGAACACTATCAGAACCATATGCACGTTTTTGAGCAGCTACAACAGAAGACATGCATAAGCGAGAATTGGTATCAATATTTGCAGTACCAACAAAGCCTTTCATGAATTTATTGGCTACATAATAATCTTCAGTTAATAACTGGCCAGAAACATACATCGCAACCGAATCAGGGCCATGTTTTTCAATGCTTGAATGAAAACGGTTAGCTACTACTTCAAGCGCATCATCCCATGGGACCTGAATACCATTTATCTGCGGATGTAACATTCTACCTTCATCATCAAGTGTATCCGCTAATGCCGCACCTTTAGAGCAAATTCGACCAAGATTTGAGGGGTGATCCGGATTACCCCTAACCTTATATTCACCCTCTTGTTGACTAACAATAACACCACAGCCCACCCCACAATAAGGACAGGTCGTTTTTGTCAGTTGAACATTATTTTCAACACTTTTTGACATTTTTGTTTCTCAGATACCGTTCGTCTAAATAATCAAATACTAATATAGCAGTTAACCGTAATATTACCTAATTACAATACAGCCATATTGTAATGGGCTCTGTCAAATTTTATCGATAAATCATATGCTTAGCATTACGATATATCATATATCAAATTAAGTTTATTAAATTTCATCTGTAAAATATTCACTCATTAAATTAGGTAATCATATTTATAAGTATATTCAATTATCTTACTTCGTGTAGAGGACTTATATATCTAGTGTAACTACTTACACAAGAGGAGTTGTCACAATCTTAAACCCCGTCTTATCAGCTGTAGTTGTTTTACTTTCTATAGCGGTAACCGGCCATAGTCAATTTTAACGGAGTTAATATATGTCTAAAACCTGGGTTGTGGTTGCTGAAAGCAGCCGAGCAAAAATATACGAAGTTGAAAAAAATGATTCAAAGAAAACACTTAAAGAGTTGATGGGTTTGACCCACTCGGTAAGTAGAAGCCATAAACAACAACTTTCCGGTAACCTTCAAAAAGAAAGCCGACACTCACTTTTAACCTCCTCACTTGATACTCATAAAGGTCATGAGCGAACAGAGTTTGCCAGAGCTATTGGTGAGCATTTAAATAGTGCAAGAAACAAGGGGAAATTCAATAAGCTAATATTGATGTCGCCACCTAAGTTTTTAGGTGATTTAAGAAAAAATCTTGGTAGTGAAACTAATAAATTTGTTATATCAGAAATTGATAAGAATCTGGTGAGGCATAACATAAAAGATATACAGGCGCATATGCCTTAGTTTTTACAGGTTTAGAGGCCTAATTTAAGTCTAAAGCCCTAAATGAAAAGCGTTATCCCAGTGGGATAATGCTTTTTTTGTTATTTCTTATGAGCTGATACTTCCGACTTAAGACTATTATTGTTTAAGATAGTTTGTCATCAGCAACATGATAACTCGGATCTTCAAGTCGATTAACCTCAACCATATTCCCTGCTTTATCCAGCAACTGTCTACACTCTTCTGACAAATGGCGTAAATGAAGTTTTTTACCCGCCTTAATATAACGTTCTGCCAAATTATCAATTGCTTCAATTGCAGAGTGGTCTGAAACACGAGAGTTTTTAAACTCTATAATGACATCTTCCGGATCATCTTCAGGTGTAAATAATTCTCGGAAGTTTTTAACTGAACCAAAAAATAACGGGCCATTCAATTCATAAACTTTAGAGCCCTTGTCGTCAATGTAGTCATTTACATTTATATGTTTTGCGTGCTCCCATGCAAACACTAGCGCCGAAACAATAACACCTACTACGACGGCGATTGCTAAATCGCTTGCCACTGTTACACCTGAAACCAGTACGATAACAAAAGCATCATGGCGGGGTATTTTTCCAAATATACGGAAGCTAGACCATTCAAAAGTGCCAATTACTACGATAAACATAACACCGACTAATGCAGCCATAGGTATCTGCTCAATAAGGCTTGAGGCAAATAAAATAAACGCTAACAGAAATAATGCAGCTGAAACACCTGATAATCTTTGATGACCACCGGAATTTACATTAATCATGCTTTGGCCAATCATTGCACAGCCTCCCATGCCGCCAAATAAGCCAGTTGTTGTATTAGCTATGCCCTGTCCGATACATTCGCGATTACCACGTCCACGTGTATTGGTTATCTCATCTATTAATGTCAGGGTTAGTAATGATTCGATCAAACCAATGGCAGCTAAAATAATTGCATAAGGAAAAATGATTTTTAAGGTTTCTAGATTAAATGGAACAAGGGGGATATGAAACTGAGGAAACCCACCCTTGATTGACGCTAAATCACCCACGGTGTTTGTATCAATATTAAGACCAATAACCAGTAAAGAAACGACCACGATAGCAGCAAGTGATGAAGGTATAGCGGTTGTGAGTTTTGGTAAGAAATGAATGATGGCCATTGTTAGAGTTATTAAACCAGCAAATATCAATAAAGGCTCTCCTGTCATCCATTGAGTGACGCCATCTACATCAACCTTAAAACTCTCTAACTGTGACAGAAATATAACGATAGCCAGCCCATTTACAAAACCCAACATAACCGGATGCGGCACGATACGTATAAATTTACCTAACTTAAAAACACCTGCCATAATCTGTAACAATCCGGTTAAAATGACTGTTGCAAACAGGTATTCTACCCCGTTGTCGGCTACCAGGGAGACCATTACAACTGCCATAGCGCCAGTTGCACCAGAGATCATGCCTGGACGCCCACCAAATATTGCCGCTAACAAACCCACCATAAAAGCAGCATATAAACCAACTAGAGGCCCTACGCCCGCAATAAACGCAAATGCAATAGCTTCTGGCACCAGAGCTAAAGCAACTGTTAAGCCTGAGAGGACTTCATTTTGGACACATACACGATTTTCACATCCCAAACGGAACATAGGCTTAACTCTTTATTAGTTGAATTACTGACTTTGAAGGGCGCGGATTATAGCAGCATTACGTGTTTGTTGATATGGCTCAAATAGATGGCTTAAGCTGGGGTCGGAGTCATATTTGATTTAGCTCTTTAACAGGTTTATTCAGTTCTAATTATCAAATATGAGCCTGGCCCCTGATTATTAGCATCTCAATATTAACTTGAGGCTCCAATACTATGAGAATTTTAATTACATAAAATAAAAAGGCCTGTTCTCAGAGTATGAGATCAGGCCTTTATCGCTCTTAAATTAACTCTAAGAGATCTATATTTTATTTATTTGCTTTCTAAACGTGCAGTTATCGCATCGATAACTGACTCGCTTGATGTCGCATTAACAGAAACCAGGTTTCCTTCTTTTTCATAGAAACCAACTAATGGTGCAGTTTGTTCATTGAATACATCTAAACGGTTTCCAATAGCTTCTTCTGTTTCATCATCACGTTGTACAACTGGGCCACCACATTTATCACACTTGCCCTCTTCTTTTGGTGGGTTAGATTTAACATTGTAGATTTCACCACAATCAGAACATGTACGACGAGTTGTTAAACGATCAAGAATAACTTCACGTGCAACCTGAATATCAACAACCATATCTAGCTCTTCACCGATATCTTTCATAAGCACTTTTAGCGCTTCAGCTTGAGGGATAGTGCGAGGGAAACCGTCTAATAAATAACCCGCTTTACAATCATCTTCTTTTAGGCGTTCACCCATGATTCCCATAATTAAATCATCAGATACAAGATCGCCAGCTTTCATTGCAGCTTCAGCTTTTTTGCCTAACTCGGTACCTGCAGCAACGGCGGCACGTAGAATATCACCTGTAGAAATTTGAACCGAACCGTCCATTTTTGTGAGTAATTTAGCAACAGTGCCCTTACCAGCGCCTGGAGCGCCTAATAGAATTAATTTCATATTTATTCCTCTGTTTATTATAGTGTTTTCGACCTGATGGGCGTGAACTATCAGATACCTTAATTTGTGCAAGCATAATACACCAATTTTCCATACAGCTCGGTTTGATTACTTTATCGTTCCATAAGTATAATTTTGTATAAATCGAAGGATATTTTCACGATTACCTATATTAAATTTACTTATATCGGGCTATATATCAGTTTCGTATTTAAGCTTTCGTTATCATTTCAGGAATTTCAGATAACATTGAACTAGCCAGCTCTTTCTTTTTCTTTCTATTCAGTTTTCTAATTTCGTATTCTCTAATACTTGCTTCTGATCTCGATTGACACAGCTCAAAGTAGACCATATTTGATGGCCTTCTGGCCCGCGTATATTTGGCCGCTTTTTTATTATCATTATTATGCTCGTAAAGTCTTCTTTTAAGGTCAGTGCTTATGCCTGTGTAAAAAGTATCATCTGCACACTTTAATAAATAAACATACCAGCTCATGCTTTAGATACATATTCCAGTGTTTCGGTATTTATTTTTATAGCGCTACCCTGAGTCAGGTATTCAGGGACCTGAACTACCAGCCCAGTTGTCAAAGTAGCAGGTTTTGTACGAGCTGATGAGGAAGCGCCTTTTATAGCCGGTGTCGTTTCCTCTATTGTCATGACTATATTGACAGGGAGTTCGATACCCATAATTTGTTCTTCAACAATTAGAGCGTCTACCCCTTCCATACCTTCCATCAGAAATGGAAGTTCATCTTTAATGTCTTCATCTGCAAGTGTGTATTGTTCAAAACTCTCATTATCCATAAACACCCAGGCATCCCCTTCACGATAAAGGGGTTGAACAGCACTTTTTGTCACATCTATAACATCAACATTCTCATCTCCAAGAAAACCATGCTCAAATTTTTTCTTTGTAACCAGTACCTGCCCTTTTACCTTGTATATGGTATTACCGCTACGGGATGAAGCCGTCTGGCAAAAAACACTCTTTATTACAATATTCTGTCCTTCATAGAGGATAAAGGAACCACGTTTTATTTCGTTTGCTTTCATAGTTTTTGTCTAAAATTTAATTTAATTGTCACGTATAATAGCGCTTTTTGATTGGGATGTATCTGTGTCTGAGTTTGTAATTGGTCAACGCTGGATTAGTGACGCTGAATTGATGATGGGGCTAGGCACTGTTCTGGCAGTTGAGCACCGAACAGTCAGTATATTGTTTCACGCTACAGGTGAAAGCCGTACGTATGCCAAAGAATCAGCACCACTAACTCGCATTAGTTTTAATATTGGTGACCAGATCAGTGATATACATAAACGAAGCCTTATTGTGAATGATGTTATTGAAGAGGACTCTTTGATCACTTATCAGGTTAAGACATCCGATAATAATTTAGAACTACTGGAAGAACGAGATCTGGACACATCGATTCAACTCAATAAACCACTAGATCGGCTAATCAGTGGTCAGGTTGATAAAAATAAATGGTTCGATTTACGTTATCAGACCTGGCAGAACCTGTTAAAAAATTATAACAGTGATATTAGTGGCCTTACCGGTGCCAGGGCCAGTTTAATTCCACATCAGCTTTATATAGCGAATGAAGTCGCCAGTCGTTACGCCCCCCGTGTATTACTTGCCGATGAAGTAGGTCTGGGTAAAACAATAGAAGCCTGTTTGATACTGCATCAACAGATAAACAGGGGGCGCGCAAACCGTGTTCTTATTATTGTACCTGATGCACTTATTCATCAATGGTTAGTTGAGTTACTGCGTCGCTTTAATTTATATTTCAGTATATTTGATGAGGAACGCTGTCTGGCAATTACTGAAAGCAGTGACTTTTCTAATCCATTTAACGCAGAACAACAAGTCCTATGCAGCCTTGATTTATTTACAAACAACACCGAACGTTTTCAACAGGTCTTAAACACTGAATGGGATTTATTAATAATCGATGAAGCGCATCATCTGGAATGGACCACAGAACATGTGAGTGAAGAGTATAAATTAGTAGAAAAAATGTCTGCCATTACTAAAGGTTTATTATTATTAACAGCAACACCTGAGCAATTTGGTAAAGAAAGTCACTTTGCAAGACTAAGATTATTAGACCCTGATCGTTTTAATGATTATGACAGCTTTGTGCAGCAGGAGAATCAGTATCAAATTATTGCCGATCTTATAGAAAAAATTAGCGCTAATGAAAGCTTATCAGATAGTTATATAACTCACCTGTTATCATTAGAAAGCAATATTAATGTTGAATCAGTAAAGAGCGGAAATTTATCTGAGAAAGAAAAAACAGACATCATTCACCACTTATTAGATTGTCACGGCACAGGACGCGTTTTATTTAGAAACACACGTTCCGCTATAAAAGGTTTTCCTGAGCGACATGTAACACCTTATTTTCTGGATTTACCTGAACAATATAAATCGCAATCACTATCATCCGCTCTAGATCTATTGCACCCGGAAAAATTTGTATCTAAAGAAAGCCAATGGACATTGTTTGACCCAAGAGTTAACTGGCTGGTTGATTTATTAAATCAGTTAAAAGATGAGAAAGTTCTATTAATAACACATTATGCAGAAACGGCTATTGAACTTTCGAATGCTTTAAAAACTCAATTTGGAATTGCATCTTCAGTATTTCATGAGCAATTAAGCATTGTTGATCGAGATAAACGCGCAGCGGATTTTGCAGATAATGAAACTGGTGTGCAAATATTAATGTGTTCAGAAATCGGTAGTGAAGGACGTAATTTTCAATTTTCTCATCACCTTGTATTATTTGATTTACCTTTAAATCCGGATCTACTTGAGCAACGTATAGGTCGTCTTGATCGTATAGGACAAACTCAAACAATTAATATACATACACCCTGCTTTAAATCTTCAGCTCAGGAAAGGTTATATCACTGGTATCACACGGCATTAAATGCATTTAATAATACCTGCCCTGCCGGTGCAGAAATATTTAATAAATACAAGGATGAGTTAGAGAGCGCTTTAGATACATCTAAATATAACAATGAAAAATTTGATATTTTTATAGATCAATGTAAAGAAGATCACACGAACTTAAATCAGGCCATGCATGAAGGACGTGACAGATTATTAGAATACAGCTCATGTCGTAAAGATATTGCTGATAAATTACAAACTAAAATAGAGAGCTTTGAACAAAACTCTCAGTTAAAACCGTATATGAATGATTTATTCAATTGTTATGGGGTTAATATAGAAGAGCATAAGTTAGGCAGTTACATTATAAGTCCCGCAGAGCATATGGTGGGGCAATTTCCCGGTTTAAGTGATGATGGTATGACAGTTACTTTTGATCGAAAAGTTGCCTTAAGCCATGATGATATGCATTTTCTAAGCTGGGATCATCCAATGGTATTAAATGGCATAGATATGCTGCTTAGCCATGAAATGGGAAACACCTCCGTATGTAGCATTAAGTCAAATGATTATCAGCCGGGACAACTATTAATTCAAACTGTACATATTTTAAATATAGAGATACCCGCTGAGCACCAGCTAGATATAACCAGTGATCAGTTACAGGCTTTACCTATATTAAGCACTTTAACGGAAAGTGGTGAGGATATAAGTTTGCAGTTTAAAACCTATAAGTTTAAATCGGTTGCAAAGAACATAGCAAAACAAATAGTTCACCTTAAAGAAAACACGATTAAAGATTCTCTAACCCGAGTAGCGAATGATATTACTGAACATTCTACTGAGTACTTACAATCACACTACTCAACTAATATTTTAATACTTGAAAATGAAATTGACAGATTAGTCGCACTGAAAGCCGTTAACCATCAGGTAAGAGACGAAGAGATCACTTTCTTTGAATCACAGCTAAAAGCTTTTAAGATTGCAATGCAAAACCCGATAAGTCATCTGGATTCTATCAGGTTAATAATAACTACATAATAAACACAAACAAGAAACTAGCATGTCAAACAACACATAATGACTGTGAGCACTTACGACACTTATATACTGCTTTTTTATTTTGTACCTTATTATGTCGAGTTGTAGATAACTGGTGAAACATACAACCACAGGTATATTGAAACTGCTTCTGACGATGCAGTGGTAAATCTGTTACATCATAACTACTGGTTACTTCAGGTTTGACCTCAAATATTGTCATTACCTGTTTCCACTCTTTTCCGTGTGGTTTAACTTTATTAATTCCCCAGATAGAATGCACAACGTAATGAGCGACTTCGTGAGCAACCGTGTTAATTAAGGCATCTTCAAAGTATTTTGAAAATATGATTTGATTATATCGAATTCTAATCAAGTCTCTGGCAACCACAAACATACCAGAAGTACGCCCTTTAAGGTCAAAATCTATAGGAATATTACTTAAATTAAGCTGAAGATGTTGGTTTGCCTGTTCTATGTAATAAGCAGTTTGTTGTTCCACCTGATTAATCTGCCTTTGATTTAAAGAAAACTGTGTCATTATATGTATTTAAGCATTTCGTTAGGGACGGACATAGTATATATTCATGTAAGAATAATAGCAGGATAGTTATGGATCACCTATTTATTGCTCGTCAACCCATATATAACCGAAACAAAAGCGTTATGGGATATGAATTACTTTATCGCAACAGCTCACATAATCACGCAAATATAAGTGATGGCGATATTGCATCCTGTGAAACCATTCTTAATACCTTTATGCACATTGGCATAGATAACATTGCCGGAAGTGCCCTCGCCTTTATTAATCTTCCCAGAGAATTCATTGTGAATGAGACTCTGACCCCCATGTTTAACGAACAGGCCGTATTAGAGATACTCGAAGACATAAAACCAGATACTGAGGTTATTAATGGCATAAAACGCCTTAAAACGGAAGGTTATCAAATTGCATTAGATGATTTTGTATTTAAAGAGGAACTTATACCTTTTATTGAACTAGCCGACTATATCAAATTTGATATACATGCTCTTTCCAGATATGAAGTCATACAACAATTTGAACTATGTAAAAAATACAATGTTAAATTAATTGCTGAGAAACTAGAAACTCATGAGTTATATCAGTTTTGTTACGAACTTGGTTTTGATTTTTTTCAGGGATATTTCTTTTGTTACCCGGAAATATTGAAGAAAAAATCCCTACCTAGTAACAAACTGGTTATCTTAAATTTAATACAGAAACTTCAGAATCCTGAGATTGATTCTAATGAACTAGAAGATATTTTAGTACAGGATATTACTCTATCATATAAATTATTAAGATATATTAATAGCGCCTCATTTGGTTTAAGACGTGAAGTAGATTCGATAAAAGATGCTATCGTTTTATTAGGTATAAATAATCTAAAAAACTGGGTGTCATTAATTATGATGTCTAAAATTATTGATACAAAGCCAACAGAGCTCATTATAACAGGCATGATTCGTGGAAAAATGTGTGAGCTTCTTGCTCAAAAACATCAACCTGAAATAGCTCATCAAATGTTTATTATAGGTTTATTTTCAGTATTAGATGCTTTAATGGACCAACCGTTAATCGATTTACTGGATACAGTGATATTAAGTACTGATATAAAGTTAGCACTTCTTGATTATGCAGGTAATCAGGGTGAAATATATAAATATGTTTTACAATATGAGAAAAGCAACTGGAATGAACTAAATGTATCTGATATTGATGCCGAAGAATTTATACAGTCGTATTTAACAGCTGTTAACTGGGCTAATCAGAGTATGAAATCATTAATTGATTAAATTTCACTACTCACCCTGTTATTAAATAATCAGGATGAGTATCAAACAATTAAATATTAATAGACAAAAAAACGACCTCCACTTGCGACAACAATCACAAATATTCCTAGTGCTGTATTTATAGCCACAAGAATTCGAATCTGAGCCAGGGCTTTACCACCATCAGGCCATCTTTGTTCCGCAACAGCTGATTTAAGGCGCTTAAAAGGAACAAAAAACACATGCATATATAGCAGTATCATAAGAATCCCCAAACCATTCATGATATGTACATATAAAGGCGCATTTGCAACACTATCCCAACGACTAAAAATCATTAAATAGCCCGTTAAAGGCAGTAAAACGACTGAAGCCCATACATAGGGGAAGAATTTAGAGAAGACGCCTGCCCAGAGTGTCAGTCTTGCTGGTGGTTCAAGTGACATTGCTGCAGCTGGTCGTAAGAAGTTGTACGCAAAAAACATCCCCCCCACCCAGATAACAACAGCGATAACATGCAGTAAACTATAAATACTTAGCATAATTCTAATCTTTTAAAATTTTGTTGATATTAGCGGCAATGATACACTTAATTAAAATAACAATAAATTTAATTTATATTATTATCCGTTTCATTTAAACGATAGACATCCATATGAGAGTCTTGTAAATAGTGACCCGCCAATGTTAAATTACCGCTATAACGATGATATTCACTATTAGTAAATTCGAATTTATATTTACGTAGCAACTTTATCTGGCCATGATCATTTTTACCAAAGCGCATAGATGCCAGATGAACTGTTTCATCCAGAAATTGAACATTGTTTTTCTGGCACAATTTTGCACCTATAATTCGAGCCGTTTCATTAATCTTCATTGAATCAAGCCAGAACCAGATCAGTAATGAGAGAGTCATGATAATCAATAAATCAGTTATATTCATTTTAATTTAAACTCATATGAAAAACTTCGATATAAAAAATTATATATATACACCTCTATTTTGTGAGGAGAATATATGGAAACTGATTAAATCATTGTATCTGAATAAATACGCAAACCCTATGCATGTTTTATTCATAATCAACAGAACAAACAGTATTGCTATATTTAATCAAAAACGCTCTGCTATCCAGCAGCCTATTATATGGGACTATCATGTAATTTTATCCGCACAGATAGATAATTCGACGGTAGTATTTGATTTTGATAGTAATTGTGAATTTCCTGTTGATATTAAAGAATATTTTAATAAGACCTTTCCTGTTACAAGCGTATTAAATAAAGCTTACAAACCCATGATAAAAGCGCTTAAAGCGACACATTATCTAAAACACTTCTATTCTGATAGACATCATATGCATGGTTTAATTGAAAGTAATGAATACCCCGAGTATGAAATAATATCACCGGAATATAATATAGAAAAACTATCCCTGGATAACTGCCTGGATATCGACAATTTGAAATACGAATCAATTATGTTGAAACCTGAAGAATATCTAACTTTAATAAATTGACAATATTATATAAATAATTTTGACTTACTCATACTGTAAAAACATTCTCTCTACCCACAAAAAAATACATACTAATCTGTAAAATTTTTAATAATTTTCTCAACTGGAATTATTGAATCAATCGTTTCAACACTTTTACCTGCCTGCCAATAATCCACATCACCAGTTTGATCTAATAATGCATGTTTAAGTGATCTCAAAGATTTCAGGGCTAATACAGTGCGCATAAAATGTTTAAATTTAGAATGATTTAACATCCAGCTTTCAAACATGTTTGGTTTTAAACCTTTCTTTTGTATATAGGGTGTATTGATAACCGAAACAGGGACACCGGTAATTCTTTCGCTTAATACAATATCAGAGGCTCTAGAGTCTATAATGGCCTGTTTATAACTTATATGTGCATTGCACTCATTTGATGCAATGAATCGGGTACCCATTTGTACTGCCTGGTATCCAAGTTTAATAGCATTTTGATAGGCTTCAGCATTTCCAATTCCACCAGCACAAACTACCGGCAAATTAAATGACTGCAGTTGTTCGAATAATTCCTTAGCCAGATAACCACCTGCGTGCCCCCCTGCTTTATCATTCACGGCTATTAACCCATCTACTCCAACATCGACTGCTTTCTGCGCCCATTTGGCTTCAGTAACATCGTGATACACATAAGCCCCGGCATCATGTGCAGTTTTTACTACCCAGTCAGGTTTACCTAAGGAAGTAATAAAAAACTTAATATCCATCTCAAGTGCTTTATCTAACCAGACCTGCATTCGCTGATGATATTTTTTTGAACCTTTTTCAATTAATAAATTCATACCGACAGGTTTGTCAGTTAACGACTTAATATATTTAATACCTGATTCGAAATCGTAACCATGTACATAAGTTAACGATATGGGCTGTATAATACCAATACCACCAGCATTTGAAACTGCTGCCACCAGTTCCGGATTACTGCACGGATACATAGGACCACAAATTATTGGGTGCTGTATACCCGTATGTTTTAGAAATAAATTACTATCTGACATCTCTAATCCTTTTTAAAACCTAGTTTCCATACTACCTGAACTCTGGCTACTTCATCGCCCTCATCATCTTTAATAATTGCAACTACTGTATGTTCCAGTTGGTCTTTAAAATCTGGTAATTCAGTTATACATTCAGACGTTAACATTCCACGGGCTTTTTTAATGAAGTTGATCTTAATATCAATAGGAATTCCACGCATATTCTCCTTGAATAAAGATATTAACGCGAGGCCGCTGGTGAACTCACCAAGATTAGTTAGAGCAATTGCATGAATCGAGTTTAAGTGATTACGAATTGCCCTACGCTCTTTAAGCTGTATACGGGCATAACCTTTATTCAACTCAATAACAGACGCTTTTAAAGCGCCTGTGTATGGATTTATAAGTGGAATTATATGATTAAAGACCCATCGACCTATATTATTACGCCCTAGTTTTTGCCAATAACTGTATATGTCTGTAATTTGCATGAAATTCACTTAATGTTATGTGTTTTCAGAGATAAGCTACATATATTATAGTGTTATAATGGCTAGACTTTTAATTTTCTAATCTATTTATGACAAACAAAGAAGCACCCAAACTCGATTCGGCACTTGCTCACAAAGATATCTTACAGTTGGCGAGTTATAGAATGCCATTTGGCAAACATGCAGGCCAATTACTAATCGACCTACCTGAGCCATATGTAGTGTGGTTTCATAACAAAGGCTTTCCTAATGGTGAGTTAGGACGTATGTTGGGTATTACCTATGAAATAAAGGTTAACGGGCTTGAAGATCTTTTCAAACCATTAATAAAGCCATCTAGTAACAATAACGGACAATAGTAATATCATGTTGCAGCCCGTTATATATTCACCCCCTGAACATATTCAACTTGATATTCTCTATCAGGATAACAATTTAATTGCATTAAACAAACCTAGTGGTCTTTTATCTGTACCCGGTAGAGGTGAAGATAAACAGGATTGCATGTTGTCACGTTTACAAATTGAGTTTCCTGATGCATTAGTTATACACCGCCTGGATATGCCAACTTCGGGAATTATTATGTTTGCTCTAAATAAAGAAACACAAAAAAATATGGGACAATTATTTGAGAAAAAATTAATTAACAAACAATATATTGCTAAAGTTCATGGCGTATTAAAAGAATCAAAAGGCGTAATTGAGCAGCCTTTAATTACTGACTGGATAAACAGACCCCGACAAAAAATTGATTATAAACATGGTAAATCATCTCAAACCAGGTTCACATTAGTTTCAATAATTGACGAAAAAAACAGTGTTGTAAAACTTGAACCCGTTACAGGTAGAAGTCACCAGTTACGAGTTCACATGTCATCACTAGGCCACGCTATTTTGGGCGATGATTTATACGGCACATGTAAAACGAGAAGTGAAAGCCCCCGTTTACTCTTACATGCCGAAAATGTTTTTTTTGTCGACCCAATAACTAAAAATGATATTAATATACACTGCCCAGTAGACTTTTTATGAAAATAAAATGCACTCTTTTATATATTCACGATCCTATGTGTAGTTGGTGTTACGGTTTTAAACCCGTTTTAGAGTCCATGCATAAAGAGCTAAAAGGCGTCGTTAATATAAAATATATTTTAGGTGGACTTGCAAAAGACGATGATAATCCTATGTCACTAATTATGCAAAATCAGATTAAAGACAATTGGAAAAGAATTGAAACAACTATACCAGATACAAAATTCAATTATAATTTCTGGAATAAATGTACAGCAAGAAGATCAACCTACCCATCTTGCAGGGCAGTAATAGCATCTACTAAACAGGAAAAATCACTTGAAATGGAGATGATTAGCTTAATACAGCAAGCATATTACCAGGAGGCAAAAAACCCTTCAGATTACGAGGTGCTTTATGAAATATCAAAGCAGTTAGATTTAGATCATAACCAATTTATAACTGACATTCATTCTGAAGAGACTAATAATGAGTTAATGTCACAAATACAGCAATGTAGAGATATAGGTGCTGATAGTTTTCCTTCATTGTATCTAGACACAAACAATACAAATCAACCTATTGTTTTAGATTATAACAATGTTGATATTATTCTTGATCACATAAAAAGTTTTATATAACAATGGAAAGTAATGATAAATGGGACACATCGGTTTTTAATGATTCTAAAATCATTAAACAGATACAAACTTATACTGATTTGTTCAAACATTTAACTGAGTGGCCAGACATTTCAGTTTATACCGCTATATTTAAAAAATATAACCATAATATCAAACCCGTAGAGCAGTCTACTGTTATTAATAGTTTTGAAGAACAGTATGAGCCACGAGTATTTTTAAAGGGCGAATTACAAACCAGAACTCAAAATTGGCATGATTTTTTTAATGCTATTATCTGGTTAAAATTTCCAGAAACTAAAAAGACACTAAATACGTTACACTTTAAACAAGCTAAACAACGCTTAAAAGGCAGTAATCGATCTACACTTGAAAATAGAATTACACAGTTCGACGAATGCGGAGCAATTGTTATAACTAATAACAAAAAGCTACTAGAACTTATAAAAAATCACCAGTGGCAAGAACTATTCCTAAACAACAAAACAGAATTCGAAGAAAACATAAAATGTGTAATATTTGGTCATGCTATATTTGAAAAATCATTAAACCCTTATATAGGTTTGACTTGCCATTGTTTATTAATAGAAAGTAATGATTTATTAGAAGATTTAAAAAATGATGAATTTTCGAACCTGGATCAGAAGATAGCAACAATATGGAATAGCAAGATAGCTAGTGCACCACTTAAATTTAATGCACTTCCGATATTGGGGATACCAGGGTACTGGCCAGAACAAAATACCTTATTTTACAAAAACACTAAATATTTTAGATAACTGCTAGTAAACTCAATATAATCAATAGGTTAGTAGAATATTTAGACAAATATATGTAGTTTGTGAATGTGACATTCATCTGAAAGACGCCTAATAAGCAGATTACAAGCTGATTATAGATTGATTTATCACCTTATTAATCTATAGTAAATATAAGCGTATGATCTCGGTTCGTGAACTTGATCACAATATTTACCCATACAGGGGATTAATATTACGTACGTGGTTATCATCTTTATCTAAAAATGCAATCCACCAAATGTTAAAAGCACCGGCAAGAGACAATCTTGCTTAGAAGAATGTGCACTAACGACATAAAATCTTAAGTTATGGTGGATTAAACATCCTCATCTCAATGTTATGTGTACTTTTGTGTATTAATTACAGAATTATTACGTAAACAGGAAGTGCAGATGAGCGCATTTGACAGCACAGTTAAACTAGCTTCAACCAATCTTAATGACAAAGAGTATCTCTCTAAAGTTATTAACGGTTATGTAAAAGATACATCTGGCGGTGGATCTGCACTACGTAGTAGCGCATCAGGTAAAAACTTCTTCAACCGTGATGACGTATTAAAATCCCTTACAAATATTCAGCTGACTTATAAAACCAAGTATGTTTCTGGTCAACAGGTAAATATAAACACTGAAAAATTCAAAACATCTTTGCTCAACAGTATGGCCAAGATGAATAATGTTGCTATTCCTAAATCAATGAATCAAATAGATGGTCGAACCATTGATTTTGTAGAAATGATTTTTGGTGCTTTTTTACGTGATAGTAACATTTCGGATGCAATTAAAGGTTTATTACTGAGACTTCAAATACCGGTTATTAAAACCTCTCTTATTGATCACAATTTTTTTTATGACAATAAACACCCAGCAAGAAACTTGCTAGACACAGTTGCACAGCTAGGAATAGGTATTGAAGAAGAAAACAATACTGTTTACCAAACAATTAATTTAATACTAGATCAACTGCTTCGAAGTTTTGATAAGAATACCGTTAGCTTCCGCACGGCATTAACTTCTTTACAACGTTTAAAAACCATTGAGGCCAAAAAACTTAAGCAGAATGAAGATGTAACTCGTATTCAAATTGTAAAAGAACATGCAAGGCAACTCGTTTTATCTGAATTGCAGTATCATACAATGAATATAAAACTGGCTAAGCCTATACAGCCCATTCTTTTAAATAACTGGTCTACGTATATGTTCAGCTGTTATTTAAAATTTGGTAAGAGCAGTTATGAATGGCAAGAATCAATTGATATTCTTAAAATAATCACTAAGTCACTAACACCTGTTAAAAATCGTAATGAATGGTCTACTTTAAAGAATAATTATGAAGAAATAATCAGTACCATTACGACTAAACTAGCGACAACCAAACAAAACAAAGAAAGATCTTTTATGGCTACTGCTAACCTTAAAAGACATTATGAAAGAACAATTAATGATTCAGAATTTTTTGAAGAAAAGGCATTAGCTCAAGTTGAGCAAATAGCATTAAAAGACTCTGCTTTTGCCGATAAAAGTCAGGACAAGCCAAGTCCTATAGAAGTTAAATCTAAATCATCTAAAGAAATCATTGCAGAGCTTCCTGAATACATAAAGCCAGGTGTATGGTTTAAAATTTATACTGGTGAAGACACGCCTCCTCGCAGACTTAAACTATCAATTATTACACCTGAAAATGCCCGATTAGTTTTCGTTGATCGAAAAGGCACTATGGTAATTGAAAAAGAAGCACTTAAATTCAATAACGAAATACTAAACAGTCAATCACAACTTCTAGAAGATCATTCAGTTTTTGATCACGCTTTAAGTCAGGTCATTTCAAGTATTTCAAAGAATGTTACATAGTTAAAATTATTATATAAAAAAGGACGAGTATCAGCATTTATTAAGCACCCACTACATGGGTGCTTTTTTTTTGCTGCGACTATACTCCCCAATGATCTGTTGCAATCCCCTGCCCCAGATCAGCAGTTATTAAACGACGCCTCACTTCCAGCAGTTTATCCAGTAACTCTGGTTCTGCCTTTTCGTATGCATCAGCATCAGGTACGCGTTTCACAACCACTCCTAATAACTCTGTAATAGCATTACCAATAGAGTTTTGACTGATAGTTACTATTAAATCATTCTGATCATTTCTATAAATCAGTTGTTTAAAAGCTGGTTGCCAACGTATCGAATTAGAGTACTTTGGATCAAATATACATTGTTCCCTTACTTTTTTTGCTGCACCTAAAAAATCATTATTAAATAATAAAACTGATTCAATCTGATTAGGAAAATAAGCATCTTTTGGAACAGGAGAGTTACGTGATGAGACCTGCGAGAAGAATGCTCGATAAAAATCTATAAAGCCTTTTAAAACCTCATCGTATTCTTTCCAGAACCGAATGTCTTTAAGTGCCTCTACTCCACCCTGAATTTTCCAGCTAGGTAAACCTTGCGGATAACCAGTTAGTTGTAATGTCGACTCACTGCTACTGACAGGTTTTAAAATTTCGAGGTCGAGTTGAGACAGAAAATCACGGTATACGTCTTTCATGTGAGATTGAAAAAGACTATGTTGACCACCATCCGTTAAGTTTGGATTTGCCGGATCGGCAGATTCTGCCTGTTTTAATTGATGCTGATCAAAAACAATAAAATGATTATGCAGCATTCGTATACTAGGTACTCCAGGCGATGTTAAGGGCCAGGTCGCATCCAAACTGGCCTCTCCTGCTAATACAAGATGCTCAGATGGATCAGGAAACTTCTCCAGCATATACTCAATTATTATTTGATTCATTCTATTCCAGTCATGCTTAACATGACTGGGCACCTGAGTGCGTCGTACAGGCCTACCAAGCGGGTTTAGTACTGATTTAGATGTATTATAAATAATTGATGTATCAAATACATTTGAATGTCCCAGCGCCTTTCTATAGAGCAGTAGACCTTCCGGATTGTCTAAAAGCCCGTTATTATTAATAAGATCATTCAGGTTTTCAGTGCTATTAAAAAACTCATTAGGCGCCATTCCATCTGGCACATCTAGTGGAATCGGCCTGAAAGGTGTAATAATTTGACGAGGACCAGATGACATATGAATTCCTGAGTTTATTATTGATTCTTAATATATCATGGTGAAAAACTGTCTCGTATTCAGTTTTTTTAATATACGCATAAAACAAAGCAACTCTAATGAATAAGGTAACGAAAATTTACATATGCAGTAATGATGAGTTCTATGTTTTTGTCTAATCTATATTAGGAAAGGATTGTGAATCCGCTCTTCGCCTATTGTAGACTCAGGCCCATGACCTGGTATAAAACGATAGTCATCATCAAGTGTAAGTATTTTATTCTTGATCGAAGTCAATAACTGCTGGTGATCACCACGGGGAAAATCCGTACGCCCAATTGAGTGCCTGAATAACACATCACCAACCCATAATAATTTTTGACCTGAATGCTTTAAAACGATATGCCCAGGTGTATGACCGGGTGAATAAATAACAGACAGCTCTTCATTTCCTACTTTTAAACATTCACCTTCGTTCAACCATCGATCAGGGGTAAAATTTTCAACCAATGAAAAACCAAACATTTCACATTGTTTAGGCAAGGCATTTATTAAAAACTCATCTTCAATATGTGGTCCGATGACAGGCAGATTTAACTGTTTTTTTAACTCGGCACTTGCTCCCACATGATCAAGATGACCATGTGTTAACCATATTTCTTTAAGATTAACACCTGTATCTGAAACTACCTTTAGTAATAGTTCAACATCACCACCAGGATCAACTAGAACAGCTTCATTAGTCTGATCACACCAGAGCAATGAACAATTTTGCTGAAAACTGGTTACAGGGATTGTTTTATACTGAAGCATTAATCACATTCCATTGCCAAATTTTTCTGTTTCAGTCACACCACTTTCACGAACCTGCTTTAAAGCAATTACATATTGTTTAAGAATTTTAAGCGACCAGACAATTCTTTCTCTAAAATAACCATCAGCAGATTCATCATTATCCTTTACTTCATCATTCAAAACTTTTTCTACATTTCGAATAATCATTTGTTCAGGTATATAACATAAACGACTATTTTTATAACTACTCATACGTAATTCCGCAACCGGGTAAGCTCCCCCATCTGCAGAGGAAACCGATACAATTTTTGCTGGTTTATTACCCAGCTCATTTCTGCCAAATATGAGAAAGAAGTTTTTTAATCCAGCTGGAACCTGTCCATGCCATTCTGGAGTAATGACAACAAAACCATCACTACTTGATAATAGTTCACGGTATGGAGCTAGCAATGTTGTCCATTTTTCTTCTCCATTCCAGATACCTTCATCCCAGAGAGGAAAAGGATTATTGGCTAGATCTATAATAGGCGCTTCATCACAAATACCATCTAACATTACTTTTTGATAGTGATTTGCAACCTTACTACTTTGTGAATTTTCACGATGACTTCCACTAATAATTGTTATTTTCATATTATTACTCATATTAATTTAAGGTTTAATAAATCTTCTTTTTCAATGATTGAAATCTCTTTTAGATGCGGCTTTCGATTCATTAAGTAAGCAGACAATAGCTCAATTAAATTGTTATCTTTTCTTTCTATCGCATCAAATAATTTCAATGAAACATACTGCAACTTTTGTATTAAAGAAGGTTGTTCTTGATAGAGCCCACCTAAATGAATGCCTCTACTCATATCATTATCCATTTCATCTAGAAACCGACGTAGACGTGCTGGTGCAGGTTTATCTATATACGAATAAATTATCTTTTCATTTAGAGTAAGATTAAAGCTATTTTTCATAAGGTTATCAATATTTAATGAGTTAAATGTAAAAGAGCCAGTGAATACACCGGCTCTTTTACTATCAATACAACGATATTATATCTTATGCAAGGATTATGTGTTTACTAATCTACTGAATTGGTATCATGCTCCCAATCCCTGATACCACCTTCGAGACTAACCACATCAAACTGATTTTGAGCTAACACCAGTGTTGCTACTGAGCTTCGACTACCCGCGTGACAGTACACTACATATCGTTTTGTTTTATCTAGCTCATCTAAACGATTTCTTAATTCAAATAAAGGCATTAAAATAGCATTAGGAATATGAGAGTCATCAAACTCCTCAGCGTAGCGTACATCTATAGGTACATAATCAGTATCTAACATCGATTTCGCAATAGTCTGATTAACAGTTTTAATCAATGGATTTTTAATAATCTCTTCAAAATCAGCCTTATCAAGAACAGATAATACACTGTCCTCTTTCATAACCACTGTTTCAGAGCGGGTACCACCGGATATAAGCGCTTCACATCCAAAAGCATCACCTTCAACTAAATCAGCTATCTTCTGAGGTTCATCATCATATAATGTTATCGAATACACTTCAGCTGAACCTTCAGTGATAATATAATAAGAGTCTCCCTCTCCTCCCTGCTCTACAGCAGCTTTACCTTTAGGTACTTTTATCGTGCGCATTTTTGAGAAAGCCAGCTCAACCATTTCAGAAGGTAGACGTCTAAAAACCAGTGAGTTTCTAATCTTATCAAGCTGACCAGCAAGCTCTTCGTTGGTTTCTTCCATCATATGAACTATCTCATCCCATGAGATCAGTTCATCTAACATCTCCCTGTCAGCATGACAGATTATGCAATTAGAGCGGGCAACAACGGTACTGGTAGATGGTTTTGAATTTAATATAATTGGAGATTTTCGCGTTTCTTCAGGACCATCAATGCAACGGACATCTCCTTCCGTAATAACATTTAATGCACCCTCTATTACAAACAGGTAATCTTTACCTTCTCCACCCGTAATTTGAAATATTTCTCCCTCTCTCATTTCTATAAAACGGACAGTATTAACAACCTCAGGCATACGTTCTGGAGAGAGTAAGGTAAAAGGCATATAATGAGTTGTAAGGGTATCTAAAACCCTTTCCATCTTTACGCTTATCATATTTAACACCTGTGCCTATACTTAATAACGAGTACTACTGTATTTAGTCTAAATTCAACTAAACAGCAAGGTGATATAAACAGGTTTATTTAAGATAGAAAATACCCCTATTTTTTTAAGTTTAATTTATACACTCGTTCCATTAAGGAGCCAAGTCCTCTTTGTTTAAACTTTAGATGTCCTTCTATTACATCTTCTTCATGTATCATTTCAATATTATATTTATCCTGATATAACTCTTTAACTTCACTATCAGACACTGAAAAAGGCGGCCCTGTCATAATATTTTGTTCATACTCTAATGTAATTAATAATATTTCAGACGTGTCAGGTAATATGTTATTTAACAGATTTACGTATTTTTGACGTTTCTCATACGGTAATGCAATCAAAGAAGCTCGATCATATACAAGCGATACATCTTTTAATAATTTTTTATCAAGATCGAAAAAATCCCCCTGTAATAACTGTATATTTTTAGCGTAATAAGATTTAAAATTTGAGGTGTTTTTTATCTCCGATTCGATATCCTGTTCTTCAAAAAATTCATAAATAGCTTTTTTACTACACTCTACACCTATAACCGAATAATCATGAGAAGCCAGCCAGGTAATATCTAAACTTTTACCACATAAAGGTATAAACACCTTTGAAGATGAAGCGATATTAAATTGCTTAAGAAATGAAACTAAATATGGATTAACTGTAGGTAAGTGAAAAGCAGTTTGATCCAGATCCCAGCGTTGCTGCCAAAATTCAATTTCCATTTATACTCCAATTAATTATTATATAGAATTAGCAATAATGGCAATTAAAAATACCCCGAGATGTGATCACGGGGTATTTTTTTCAAAAAATAAAACTAAATTTAAATTATGACTTTAATTCATAAACTTATATTATCTTTATTTTTTTCTATCGTTTTAACACTAATACCTTTTACTTTTTGTAAATCATCTACTAAAGAAAACGGACCATATTGTTCACGGTATGCAACTATCGCCAGTGCTTTTTTTTCACCTATACCTTGTAACTCCGCTGCCAGGGTAGGTGCGTCAGCACTGTTAATATTTACCTGACCAGCAAACGCTGAACCGATAAAGAACGGAACCACACAAAACATCATCACGCTTAAAACAACTGCTTTCATTATTTTCATTACGCTGACTCCTTGTTTTAATCCATTATTGGATAGGAGCGCATACACTAATCTATGAAAGTTATAAAAGGCAACTAGGATATTTCTGAATTAATTGTACGTAAAGTTTCTAACGGCTTGTCAGATTGCGTGATAGGACGACCAATAACAAGATAGTTAGACCCTGCATTTATTGCATCTAATGGGGTCATAATACGCCTCTGATCATCTGCTTTGCTTCCAGCAGGCCTTATACCAGGCGAAACAAGAAGGAAATCTTCTGTCAGATTCTGTCTCATTAAAGCGGCTTCCTGAGCAGAACAGACAACGCCACTAAGGCCTGACGCCTGAGCAAGTGCTGCTAATTTTAAAGCCTGTTCTGCCGGTGTATTAGTTACTCCAAGTTCATTAAGGTCCTGTTGAGACATACTGGTTAAAACTGTAACGGCAATCAACAAGGGTTTATTCTGGTGATTAGCAACTGCGTTGGCAGCAGCTTCCATCATTCTGCGACCACCACTGGCATGTACATTCAGCATCCATACACCTAAATCAGCTGCTGCTTCACAAGCTTTCGCAACGGTATTGGGAATATCGTGATATTTTAAATCGAGAAACACATCAAAACCTTTATTTTGAATCTTTTCAACAAAGGAAGGGCCAAGATGAGTAAACATTTCTTTACCTACTTTTAAGCGACATAATTTACTATCCAACTGATCTACTAAGTGTAATGCTTCAGTTTCAGTTGGATAATCTAACGCGACAATAATTTTAGGGTCTGACATATTACCTTTCTCTTGTGAATTGCTTTTACTTATTACTATTGAGGCTTAGGTATCATGCTACTCCAGCCATGACATGATGGGCATA